>Ga0307515_10006083_pt1 | contig 24270 bp, 26 predicted proteins | sample 17_EM_MG_FD_194513 | JGI IMG/M metagenome (GOLD analysis project Ga0307515, IMG submission 194513) | Populus trichocarpa ectomycorrhiza microbial communities from riparian zone in the Pacific Northwest, United States - 17_EM | ecosystem: Host-associated > Plants > Roots > Unclassified | place... | reverse complement strand
CTTGGAATGCAGTGGATATGATGCCGGAGCTGCAGGAAGTAACGCTTGTTGGATTGCCAACTGACGCACTACGACGAAAGTACCGAGACGCAATGCTCAGTGAATCTTTGCGTGCTAATACGAAGCCTGAGGATAAGACTGATAGGAAGGAAGAGAAATAGAAATTGGAGAGTATAGATGAGGGTCGAAAGCTCTTGGGAGGCAAAGTTGATATCAAAGACGGCGGCGTTCAGACTAACGAATGAGCCCACGAGAGTCCTGACGACAGGTGAGGTAACTCCTAGAGAACAGAATGAGTTGAGGTGAAGACATGAGAGTGGACTACTGTGGAACAAGTGTCGAGAAGCTGGAAAATGTAAATTTAGCACTTCTCGAACACATCACCCGGACTCTATACTACCAGTAGCTAGCAATCAATCAATGGGCCACAACGCTACAAGCACAGTTCGGCAAACTTATTCCGTTGCCTCTAACGCTCCTATCAACACAGCCCAATGCTTCCTCCAATTACTATGAAATTTCTACTTTACAGGCGGACAGTTTTAACCAATGACGACCTTGTCCTCTTCTGGGAAGTCATACTCTGGCACCTCCAAATTCAGTGGCGCCGGTCCTTTTCTTACGCGGCCCGAGATATCGTAGTGGGAACCGTGGCAGGGACAGAACCAGCCGCCGAAGTCTCCGGCTTCGCCGATTGGGACGCATCCGAGGTGAGTGCAGACACCTGAATCAATGCTTGATGAGCTCAAGCTCATATTGTTTGATATTGACTCTAAGGGAACTGAGGGGTGAGCATACCAAGCATAATCAACCACTCGGGCTTCTTTACACGGTCAGAGTCTGGCTGAGGATCTCGTAGTGATTCCCACTTGGTGTCCCCGGCCTCTTTAATCTCATCGGCAGTACGATGGCGGATGAAAACCGGCTTGCCTCGCCACTTGACGATGACCTGGACTAGCTGTGAGCTTTCTACTCCAGGCCGGAAATTTGATGAAATTGTAGGTTCCTTACGTTTTTGCCCTCGGGAATGGCAGCAAGGTCAATTTCGACCTTAGCTTGAGCGAGCACGTCGGCGGATGCGGACATATTGACGAGGAAATCTGCAAAACTCGCCAATCAGCAATTGTGCCCAAACTAACACACGGTATCTCCAATGCTACCATGCCCTCAATCCGCGCAATTGACTTCATATTCAACCGATACATCGCTTGAACCATCCCATAGAGAGTGAAACCCACCTTGCACAGTTGCCTTTGCCCCCAACGCACTCAACGCGCCCATGGTGCCCACCATGAAGTATTGAAACACCTTCGGCCCGCTCTCATCCCCAGGCTTGTTCCTGTACTTCGCGAAACTGGGGATCCGTGTCGTTTTCTCCGAGCTGCCCACGCCCTTGAAAGGACTATCGAAGGATGATGAAATCGAGACCTCGGAGATGGAGCGGGAGTGGCTGCTCAGCGCGGTGCAGGCGCGCACGGCGGGCAATTGGTGTGTTGTCCATGTGCGCGCGAGTGCACGGGTTGTGGTTGCAAGTGCTGGCATCGCGGATGCGTGAGAGTGGAGAGGTGGTGGAAAGATTGAAGCTTTGGTGGAGGTGATGTGAGGTTTCTTGTGGGAGAAAACGGGAATGCTGAGGTTAGGTTAGGTGCGACGTGATTGGCCGGGACGTCGGATCACCGCTGATTGACGATTTCCGCTGTTAGGCAGCACGGCCAGCTTGCTCTCCGCCAATCTGAAAGCGGTTTAGAAAGATATGGCTACAGCTACTCATGAACACTCCAGTTCCAGTGATAACGAAATTGAACAAGAGCTTTCAACCAAGGAACCACCTACTCCAGCAACAGACTCCTCACATCCTAAAACTCTCATTCTCTCCCACCACGTCGGTGATATCTTCTCTGCTCCGCCGTCAACACTACTCATTCATGCGTGCAATACACAAGGAAGCTGGGGTGCTGGGATAGCTCTAGAATTTAAGAAACGTTATCCACGGGCCTATGCCACGTACCGCACCTATTGCCTCACCGAACATTCTCCAACGACAGACCCGGTCCACACGGGTACGGCCCTTCTCATTCCGCCATGCGAGACTTCCCCAGATGCACCAGAACACTGGATTGGGTGTCTGTTTACCAGTGCCAGATACGGCAAGGGAAAAGACCGCCTAGAGCAGATCTTGGCAAACACGGGGCCCGCTATGATGGAGCTGTTGGGGAAGGTGAGAGATGTAAAAGGTGAGCGGGTGGCGGGTGTGCGGATGTGCAAAATTAATTCTGCGCGGTTTGGTGTTTCATGGGAAAGAACACTCGAAGTTTTAGAGGGTCTAGAAGTTAGAGAAGGCTGGAAAAGTGCTGTGGAGGTCTGGTCAATTGGTTAAGCCGGTTTTGGAGGTCGGCCATTATTCTACTTTCCTCCAATATCTCTCTTGGACACTGCGAGTTGCTGTGAGGTTCATCCTGGTGTTCGGACTTGGATCTGTAATTCATATTTAATATACCCCGGCCAGAGTAAAGATGCTGGATATGATTTAGACATGATAACTTGCAATTCTCGGGTTTAAATTTGGTGACTTCTGGGTAGATTCGTCAATGTCTAGGAATACATTAGTTCCCAATAGAGAATGTGTAACATGATTAAGCAGGAGGAATGTTATGGTCACAGCCAAACCATTATTGATTTACAATAAACAGGCGCTTAGGTACGCCAATGTTTCAAAGATAATTTTCCATACACAATTAATGATCTGTTTGGTACACCATAAACTCTTAACACGTAAAAGTAACATTCGTAAGTCCCCATTCTGTGGCTCATGATACCCCAGAGCTCGTGGGATTGTCCCGTACTCCAGCGCCATTAGCGGCTGAGGCATAAGATTGAGCATAACCTTGTCCCGCATTTCCATTCGTCCTTGGCCCTCGCATCTCCATTTCCAGCCGCATCGCAGCAGGGCCGCCCAACTCTCGACCGCGTCCGGCTTCGTGGGGGTCCACTTCCATCTCTTCATAACCTTCTTCCTCATCATCATCGGCTTCGGGTTTGGTATGACTATTACGCTCTGAAGAATGTTCGCCATTCCCGTTTGTTACGCTTGTATTCGAAGGACCTGCTAGTGTAGTTTGGCCGTTAGCTAGAGTTGAAGTGGATGAGGACGTAGCCGCTTTGGCGGCCTTCTGCTCTTTGTATTTCTTATAGGGCATTGTTTTGGGGACGACGTCGGATAGAAATTCGAGGTTATCGATACGAGCAACTGCATTAGCTGTTCATCCCTCAAAGATCAGCATATTATCCGTTCCAGTGGAAATTTATTGAAAGGAAGTAATATGGGAGAAAGGCTGATGACATACCAACGTCCCGGTACTGTATATTCCGCCGCGGTTTCCGTTCCGTCTTGACAACTGTGTGGGTTTGTTCGGCAAAGTACTGAATGAACATTTCTGTTGCAAGGGCGATAACGAAGGCAGCGTTATTGGAGCAGGCACCGACGTCCTCGTCGGCATTGATAATCTTCTTGACGCGGGCCACTGACAGGAGCAGAAGCATTAGCAAGCTACCCCAATACGTTCTGTCTGGGCGGTGGCTGTGCGTCATAGGGCAGAACATGACTGTGAGACTTGAAGTGAACATGATGGGTGTCTCTTGGAGCACTTCTCCGTTCTGTAATCCAGGGCATTCTCAGATATTATTGTGGCGATATAGGATGTATACGGGGGCGCATAAAGAGGGTTACTCTCTCCTTGATTTGTTGAGAGCAAGCGAGCGTGAAATTTATGGTTTGCATGGATTTCGAGACTTCCATTTGGGCATATTGGGCAGATAGTGTTCCAAATGAATGAGAATATTGTAGTCACACATGAGATAGAATCAATTACTTACACGGGAGTGATACCGCCCCAACATATTCCTGAGGAGGAGCAATTGGAGTGTTGTTGTAAGGCATAATAAGTTGTGAAACTATTCGTGATGAATGGTATAATCTTCTCTTCAAGTCCAGGCTGCGGGGGGAAAGAGACAATTTATCGATGAGATTCTGGGCTTGCTCCAGTTATGCGGCGTTGTGGTTCTAGTGCCTTTACGATCTGACGCGCTCTTTGCCGACGGATTTCGAATTGCTCGTATAGTAACGCGTGTGGGGTGGAGGTGTGATGGGACTGTCGGAGGGAGAGTTTTGCGAGACGATACGTGTGGTCTCCCGTACATAAATCTACGGCATACATTACATTCCTCATCCGCGCATACCATTGATGGCGCAGCGAGCTCCAATGAGCTTGAATAGGGATTCAACTAGCCGCTTAATGAAATGAGCAGAGCCCTTTTATATTTTATGTACATGATGCAATGAACCGCCGATCGAGCTTCAACTCCGCGTCTCGCCAACAGACGCGCACTGGATCCTACACTCCATCTATACGATCGCTCACTCGACGAGTCTCCACTCTCTCTAGCGCAGAACAAGGGAATGATGAGGCAACGACAAGCGCGGACCATGCTATAAATGAGGAGATTGAGGAGATCAAAAGATATGAGGTATGCTGGAGCATTTCGGAACTTGTACTGTTCAAAATACTAACAGGCATCTAGGATTTTACTACGATAGGTACTTAAACCCCATATATAGCTTTTAACCCTAATTCAATCCACATATACTAAGCGTCATTTTAGACTGGGTGCAGGATGCTGCGCGAGAACAACTTCGAAGAAAAGCACGGCGGCAGGAGAAGGCAGGATTCTTCGAACGGGAAGGAGGCATAGGTTGGAGAAGAAAGTTATGGGATTCTTATGATGCTGGACAGGCATGGATAGTTGTCACCATAGTTGGTATATATTGGAACCCATCTGCAACTCGGACGAAAAGAGAGCTGACCACTGCAAGGTTCGGCTATTGGATTAAATGCTGCGTTCCTGAACATTGTGACGGAGTGGCTTTCTGATATCAAGCTTGGACATTGTACTACTGCATTTTATTTGAACGAGAATTTTTGCTGCTGGGGTGCAGAAAACGGTAAGTTATTATATGCTCTTAGCTGGATTCTTCTGACAAGACTAGGGTGTCCTGAATGGAAACGATGGAGTGGCTTTTGGCTGTGGAATTATATTCTTTATATCCTCTTCGCAGTACGTTCAGAATATTCTTATCCTTATCAGCCAGCTAACATCGACATAGACAATATTCGCATTTACTTCTGCCAGACTGGTCAAATCATTTGCTCCATACGCCGCCGGATCGGGCATCTCGGAGATTAAATGTATTATTGCAGGTTTTGTCATGAAAGGATTCCTTAGTGCGATGACATTACTCATAAAGTCTATCGGTCTACCTCTTGCTATTGCCTCAGGTTTATCAGTAGGCAAAGAAGGCCCCAGTGTTCACTACGCTGTGTGTACTGGAAATGTCATATCTCGATTTTTCGACAAGTACAGGCGCAATGCTGCTAAGACTCGTGAGATTCTTAGCGCTTCTGCGGCGGCTGGTGTAGCCGTGGCTTTTGGTAGTCCGATAGGAGGTGTACTATTTTCTCTTGAGGTATAATGGAGTGCTTCCGAGACCAATGTAACGCTAATCCAGACCTCAGGAAATGTCAAACTATTTTCCACTCAAGACTATGTGGAGGAGCTACTTTTGTGCACTGGTGGCCACTGCCGTTCTTGCTGTAGGTATTTCTTTCTGTTACATATTTGTATGCTGATGAGGTATTGCAGGCAATGAATCCATTCCGAACGGGGCAGCTCGTCATGTTTCAAGTCAAATACGATCGCTCTTGGCACTTCTTTGAGATCTTGTTCTATCTCATCATTGGGGTGTTCGGAGGACTTTACGGTGCATTCGTCATTAAGTGGAACCTCCGAGTACAAGCATTTCGCAAAAAATACCTCAAAAGCTATCCAATATTGGAAGCTACCTTGTTGGCAGTCATCACGGCCATCATTTGTTATCCAAATATGTTCCTACGCATCGATATGACGGAAAGCATGGAGATTTTGTTTCTGGAATGCGAAGGCGGGCATGATTATGACGAACTTTGCGAGTAAATATTTTGGTTATCACCTTCCGGCGTAAACACCCTACTGATTCAAAGTAGTCGTAAGAACCGGTGGCGAATGATCTTTTCACTCGCGATTGCTACGATTATTCGAACTTTGCTAGTAATAATATCGTACGGTTGCAAAGTCCCAGCCGGCATCTTCGTACCATCTATGGCCATTGGAGCTTCGTTTGGCAGAATGGTTGGCATCTTTGTGCAGCATCTGCATGAGTCATTCCCAAGCTCGGCCTTCTTCGCTGCTTGTCAACCTGATGTTCCATGCATTACTCCGGGGACGTATGCTTTCCTCGGAGCTGCAGCAGCTCTAAGTGGAATCATGCACATAACGGTATCTGTCGTGGTTATCATGTTTGAACTGACTGGAGCTCTCACATATATCCTTCCAACTATGGTAAGTTTATCTTTACACGAAGAAAGTTCCATTTCTAATCACCTTCTAGATCGTGGTGGGTGTGACCAAAGCTGTAAGCGAACGCTTTGGCAAAGGTGGCATTGCGGACCGCGCAATCTGGTTTAACGGCTTTCCCTTCCTGGATAACAAAGAAGAACATACCTTTGGTGTTCCAGTCTCGCAAGTCATGACATCTAACGTCGTGATACTCCCCGCCACAGGACTCGTACTACGCAACGTTGAGCGTATCATGGCAGAAAACAAATACCAAGGCTATCCTATTGTCGAGGATGTAGGCTCAAAAATCCTCTTAGGCTATATTGGCCGTACAGAGTTGCGGTACGCGGTAGATAAAGCGAAAAGGGAGCAGTTAGCCCCCGCGCACGCGAAATGCTACTTTACGCCATCTCCGTCTAGGCCTCCGACGACTCCTTCGTCATCGATGCCTGCTGTAACCTTCGATACGATAGCGGCGACGTCAGCGCAAATGCGTCTTGATCTCTCCCGCTTCATTGATTCCACCCCTCTCTCCGTACACCCACGCCTACCTCTCGAGACTGTCATGGAGTTATTCAAGAAGATGGGCCCACGCGTCATACTTATTGAGTACCGAGGTCGTCTAACAGGGTTAGTGACCGTGAAAGACTGTCTTAAATACCAATTCAAGGTCGAAGCACAGGAGAATCCAAGAGATGAACATGCATTAGACGAAGGGCAAGAGAGGGTATGGAGCGTTATGAAACGGGTTGCATTTTGGTTTGATGGTAGGCTGAATGATATAAGAACTAAGTTAAGAATAGATGGACATCAGGGAATTGAGCTGGTAAGCCCTACTAGTCAGGGCAGCTCTTTGGAAAGAAGTCGATATAGTTCTGATGACGGGACATTGGTGGAACTGGAGAATAGGGCCGAGCGTGAAAGTGCAAGAGGCTAGGCTAGGCGTTCAGAATTGGACCGATGGCTTTGTATTAGTAACACAACGACGGCAAGCTTAAGGCTTATCGCCATTCTAATGGATCACAACAATTAACCTTCTGTCCTGTCAGAGGGTCTATTTGAACTGCGTTGTCTATCAATGAATTCTTAATTGCAGAGGAATGGTAGGCTCGGCATGTGTCTGACTCTGCTCTAATAGGACTCTTTCATATCTGTTCGGATTTACTTTCGCCTGCCAGTAAGCTAGTGCTATCCCGTGATTCGTTCAAAACGGCATGCATACACGAGGGGCTATTCATTTGCTCTTTGTTACGCGATGTAGGTTTTGGGTACTTCAAAACTAGATATTCTGAGAAAACTGCCCAGGTTCTCCAACTTACGGAGGCAAATCTCGGATGCGTAACGAGTATATTAAATTGAATGTACGTTTCATCTGTTCATGCAACACATCTTTTTATTGAAGAATATCCAATATTACTGTACTCAGCCTGTTCAAAGATATCTTATCCCACAAACGCCGATCCTCCTAATTCAAATTCATAGCAATGAGCGCTCGCATAGCCAAACCTCCTAACTGGATATCTTTCCATCTGCAAATGCATCATCTCCCCAAGCGTTATTCCAATGCATAACGTCTTTCGCAAGCAACTTGTGCACTTGGCCAAGCACTTCGTTTAGGCCCTGATCCTTCGCGTTCTCGCGCCGTCCCTGACCATATACATCTACACACTCTTTCATGAGGAGACACATCTGTTTGACGTTCTCCATTATGTCCCGGCTGCCTCCGTCGGAAATGGCATTGAGGCCCGCAATGTCGGCTAGAACCTGCTCAAAGCCTGATTTTATACTCAGGTTGTTCTGGAACCGGGTGGCTCCCTCGCCCTTGCCTAGAAAAGTTATCCAGCCATAATCGCTGACGACCTTTCGCTGCAGTCTTTTCTGGAAGAGAAAGAAATAACACGCAATCAGCACCACGTCTTCTGTCTCAAAGACGCGCTCCTCAATCCAAGACGATGCAGCACTTCCGACTCCAGGTCTTTGTTCTTCCGTCTAAGCCATATTTCTGGTTTCCAGAATTTATAAAGCCGGAAGTTTCGACGCTGGAGGGCACGGAAATGATTACGGGAGAGGACTATGATGTCATTGCCGGCAAGATGTGTAGGGTACACAGAACCCTGGCGTCCTTGAGCGAACTCTCCACGTTCGCTGAGCTCACTTTGAGCTTTGTAAAATTCACGGAAGTGCTCCGGGATGTGAAAACATCGATTCCGAAGTGCCGCTCTCCGGATTCGGGCGAGGATGGGAAGGAGTTCGGAGTATGAGGTTGCGAGAGGGACTTCGGTGCCTGATGCACTACAAAACTTTTGCACGGGCGGGCACGGTTCTTGAGGGGGCAGGGCGACCCGTTCAGGAGTCATCTCGCTCGATCCACATTGAGCTCGTGGCTAGAATGGCTCCGAGCTGCGCTGCTGACCTTAAGCCGTCGCTCATTCGACCATCTTGTAGGAATGAGGAGACTACGGCTGCAGCTGCTTGCTCCAGACCAAGCCGCGCTCTTTTGCAGATATATGTCTTGAGGTCATATTTGCTAAGCCCAAATCGGCATGCATCGATGTTAGCGGCGTAGCAGGCGAGATCGGATTATGGTTGTCTGTATAAGCTGGCGGAAGGGAACAAGCTTAACTCAAACACTTTATAGCCGTATTGAAAATAGCGGAAGGGGGTTCATAAACGGTGAAATCGGCGAAGGGGCTGATGCGATCAAATCTAAGATTCGGGGTCACAATAGCAGCCGGCAATGATGTCTCGGCTGGAGGTAGACGCCGGGTTTGGGGGGGACCGTCATTGAGGACCATGCCGACCCAAGTCTGGAGGGTATGCAAGAGATGGACGCTCTCCATTTGGGTGTTATTATTGGTTAGGTAGTGTAGCGATACTGTCTGTATGCGCTGAAGTGCTCCGACTTGGGGGTTTACAAATCGGGTTTGCAGAAGTTGCCGAACAATCCAACTCAAAAAATGAGTATATATACTCTAAGAATGCTCACAGTCGTCGTAGTTATTTGGATATGAGTCGACTCATTGGCGCATATTCGTTGTGGGTTGGTATCAATGAGAGTCATACTTCAGCCCCGCACGGCCCCATGGAATCAACCTCCAGAGATCGAAAGATAGGCATCATACGTCCTTTGAAGGAGGCTTGAAAGGTTGAAAATAATGATTGGAACTTATCAAACCATGGCAGGCCTGAGCGTTGCAATGTTGTTGTGGCGTTCTAGTAAATACCCAGGGGCAGATCTCAGAGACTAGGCCCCTTGCATGTCGGCCAGCCCCCATACCCCCGGTGCCCGCTTCAACGAAATGTAGAGCGCACTCAGAAATCACCCTAGTAAGGCTGAGTCTTCGGCATCGTGAAAAGCCCAGAGTTCGATTGATAGGTTGAGGGTCTATTGAACACCCTTCTACTTGCATAGGCAATTAAACCTATGTTGTGCAGCTCTGTTTCATGTTGCCCTTCATCTGTCTGCTTTCCAGTCAGGGTGCGAAGCTATGTCGTCTTAAACATGCTCTTTGCACAGCAGTAGTGCTATCAGATGCAGCATAAAAGCTATACCGATCACCAGCTAGCCCGAGCTCAGGGTGGAGAACGGATAACGGGGCGTTTGATCGGTCATCCGCTTTAGGCAGGGATTGGTGGCGTCAGCGGTCAGCACCTAATTCTGAATCTCTGTAAGCACTGTGTGGAGTCTGTTAACCTATTTCGAATTGAGCCTGAAGACGTGTGGCTGTCTCACCAACCTACCCAAAGCCTCTCCCATAGAGTTAAGGACTGTTCGGTTGCAAGTTTTGGCTCCAGATCAGATGGGTTTGATTCTAATTCTGACGCGATTGTTCGGTTAAACCCTTCAGAATCAGGACCCAGCCACGAAATTTCCAACGTTCCTTTCACCGCCAAAAAATAAGTAGTTGAAATGGGGCTCTTGGCGTCAATTTAATATGGAGCTTGAAGGATTCCATTTCAATCTGAAGCCTCCATATTGCATACGGCCGTGCCACAGACACGTGTCAATTAGAAGGAACGCGTTCTTTCTGCCGGACTTTCAGTTCGGATATAATGCTTTTGCAACCGAACGAGCCCTTAATCTAAATAGTGCAATCTCCTGCAAGGATGTATATACCCCCGAAGCTTCCAATTCAGATCCGCAAGATTACCAATTCGGAGGGATTCTCCTTGTTTCCTAGTTTCTGGTTTAGGGGTCGTTCGGTTGCAAAAGCGTCAGATTGAATCTGGAATAAGAACTCTGTTGATTAAATCTGGCTCTAGAAGCTCTCTATATAAATGAGGTCGGTGCAGGCAACAGAGATATATAATAGGCAACTAAAACAAAATAGGTAATAAGAACTGAGTGGTGAGACATAGAGTACTAAGCATCAAAGACAGTAGTAAGACGGTAGTGAGGAAATCTGATTCAGGTCAACACATTTACTAGCGCTCAGCCATCGCCGTCAAGCTTTGACGCCAGCTGAAATTGATGCCACCATCCATTGCGGCCAAAGACCATGAGGGTGCACGATAGACTTCAGAACGGGAAGGCCCCAGGCCATTATGGCTCTCTGTGATTCACTGACTAAAGGAGGAAATATGGAAGGCAGGATCTCCGTAACCCCGCTAGATATTTGTCTTTGAAATGGTATTGAACTTCGAGTGCCATGTCGTATAACGCAATTAGTTTGTCGTGGAGGAAGGTTAGACCACCTTTGGAATACTCATCACCTGGTACCAGAACTCGTAGAGGACCAGACCCGGTTGTTCTTCACCGTCTTTTCCGGTAGAGATTACCGCATCCAGAACTAGAGGTAAGATATCGAAGTGCCATCATTGATTGCGCTCGAGTAGTTAGGTGTTCGGGGATACCATTCGGGTACATTTCACAAGACTCCAGCTCCTGGCATTCCCAGAATATTTGATCCTTTGCAAAATCAAGTACGTGAGGAGCTAGTAAGCGCTCCTGCATACACCATGCTCGACGGGTAAGTGGAGATTCTTCTGTTTTATAATGCCATGATTGAGTTGTTTCATTGGCGTAGAATTGCTTCTCATCAGTGGCGTCCCACTTGATAGTCACTTCAGAAAGTTTGAGCGTTTGGAGGTCTTGCATGAAGAAACATGAGGAGTTTGAGTGTTTCTTAGCGTGCCTGGGTGGGCTTTTGGCAGTGGGCTTGCTTCGGCCGCTTGGGTTCCCTGGATTTTGTTCAGACCGTTCACGACAGCGGTGCGCTTGATAACTTCGCATTTACTAAACCTCTTTTCAAATTATGAAATCAAGCTCTTTTCTTAAGTCTAGTAAAGAATCTCTGATTCTGGCCTCACCGGTTGAAATCCCTCAATCTGAGGACTCCGCTTTAGACACCAACACGTTCTCTGACAAAGGTGGCCGCCATAAATGTGTCACCACAATGTAGGCAAGCTTAGAGTAGCTGGAAGCCTCCGTCCTCACCCCTCACAAACTCATTTCGGAAGAGCTCCTTCAGCTCATCGAGTGCCAGATTCTTCAGGCTCTGCTCACAAGGTCCACATTCTACATGCTGTACGAAGGTGCTGAATAGCAGAAATCTTTCTTTACACTCACAGCAAAAGAAAGGCCGGGGATCCTCTCCGTGGGCCTTTTTCAAATCTTTGCCATCATAGAGGTCAAAGAGATAGTCAGGATCAATAAATGAAACACCAAACCAGGATGCTAGTAGCTTGTTGAGCTCCATTGTGTCAATGAGACAGGGACAAAACCCGGATTCAAGATGAAGTATCATACCAGAGGCAGTGCGGTAGGTGCCATCGCAGGCCCAACAGGCGATGTTGGTGGGTGCGTGTGTGAGCATGTGCTTTTGGTTCGTTAGCTTACTCACATAAATTACATCAGTTCAGCGACTAGTCTTACCTGCTTGCGATTGTTGGCATTAAGACTGTGCACGCCGCAGAATTCACACCCAAAAGTAGCTGTCTTGTGAGCGCGAGACTTGCTCAGTGATAGGAATAATTCTCCACATCCGCCACATTGAAAATGAATCGTCTTTAAATGAACGCTTAGTTGATAGTTGTCAATGCCGTCGAATTCGCAGTTCGGAATCATGCAGTGACTATGTCGCGATGTTTTTTCCCAGTGTTTATCGCGCGCGGCCTGGCTGGAGAAACGCCGATTGCATGTTTTGCACCAGACGTGTTTGCTTGAATTGGAAAGGTGCCTCTTCAGACCAGAGGAGGAGTAGAATGTGATGAGGCAAAGCTTGCAGCTGTTCCTGTGACCAAAAGCATTCTCGATGTGATTTTGAAGCCCATTGCGGTCCTTGAAGGGTTTGCAGCATAGGGAGCACCAGAATTTGGACGCTCTCCTGGCGGAATTTTGCTGAATCGGTTGTGCTGACCCTGTATTAGGGTCAAATATCTGGACGCTCGCTGTATCGCGATTGTTCCCCGACTGGGGAGAGAACCTAGAGCCCAAGAGGTTGTCTGACTCCATCGATGTGCGTACGGAGAGTTTGTTTTGTCGATATTTGTCGCCGTGATGGCAGCAAAAAGGAATCTGTCATTTTTACGAGAGGAGAGCGAATTGTGGCCTGGAGTGAGTGAAGTGAAGTATGAACAATATTGAAGCATAAGGTGAGTAGAGTTCAGGAAAGTTTATGTGGACTGAAGTAGCATCCTACCATCTAGTGATCTGTGCACTGGCAAAATGATAATTGGGCATCTCAACTTATTGGCTCTGCCCTTATCGATAACCTTAGGACGAATTTTACCAGGCGAAGATACACGAGGCCATATTTTTATTCTCGGGAGCTAATAGACCATTGGTTACTTGAATGCCCCAAGAGAGAGGGCCACACTGGCTTGGCAAGAGCAGTTACAGAAGTTTCTACATAATTTGTTACCCAAGGAGCTTGCCGTGCTTGGCTGGAAAGAAAATGCATTTCGGTTAGAATGGAAGAAAGTGGGGTACTTGGTGGTCGAGGGCGGTGTTCTAGGCTTTTGCGGTGTTCTTCCGATTATACTGTATGAGCGGGGAGAAAGAAAATCCCGACATGGCAGGAGCATCTTGTGCATGATTAGCCGCCGTGCAGTAGGCACCGACACCACTTACACCTACGCCTGCTGCTGCGCCTGCGCCGCATAGCCGGCCATGCGCTCCCCTCGCAGCCTTTATTTGTCCCCTTCTTCATTTTTCTTCCATCGTTCCCGCCTGGGTCGGCTTTCTCATGACAGTCGTCTAGCACGCTATGCGTTGTAGCGTTATAGGGTTATATTCATCCCCGGCATTTTCCCCAGAGACATCTAGATATGTCCGCCGCGGTCGCGCCAAAACTTGTGGCAGCAAACCGTGGTAACAGTGTTACTAGAGCTGGTGACAGTTCCCGTCAAGGAGAAATGGCTTTCCCGCCCCATCGAACAGCAAAGCCTCACCGGAAACACCAGAAATACCAGAGACACCAAAGACACCAGAGACACCGGGGACCGCGAAATGCCAGTCCTGGCTCCTATCTAGGAAATGGCTACCCATTGCTGGAATTATTACTCTCCTACTTATTGCCATCATCTGCGCTGTCGTCGCAACGTTCCTCCATCGACGAGAAGTGACAAGAAAAACCTATACAACACCCTAGGGTTCGCTCCTTTTAATAAGCGCTCGAAACCAACTTCCCCAATCCCGCAATTCTAAAACACAACGGCACCTGGTATGTCTTTGCAACAAACAATACTGCGGGCGTCCTCCACTAACCAGATAATAAGACAATGGCGGATTATGGCAAATCACACGTACAAATTGCCACGCCTTTAGACTTTGACACTTAGACGCTCCACAATTATATCGAAGACCTGTTACCCACGCTTGGAGACTGGGTTGCAATGGGTTGCTTGAATGTGTCAGAAGTCAACGCAACAATTCCGTTGAATGCGCCTGCAAATAACGTCAACTCTGCAAACCCAGCCCCCGGCCCAAACGTTTGGGCACTAGATCCCCCCCAACGACCACCCGATGGCAAATTCGTACTATACTACTCCGCAACTGCAGCAAATGCCTCGCGAAATCATTGTGTCGATGCAGCTTTGCAGACGTGCCGCAGAGCCCTTACAGCCCGTTGCCCACTCCTCTTGCCTGTCCCACGGAGCTCGGTGAGCCATCGATCCATACCCTATCATTAGCATAGACGGCACAATATACGTGGCATACAAGGTTGATGGGAACAATTACGGTCATGGAGGTATCTGCGGAAATACAGTTCCGCCTTTGGTGGATACTCCGATCCTCCTTCAACGCCTGGCGGAAGATGCTGTTACGCCTGTGAGACCGCCTGTCGATGTTATGGATCGCACGCGTGACGATGGCCCTCTTGTCGAAGCGCCGACGCTTGTACGGAGTGACGAGGGTGTGCATTTCCTCTTCTTTGGCTCAGGGTGTACACGTATGCCGACTTGTGACCTCGAGTATGCCACTAGCACGAAATCAATGGCCCATACAAGCGTGCCTCCGGACCGTTATTGATGACGGGGGATTGGGTCCTTCTAGCATCGGGCAGCGTATCTGTAAGGCGCGATGAGAGCCGATGGCGCATGGCGTTTCATGCAAGGGTCGTGACACCATTTGGTGGTGTAAGAGAAATGTTCACAGCAGCATCGATTTTGAATGGGACGACTGCCGCTTTTGACTGGTCTTAAAAACGATCAAACTTTGCATAGGGAACGGAGTTCTTGCAGCATTTAGCCCGGCGTCTAGAAGTTAATTGTATCTCTGACAATCTGGCATATTGGTTAATTATTTTTTCAGTAGTTCCATAATTTCGTTGACAATTGGTGCTATTTACTCTTTGCAGCATCAAAACATTACTATCATGGTCGTCTTGATGTTTGAAAGGCTTGTAGAACAAGTGTTCGATCGTCGTCGTACAACTTCTGTCTTGCCTCTTCTTCCGCCTTTGCTATTCTACGGGCTTCACTCGAGAGCGTCTCCCATCGTTGTCTTTCTTTCTCTCTGCGTGAGTTTTCTCTCTGATCTCTCTCGCTAAGCCGTTGTTCGAATGATACGGGTGGTTCTACTGGTAGATGTCAACGAGTTATTCTCTTAGCCCTGGAGTTACTCTCCTTACCGTTATCTGAGCTGTCGAGATCTTTTGGCCCGAAGGCACGGGCCATCCAACTATTTACGCGTTCTTTTGACTGGTTGACCCTCTGTCCCACAGGCCCAAGAAGCACAATGCGATGAACATCTAACGTCTCTGACATCTCCGAACTAGAACATGTCAAGTCGTCTAGATGTTGGGTGAACACATTCAGGGACTCAAGAGAGTCCTCACCAATGAGAACGTCAGCAACCAGGTCCTTCAAGACGTGGAGTTCAACCACTAAGACATTGCGGTACTGCCCGTTGTCGTCTCCATTCTTAGCCAATTCCAATGTACTGTTAGATGTAGAAGCATCTTCCGCATCGCTGCCAGGCGGTTGCTCCGATGGAAACCCTCCCCCGGAGACGGGATCAGGAGAAATAATACCCATTTCAATACCGCAGGCACCAATATACAATTGTGCGCGCACCATTCCACATGTCTGACCAATGCTGCCGTCTGCAAACATAACATTCATCTCTTTTGGCTCAATGGAGAAGCCTCGTTGCTGTGCATAGGCTTTGGATATGAGATCCACCTCCGAGCCACTATCAGCAATAGCCTGAAGTTCTTCTCCATCTAAAGAACATAACAGTCGTTGTTTTTGCTTTCCAATAGCCCGAACTCGAAGCCACGGTGGGGCTGAAAGGGTAAGATTGACCAGCCTATTGCGGTACTTTGTCAACGTCTGAGTCTTTTCCAGGAAGCTCATGCACATTATGAGAGGCGATGCTAATGTCCGAAAGACATAGAAAGTGCACAAAAGATTCGAAGGTCCGAGGTGGGACTCTGTCCCAAAACCACAAGCGGACATAGTGCGTCCGCAGCAACTGACCACTTTTCCATTTGCCATCCTGAAAGCCCTCTCTTCGCTTTTCTCGATTTGCAGGCCCAGCTTCAAAGCCAGTTCTTGAGAAATTACATTCTCTTCACACCCGGTGTCCGGGCTTGCCATGACTGTAGCCTGGCTATCACCCATTTCGAAGGTTATGGGTAATCCCTTCCGCGTCGATACTTTCGGGATTATTCGGGCCTTGGGCCGCTCTGGATTAGGTGCAGAAATCTCAGTATCAGTCCTAAAAAGTTTTCAGAAACCGATGACTGAGTTTTCAAAAGATAGATCAGATTTAACTTACCATACATGGCTGCCAATCCCTTGGAGTCTTCTATTTCTCTCACAACCCAATTCGTATATTTCCGTGTCCAGTCCTCTAATGATTTCCATTGACTTGTCAATGGAAGCTCTGAATTTATTACCTTCACGCTGCCACCGGTTTATGCGCTCAACTTCTGCTGCACGGCGTCGCATTTTGGTATCGATCTTTTCACAAAGCTTGCACTTCTGGCCGACTGGGACCGTTTGCATTATTAGCTTCATTCCGCACGTCTCTCCTATCCTGTACTCCCGATTGCAATGCTGTCGGAAGTGGCCCCATTTCCAATCTCCACACACGAATCGATGTTGGTCGAAGAAACACATTGAAAAACATTTACCGAAACAAAGCCTTGCTACAGGATTTATAGAATCCTACATAGACTAGGCGATACAGTTCAGCATTTGTATGCATCGTCAATCGCGTTTACTCACCAGTGCCTACAGATCTTAATCTTAATACACGCTCGTATACCGTAAAGAATGGAAGAGTTATTGGGAGTGCAAGGCTCAAACTTGACATTAGAGAAAAACAATACGGTTGATCTGGGAGTTCTGGGAATTTGGAGGATAAAACCACCGGAGAGCGACACATCCAGATTCCGTGCAGACCAAGGCAGTGTCCCATACAGCCAATCTAATTTCACCTGTGTGCTCAGCCTTGCATAAGCAGAACGGGCACCCGCATAGCTCGTAGCTCACGTGACTTGGATTCTCCAATGAAACCTTGAAAACCCGGAACCATCCTGCAGGTTGACACGGGACATCAAGTGAATCTCGTGGCTGATAAGAAACCCCGGCAGATTTGCCTCGTATAAGCAATCAGACCGGTGAAGCAGAGAGCGTAAAAGTCCGTTTCAGCAGTTAAGAACATTCAGAAAGATATGGATATTGAAGCCACAGGCATGGCACATCATCACTTAACTGGGTTTCCTTCTCTTGCTGCGTTCATTGCCAGTGACCAGGACAAGACCGCAGCCATTTTCAAACGCTTCGATCGCTTAGCGGCTCGCAATCTACTGCATCTGCAGAGTGAACTTGCAGAGCTTCAAGCCAGACAGGACAAACTTGATCAGCAAGAACTGAGCAGGGATCTTCAATCAAAGCAGTGTTCCCGAAACTGGGCTGACTTTTGCACCGCAGCAGCGTCGGAAGCAAGGCAAAAGGAAAGAATGGAGTTAGCTCAGAACATCAGAGTTACTCTGAAAGAGTACCGTAAGATACTCGGCAGCCAATGAAAAAAACCTCTCAGACTCGGAGACACTAACCGGGGCAGGGAAATCACTGCTATTCGAAAGCACTCTCGCCACCTTACCGCCACCTACGAAGAGAACCCTGGAAGCTTTTCGCTGGCACTTCTTCAATGGAGACCCTACCGGACCCGACAGCTTCCCGACACTTGGTGGTCACAGCTGTGACCTCTTTGACGATGCAGATGACCTCGTGGTCCTAAGAATGGCTGAGGACCAAGACCGGTTGACTACATTTGTTCAAAACCATTTGACGTTCCTTTTCCAGGCACGCTTCCATCGAATTATCAGGCTTCTCCCACGTAACTGACCAATTTGTAGACCTATACCAGGAACGGCATGATTGCCTATGCCTCCGATCAACGCATCGCACGATTTGTAGCCATATTAAGCATCATTCTCGCCGCAGTGCTGCTCATCGGGGCTATTGTGAGCTTATACGTCGTCAAGTCACCAAACAAAAAATTGGGAATGATAGCCGCCTTCACTATCGTTTTTGCTAGTAGCATTGGGATTCTTACCAATGCGCGGAGAGCGGAGTTGTTTGCTGCCACAGCCGCGTAAGTAGCGCAAACCTCTTCTGTCACTTATGTGCTTTTATCCTTAGAGAAAGTTTATAGCTGATAATTCGGCTCGCAGATATGCCGCGGTACTTGTAGTCTTTGTCAGTGGGAGTTTAGGTGGAAATGTAGGAAATTCAGGCACTTCGAAGACCTGAAGAGCAGTTTTTACTGGCCAGATGACGTCATATGCTAAAAAAATCTCCACGCCGTTACTTGCTGTTAGCAACTTATTACTCCTAGGTTGTGCTATCTCACTGGACTTAACTTTTTAGCAATAAATAGGTGGTATATGTTAAAATTTCGAGGTAACTTATGAACTAATAGCGTCCCTACAATCTATTCTATGCAGTAGCAAACCAACCACTTCACGGAAGAGTAGCAGGTTAACGTCTACTTCTATGAACACCCCACAGCCCCAATCTCCAGCCTATTTATTGTGTTCTTCACCGGATTCGCTAGTTGTCGTACAGTCGCCACTTGAAGATTCCACTACGTCGCCATCTACATCTTCCGCCACAGCCTCAGGAATTTCTGTCTCCAACCATGCTGGTATTTTCCCGCCAAACAGATTCCGGACTGTGACTCTATTCTTTTGATATCGTTCTTTGGCCCATTTGATCGTGTATCGAGTCAGGCGTTGTACCCGACTCTACGAGATTTTTCTTCATTGGACCGCTATGAGGGTCTTGTCCGCCAGGGGGCTGTTCACGACTACTTGTACAGCTGACGAAAGTGGGGCACTGCAATCCTCGTGATAGTCATTTCCATTATTTTCACTGTATTTATCGTCTTCATTGCCTTCATTGCCTTCATTGCCTTCGTCTTTATCATATTCTCCCAGTAGAGGGGCGTTAGGGACGGAGATGGAGAATCCAATGGAGATGGACAAAGAACAATCCCTTTCTCGATATTTTCGATGGATTTTCGGCGTTGGTCTGCAACGCTAGGCGGTGGATACACCGAGAAAAGCCCAGATGAGAACCGGCTTTAACGTCTTCTCAACTCAAGCTTTCCGTCAGGGACGGAAACGCGCTCTGTCAGATCCTCAGTGGACAAAATTTCCTTTTGTGCCTCTTTGGGCAGCAGATCAGCTGTTTGCTGCGTATCGGTCGAAGAGAGCTTCGCCTTTGCTTTTCTCTCTTTAGCTGGTGGCTGCATTTTCAAGTTAGCATTGTCATCCTGGGTGCTCTTGCCTTTATACAGCCTTTTGGTTCCTGTTTCCTTTGTCGATCGTTTGTTTTGGGTTCGTGGAGGGGTTTGTGCCAGAAATACTGTCTTCTGCGGGATGATTAGGAGGTTTAGCGTTCCTCTTAGGGCGTTCAGAATAATTAAGGGGTCGTTCAGTTGCAGCTTCAGATTGAATCTGAAGGCTTCGGAACAGAACCGATCTGAAGCTCAAATCTGATTCTGACGCGATCGTTCGGTCAAGCTGACGACTTTCTAGTCTGAAGCTCCTCCGGATCGGTAAGCGCGTCAAATTTGAAAGCTATACCGTGTGTAGTAGTTAAACTGAGGCCCTTGGTGTTAGTTTAATAAGGAGTTCGGAGCTCCTTATTTTAAATCCGGTTTAAATCTAAATCCCAATTAACGACTGCTTGTAATGACGACTCCACGACACCCTAATCGCGACGCTATTTTAGTCGCGCTTGTATATATTTTATAACGTCCTTATCTTAACTCTCGCGATCGCGGTAATATTGCTTCCGCGCGGTGTTCGTACTTAGCATACTAATATACGGAGAGGCACGAGGTGGACGACGCAGTAGCTCTATGGCCATGAGGCACGACTTCTGAATATCACCCGGATAAGGCCCGACGTGTTTAAGAAGCTCCTTAATTAGCTATAGGTGCACGGCGGCCTTAAGGATACAAAGCTTCTATTAGCGGCTAAGAAGTTCAGAATATTCCTAATAATATTTAGTAATAATGCCTCGTATAAGTTACTAAGGTAACTTAGCACTTATCTATAACAATCTACTAGTAAGTATTTATTAGCTACTAGCTAAACTCCCTATATTAATTTGCTGCCCTATAGAGCCCTATATAAAGTCCTTTCTAGCCTTCTAAAATTATATTAAAAGAGATTATAAATAACCCTAAATAATATCTTTTCTTTACTAATTGCATTAAGCCCTTAACGGTCTTATTTTCCTATTTCTATTAAGGGCGGCTATATAATATAGGCCTCCTAGCGCAGTAAGAAGGAGGATTAACGTAAAACGTATTTATAGCTATTAACTTCTAGTTAGATAAACTTCGCGTACGTTTTAGCTAAATAGGAGGGTATGGCCTATAATAGTAGAATAATTAGCTCTGCTAAAGTTAAAGAGTTTAAAGCCTTACCTAGTAAATACTACGTTATAAATACTGGATACTCTAATATATCTATAACGCTTACTCCCTACTATAGTGTATAATATTATCTTTATAAATAGGTATAGGTAAATATAAAACCTTAAAATATAACGGAGCTCTTTAATCTTTAGTATATGGCGTTAAGGAATATAGTAGAGCGTATAATATATATTTTTAAGAATCGGCTTAGATTTTTTAAAGCTAGTAGGCGTAATATACGTCTTAATAACAGTTTATAACTTTATTAATATATATAACCTAGATAGCTTAGATAGCTTTCTAATAGTAGAAGATAGAGAGATAAATAAGGAAAATAGGAGGCTTGTAGATAAGGAGAGTAATATAAATAAGCAAATTTTCTAAGGAAAATTCCAAATTGCCGACTTACAGCCGGCAATTTTGTCCTTAAAAAATTTATATATTTCTTATATCTGTGGCGGGCTTTTGTCCTTTTAAACTAAGTACTGCCCTACTACTGCCCTTTTACTACCCTACCTGCCCTTTTACTGCTATACCTACCCTTTTACTGCTATACCTACTACTACCCTACTACTACTGCTGTTGCTACTACTGCTATACTATCCTATAGTATCACCTCCGGATATATAATATTAGCAGTTATAGCATCCCCGTTCTGCGGCAGTAATAGTAAAAGCCCACCTATATCTGTTAGTCTTAATAGTGTAATATATAGCTGCCTATATATAAAGGCTGGTATACGCAGATTAACCCTAACAAAGTTAAAAGACTACCCTTGTAACTTATTTACGGTTATAGTAAAGTATAGCTAGATTAGAAACTACTTTCTACTAATAATAAACGGCAGTTCTCCCTCTGTATAAGTAAGCTTAATATAAGAGATTAGCTATAGCTATCTGTAAAAGCTATCGCTAAGTATCCAAGCTTTAATATAGCGGCGGCCTAGGCGTGTAATAACTATATGGATGCCGTTATAGAGGCCCTCCTTAGGGTAAAGGTTCCGTAAAAGGATTACAGACGCGCCTACTTTAAGGGAAAGCTTTAATGGAGGTAAGCTATTAGGATTAAGTGTTTATAAAAGCTCTAGCGGCAGTAGTATAACATTACTATTATCTTCTTTTTTGCTTTACTCTATAGTATTTATAGAAAAAAGGTTTTTAGGGAGCCGTAAGGCCGTATAAGGATAGCCTTATTAATCTTAGCCATAGTATCATTGCGAATAGTTAGGATAGCGCGATTATAGAAGGTATTAAGAGTAGTATATACCCGCGTAAGTAGTTACAGAGGGTATATATACCTATAAAAGGGTTCCTTAGACCGGAACTAGGCTATACTAAGTAGAATACTAACGCTATTAGATAGGGACGTATTATAGAATAAGCTCTATACCTAAGCTATAAACTACTAATTAACCTTACCCTAATAGATATATATATTTAGCCATAGGGATAATATATAGAAGGTAGGCTAGGGAAATAACCGCTATAGGTAGGCACTTATAATAGCTATGCAGTTCCCCTATAGGACAATAGGTAGTATCTAAGTAAAGTTACTACCTAAAATAGTAGGAAGTCCGCTAAAGGTAAAGTCGTTAAAACGGACGTCCGTAAATATATAGTATACGGCTTTAAAGTAGTAGCGGTGCTATATTAGTACCTTATCCTAAATAAGTAGAGAGGTATAGCGTAGAAGCTTAGCTAGATTTAGGCCTTTAGAGATATTATAAGTAGACTCTTTATATAAATTAATAGGTATCCAAAAATAAGAGTAGGCGGTACGGCTGCTAGGTAGTAGAAGGGCTGTAATACTAAAAAAAGCTATATAAAAAAAATCTTACTATAAAAGCGGTAGTAGTAGTAGAGGTAGTAATAAAGAAACGTTTTACTAGTACCTATAGGGCCCTAAAGGAAGAAGCGGGCCGTTTACAGATCTATATTTATAGCGGTAACGATAGTATTAAAGTATGCTGCTTAATCCGTATTTAGCTATTAGCGTAGCTTAGTAAACTAGCATTCTTCCTTTATAGGATTATATTGCAGCAGTTCCGCTATAAAAAGTAGGTTACTTCCTTTTATAATAACACCCTATTAGTACTAAAACTAGGGTAGGCTATAGTTTATAAGCGTCTTTTACTAATCTATAAGTATCTAATAGATAAAGTATAGGCCGTAATTAAGATAGGCGTTATCGTCCTTAGCAATAGTAGGAGGAGCATTAAGTTGTCGGGCTAGAAAGCGAGGTAGATTATTATAAATAAACTATTTAAAGCGGTCCTATAAAGTAACTGGCTCCGTAATAGGGCTGTAACATCGGCAAAATATAGTCCCCTCTTAATGGCCTCAATGGCCGGTCGTTGGCGCAATTGGTGCGTAGTTGAGGGCATTTGGCAACTCGACCGACTAGCCTATATCGTGTTTTTTTGACACGCAATTGGCGCGCAATCTGCGCAATTAGCAATTTTATTAATTTACCTTTTTACTTATAAAATATTAAAGTCTTTTAAGTTCCCTATAGTATAATATTATATAATACGCATATAATATACGTATAATACAACTTCCCTAAGTATACTTTTTATAAAAATATTAATTATATAATAATATTTTTTATAGCGTTACTAGGGGGTTTACTAGAGCCTAAGCAAAAATAAGCGAAAATTGGAAAATTAAAAAATCTGTCAAGTTGCGCGCAGGTTGACTGTTAAATGCGCCAATTACGTACGTTGCGTAGGCTGTGCGTCAAAAACGTTAAATGTGTTAACGACGTCAGCGGTGTTAACTGCAGCTATTTGGCGCCCAATTGACCTATTTGGCAGTATTTGATTTTCACTTAACGGGTAGTTTAAATCTTAGCCTGCGGATATTTTCCTAATAAAAGTAAAGTAGTTATAAATAAGGAGCGTAGCTAGGCGCTAATAGTAAAAACAGCGGCCTCTATTAAGTAATTAATCTACTTATAATTATTCTTTAGTAGCTTTAGGGCTATATAGGTGGCCTAGAAGGTTAAATAAACTATATTAGTAATAGTACGGAGGTTCTTAAAAGAAGTAGGGCCAGAAACGGACGTTAGTAGTAGTTATAAGTAGAACCTCTTACCTATAATAGGGCTGTAGTAATATATACGACGTAATTTTAAAAACTAGATCTAGTTCTAGGAATAGGATCTAGTTTTTAGAAAATAGATTAATTAACTACTATAAAAAGAAGTTATATCTATATTTAGTATATTAGGTTTAGCTCGTTTTAGAATTAGCTATATAATTAATTATATATTATAAAACAAGGGCAGTAGCTATAGAGCGTATGTATTTAAGGAGTCTATAAGACGTTACGCGATCAATCGTAAGGGTTAAGGGCGTAAGGAGGTGATATACCTACGCGTAGCTGATATAAGCTGTATATAAGGTGTACGCGAGAGCACGGGGCTCTCCTATAGAGGCCCCTGCGGTGGGG
>Ga0307515_10006082_pt1 | contig 24274 bp, 27 predicted proteins | sample 17_EM_MG_FD_194513 | JGI IMG/M metagenome (GOLD analysis project Ga0307515, IMG submission 194513) | Populus trichocarpa ectomycorrhiza microbial communities from riparian zone in the Pacific Northwest, United States - 17_EM | ecosystem: Host-associated > Plants > Roots > Unclassified | place... | reverse complement strand
GACTGCGGCGCGACCGCGGGTGGCTGCGGCTCCACGGGCCGCGACCGGGCGGCTGCCGACCCTGGGGGGACAACCGGCGGCGGCAACTGCGCGGCTGCCGGACGCGGCGCGATGACCGGTGGCACGGGCCGGGGATCCGGCGGGCTGACCGACGGCGGAGGGCCGGCCGAATCAGGCTGCCGCGCCCCCGGTTGAATCTGCGGCAGGGGCCGGTAGGGCGGCGTCGTGTCGGACGGCGCACGACGTCGTCCGTCGTAGCGCGGCGCCAGCGACTGCGCAGCCGCGTCGCCATACGGCCCGACATCGGGGCGAGCCGGGCGATACCCCTCGTCCGCGGGGCGAGCGTCATGCCGCGACGCCGGAACCCCGGGCGGCGTCGACCGTGCCTCCGGCGCGCCCGGCACATCGGGTCGCCGCGCCTGAACCGGCGGCCCGGCGGGACGCGGGTCGTCCGGCCGCTGGTCGTAACGGGCGCTCGGCCGCAGCCGGTCGTCTTGATAAGGCGCAGGGGAGCCGGGGCGTGCGTCTTGGTAGGGCGCGGGGGAGCCCGGGCGGCCGTCTTGATAGGGCGTGGGGGTGCCGGGCCGGCTGCTTTGGTAGGGCGCAGAGGAGCCAGGGCGCCCGTCTTGATGGGGCGCGGGCGAGCCGGGCCGCCCGTCTTGATAAGACGTGGGGGTGCCGGCCTGGCCGCCTTGGTAGGGCGCAGGCGAGCCAGGGCGGGCGTCTTGATAAGGCGCATAAGGCCCCGGCGAGGCCGGATGCTCCGGGTAAGGCCCAGGTCCCCCCGGATCCCGATAGCCCTCGGGCCGGCCCCGGTTCGGTGCGTACCCAGGCGGCGGCTCCTGCGCGGAGTACGGCGCAGGCGAACCCGGATAGGCCTCCTCCGGCCGCCCGTTCCGATAGGTCGGCGCGGAGCTGGACCGGGGCGCCGGCAACGGACCCCCCGGTCGCCCGTCCCGCGCGGGCGGCGCGGACTGCGGCGCGGGGTGCACGTCATCGCGGTACGCCCCCGGCGGCCGCCCGTCCCGGTAAGGCGGCTGCCCGGATCGCGCATCGGGATGACCACCCGGCTGGCCGTCCCGCTGGGGAGGCTGCGCGCCCCGCCCGTCCCGCTGAGGCGGCGCACCCGGACGCCCGTCGGCCCGGCTCGGCGGCTCGGGCGGCGCCATCCGCGGCCCGTAATAGCTAGCGAGAGCATCCTGCAGATTCGACTGGGCATCCCGGAACGGCGTCCGCTGGTCATACGGCGACTGGCGCGCCGGTCGAGCCTCCGGCAGCCGCTCGGGCACCGGCACCGGACGGTTCCAGGACGGCTCTTCCCGGCTCGGGCGTCCGCGCTGCGGATCCGGCGGGCTCTCGGCGTACGCCGATGGATCGGACCAGGCCGGCGGCCGAGCCGGCGGCGGACCCACCGTGGCGCGCCCGAAGCCGCGATCGTCATCTCCATCCAAAGAGCGGCCGTCCGGAGAATGGCCCTCCGGCGCACGAGACGCCTCGTAGACGGGAGTGTGCACCGCCCGGCGGCGGCCCACGTCGCCCGGATACCGCTGGCCGGGCAGCGGCTCCCATTCCCAGGTGATCTCGTAGATCCAGCCGGGTTCGTCGTCCCACCGGTCTGAACCCGCGTGGGAGCTCCAGCCGTTCATCGGGCACCTGGGCCCGATGGTTGGCGACGCTCCGTCACGACGAGACCCACCTTGTCAGAAAACTCCGCGGTGGCAGCGCGGGACACCGGATAGAGTCGCCCGGCTCCGCTGCGGGGTATGGAGCTGCGGGGTATGGAGAGGAGATTAACGGCGTGTACGGGCTTGGCGCCAGGGTGCCCAGGATGTCGCCGGACCGGCCGGTCCGGGGGATGGTGACTACTTTCGGTGCTCTCAGCTGGTCGGGTTTCCGACGGTACGCAACCTACCGGCAGGCCACCGTCGCCGGATCGTTCACTAATACCGTCTTCGGGTTCTTGCGCTGCTACGTGCTGCTGGCGGTGGCTGCGGGCGCGGTCGGCGGACGGCCCGCCGGGTACGACCGGGAGCAGCTGGCCACCTTCGTCTGGGTGGGACAAGGTTTGCTCACCGTAGTTGCTTTGTGGGGTTGGTCGGAGCTCTCGGATCGTATCCGCAGCGGAGATGTCGTAGCCGAACTGTTGCGTCCGGTCAATCCCGTTATCAGCTACCTGGCCCCTGATTTAGGCCGAGCCGGGTACGCGGTCCTGACCCGATTCATCCCGCCGGTCGTCGTCGGAGCGATCTTTTTCGATCTGTACCTGCCGCAGCGCTGGTTCACCGTGCCGCTTTTCGCGATCTCCGTCACGCTCGCCGTGGTCTGCAGTTTCGGCTGCCGGTTTCTGGTCAACGCGACCGCGTACTGGCTGCATGACGCCCGCGGGCCGCTGATCTTCTGGACCCTGAGCTCGGGCGTGCTGGCCGGCCTGTACTTCCCGCTGCGCTTCCTGCCCGACGCCCTGGCCGTGACGCTGTGGGTGGCCACGCCCATGCCGGGCCTGCTGCAGACGCCGCTCGACGTGCTGGTCGAGCGCGATCCGCCGGCCCTGCAGGCCGGGCTGGTCGCGCTGCAGGCGGTCTGGGCTGTGATCTTGCTGACCACGTGCCGGATCGTGCAGCGCCGGGCCGAGCGCAAGCTGGTGGCCCAGGGTGGGTGAGCTGCGCGCCTACGCCGCCCTGGTGGCCGGGCAGTGGCGATCGGTCCTGTCATACCGGGCATCATTCGCCGTCGAGACGATCACCAACATCGGGGGTACCGCCCTCGACGTGCTCAGCGTCATCGTGATCTTCCAGGCCGCCAAGCACGTCGGCGGCTTCACCCTGCGTGAGGCGATCCTCATGGTCAGCCTCTCGTCCTGCGCGTTCGTGCTGGCCGACTTCACGGTCGGCAACATCGACCGGCTCAAGACCTATGTCCGGGCCGGGACGCTGGACACCGTGCTGGTCCGGCCGCTGGGCGCGCTGGCCCAGTTGCTGATCGTGGACCTGCCGCTGCGCAAGATCCTCCGGCTGACCCTGGGTATCGTCACGTTCGGCGTCAGCCTGCACGTCAATCACATCGGCTGGACGCTGCCGCGGGTCCTGCTGGTGCTCAGCGCCCCGATCTTCGGCGCGGTGTTCTTCGGCGCGATCTTCGTGCTCAGCGCCAGCTTCGCGTTCTGGTGGGTCGACTCGGGCGAGATCGGCAACGCGTTCACCTACGGCGGCCGGGACTTCACGGCATACCCGATGACGGTCTACGGCGGCTGGTTCCGCTCGGTCTTCGCGTACGGGCTGGGCTTTGGGTTTATCGCGTACCAGCCGGGGCTGGCGCTGCTCGGCCGCGCCGACCCGCTCGGCCTGCCGCCCTGGGCCGGCTACCTCTCGCCGCTGGTCGCGCTGGTCGCGGCCGGCCTGGCCGGCGTCGTGTGGCGGGCCGGCATCAGGCAATACCGGAGTACGGGTTCATGACCGACGGCGACGAGGGGAAACGATGACTGTCATCGAGATGCGCGGCCTGCGCAAGGAGTTCACGGTACGGGTGCGCGCGGGCCGGTTGCGACGAACGAAACGGACGGTGGCCGCCGTGGACGGCGTCGACCTGGGCGTGGCCGAGGGGGAGATGGTCGGCTACATCGGCCCGAACGGCGCCGGCAAGTCGACGACGCTGAAGATGCTCACCGGCGTGCTCACCCCGTCGGCCGGGCACGTGTCGGTGTGCGGGCTCGCCCCGGTGCCGCAGCGCACCAAGCTGGCGCTGCGCATCGGCGTGGTCTTCGGCCAGCGCTCGCAGCTCTGGTGGGACCTGCCGTTGCGGGAGTCGTTCATGCTGCTCCGGCACATCTACCGGGTCCCGGCGGCCGACCACGCGGCCCGCCTGCGCCGCTGCCGGCAGCTGCTGGATCTGGACGAGTTCCTGGACACCCCGGTCCGGCAGTTGTCGCTCGGTCAGCGGATGCGCGGCGAGCTGACCGCGGCGCTGCTGCACGGCCCGAAGGTGCTCTTCCTCGACGAGCCGACCATCGGCCTGGACGTGACCAGCAAGCAGGCGGTCCGCTCCTTCCTGGCCGAGCTGGGCGCCGCCGGCGACGTGACGCTGGTGCTGACCACCCACGATCTGGCCGACATCGAACGGCTCTGCCACCGGCTCGTGGTGATCGACCACGGCCGGGTCGTGCACGACGGCACGATCGAGGCCCTGCACGAGCGCTACGGTTCCCGCCGCCGGCTGGTCGTCGACCTGCGGACGCCGCTGCCGGCCGGCTTCACCCTCACCGGGGCGACACTGGCCACGGTCGAGGCGGACGGGCACCGGGTCGCGTTCGATCTCGAGTCCGCCGAGGCCGGCACGGTCGTGGCCGAACTGGTCGCGGCCGCCGAGATCCGCGACCTGGCCCTGGTCGAGCCGGACATCGAGGACGTGGTGGCGCGCCTCTACGCCAGCGCCGTCCCGCGAGAACCAGCACCGTCCCGGGAGAGCTAGCGCCGTCCCGCGAGAACCAGCGCCGTCCGGTGAGAGCTAGCGGTGTTCCATCACGAGCACGGCCCAGGTGCCCGGCTCGAGCGCCTCGTAGTGGTGCGGGATGTCGCCCGGAAACGTGACGTAGTCGCCCGGGCCCAGCTCGACCGCCTCGTCCGCCGGTCCCGCTTTCAACCGTCCGGCGGCGACGACCACATGCTCGATGCTGCCGGGGATGTGCGCCTCGGCCTCGCGCGGATCACCCGGCTCCAGCTCCATGATGTAGAGGTCCCGGCGCGCGTGCGGCGACCCGGCGGCCAGCAGCCCCGCGGTGAAATCGGCCCGGTCCGCGCGCAGTCGTGGACCCTCGCCGGCCCGGATCACCCGCACCGCGGGCGCCGGCGGCTCCACCAGCCGGCTGAACGGCACGCCGAGCGCCACGCCGAGCGACCAGAGCGTCTCGATGCTCGGATTGCCGGTGCCGGCCTCGAGCTGGGACAGCGTGGATTTGGCCAGCCCCGCGCGCCGGGCCAGCTCGGCGAGCGAGATGCCGACCCGTTCACGCTCGCGGCGCAGGGCCGCGGCGATGGTGGCCAGCGGGGGAGCGGGCTGCTGCATGTTCGCTCCGTCGGTCGGATCGTTCGGTTTGACGAACGCTGGGTGCGTCGTTCATTATTTTGAACTATGCGTACGGCAAGTCGAACACCGGATCGGGCATTGCTCCGCGACGCGGCAGCGATCGCCGCGGCCATGGTCGCGGTGGGTGCGTCCTTCGGCGCCATCGCGATCGCGTACGGGCTGCCGGCCTGGGTCCCGTTCCTGATGTCGACGGCGGTGTTCGCGGGCGGCGCCCAGTTCCTGGCCGTCGGGCTGATCGCCGCGGGCAACCCGATCGCCGCGGTCCTGGCCGGCCTGCTGCTGAACGCCCGGCACCTGCCGTTCGGCCTGGCCGTCGCGCCCACGGTCGGCACCCGCTGGCGCGACCGGCTGATCGGCAGCCACCTGATGACCGACGAAGTGGTCGCGTTCACCCTGGCCGAGGACGACCCGGTCCGGCGCCGCCGCACCTACTGGCTGATCGGCGGCACGCTGTTCACATCGTGGAACGCGGGCACGGCGCTGGGCGTCTGGCTGGGCGGCGCGACCGGCGACCCGGCGGCGCTGGGTCTGGACGCCGCGTTCCCGGCCGGGCTGATCGCCCTGATCATGCCGTCCCTGCGCGACCGCAGCACCCGCCTGGTGGCGCTGTGCGGTGCGGCGGTCGCGGTCCTGCTGACGCCCGTGCTCCCGGCGGGCCTGCCGGTCCTCGCGGCCCTGCTCGGCCTGGCCGCGCTGGTGCTGCCGAGCCGGCCCGCTCGCCAAGCGGCTGATTCGACCCCGGAGGTGGCTTCGTGCTGATCGCGGCAATTCTGGCCCTGGCCGTGGGCACCTACACGATGCGGCTGAGCGGCGTCCTGCTGCGCGAGCGGCTCGAGCTCTCGGACTCGCTGCTCCGCCTGCTGCCGATGGCGGCGACCGCGCTGCTCGCCGCGCTGGCGGCCACGGCCGCGCTCACCGAGAGCGGCGGCTTCGCCGGCGTGGCCCGCCCGGCCGGCGTGGCCGTCGGCGCCCTGCTGGCCTGGCGCCGCGTCCCGTTCGTGCTGGTCGTGCTCGCCGCGGCCGGCACCGCCGCCCTGCTCCGCGCGACCGGCACACGGTGATTTCGCCACCCGGCGATGAGTTTCGGCGCCTTGATCGGTCAACCAGGTAGCAGAGACCAACCGGAGGTGTAGGGCCGTGCGAAAGATCGTCGTGTACGAGTTGTTGTCCCTCGACGGGGTTGCCGAGAGCCCCGACAGTTTCATCGCCGACTGGGACGACGCGATGGACGCCAACCTGGCCGCTGTGATCGCGACACAGGACGCGGTCATTCTCGGCCGCCATAGCTACGCCGAGTGGGCGCCGTACTGGCCGAGCAGCGAGATCGAGCCATTCGCGACATTCATCAACGGGGTCACGAAGTACGTCGCGACATCCACGCCCCTTGACCAAGACTGGGCCAAAGCGACGGTGCTCGACGGCGGGCTGGTGGACTTCGTCCGGGATCTCAAGCAGCAGCCCGGCGGCGACATCGGCGTCCACGCGAGTATCTCGGTCGCGCGAGCGCTGCTCGCCGCCGACGTCGTCGACGAGCTCAGGCTCGTGATCGCGCCGCGGATCGCCGGCCCCGGACGGCGACTCCTCGACGGCTTGCCATCGATCCGGCTCGAATCGATCGCAAGCGAGACCTCACCGACGGGCTCGCTGCTCGTCGCCTATCGCGTAGTTCGTTAAGGCTTGGTGCCGAGGTCGACGGCGGGCTTCGGGACGCGCATCCGGCGGAACGTCAGCCCGCGCATGATCCCGTAGATGTACAGCGAGCCCTTGCGCGTCGTCGACTTCGGAAAGCGCTCGGCCACCAGCTTCTTGATCCGGCGGGAGATCAGGAAGCTGTCCACCACCACGGCGATCGCCAGCACCGCCCAGAGCAGGTTGGCGAACAACTGGACCTGCACCGGCATCTTGGTGGACGAGCCGAACAGCACGATGATCGCGCCGAGGAAGAACCAGGTGCCGACCGTGCGGCGCGAGTCGACGATGTTGCGGACCAGTGCGCGTTCCGGGCCGCGGTCGCGGGCCAGCAGGTAACGCTCGTCGCCCGCGCGCATGCCGGCCGACGCCTCGGCGCGCTCGACCCGCTGACGGGCGCGCATCTGCTTGTACGCCTCTCGCCTGTTCTCCGGCGCGGCCTCGGCGACCCGGCGGCCGGTGCTCGCCCTCTTCGGGGTCGCCACACCGAGCTCTTTCTTGCTGGGCGTGTAGCTCTTCGGGCGCGAGGCGGCCTCCGACTCGGTGGTCACGGAGTCGGTGGCGTCGGCGACAAGGTCAGCGGACTTGCGGCGAAACAGGGAGGACACCTCAGCAGAGTAGCCAAGCGGCGCGATGTGTGACACACCGCGCCGCCCAACTGCAGTTAATGAAGGATTCAGAGCCGTTCGACGTGGGCGCCCAGGGCGGCCAGCTTGCCCTCGAAGTCCTCGTAGCCACGGTTGATCAGGTCGACGCCGTACACCCGTGAGGTGCCCTCGGCGGCCAGCGCCGCGATCAGGTGGCTGAAACCGGCCCGCAGGTCGGGGATCACCAGATCCGCCGCGTGCAGCTTCGACGGGCCGGCGATGACCGCGGAGTGCTTGAAGTTGCGCCGGCCGAAGCGGCAGGGCGTGCCGCCGAGGCAGTCCCGGTAGACCTGGATCGTGGCGCCCATCGCGTTCAGCGCGTCGGTGTAGCCGAGCCGCTGCTCGTACACGGTCTCGTGCATGATCGACAGGCCGCGGGCCTGGGTCAGCGCGACCACCAGGGGCTGCTGCCAGTCGGTCATGAAGCCGGGGTGCACGTCCGTCTCCAGCGCCACGGCCTGCAGCTCGCCGCCCGGGTGCCAGAACCGGATGCCGCCCTCGACCCCGGTCACGCCCGGCCGGCTGACCCGGTCGTCGGTGATCTCGAACTCGCCGCCGATGTTCCGGAACACGTTCAGGAACGTCATCATGTCGGCCTGGCGCGCGCCGCGCACCTCGATCTCGCCGCGGGTGGCCAGCGCGGCCGCGGCCCAGCTCGCGGCCTCGATCCGGTCGGGGATCGGCCGGTGCGAGTAACCGTGCAGGCGGGGCACGCCCTGGATCTCGATCACCCGGTCGGTGTGCACCGTGATGATCGCGCCCATCTTCTGCAGCACGCAGATCAGGTCGATGATCTCGGGCTCGATCGCGGCGTTGCGCAGCTCGGTGACGCCCTCGGCACGCACGGCCGTGAGCAGCACCTGCTCGGTCGCGCCCACGCTCGGATACGGCAGCTCCAGCTTGGTGCCGTGCAGCCCGTTCGGCGCGCTCAGGTGCATGCCCTCGGGCGCCTTGTCGACGATCGCGCCGAACTGCCGCAGGGCCTGGATGTGGAAGTCGATCGGGCGCGGGCCGATGTGGCAGCCGCCCAGGTCGGGGATGAACGCCCGGCCGAGCCGGTGCAGCAGCGGGCCGCAGAGCAGGATCGGGATCCGGCTCGAACCGGCGTGCACGTTGATCTCGTCGGTGCTGGCGCTCTCGACGTTGGTCGGGTCCATCACGATCTCGCCGTCGTCGGCGCCGTCGCTCACCTTCACGCCGTGCAGCTCCAGCAGGCCGCGAACGATCTCGACGTCGCGGATCTGCGGCACGTCGTACAAGGTGCTCGGCGATTCGCCCAACAGGGCGGCCACCATGGCCTTGGAGACCAGGTTCTTGGCGCCACGGACGCGGATCTGTCCGTGTAGCGGGGTGCCGCCGTGTACGACCAGGACGTCGTCGGTCAACGCAACCTCCAGCAGTGGGCGTCAGCGCCCATCGAGTCTTCAGTCGGGGGCGCACGAGTGGGGGTTCTCGCGTTCTGCCGCCCGGGGGAGCATAGCCCTGAGTGACAAGTGCAGAAGTCACCACAACGCTCATCGCGGCACGAATTGCGGATGATTAAGGCAACAGAAAGATACAGCCGTGCGTACGGCCAAATGGCCCTCACACAGCGTGACGATTTACGGCAGGGCGAGCATCTGATCGAGGGCCACCCGGGCGTACCGGGCGGTCGCCGCATCGACGGTGATCTGGTTGGGCACCCGGCCCGCGACTAGCTCCTCGAGCGACCAGACCAGGTGCGGCAGATCGATGCGGTTCATCGTCGAGCAGTAGCAGACCGCCCGGTCCAGGAACATGATCTGTTTGTCCGGGTGGGCGAGCGCCATCCGGCGGACCAGATTGAGCTCCGTCCCGACCGCCCAGGACGAGCCGGCCGGGGCCGCGTCGAGGGCCTTGATGATGTATTCGGTGGAGCCGACCTGGTCGGCGGCCCGGACCACCTCGTGCCGGCACTCGGGGTGCACGAGCACGTTGACCCCCGGCACCCGCTCGCGGACCTCGCGGACGCTCTCGATGGTGAACCGGCCGTGCACCGAGCAGTGCCCCCGCCACAGGATCATCTTGGCGTCGCGCAACTGCTGCGGGGTGAGCCCGCCGTGCGGCTTGTGCGGGTCGTAGAGCACGCAGTCGTCCAGGTCGAAGCCCATCTCGAGCACCGCCGTGTTGCGGCCCAGGTGCTGGTCGGGCAGGAAGAACACCTGCCGGCCCTGCTCGAACGCCCAGGTCAGCGCCCGCTTGGCGTTGGACGACGTGCAGACCACGCCGTTGTTGCGGCCGACGAAGCCCTTGATGTCAGCCGACGAGTTCATATAAGTCACCGGCACCACGCCGGCCTCGATACCGAGATCGGTGAACTCGTCCCAGGCGGCCTCGACCTGCCCGAGCACGGCCATGTCGGCCATCGAGCAGCCGGCGGCCAGGTCGGGCAGCACGACCTGCTGGCCGGGGCCGGTCAGGATGTCGGCGCTCTCGGCCATGAAGTGCACGCCGCAGAAGACGATGAACTCGGCATCCGGCCGGGCGGCCGCCTCGCGGGCGAGCTTGAACGAGTCGCCGGTGACGTCGGCGAACTGGATGACCTCGTCGCGCTGGTAGTGATGGCCCAGCACGAAGACCCGGTCGCCCAGCGCGGCCTTGGCCGCGGTCGCGCGCGCGACCAGATCGGGGTCGCTCGGGGCGGGCAGGTCGCCGGGGCAGTCCACCCCGCGCTCGCTGGCCGGGTCGGTGCCGCGGCCCAGCAACAGCAGCGCGGTGGCGGTGTTCGAGGGTTCGGTCCAGGTCGACGTCACGGAGCCCATGTTTCCACAGCGTCACGCGCGCGAAATGGTGTCTTACCCCACCCTGTGGACCGTCAGCGCCGCCGCCCTTGCAGCCGGGTCATCACCCGCCGCAGCCGCGCCTGGTTTTCCGGCTTGGCCAACTGGCGCCGGCCCTGCTCGATGACCCGCTGCCCCTGCGGGCCGCGAAGGAACTTCTGTAGTCGCTGTGCAAGGGTCGTCATGACTAGACAGTCTCAAACCAGACTGAGTGCTGCCTGTACGTTCGCAGCGTGCGCGTACTGATTTGCCCCGACAAGTTCGCCGGCACGCTGTCGGCTCCCGAGGCCGCGGCGGCCATCGCCGAGGGCTGGCGGGCGGCCGCGCCCGGCGACGAGATCGTCGAGCGGCCGCTGGCCGACGGTGGCCCCGGCTTCGTCGACGTGCTGGCCCAGGCGCTGGGCGGCCGGCGGATCCCGGTCCGCACGGTCGATCCGCTGGGCCGCCCGGTCGCGGGTGATGTCCTGCTCGTCGGCGCAACCGCTTATGTGGAAAGCGCCCAGGCCTGCGGCCTGCACCTGCTGACCGAGGCCGAGCGCAACCCCAACACCACCACGTCGTACGGGCTCGGGCTGCTGCTCGCCGGGGCGGTCGAGGCGGGTGCCACCGAGATCGTCGTCGGGCTCGGCGGGTCGGCGGTCAACGACTGCGGGGCCGGGATGCTCGCCGCGCTGGGCGCCGCCCCGGTCGACGTCGCCGGCTACGCCCTGCCGTACGGCGGTGCGGTCCTCGGCTCGGCGGCGGGGCTCGGCGGCACGCCCCAGCTGCGCCAGGTGAGCCTGGTCGCGGCCACCGACGTGGACAACCCGCTGACCGGCCTGCACGGCGCCAGCAACGTCTACGGCCCGCAGAAGGGCGCCAGCCGCGAGGACGTGCTGCGCCTCGACGCCGCGCTCGAGCACTTCGCCGGCGTACTGGAAAAGGCTTTTGGTCTGACGGGTCTGGCCGCAATGCCCGGCGCCGGTGCGGCCGGCGGGATCGGCGCGGCGCTGCTCGCCCTCGGCGGCCGGAAGGTCTCCGGGATCGGCCTGATCAGCACCCTGATCGGGCTCGAGGCCGAGCTCGACGCGGCCGGCCTGGTGATCACCGGAGAGGGCTCCTTCGACCACCAGTCGCTGCGCGGCAAGGTGGCCGCCGGGGTGGCGAACGGCGCCCGCGACCGCGGCCTGCCCTGCGTGGTGGTGGCGGGCCGGGTGGAGACCGGGCACCGCGAGGCCGCCAGCGCGGGCGTCAGCGAGCTTTACTCGCTGGTGGAGCACTTCGGTTCCGTTGATCTCGCGCTCGCCGAGCCGGCCCGCGGCCTGCGCGAGATCGCCGCCGACCTGGCCCGGCAGTGGAGCAGGTGATCTGGGCCTCTCGGATTGGGAATCTTCGGCAGGAGGGCTAGCGTTAGTCCTTACGGCAGACCCGTCCGCATCGCAGGGAGTTACCCAAGTGACCACTGAAGCGCACACCGAGTCGATCACGGCCCCCACGGCCGCGCCGACCGGCGTTCTCTTGACCGATGTCGCCGCTGTCAAGGTCAAGGCCCTGATCGAACAGGAAGGGCGCGACGACCTGCGCCTGCGCATCGCCGTGCAGCCCGGTGGCTGTTCCGGCCTGCGCTACCAGCTCTTCTTCGACGAGCGTTCGCTGGACGGCGACGTCGTCAGTGACTTCGACGGTGTCGAGGTCGTCGTCGACCGGATGAGCTCGCCTTACCTGGCGGGCGCGACGATCGACTTCGCCGACCGGATCGACGCGCAGGGCTTCACGATCGACAACCCGAACGCGCAGAATTCCTGCGCTTGCGGCGACTCGTTCCACTGATCGGTATTTCGCGCGAGGCCGTCCTTCGGGGCGGCCTTTCGTATGTCCGGAAGATGTCCGGCAAGCGGCGCCCCGGTAGGCTCAGCCGGTAACCCCCCGTTCCCGACTTCGAGGGCCGACATGAAGATCGCCGTTACCGGTTCGATCGCTACCGACCACCTGATGCACTTCCCCGGCAAGTTCGCCGAATCGCTCATCGCCGATCAGCTGCACAAGGTGTCGCTGTCCTTCCTCGTCGACGACCTGGTCGTGCGCCGGGGCGGGGTGGCGTCCAACATCGCGTTCGGCATGGGCCAGTTGGGCCTGCGCCCGATCCTGCTGGGCGCGGTCGGTGCCGACTTCGCCGACTACCGGTCGTGGCTCGAGCGGCACGGGGTGGATTGCGACTCGGTGCACGTCAGCGAGGTCGCGCACACCGCGCGCTTCGTCTGCACCACGGACGACGACCTCAACCAGATCGCCTCGTTCTACGCGGGCGCCATGTCCGAGGCCCGCAACATCGAGATCGGCCCGGTTGCCGCCCGCGCCGGCGGCCTCGACCTGGTGCTGATCAGCGCGAACGATCCGGCCGCGATGATCCGCCACTCGCAGGAGTGCCGCGAGCGCGGATACGCCTTCGCCGCCGACCCGTCGCAGCAGCTCGCCCGGATGGAGGGCAGCGACGTGCTGACCCTGATCAGCGGCGCGGAATACCTGCTGACCAACGACTACGAGCGCTCGATGCTGGAGACCAAGGCCGGCCTGACCGGCGACCAGGTGCTCGAGCACGTCAAGATCCGGGTCACCACGCTGGGCAAGGACGGCGTCGAGATCACCGGGCGCGGCCTGGAGCGCATCCACGTGCCGGTCGCCCGTGACGTCATCGCGGAGGACCCGACCGGCGTCGGCGACGGCTTCCGGGCCGGCTTCTTCGCCGCGATCGGCTGGGGCCTGGGCCTCGAGCGGGCCGCGCAGGTCGGCTCGCTGGTGGCCGCGCTCGTCCTCGAGACGGTCGGCCCGCAGGAGTACGAGATCAAGCCCGACTTCTTCACCAAGCGGTTCGCGGATTCGTACGGTGACGAGGCTGCCGCCGAGATCCAGCCGTTCGTCTCCGCCACCGCCTAGCCAGCGATGGTCCTGGCCGTCTTCGCGGGCCTGCCGGGCGTGGGCAAGAGCACCCTCGCCCGGCGGGTCGGCGCCGCCCTGCCGGCTGCGGTGCTAGCGGTCGACACCGTCGACTTCAAGCTGCAGGAGTACGACGTGACGGAGCCGCGCCCCGGCTACGCCGCGTACGGGGTGGTGGCGGCGCTGGCCGAGACGCAGCTCGAGATGGGCCACAACGTGATCATCGACGCGGTGAATCCGGTGAAGGCGGCCCGGCAGCTCTGGGTCGAGTTGGCCGAGCGGATGAACGTGCCGTTGCGGGTGGTCGAGGTGGTCTGCGGCGACGACGCGGAGCACCGCCGCCGGGTCGAGGCCCGATACGAGGTCCGCGACCACGACGGCGTGCCGGACTGGGTGCGGGTGCTGGAACGGCAGTCCGAGTACGAGCCCTACCTGGGGCCGCGGCTGGTCGTGGACACGTTCCTGGCTGCCGAGCCGGTCGCGCCCGTAGTGGCGTATCTCAGCTGATCTTGCGGATGTCCAGGGCGGTGCCTTCTTCCCGGACGAACTCCTGCTCTTTCATCCGGCACCAGGCTCGGATGTCGTTCGGGGCGGCGGGGTCGTCGGCGAGGACCCGGATCACCTCGCCGACCGGGACATTCCGGATTTTCTTGGCCAAAGCGATCACCGGCAGCGGGCAACGCTGGCCGAGGCAGTCGAGGACGATCACATCCCGGCCTCCTGCCGGATCTCCGCCACCAGCGCGGGCAGCACGGCCAGGAAGCGGTCCACGTCCTCGGCGGTAGTGCCGCGGTGCAGCGAGACCCGGACGTTGCCGTGGCTGAGCACGCCCATCGCCTCGAGCACGTGGCTGGGCCGCAGCGTGGACGCGGTGCAGGACGAGCCCGAGGAGACCGCGAAGCCGGCCCGGTCCAGGCCGTGCAGCAACGCCTCGCCGTCCACGTAGAGGCAGGAGAACGTCACCAGATGCGGCAGCCGGTCGTCCGGATCGCCGACCACCTCGACGTCCGGGACGGTCGCCGCGACGACCGTCCGGATCCGCTCGACCAGGGCGGACAGCCGCACCGCCTCGGCCGCCGCCTCGCCCATGGCGGCCCGCAGCGACGCCGCGGCGGCGACCACGGCCGGCAGGTCGAGCGCGCCGACCGGCCGTGGCCGGTGATGATCATCACCCGGATACGGGGACAGCCAGCGCACGCCCTTGCGGACGACCAGTACGCCGACGCCCGGCGGGCCGCCCCACTTGTGCGCGCTCGCGCTCAGCAGCGACCAGCCCGGCGGGACCAGCAGGTGACCGACGGACTGGGCGGCATCCACGTACAACGGCACGCCTGCCTCGGCGCACACCTGCGCGGCGGCGGCGACCGGCTGCACCGTGCCGACCTCGTGGCTGGCGCTGATCAGGCTGGCCAATGCGACCCCGGGCCGGTGCACGGCCGTGCGCCAGGCGTCCAGATCGAGGCGGCCCCGCAGGTCGACGCCGACCTCCACCGCGTCGCCGGGCCCGTCCGCGACGTGCCGGGCCGCCGCGTGCAGGACCGCGGAATGCTCGATCGCCGAGTGGACCAGCGTCCGGCCAGCCCTTTTCCGGCCCGCGAGCCCGCCGAGGACGGCCGCGTGCACGGCCGCCGTGCCGCTCGACACGAACGTCACCTCGTCGGGGCGGGCGCCCAGCGCCTCGGCGACCGCCGCCCGCGCCGCGTCCAGCAGCTGACCTGCCCGGCGGCCGGCCGAATAGAGCCGGTCCGGGTCGGCCCAGCCGTCGTCGAGGGCGGCAAGCAGTGCCTGCCGGGCCACCGGATGCAGCGGAGCCGCGGTGGCCGCGTCCAGGTAGGCCGCCGCACCGGGGGGAACGCCCGTTGATTCCACCCCGCGAACGGTATCGTCCTGCTGGAGTGGGGTGCGCGGGAGCGTTCGAAGATCGCCGACCCCCGTGACGGAACCGCGGGGCCAGGTCGAGTAATGTGCGACCGTCGGTGACGCCTTGCCGCCAGGTGTCCGGATTGGCAGCGGGCGGCGCAGCTGAGGAGGCAGGAGCAGGTGCTCGGAAAGACTTCCGTCGCACGGCCGCGCGCGGTACGGCTTGCCGGGCTCGGTGTCGGCGGCGCGACGCTGCTGATGCTGCTCGCGGGTTGTTCCGTCGAGGGGATCGGCAGTGCTTTCGGCCACTTCGGATGGCCAGGCAACGGCATCAGCCTGCAGGCCCACAAGATGTACGACTTGTGGATCGCCTCGGTCATCGCCGCGCTCATCGTGGGCGTCTTCGTGTGGGGCCTGATCTTCTGGTGCATCATCCGGTATCGCAAGCGCGGCGACGAGCTGCCCGTGCAGACCCGGTTCAACATGCCGATGGAGACCCTCTACACCGTCACGCCGATCCTGATCGTCGCCGTGCTCTTCTACTACACGGCGATCGTGCAGACCGACGTGGACAAGCTCTCCAAGAACCCCGACCAGGTCGTCGAGGTCGTGGCGTTCAAGTGGAACTGGCAGTTCAACTACCGCGACGGCATCGGCCCGGACGCGCACACCGTGGCCTCGACGCTCGGCTCGTCCGATGTGATCCCGCTGCTGGTGCTGCCGACGGGTGAGAAGATCCGGTTCGAGGAGACCAGCAAGGACGTCATCCACTCGTTCTGGGTGCCCGAGCTGCTCTTCAAGCGGGACGTCTTCCCCGGCAACGTGCGCAACACGTTCGAGGTGACCCTCGACAAGACGGGCCGCTACGTCGGCCGGTGCGCGGAGCTGTGCGGCACCTATCACGCGTTCATGCAGTTCGAGCTGGTCGTGGTCACGCCGGAGAAGTTCAAGCAGTATCTCGACGCGAAAGAGGGCGGCGCGAGCACCGAGGACGCGATGGCGGCCATCGGGTTCACCGGCGACCAGCGCTACGCGGTCACCACCAAGCCGTTCAACACCCGCCGCCAGGGCCAGAGCTGGAACCAGTCCAACGCCGTCGCGGCAGGGAAGTAGGGACCCCGACGTGAAGACCGAATACAAGATCTTCCTCGGCGTCGCCGTGTTCCTGTTCGGCGCGGCAGCCGTGTACGGGGCGTGGACGCACGGCCAGACCGGCCACCTGGAGTGGATCGGCACCGTGGCGCTGATCCTGTCCGGCCTGCTCTGCTCGATGTGCGGCGGCTTCTTCTGGTTCGTGGCCCGCCGCATCGACCTGCGCCCCGAGGACCGCGAGGACGGCGAGATCGCCGAGGGCGCGGGCGAGATCGGCTTCTTCAGCCCGGGCAGCTACTGGCCGTTCGGCCTGGCGGTGGCCGCGTCGGTGGCCGGCCTGGGCCTGGTGTTCTGGATGTGGTGGCTGATCGCCCTCGGCCTGATCATGGTGATCTTCGGCGCCTGCGGCCTGCTGTTCGAGTACTACTCGGGCACCCGCCACCCCGCCGAGCACTGACCCGCACAATTCCCCGCGGACTGTAGCCGCGACCACCGTTCGCCGGTGGCCGCGGCTGTTTCCTGTCAGCAACCGCCTGTTCAGGCGGCTCGGCGCTGGTGCGGGGCGATCCGGTTGCCGCGGGCGGTGCCGGAGCCTCGGATCCAATAGCGCAATGTGCCGGGGAGCAGGACTTCGGCGGCGCCGCAGCCGGTGCAGATGAGTTCGGGACACTCGTCGTGCCCGTCCGCGCAGGGCGGGACCTCGAACACCATCTCGCCGTCGCAATTGGCGCAGCGCAACTCGCGTTCGTGCACGGGTGGCTCCTCTTCGCCGGAAGGTGGAATTACCCGAATGTCATTCGAACGCTGTCATGTGAACCCGGCGCAGCGGTGGAGGCTGGTCGGCGTGTCGCTGAGCCCGGTCGCGGGTTACCGGCTTTCGGCGGCCTTCGCGTTCTGGGCGGCCTCGACCCAGCGGGCCAGCAGCGCCGTAGCCGCCCCGGAATCCACCGTCTCGGCCGCGCGGGCGATTCCCGCGCGCATGTCCTCCGCGAACACCCCGGGGAAGCCCGCCTGGGCGGTGAAGGCCGCGGCGGCGTTGAGCAGCACCGCGTCCCGGACCGGGCCGGGCTCGCCGGCGAACGTCCGGACCGCCGCCGCGGCGTTGAACGCCGCGTCCTCGCCCCGCAGGTCGCCCTGGGCGCTGCGGGGCAGGCCCAGGTCGGTCGCGTCCACCACGGACTCCTCGACCTTGCCGTCGCTGGCGATCCACACCCGGGTCGGCGCGGTCGTGGTGAACTCGTCCAGGCCGTCCTCGCCGCGCATCACCAGCACCGAATCGCCGCGGCGGGCGAACACCTCGGCCATCACCGGGGCCATCCGCAGGTCGAAGCAGCCCACGGCGGCCGACCGGGGGCGCGCCGGGTTGGTCAGCGGGCCGAGCATGTTGAAGAACGTGGGCACGGCCAGCTCGCGCCGGGTGACCGCGGCGTGCCGCATGCCGGGGTGGTAGCGGGCCGCGAAGCAGAACCCGATGCCCGCCTCGGCGACCGTGCTGGCCACCCCCTGCGGGCCGAGGTCGAGCGGGATGCCGAAGTATTCCAGCAGGTCGGCGGTGCCGCAGGCGGACGACGCGGAACGGTTGCCGTGCTTGACCACCTGGACGCCCGCGGCCGCCACGACGACCGCGGCCATGGTGGAGATGTTCACCGTGTTGGCCCGGTCGCCGCCCGTGCCGACCACGTCGACCGCCTGCGCCCGGGTCTGCTCCGGCAGCTCGACCAGCGTCGCGTTCGCCAGCATGGCCTCGACCAGGCCGGCCAGTTCGGCCGGCGTCTCGCCCTTGGCGCGCAACGCCACCGCGAAGCCCGCGACCTGGACCGGCGTGGCGCTGCCGGTCATGATTTCGCCCATGGCCCAGGCCGTGTCCTGCACCGAGAGCTCACGGCCCGTCAGCAGGGCGCTCAGCAGATTCGGCCAGGTGCGTGCGCCCATCGCGGGAGCCTCCGTCGGGGGTAACGGCGTGGTGGTCTGGTCGGCGGAGCTGTGTTACTGCGAAAACGTGGAAATCAGGTGGTCAGCTTGCCCAGCGTGCCGAGCGGCACCGCGCCGCCCCGGCGGTCCCGGAGCATGCCGGCGATGGTCTGCCCGGTGGTCACCGGGTCGAGCGGGTAGAGCAGCGTCCCGTCGACCTGGGCGAACGCGGCCAGCCAGCGGTCGGCGGCGCGGGCGATGACGACGCAGGTGGGCGGCGGGTCCGCGTACTCGTCCTTGGTCTGCCGGGCGATGCCGAGGCCGCCCGCCGGGGACGCCTCGCCGTCCAGCACCATCAGGTCGATCTCGTACGTGTCCAGGAGGATGCGGCACTCCTCCCAGGTCGAGGCGTCGACGAACTCGATCGCCAGGTCGGCGGCCGGTCGGGGGCCGATGGCCAGCCGGATCTTGTCGCGCACCGCGCTGTCGTCGCTGTACAGCAGGACGGTGTATTTGCCCGTCGTGTCGTCGCTCATGATGTGCCCGGCTCCCACGGCTCGTAGCTGCCCGCTGATCGTACCGGTTGCCCTATTCCGCGTCGGCCTGCGGTGGCGAAGAGGCGGCGGGCTTCGGGCGTACGGAAGAACTGCTTGTCGCTTTGGCTCGCTCCTCGGCCTCGGCGCGGTCGAGCGCCCGGTCGATCCGCTTGGCCTCGCGCTCGGACTGCTTGATCCACTGCATGATCAGGATGCCCAGCATGGTGACGCTGACCAGCTCGCCGCCGGCCCACAGGATGCCGCCCGCCACCACCTGGTCGTTCCAGGGATCCGACCAGGCCAGGTGCAGGCTCGGGTAGTAGTCGCCGCCGAGCAGCGTCTTGCTCTGCATGATGGTCAGGCCGAGCACCGTGTGGAACGGCACCGAGAGCACCATCAGCAGCGCGCGCGCCGGATAGGGCCACCGGTTGGGCAGCGGGTCCAGGCCCAGCAGCGGCCAGAAGAACAGGCAGCCCGTGACGATGAAGTGCACGTGGATGAACTCGTGCAGCCACTCGTGCTCGAGGGTCAGCCGGTACACGTTCGTGAAGTAGAGGACGAACGGGTTCGCGATGAAGATCCCGAACGCGACCAACGGGAACGTGAGAACTTTCACGACCCGGCTGTGCAGCACGCTCAGCAGCACCTGGCGCGGATTCTTCGGCAGCGTGCGCAGGGCCAGCGTCACCGGGGCGCCCAGGGCCAGGAAGATCGGCCCGACCATGGACAGCGTCATGTGCTGGACCATGTGTATGGACAGCAGCGTGTCGTCGTAGGTCTCGACGCCGGTCACGGTCACGGCGGCGATCGAGCCCAGTCCGCCCAGGACGAACGCCACCGTGCGCCCCACCGGCCAGTGGTCGCCGCGAAGTCGCAGCTTGTAGACGCCGTAGAGGTAGACGGCCGCCGCGACCAGCAGGAAGACGGCGACGAGACTGTCCAGGTGGATCTGCGTGAAGATCTCGCCGGGGGTGAAGGGCGGGGGGACAGTATCCCCGGCCGGGGCCGCGAAGGCGGGCGATTCGACGGGCTGCACCACCCGAATCTAGGCCCCCCGCCTGGGTGAACTCGCCACCGGCCCGCGACACGGGCGGGTTTGGGCACCCCGCGGCACGCTGCGGTGATCGCGGGGCAATAATGAGCCGGTGACAGCGGCCTCAGCCATCGACAAGAGCCGGATCCACTCGCTGACGCGGCCCAACATGGTCAGCGTCGGCACGATCGTGTGGCTCTCCAGCGAACTCATGTTCTTCGCGGCGTTGTTCGCCATGTACTTTTCGATCCGCGCTGCGGACTACGGCATGTGGCAAGAGCACACCCCGAAGCTCAACATCCCGTACGCCACCACCAACACGATCATCCTGGTGCTGTCCTCGGTGACCTGCCAGCTGGGCGTGTTCGCGGCGGAGAAGGGCGACGTGTTCGCGCTGCGGCGCTGGTTCACGATCACCTTCGTGATGGGCCTGGCCTTCGTGCTCGGTCAGGCGTACGAGTACACCAACCTCGTGCACGAGGAGATCACGCTCGACGGCGATGGTTACGGCTCGATGTTCTACCTGACGACCGGCTTTCACGGTCTGCACGTCACGGGTGGTCTGATCGCCTTCATCATCTACATGATCCGCACGACCATGGGCAAGTTCACCCCGGCGCAGGCGACCTCGGCGATCGTCGTGTCGTACTACTGGCACTTCGTCGACATCGTGTGGATCGCGCTCTTCTCGATGATCTATTGGTTGCAGTAGCCGCCCGTTCGCGTCAAAGGTCGAAAACTAAGAGGACACAACCCATGACTTCTGACACCCCCGCCTCTCGGCGCTTCCGGGTGTTCCGCCGACGGCGGTCGGCGCCGAGCCGGGCGCGGCGGCGCTTCGGCGCGGCGGTGCGCATGATCGCCGCCCTCGCGCTGGCCGGCGGTGTTTACACCGCCTTCGCGCCGGGAGCGTTCGCCGAGGACAATCGGCAGCTCTCCGCGGCCGGGGCCGAGGGCAAGGCGCTCTTCGACAACAGCTGCATCACCTGCCACGGTCGCGACGCCCAGGGTGTGGCGGGCCGCGGGCCGAGCCTGATCGGCGTCGGCTCGGCCTCGGTGGAGTTCCAGGTGGGCACGGGCCGGATGCCGATGACCCGGCAGGAGGCGCAGGCCGAGGAGAAGACGCCGGCGTTCGACGACGCGCAGACCAAGCAGCTGGCGCAGTACATCCAGGAGATCGGCGGCGGCCCGCAGGTGCCTGGCGGCCCGCTGACCGACGACCTGCAGGCCAACCCGGACGCGCTGGCCAAGGGCGGCGAGCTGTTCCGGGTCAACTGCTCCTCGTGCCACGGCTTCGGCGGCGGTGGCGGCGCGCTGTCCTCGGGCAAGTACGCGCCGGGCCTGCACACGGCGACGACCGAGCAGATCTATGCGGCGATGCTGACCGGCCCGCAGAACATGCCGGTGTTCGGCGACAACGAGCTGACCCCGGACCAGAAGCGCGAGATCATCACGTACGTCACGGTGCAGCTGCAGCAGGACAAGGACCCGGGCGGCCTGTTCAACCTCGGCCGGTATGGTCCGGTCACCGAGGGCCTGGCCATCTTCCTGATCGGGATCACGATCCTGGTCTTCGCGGCGCTCTGGATTGCGGGGAAGTCATGACCGACCTGAAGCACTCCGCGCACGGCTCGCCCGGCTCCGGTGACACGCCGGTCGACGTGCACGACCCGCGGCTGTCGCGGTTCGAGATCGTCAAGGAGGGCGCCCGGCGCGACGACATCGAGATCGTCACGTACGAGTCGCAGTTCCCGGGCCAGAACTCGAAGGCCGAGAAGCGCGTCGTACGCTCGATCGCCTTGTTGTTCCTGCTCTCCGGCCTCGGCGCGGTGGTCTTCCTGGTCGCCTACATCTGGTGGCCGTGGCGCTACGAGCTGGGCGAGTCGATCAACGACTACTACACGGCGGTCCTCGGCATCTCGCTGGCGGTCTCGCTGCTCGCGCTCGGCTTCGCGATCCTGAGCTGGGCCAAGAAGCTGCTGCCCCACGAGGTGTCGATCCAGCAGCGGCACGACGGCGCGTCGGCCAGCGACGAGCAGCTGATCACCGGGCAGACGATGCTCTTCGTCGCCGACGAGTTGGGCGTGCAGCGCCGGCCGCTGCTCAAGGGCGCGATCGCGCTGGGCCTGGCGCCGCTCGGCCTGGTCGCCGCCGCCCCGCTGGTCGGCGGCCTGATCGAGAATCCGCACAAGGGCAAGCGCCCGATGATGTTCCACACGGGGTTCGACCCGGAGGCGAACGGCGGCGCGCTGGTCCGGCTGACCCGCGACGACGGCAGCCCGATCCGGCCCGAGGACGTCAGCGTGGGCGGCCAGCTCACCGTCTTCCCGGGCATCCCGGGCGGTGCGACGAACGAGTACGCCGACTCGCCCACCTTGCTGATCCACCTGCGCGACATCGACGCCGCGGAGACTCGCAAGCACGCCTTGCAGCCGCTGTATGGCAACTACGTGGCGTATTCGAAGATCTGCACGCACGCCGGCTGCCCCGCCAGCCTGTACGAGCAGCAGACCAACCGGTTGCTCTGCCCGTGTCACCAATCGCAGTTCCTGATCACCGACCAGGCCAAACCGATCTTCGGTCCCGCTACCCGCAGGCTGCCGCAACTGCCCATCGAGGTGGACCCGGACGGATTCTTTGTGGCATCGTCGGACTACCTGGAGACCGTGGGTCCTGACTTCTGGGAGCGGCCGTGAAGCGCCGAAAGTTCGATATTGCCGAGGTTCCCGCCAATCTCGGCAAGGGTGTCGACGAGCGTTATCAGGTGGCCACGCCCCTGCGCGGCCTGCTGAACAAGGTCTTCCCGGATCACTGGTCCTTCCTGCTGGGCGAGATCGCGCTGTTCTCGTTCATCATTCTGCTGCTCACCGGCACCTTCTTGACGCTCTTCTTCGATCCGTCGATGAAGGAGGTCGTGTATTCGGGTTCCTACCCGTCGCTGCGCGGCGTTGAGATGTCGGCCGCGTACGACTCGTCGCTTGCCTTGTCGTTCGAGGTGCGCGGTGGCCTGTTCATGCGGCAGATGCACCACTGGGCGGCGCTGCTGTTCATGGCGTCGATCGTCGTGCACATGGCGCGCATCTTCTTCACCGGCGCGTTCCGCAAGCCCCGCGAGGCGAACTGGGCGATCGGCATCGCGCTGTTCCTGCTCGGCTTCCTGGCCGGCTTCACCGGTTACTCGCTGCCGGACGACGGCCTGTCCGGCACCGGGCTGCGGATCGCCTCGGCGATCATGCTCTCGCTGCCGATCGTCGGCACCTGGGTCTCGGCGTCGGTCTTCGGCGGCGAGTTCCCCGGGCACCTGATCATCGGCCGCTTCTACATTCTCCACGTGCTGCTCATCCCGGGTGGCCTGCTCGCGCTGATCACCGTCCACCTGGGCCTGGTGTTCAAGCAGAAGCACACCCAGTGGCCCGGCCCGATGCGGACCAACCACAATGTGGTCGGCGAGCGGATGTTCCCGCGGTACGCGCTCAAGCAGGGCGGTTTCTTCATGACCGTCTTCGGCGTCGTGGCGCTGATGGCGGGCCTGTTCCAGATCAACCCGATCTGGCTGTTCGGGCCGTACCGGGCGTCCGAGGTGTCCTCGGCGAGCCAGCCCGACTGGTACGTCATGTTCATGGACGGCCTGGTCCGGTTGATGCCGGCCTGGCAGATCACCCTGCCGATCGGCGACGGATACAGCATTCCGCCGCTGTTCTGGCCCGCGGTCGTCGGCCTCGGCGCGCTGACCACGGTCCCGATGGCGTATCCGTTCATCGAGGCCCGCCGCACCAAGGACCGTCGCATCCATCACCTGCTCGAGCGTCCCCGGGACGCGCCGGAGCGGGTCGGCGTCGGCGCGATGTCGTTCACGTTCTTCCTCGTCGCGACGCTGTCCGGCGGCAACGACGTGCTCGCCGACAGGTTCCACATCAGCCTGAACGCGACGACCTGGGGCGGCCGCATCGGCCTGGTCATCCTGCCGCCGCTGATGTACTACATCGCCGTGCGCACGTGCCTGGGCCTGCAACAGCACGACCGCGAGGTGCTGGCGCACGGGGTGGAGACCGGCATCATCAAACGCGCGCCGGACGGCCGGTTCTACGAGGTCCATCAGCCGCTCGGCCCGGTGGACGAGCACGGCCACCCGGTGCCGCTCGAGTACGCCGGCTGGGTCGTACCGAAGAAGATGAACCGGCTCGGTGCGCTGGCGCCGGCGGTGAAGGGCTTCTTCTTCCCGGTCGAGAAGCCGGCCGAGGCTCCGGTGTCGCCGGCCCTGCCGCCGGTGACCCCGAGCGAGAAGCGCGAGGAGATCACCTCGGGTCACTGACCTGGTGATGTACGAAAGGCCCGCCGGATCTCCGGCGGGCCTTTTCGTCTGGGGTCGTCAGTCCGAGCTGGGCAGTCCGATCGCGAAGGCGTCCTCGAGGTCATGCCTCGAATACGCCCGGAAGGCGATGTGCGACTCGGTGTTGAGCACGCCCGGCGTCTTCGAGATCCGGCCGGCGATGACCTCGGCGATATCGTCGAAGTGCGACACCCGCACGATCGCGATGAGGTCGACGTTGCCGGCCACCGAGTAGACCTCGCTGACTCCCGGCAGGGCGGCTAGCGCCTCGGCGACCTCGGGAATGGAGTCGGTGGCGCAGTCGATGTGCACGATCGCGGTGTTCACTCGGGCTCCTGGGGTGTGAAAGTGGTGTCGCCCATGTTATCTGCGGGTTGTGGCTGGCG
>Ga0307515_10006081_pt1 | contig 24275 bp, 26 predicted proteins | sample 17_EM_MG_FD_194513 | JGI IMG/M metagenome (GOLD analysis project Ga0307515, IMG submission 194513) | Populus trichocarpa ectomycorrhiza microbial communities from riparian zone in the Pacific Northwest, United States - 17_EM | ecosystem: Host-associated > Plants > Roots > Unclassified | place... | reverse complement strand
AAGTTCCTTTAAGTCCATGAGTTTTGCTCTGATCACAAAGTGTTCTATACATGAACTCTGCATAAACAGATCCTCTTTCACTTCCTGGTCTCCAATTTACTATATCACTAATATTCATTGTGCAGCTGTAAAAAAATGCTCCAAAATGCTGTTGATTCACAATTTCTGACTCAATATAAGAGATATCATAAATCTAAGACTGGGAGGTGAAAGAGGACATACTTATCCACATTTTGTGTGTAGAACACTTTGTAATCAGAGCCAGACACTTATTGGAATTAAAAGGGCAGGTTATTTGGGATCTGAGTTCAAGTGGTAGGTACTTGTCACAATCAGCCACTCAGCCACAGAATTACGGCCAATCAGAACTGAGAAGGACACATGTTGTGTGCTTAGCAAATAGTCATGCACTGTGTTTGTCGGCTCGAAGCATTCTCATTGGTTGACTTGCACTACATACATCTATGATGGATTTTTATTGGCTGACAACCCACAGCTTCAAGTTATTTGATGGCTTGGCATACCCCATCAAATATCCTCAAATATCCACTCCCAATTAAGTATTTGAGTTCAACTCAAATCATAAACGAACATTTACATAAAAGGTTCACAATTCTATGCTCTTTCATCTCTCAGTCTTGAATTTAGCATATTTTCAAAATTGATAGACCTTTTGTGGAAAAATATGGATTGTTGGTAATTGTGCGCAGTTTTCGAGTGTTGTTCTAAAGCCATGGTTCCAATTTTGAAGATATGATAAATTGATGATATGGAGGGGAAACAGCAGCAACTTATGCACAATTCATATATACCTTACTGTGTGATCAGAGTTAGACTCAAAGTTGGATATTTTTCGACCCAGTTTGCAAGATTTACCTTGAGTGTTTGCATGGAAATGTGCAGTTCAAGATGTATCAGGGGTTGGGGAGTGGCACAAGCAGACCCACAAGGTTAGTGGGTGCAGATGGACTATGCTGGTGAGCCTTAGAATGGACTATCAATCTTTCACCCTGTGATAGTTCAAAGTGACATTGGGAAAAATGAACTTATGTGATGTGTAACACATAGAGAAGCAGTTTTTGGGATGGTAATTCATGGCGTATTTGATGGGTGGCACTATGAGGTCATATGCACCTTGCTGTTGACTTGATTACTATGATATGCAAGCCATTTTCTTCACTGAATACTCTATATTATGCTGCATACAATATGAATGCAAGCTGCCAGATGCACGGCATTGCATGCACCCAGCTATGCTCTAAAGTAAACTGCTGATTGCACTCAATTGCACAGTTCCAGCCTGCTTGACTATAGGCTCCAAATTGCGCACGATGGCGCACTCCCAGTCAGCTTGACCTATGATCGAAAGTAGGATTTAAAGATGCTCCCAAGTACACTCCGAGTATCCTCCCCTGTTCACCTTCAAGTACATTCTCACGTACACTCCCAGGCATGCTCTCAAGGACACTTCTAATTGCACTGAATGGTATGATCCCAGCCTGCTTGACTGTACACTGACAAGTAAGTTCTCAAGATGCTTTCGAGCACACTTCCGAGCACACTTTCAAGTACACTTCCAATTGCACTTGATGAGACTCTCTGAGCCTGGTTTCCTGTATGTTCCCAAGTCTGCTCTCAATGCACTTCAACGCACACCACTGAGTGCACACCCAAGTCCACCTCTGAGTCACTCTCAAGTACACCCCCCAGTACACTCTCATGTATGGCCCCAGTTTCACTGAATTGTACACTCCCAGCCAACTTGGCTCCAATGATTCCGCGAGTCCAGCAATGGATCAGTCTAGACCGGAACTATCCAGTCCAGTCCACGTTCAGTCCAAGAAACTTTTGGACTGGAATCAGACCAATCCCAGCTGCTGACAGACTGGACTGGGCATGATCCAAACCAATTCTTCACAGTGTCAAGGGCGAGGGTATTCTTTCCCAGTTATTACTCTCTGCATGGGGAACATATATCTCCATGGAGCCGAATATATAGACAGAAATGGTATAATCTCGATCAGAGTGGGTATTTGGGGATAGAGGGTGCTTCAACCTGAGGATGTGATATGTTTTCGGTAGTACTTGGCTCAAAAGCAATGTCAAAATTATATGCATGAATAGATCAGCCCAGACCAAGCCCATCCTGTCCAAGACTCCCAGTCTGTGGATCGGTCCCGCCTGACTTTCCTGTTGGACTGGACTGGACTGAGCCTGACTGCAAACCGGGATCATCTGGATTGGTTGAATCATCGCTTGGCTCTACACTCCCAGATATACCCTCACGAGGCAAGACTCTCCCAATCTCACTTGACTATGTGCTCCTATGTATGCTCCTGTGTGCTTGATCCAGAGGCTTGCTGAGTTGCAGGTGCCAGACACTGGGAGGCATGAGACAGGTGGTGGGTGGTGTGTGCCAGGTGGCGGGTGGCTGATGGCATAGAGTGGCCAAAATCTCAACGTCAGGTGATATCATAGTCTGAAATGATTCATTTGCATGGCCACTGTGACCAGATCTCACCATGCCTCATGGTTATGGTGTTTACAATTGCAGCCTTGGTTTCTGCCAGAAAGGTTGACAATTCGATATTGGGGAGAGCAGATCTCAAACTAAGATTTGCCAGCGGCATCTGCTGTTTGCTTCCCACCAATTCTGGGCATATGTGTGCGCATTTGGCCTGGGGCACATGGTGTTACGGCCCAAAGAGTATTGGTACGATAAGGGGAAATAGTTTGGGAAGGAAGGGATGTTAGGAACTTTCATTAAGGTACTGGTGAATAATACTAGGAACATGCAGGTTGGATATTATTCATTGAGGGGTATGAAGGGAATGGTGTGGGTATAATCTGGCAGGGATAAAGACGGCATGAGAATATGAAGGAAGTGTTGTGAAGTGGGGCCACATGGCGTGGTTGTATAGATAAGAGGTCGATTGATGGTGAGTAAGATCATGAGTAACAACTCGGATGTTACATCGAAGCATTGAGAATGGTTCAAGGGTGGCAGACAAAGTGTATACAAAGAGAGGGTGTTTGTGTTGCAGGATATCCTTTTCTTCTCGCTTTACTCGTTCTCTTCTATAGCAAAGCCAGCTACGACTTTGGAAATCTTTCGCCCATGTCATGTCTCATCCCTTCAATACGAACTTCGAGTTGTGGTTGTGTGACGTGAATATCACCTACCTTCGACCCCACCTGTTACAGATGGTGATAATTGTGATGGTGATGATGGCGATGATGAAGTTGGCGATGGTGATCGTGGTGATGATGATCATGGTGAAGGTGTTGATGGCAATGGTGATGATGGCGATGGTGATGGTGTCAGCGATAGTGATCATAGTACCTGAAGCACTTTCACAAGTAGGTTGGCTATGTTAATGTTAGCATCAAAGCTTCCACAAATTTAGAGCCTTCTATGAGCCAAGTCTTTCACACCTCAGAGTGATCCATCACGCAAAGGTCTTGGATGGAAACCTCTACTCCTCCCGATACGGGGTTGTCCCAACAAGGCTCTCAAGCAGGCTTTGACAGAGGCTTTCAAGCAGGCTCTCATGCAGAGTTTCAGTGACAGTGTACTGTACCAGTATAGTAGCAAAGACTGCAGGCAGTAAAGACAGGTAGAGGTCAATCTCTGGCCACCAGCCCTATATAGTTCCATACGCCCACACACAGATCTCTGTGAATCGACTATAGATTACTATATGGTGCACTTCATGCAGGGGTCCATGGGAAGCTTGCTATGGGCCGCACGTGTGTGCAGATGGGCTTCGCACAGTCTAGAGGTGATTTGTGGTTTTGCTGATGTTTTGTGATAGAATTTTCGAGGGAAGATTTCATCAGCCGCACCATCCTCCCAAAACCCTGGGGGCGGCAAAGCCGCCACCAGTGGTAATATGAATAATATCTATCGTGCCCGATTGTTTGGACGGGGTTTTTGTAGGGACATATTTTATAATTCCAAGTACCCGACAGTAGGAAGAATTTTCGATAAGATTTCTTTACACGGATCCTTTGTGACACGTGATGTCTGAATCATCGTGTATGGAGCAGTAGATGCTAATAGCGGGGAATGGCGCAGCCTTGGTCTATTCAACTTGTAGCGTTTAAGCTTGGATTTGTACGGATGGTTGAGGTGAGAACCCTGGTACTCAAAGGAGTCCATATGATCATGTTGGCAGAATCTCCGTTCAGCAAAGAGGTTATTTAGATGGTCGTACGCGATCACTCAATCAGCCCAGTGCGACGTGAGGTGCATTACTACACTTCATTGGTTTTTTGGTATCGGGACTTTGCTTATTTCCTTTGTGGGGTACAGGAAGGGGTATGGATGGAGGAATATGAATGACATGGCCGCAAGCGGCTGAATACAAGATGATTACAAACAAAATCAACCACACTCGATCTTGTTGTGAGATGAAGATGCAAAACATTCTCGCACATCAATCAACTAACACCTAGCAGCCACCTTCCTCATTCCCTTGTTCCATCCACGCTGGGATCAAATACTTCAAACAAAACTCGAATAATTGCATCTGTCATTATACAGAAACTGCAAAAATATACCCTGTTGTTGACAACAGAAGATGATGGAGAAGAAGATGGAGAAGATGAATTGTCTGTCGAACCAAAGAGAAGGGAAACCTATGGACTTATATATGAAAGAGAAAGCAGGAAAAACCCAATGCCGACTGCCAAAGCCGGAGCCCAATGCTGCATACCAATGCCGAGCCTTCCTGCTTGACATGGGGGCAGATGAGGCCGATGGGGGAAGGCGAGACCGATGGGGGCAAGCGAGGAGAGTGAGGGCGGGCATGACTGGTGGGGGCAGGCGAGGCCGATGGGGGCCGTAAGCCACTGGCCACATGCCCGAGCCCGCCACCACGGAACACTAGGGAAGCCACCGGGCCAAATTCCTCGTCAACACTCACCCTTTGGCCCAAGGCCTTCCAGACAAACAAAACCATACAAACACAAGCCTAAGATCCTCTTCCAAATTCCAAATCCCATTAAGTCCAAATCCAAAGAAAATCCAAGCATACAATATAGATCCAACTGGAATCCAAATAAACAGTGCAATCCAAATCCACAATCTGAAACAAGGGAAATCCAAAGTCCTGCCCGTGATCCTATCGAAGTACAATCTCCTCCACAAGCTCACTGAGTTTGACTCCTCCAAGAGCCATAGTGAGAGCATGTGGCAGCATCTCCGTGCCTGCCACGTGCTCGATCTCGACTTCGCCTTTGGCAATGGTTTCATGAATTGAGTGGTACCGGAGTCGTAAGTGCCGGCTATCACATCGGAAGTTGCCTGAGTTGAGAGTCTTAACGCAGTTTAGGCCCTCATTGAGAATTCGCCTGGTGATACCTCTGCTAATTCCTATCTCTACGATGAGATCTCGCAGCTAGTCGATTTGCACTTTGCCATATGCGGTGGCAATCATCTCTGCTTGTATTGTCGATTGGGCTACGACGCTCTGCATCTTCGACTTCAAAATGACGAGTGTTCGGAGGGCGTAGACGACGAATCCCGAGGTAGACCTGCTCGTGTCTGCTACTCCCCCCAATTCTGCATCGGCATAGCACAAGATTGACTGAGAGTCATGCCCTAGGCTTGGGTCATAGAAGGTTGACTTGTAGTTGGAAGTGCCTTGGAGATATCCAAGTAGATGCTTCACGGCTTCCCAATGGAGAGTCGAATGCTGGGCGGCATATCTGCCTTGGACTGAGGTTGCATAGGTGATATCTGGACGAGTACCAAGAGCTGCATAAAGAACTGAACCAATGGCTCTCTGGTACGTTCTAGTGTTGAAGGGCTGCTCTCCAAGGTCAAGCTGTATGACATGTGGCTTGTAGCCGATCTCCATCGGAGTTGAGCGCTTCCGGCAGTCTGTCATCTCAAAGCGGTCACGTACTCGGTTGATGTAGCCGACTTGATCGACTGCAATTGATCGTTTACTGCCATTTTGAGTACCCGGCATGCCGAGGTATTGGAAGATGTCTGGCACAGGAACATGGCCAGCGGCCTTGAATCGATCATATAGTCGAGATGCAATGGAGGCAACGAGGACCGATTTCCCAATAATCAAGATATCCTCGACATAGGCTGGGATTAAGACACCATTCACTTCGCCGAGATTGCCACTGAAGAAGAGACCGGAAGCTGCAGATGAGGCTTGGAGACCAAGATCGTCAACAATAAAGTCAAAGACTTGTTCATAATACTCTTGATTCGCCTGCTTGATGCCATACAAAGTTTTATTCAGCTTGACGAGGGGTGTGGTGCGGCCATATGGATCGAGCCATTCGCCATCTGGGACGCGCATATGGAGAGTCTCATGCAGAGGGCAGCCGAGGAAAGCAGTTGGAATATCAAGTACGGCGAGCTCAAGGTCGTGCTTGGCTGCAAGGCCGAGGGCAAGCCGGATCGAGGCCAAATCAATGACTGCAGGGGTGATGTCATTATAATCGCCGGGCTTTTGGAGATCGCCGCGGCCGACAAGTCGAACTTTCCATTTGTCAATTGTCCCATTGGCCATTAGGTTTCGTCCCATAACCGAACGGCGTCCAATCATACTAGCACCTTCTGGGACCTTCTCAATGAAGGTGAAAACCTCATGACTTTCCATTCATGCCACTTCCGTGGCGATAGCTCCTTTCCATTGCTCAGCGTCCTCTGCATCCAATGCTGCACGGTATGTCTTAGGGCCTTGCTCGATCACCATGGCTATGCTGACATTAGCTGCAGTTCTCCCGCTCCTTCTAGGCTTTGGAGGCGGGGTCTCCGTAGCTGGTGTCTCTGGAGGTGGTGTCTCTGGAGGTGGTGTCTCTGGAGGTGGTGTGAGATCATCATCCGAGTCGTCAATTGGATTGATCACACGAGGCAATGCAGCTGCTTTAGGAGGCTGTATCTTGGCTTTTGGGGACTGTATCATAGCTTTGGGCGGCTGTACTGTAGCTTTTGGCTTTGGAGGCTTGTCCTGAATCTCCGAATCGTTATCCTGTTTGGCTGGTTTGAAGGCGAACTTTGTAGGCTTAGTCTTGAGTAGCTGGTGATATAGGGTAGACTCATCAAATTTGACATTTCGAGATATGAATACTCGGCCCGAACTAATGTGCTTAATCCGGTGCTGTGTCGCTGTCTCCGAGTAGCCGAGGAGCACACACTTGTAGGCGTGGTCATCAAGGATCGTCCTGAGGTCGCCATAAATCCATGCAAACGCTAGCCAGCCGTAATTTGGATGATGAGAGATATCGGGGTGCCTCTGCGTCCATCTTTCGAAAGGAGTCGAATTGGGGAGAGCTCGGGATGTTAGTCAATTCTTGATGCACACTGCTCTGGATAAAGCTTCAGCGAAGAGCTTATTCAGCAATCCGGCATGCTTCAGCATAGACCGTGCCGGGTACAGCACTGTGAGATTGCATCTCTCCGAAATGCCATTCTGCTGCTGTGAGTATGGGGCTGATACTTCTCTAATGATGCCTTCCTCTGCCAAGTACTGAAGAAACTTCTCACAACTAGCATACTCGCCTCCACCATCAACTCTAATTTGGCACACCTTTGACTTTGGGTGCTGCTTCTCCACTTTCACCACATACTCCTTGAACTTCGCTGGAGCATCAGATTTGGCTTTCATGAAGTAGACCTGGGTGCACCTCGAGTGGTCATCAGTAAACATAATAATATATTGGTAGCCATGCATCGTCTGAGTCTGCATTGGCCCACTCACATCAGAATGAATCAACTCAAGAAGTTGAGTCTTTGCCTTATCCTCCAACGGCTGGAAAGGCTTCCGGAACATCATGCCCATGATACATGCCTCACAAGTTCATGTCGATGGGCTCTTAGCATGCAATTGAATACCTCTGACTGTACTCAGGAGCCATTTGATAGCTGGCAAGGAGAGATGGCCAAGGGGAGCATGCCAAACAAGAATATGCTTATCATCAACCGCAGGCCGAATGTTGGAATAGGCCTCGGAGATTTCGGGAGCGGAGCTCGGAGTGGAGCTCGGTGGATCGTCTCTCACCACAGAGGATTTCAATATTGATGTCGAGATTGTAGATGCTCTGAGCACAAACAGACTTTTCGTGAGTGGTGTGTCATATACGAGGACTGATCCAAGGCTCGTCGTGGCTCTATCGAGTTTGAAATCGAAGATAATGCCTTTCCGCATTAACTGGATGATACTGAGGAGGTTATTCATACCGCAGGCTGGGACATAATGCACATGTTGCAAGAAGATCTTTGCGGGCTTCGCATTTGGCCTGTCGACATGCAACGTACTGGTTCCAGAGCCTTCGGCATTGACAGGGCTGTTGTTTGCTGTCTTGACTTGATGCTCCCCCTTCGCTGTGGAGTGAAAGGTCTCAAAGAGGTGACAGTTGCCGGCGACATGATTTGTCGCTCCGGTGTCAAGAATCCAATGATCGGCAGATCGATTTGCCGATGCTACATTTACCGTGATCAGAGAGTCTGTCATTGAGGCCGAGACAGGGTCCGGATGTATCACCGAGAAGTGGAACGACTCAGACTTGGCAGTAGAGGTTGATGTGGCCAGGTTAGATTCACTTTTGGATTTCTCGTACGAGGCCCACTTATACTTACTCCTGCACTTTGCCTTGATGTGGCCTTTTACTCCATATCCAAGGCATATGACCTGCCTTGTCCAATCGTCACCCTGCCTATCGTCGCCCTTCCTTTCGTTGCACTTTTAATCTTTTAAGTGTTGTCCTCGACCTTTCTTTGTTATAAATAATGCGGCATCTGGAGCAAGACCGTGGGCCCTGTGGAGGCGGGCCTCAAAAGACAGGAGGTGGGTGACGATCCTCACCACTGTGTTAGCCGTCTCAGTGGGCTTGAGTGTGGATGCAATGGTTCGCCATTCTTTGGTATTCGGGAGGTTGGACATGATGTTGAATTTCCTCCAAGAGTCTTCGATCGTAATGTCGCACATGGCAAGGTCATTGATCATCTTGACCTGGGCTGAGATCCATTCGGTGACTGAGGGGTATGACTCGAGTTGACATGATGTGACCTTTGCCATCTCATATCGACGTTCGAGCTTGATGATCTTCTTGAAGTCAGCTTTGATCGTATCCCAATGTCATTTTGGCTCAGTGAGTTCTCAGTGCCGTATCTGGATCGTTGATTCCATCAGGGAGCTGAGTTGTCCGCATGCCTTATCATTGTTCATCTGCCAGCGTTCCCAATCGTGAAGGAAGTGGTAGAACTGATGAAGGTAGGACATGTCGGTCGATTCCGGTGAGAAGTCGTAATCGGTATCCCGAGGGTCACGAGCTGCGGGAGTAGTAGTTGAGGAGGCGTCGCTCGTCCATGCTACACTCGGGGGCCTGGGAACACGCATTTCTCTTGACACGTACTTCCAGAGGCCTTGCGCACGAAGTAAGGCTTTCGCTTCTATGGCCCATTGTCGATAGTTGCGCTGATTGAGTTTTGTAGCCGTGGCCGACATGGCGGAGGTTGAAACAGAGGGTTGCGAGACAATAAAGGCGGTTAAGAAACAATAGAGAGGCGGAGGTTGAAAAAACGAGAGAGGCAATACTACTAGGCGTCGATTCAGTCCAATGCAGCACAATGGCAGAGGAGAAACGATAAACAAGAAAACTAATAGATGTCGGCTCGATCCACTAGAACAGGGGCAGAGCAGAGGTAGTAACAAATACTAATAGTAGGCGTCAAGTTCAGCTCAGCTCCGGGGTCATAACCTGTTGACACGTGAAGATGATGGAGAAGAAGATGGAGAAGCTGAAAACCAAAGAGAAGGGAAAACTATGGACTTATATATGAAAGAGAGAGAAGGAAAAACCCAATGCCGACTGCCAAAGCCGGAGCCCAATGCCGAGTACCAGCGCCGAGCCCTCCTCCTCGCCATGGGGGCAAGCGAGGCTGGTGGGGGCAGGCGAGACTGGTGGGGGCAGGCGAGGCCGATGGGGGCCGCAAGCCACCGGCCACATGCCCGAGCCCGCCAGCACCGAACACTAGGGAAGCCACCGGGCCAAATCCCTAGTCAACACCTGTATGCCTCAACATAACCCAATTCCATCCACAATACTATTGGAACTGACCCCAGACCTGATGTGGTAGAAATATGTATGTAATCCCATTAGCCGGAGGTCAACCTGTGCGTCTTGTCAACGTGACCAAATTAAGGTGAGGTTTATGTAGCAGTAGGAATTAATACCTAATTCCACCAAAAGAGAGCGTCAAACGAGAGGCAAGTTCTTCTGAAACTTGCGCCAAATCCCACCACAGTTCAAATAACGGTTGATCTTCTTCGCCAAAATCAAAGCTGCCACTGTGTTCCAAGAGCTCCCAACAAGCTGAAATGTTGGATATGTCCACATGGGTAGAAGTGCAAGCTATAGTTTGCGAACCCGCAACTTTCCGTATGGTAGAGATTGACAAACCTACCTCCAGTGACCCTTCGAGGGCGGGACCAGCTCCAATTTTACCAGCGGGCGTAGAGTCTGACGGTAGACTCGTAGCAGCCTTCAGCGTATACACCATAGATGCTTTCCATCTTCCATTCGGAATGATATGTTTGCTGTTCGGTGGAAACTGGTACCGCTGAATGATCGGCTCAACACTTTGGAGGCGGGATTCGATGGGGAATATAGTAAATGCAAAGGTAAGATGCCCGAAAGGCTGCGCTATACAGTTGGATGCATCCAGGTGCTTCGTTGGTTCTATCTTATAGTCATTGCTCTGAGACCAGAAACTTTCTGGTGGCATTTCGAATGTGTCTTCCACTGGCTGTTGTTGAATGAGGTCTAACAGTTCTGGAGAAACCACAGTTTCCTCCAGGATATCGAAATTATGTTCATTGCTGAACATGTTGCTCCCGCCTGAACTGGAGGATTCTGCAGCAGTACGAAGTTGCGATACGCATACGTCTACTGCCGCGACTGTACTATTGTCTCGGAGGTATGACTGGGTCATACGTTTGACTTCCTCCATCCTTTGGTAGTCGAATAGCCTGATATCCTCGCCTTTATGAATACTGAACCGATGGTATTTATTAGTATTACGAAATTTGGATTTTGCAAATTCGTGGATGTGTTCACTGGACGTCGCCAACGCCATGGTGACCATGACCGCATCCACCGACGCGACAACTCTTCCTACCAGCGGAATACCAGACGCCGTGGCAATGCCTTCTTTCGCTAACTTCCGGCCCTGCTGGACTCCCGTACCAAAACTTACAATACAACCAATCTCGGTCGAAGGAAAATTGTGTTCAGCCTCTTTAATCAGGTGAAGTACTGGATTATTATGACCGAGGCCGCCATCACTAGTTGCTCAGCACGGAACTAAACCGAAGCATTCGGTATAATACTTACACGAAGTATTTGTCTTCTTCTCTATCAAAGATACCTTGGGCTCTGAAGTATGTTGGTGCGGCAGTTGTAGCCCTAGCCGCTTCGACGATACTCACACCACCGAAACAATCACCTGGTACCCTGTATGACCTGAATACTGTTGCTCCAGCCACGAGGCTGGCTCTGTCTCTATCCACCGCCACAACAAATCTGTAAAATAAGCCTTAGAAGACGCAAAGCAGCGAATCTATACTCACATGGGGCAGCTTCTTTTTGATTGACAAACCGCAGAGTCTACTAGTCTGACAGTTGCTGAATGCCGACCATCATCTAGAGACCGTTTATCGTTTTCCTCCGTGATGACCTCATTTAAGACATTTTCCAAAGCAGTCGAACTGAACATTGTCGCAGTAGCCCAATTCTTGCTTGCGCCGAAAATTCGCTTCCCCAGCTTCGCATAGAGGCTGATGCACTGAGAAACAGTCATCCCGAACCGCCCCAAAAGAATCGCAATCAAACTTGAAAGAACTCCACCGTTAGAATAGCTTACTTATTCCTTCATGTGTTGGGGATCCTTTACCCGCCCGTTGATGTCCCGCCAATCATATCAAAATACTCACACGGACGAGTACCTCTAATGATAACACCTTGGTCCTCGAGAGCGCTCATAATTTTATGGAGAATTAAAAGTGACGACACGCCCCGTATTCCGCCACCATCTACAACAGTAAGCAAGACACTGAAGCGGCGCTTAAAGGTAACCTACCCAGCGATGGAAGCCGAAGTTGACGTCTCGTTCTGGGAGAATTTGTACGCAGTAAAGGGCACTTCGCCCTGCGACCAACTGAGTTGTCGGGCAACCAGGACCGAATGTGATTCTTACCAGTGTACAAGACCCGCCAAGTAATCTTGCATCCAAAGTAAGGAAGCATACTTACTTTTGTATGCTCTCAACACTGGGTACGGGGACTGTACGGCAAACTGCGCCCCTATGTGTAATCTGTTATAGCTACGCGCTTCTCTTTTATACTGAGCTATTTTCACTGCTGTGGCATGTTGAGTAATAATATTTATTGGTAGGTCCATGGATAGCTCCTACCGGAGTTCTTCAGTTCCCTCTGGAGATCCTGTTCGACCTTCTGCAGCTCCAGGATGTCTACTTGTAGTTGTCGCATTTCGTTCCAGGAAGGGAGCCATGACTTAAACAAACCCGAACATATACTCTTAGCAGAGTGTAGGGCAATGGACGGCTCAAGATTCATATTGAGTGCTGATAGCAATAGCTGCAGTGAAGTCAACCGTCCCGTCCGTCCGGGATCACTGCGGACGGGGACGGGCGGCAAAGTCGCCGTCCGTCCAAGGGCAGGACGGAAACGGCGCCGTCTTTTTGAGGCAGGACGGGGACGGACGGCAATGACGGCCAACTAGCCGTCCCCGGCCGTCATCTACCGACATCCATGGATCTCCTGTATTGTACATTATAAAATCTCATAAAACTAGTTACATCTACTTTGATCTCGAAGCAAGATCATTCAGCATCTGCTCCATCTTGACCATGTCTGACTCTGTTGCTCCAAAGATTAAGCCTTGTTTCACCCAGGATTTCAGACACTCAGAAGCCTCAATGATATCATCCAAGCGATTTCGTAGGTCACTGATAAGCAACTTCGCACTGCTAAATAGACGCTCTGGTTCATCTGACATTGCTGGAATACTCATCAGCTCAACACCCATTTGAGCAAGAAGTGTCTGGCGTGGATCATGCTCTGAGTGGGTGTATCTTCAACCTTTATATACACCTAATTAGCACCTACTCATGCTATAGCACTGTAGTTAGATACAAGTGTCACAGCACCCCTGGCATGGGTCCATGTATATCTCTTACCGCGCGCTCTCAGGGCTATTTTCGATGTCATCTAAATTCATACTGTAACCGCCCGATGTCGGCCAGGGACGGTGGATGACTGCCGGGGACGGCAAAGTCGCCGTCCCCGGCAAGTCCCCGGCCGTCAGGCCGTCATTGTGGAGTAAGGACGGGACGGACGGCCTTGGCGCCGTCCCGTCCGTCCTGGAGAAATCTCGGACGGCCCACCGTCCCCGGCCGTCCGACGGGACGGTTGACATCACTGAATAGCTGTCGTGAGAGTTCTTTGTCGCTCTTGACTAATTGCGGGGTCGCGATGTGAAGGTCCCACATAAAACATGCCATTACTTAGCCAATGAGACGGTCAATTAGCTTGTGCAACAGAAAGCCGCAGAAACTGAACAGCAATACTTCGCCTGCTTCGCCTGCTTCGCCTAACCTCACTATCAACCGCTTATCAGTCACAGTTCTCGTATACTCGTCATTACAGTACAGCTATACGAGGGTGGAAGTACTAGACTACATTCGTAATTCATACATTTATGAAACGTGCCTGAAATTCACAAGCTGACGTTAACGATCATATCTAATTTGATAATCTACCATCGAACGTAATATAATGAAATAAAACTGATTTAAAGTATCATTGTTGTATGGTATCTTGGAGGGCTTATTTTAGGTGAGTTGTGGGTTGACTACAGAAGAGAAAGTATAATATAATCAAAACTGTCTGTCTGGAGCTAGGCGACGTTAATATAATATGAACGGCCGAATCTCGCAGCCTGTGGATGTTTACCGGTCCATTTTGAACGAAACGGATACTTCGTTGCAATAATTTTGAAATATACACCCGACGTCCAAAATCCCAGACAACCCACGAGCTGAACCGGCAAGAGTAACTACGGCCAAGGTCTCTAGACCGCAAAACAATGATGGTTGTGAGACGAGATGCCCTGAGCTTTGCTGCTAACTCTTCTTGTCTCACTTTATTTATGCTAAACACTTAAGGTTTGCAGCGTTCAGCAAGAGCTGCAAAAGCAGCAGGTCTATCTCGTCTGAGTTGCAGATCGACCTTGTTGCGATATGGGGAGAACCGTGTGCGTATGTAGACTTAAGGTGCAGAGAGGAGAGAGAACGAGAAAGACTCGAGATATATACAGGAGGCATCAGTCCTGGTTACTGAATGTCATCCAGTGATTTGTGGATTTCACGATTCATAACTTTAGGGGCTTTTGCTGGTCTAGGGACGATATATTAAGGGAGTACTAAACTCAGATCGAGGGAGGGATTTGGAACACTCCAATATATACCTTATGCTACAGTCTACGCTGTTTTGCAGCGCCGGTGGGATGCGTTTAAGCAGCAAAACGCTACCTTATGAGGGAACGAACGCTTTTAAACACCTCGATGGGGCTACTCAAATCCCCACTTCTGTCTGCACTTCGCCACCACCCAAACATAGAGGATATACATGCTTGTAATATCCGTTTGTCTGTCTACTGATTAGTGATTCTGCGCTCTCTAATCAACAAATTTATGCCGTTGCAATGTAATAAAGAAGTAGAGTCGCAAGGATGTGTCGTGCGACTTCCCCAACACGAGTTAACTGTTGACTAAGGGATTTAGCCCGAAGGCTACCAGAACTAAGGCGGGCACTAACTTTAGCCTACAGGCCATTGGGCCTAAGGCATGCACAAGACTTAGCGGGCTTGGTACAGAGCCTATCTCCCCGCCAGCCTCGGGCTTGATGCAGTGCCTATCTCCCCAGGAGCCTCGGGCTTGGTGCGGTGCCTATCTCCCCGTGAGCTTCGGGCCTGATCAGTGCTTCTCTGAGTGATTTGCTCTTAGTGCTTGAGATGATTTCTTTCTTTATATATGTCTGTCTTCTTTGTCTGTACGATAGATAGTTCAATCATTATCTTTCTCTCCCTCCTCTGATAGTCTCATCAGGTTATGAGCCTGGCGCTTTCAAGTTCTTTGATATCACAAGCACACTTTTACAAAAGATAGTAATCTGTTCTTTATTGTGGTGTGACTGCGGTATAATCTGAACCTCTAATTGATATCTATTAGCAGAATTTTCATCATTCTTCCTCCTCAACCTTGAGTCCGGAATCAACATCTATTTCTAGAGTGTTTATTGTTTCCTTTTCTGATTCCTCTATTACCGCTTTTCGTTTCTCCTATTCAATATATTGATCTCAGTCTCCACCTCTAAACTCAATGAGAACAACTACCACACCTGGACAGTAGTGGCTAAAGATGTTTTTAAGCATCTGAATGTCTGGTGAGTGGTTGACGGCTTGGAAATTATCCGCCACCATGTACAATGGATGTAGAGAGAAGGTACATATTAGGCTGAGATGTCAGAACAAGGATAAGTGGGCCCCATTTGCTGGAGAGAAGTAGTCAATCATTGATGATAAATTGGTTTTGACTGCACCTACTTCCGATGCCTGTACTGAGTGGTTTCTCTTGCCAATTATAAAACCAAATTCATTCCCTCACTCTGAAGACTCAGTAAATACGGTCAATGTGACTGCAGAGAAGTAGCCTACCGACAATTGAATTCTTCACACTGGTACGACAAATTATATTACAGGAAACCTTAACAGTGTTCTCAACCGTCCCGTCCGTCCGGGATCACCCTGGACGGGGCCGTGACGGCAATGCGCCGTCCGTCCAAGGGCAAGACGGAGACGGTGCCATCCGTCCGAGTTAGGACGGGGACAGACGGAAAGGACGGCCGTCAACTGGTTTTTCACTGTCCCCGGTCGTCAACGGTCGACATCCATGGCTCTTTCGCAAAGTACATAATAATATTCATATAAAACTCATTACAATTACCCCGACTGTGAAGCAAGATTCTTCAGCATCTGCTCCATCCGCACAATGTCTGACCCCGTTGTTCCAAAGATCAATTTATCGATTCACAACACTTACCGCGCGCTCTGAAGCCTCAATTGCTAATCATCTAAATAAGACCCTTCTCGCTCCCCAAAGCGACAAAAAGTCTTGGCGAAACAGAAACAGCGCGATAAGTCGACAACAACGATAGCAATTAAACAATGGACAGCGGCAATCGATTCTGGACGTCGAAGTGACCCAGGAGTGAGCGTCCCAACACCGGTGAGACCGCAGGAGGAGGGCGTGCACAAGGATCCACGCAATAGAGGGGTTTTCACGCGAAGTCTTGGCAAAAACACAACTGACCCAACGCATCGACAAATGAGCAAGCAACGACAAGGACTGCCCTGGAAGAGGCATGCTTCACAGAAGTGATGACCAAAGTCAGAGGGAGCGAGAGGAGCGGCCTGGACAAAGGAGAAGTGGCAGACTGGAGGAGCAACAGGCCTATGAATATGGCGATTGAAATGGCGATGGCGGTGACATCCATCGCCGCAGAGACTTCGGGTGAAGACACACTGGAGCCAATGGACAGAAACGAGAACGGAAAGCGGAGATGGCGGAGTCAGGTCCCGGCGACCGCCTGGGCTCTCGGGGACTGGAGGAGCTGGATGGAGCGCGTGGCTCAGCATCAAGCCCGCGAACTTACACAGCTACACCAAACCGTCGCGGAAATGGCAAACATGCAGGTGACGCACACTGCACTGCAGGAGGCGCAATGGCGAGAGATGAAATTGTGGTTGAAGCAAAAAGAGAAAATGCAGAACATGTACCACCAGGATGACCTACTGTGTGGCAAGAGCATCACAGACATGGTCCCAAGCGCGGTGGCTGCTACAGAACGGGACCAGAATGCGGAGAGGAAAGTGGACACCAAGCGTGTCGGCCTGGAGGCCTCGATACACGCAGACCTGACCTAGACAGGTTGACGAGAGAAGCCAGAGGTGCGCCAACAGCTGCAGCTTGGAAGGCAGCTGAAATCAATGCCAATGCCGAAACCAAATACAAACCTAACCCCAAGTCCGAACCCAGCACCAGCACTGGGACCAGCGCCGACACCGACGCTGAAAACCACATCTGTGCCGAAAGGGCCGACATCATTAGCTCCAACTCCGACCAGACGATGGGAGACAGTCCATTCACGAAACCGAATGAAGCCGGCCTGCCCAGCCCCCGCCCTGATTATAGGCTCGAGCATGGCAGCCAGACGCCTGATTGTAAGGACTGACGAGAGTGTGCCACTCCCCAATATGATGGACCAAGAAATTGCGTCAGCGATCAACAGAGTGCTTTAGCACCAGCAGGCCCTGGCCCACATTGGGATGATGAATGCAAGGAGGAATGCGAAGGGCGCAATCACAGCAATCACGCACCAGAACGGGACAGAGAAGATGGCCATGCAGTACTGGGACGGCATCATCACGGCAGAGAGGACAGTCGACAGAGGAGTCGAGGATGTCGAAGAAAACGAGACCTGGGAACGCCTGAAGATCCATGCAGTACCCCCCGTGCGGTATATGGGAAAAGGCACATGAGGTCTGCAGAAGATGCGAGAGGAATTTGAAGCGCAAAATAAGGGCATAGCAATCCCCACCCAGGTACAATGGCTGGCGAACCCCAGCACTATGGGGGAGAGGAGGCAGAATGGAGAAATCGCCGCGTCATCGGGAGCCTTCGTCATCCTGGGAAGCAAGATGGCAGAGAGTGCAATCAAGAAAGGCATCGAGGCGGCGGGAGTGTGGTACCCAGTCGAGGCGTTCAGGAATGTGGGCCCTGATATTAGGTGTGAGCTCTGCTGCGGATGGGGCTATATAGAGAATAAGTGCGGCAACAAGCCAAAGTGTGGCTACTGCTCAGGCAATTACCGGACAAGTGACCACATGTGCAATGTTGTGGGGTGTACAGCAAGGCAGTGATCACTCTGCAGCCACAGGCAGAAGGAGTGCTCCAATTGCAAAGGAAATCATATAGCGTTCTGTAGCAGGTGCGCGAAGAAGAGTGAAGCCGCCAAAGCAGCGCGGGACAGCCGAAAGACGGGGACAGCAGGATGGGCCACCATGAGTGAAGCTACACACAAGGCAACGGGGACGAATCGAGTGGTGCTTGGTCATTGACCCAGGGGAGGAGGGGCAGCAGATGGCGGAAGGGAAGAGCTGGCTGATGCGGAGGAAGAGGAGACAACGGAGGAGGCGAGAGATGTCATGATGACCGAGGCAAAGATCGTGACCACGACTGTGACTGAAACCCCAGTGGGAGACCTGGCTACAAATGATTAGAGTGATCAAGCACAATTGTGCATGGTCGTACGAGTGGACCGTTGCGGCGCTGGAGACGGGAGTCAAACGCAGGGCGCGTGTAGTGTGCTTGCATGAGCCACCGAGAGAAACACGAGGTATTTGGATCAGCCATTCCGCATACAAAATAAGAAAAACACAATGAGTCTCGACGGCGATACGGAGAGGGAGTGGCCTGGTTGCTGCTGAGCGGACGGTCATAAGTAGAGGTGCTCACGACAATGTCATTGCTACAGACGTCAGGAGCAGAGGGGAGAAGATAATGAGGATCGTCAAAGTTTATGATCTAAGAGACACGCAATCTGGAGAGAGACCGGCACGGAAGTTGGACTGGCAGAGAGTCAGACGGCAGGGTGACACTGTCCTCGCTGGAGACTTCAACGCCAACAGTACACAATGGGACCCAAGATACCATGTGCAGCGGAATGCTATGTTCTGGAAAGACGTGATTGACGAGAATGGACTGGAGATTGGGAATGATGGTAGAGCCACCCACCACTGGACAAGAGGAGGTCATGAGGTCGAGTCGGTCATCGACCTGACGCTGGCAAAGCGACCACGAACAATGTGGTCTATACTGGCCGATGTCCACGCCATGGGATCCGACCCCGACGTCATAGAATGGGAGGTGGAAGCAGACCGACTGGTGGAGGCGGACCACAAAAGGGTAATAGGGTGGAATTTAGCTGCATCAACGGAGGAGGACGCGGAAGCGGCAGAGAAGCTATTGATGGAGCTAGCGAAAGAGAGAGCTCAACTGGATGCAGAGTGCACAGCAGACAAGGTGGAGCAAGAGGCTGCAGGGAGTCAGGAAGCAATGGGCAATGTTCTCGACACCACGGCAAAGAAAATCAGGATCTTCCCCAGATCAACGAGGTGGTGGAACGCTGACATCAAGAAAAGAAGGAACGCAGTCGGAAGAGAGAAATGGAGGAGATGGAACTCGGAAGAGGCCGCCAGGGCAAAGGCAGAACTCCAGAAGTCGATCCGACAGTCCAAAATAATAATGTAGAGTGAGTACTTGCATAACCTGAGGGGGGCCGAGGTATGGAGAGAAGCACGATGTGCGAACCCTCGGGTGGGCATGACTGTCGAAGCCTTCACAGACAGAGATGGCAAGCAAGCAAACAAATCACTAGAGAAGGAGGAGATGCTGAGGCGCGAGTCATTTCCTCTGAATGACGGCGACCAGTACAACAAACTACCTCCAGCGGGACCCGCACAGACGCGTGTCACAGAGCAAGCAGTTGAACGAGCCTTGTTTTCTCAATCAGTCAAAAAAGCACCAGGGCCAGACAAGCTGTCATTCAGCGCCATACGGCAGCTCTGGATGTGGGTCAAAGAGAGAATCGCGAGGCTGACGAAGGCGGCCATTCAGTCAGGGAGACATCCAGCGGTATGCAAACGGGCTAGCGGAGTGGTGATTCGCAAGCCTAGCAAAGGCGACGACATGCAGCTGAAGGCCTATCGCTCCATATCGCTGTTGAGGTGCATGGTAAAAGTGGTGAAAAAAGTAGTTGCTGAGCTGCTGTCAGAGGAAGCCGAGAGCAGAGGACTACTGAGCGATGGACAATTCGGAAGCAGAAAATGACGGTCCGCCATGGAAGCAGTGGCCATCTTGCTCAACAGAGCTCACGCAGCCTGGAAGAACGGCCACATAACTGTCGTGCTTCTCATGGACATTGAAGCAGCCTTCCCAAGCGTGGCGAAAGGAAGACTAGTCAACTTAATGAAGGTCAGCCAAATGGACGGAGACCTTGAACAATGGACGGAGAGCTTTCCCTCGGAGACAACGGTAGAGATCATCATCGAGGGCAACGCCATGGAATGACACTGAGTGGAAGCGGGGGTCCTGCAGTGCTCACCTGTGTCACTGATATCCGTCGCAATCTACACCTCAGGACTGATCAAATCGGACGAAGAGTACCTATCAGATGTTAGGGGGGTACTTTGAATGAAGCTATAGATACTTAGGTACGGCCGTAGACCATATATGGTGATATAGTCAACTAACTAATCTCGGTGATTAATCAATATGCAGTAAAATTCGCCTGCTCAAGGATAGTGCAATCCATTTTGACAAGTATCATCCTATTCGTAATTCCTTGATAAATCTGGCGTTCAGATACTATCAGCAATATTACATCTAAAGCGTAATCTCCCTCAATTCTTTCTCTTAGGGAATGGCGCTGTCCCATTCTCTATTTTTGCCCACCGGAAACATTCCAAAGTATTATGGCCTTCTTCCCTATGTCGTGGCCAAGCGCAATGCTGACACTCGTCGGCTCGCTTTCTTCTAAGAATCTCAGATGCTTCAATTCCTTGGGATAGACCATTGTAATTCTTCTGTGGCTTATTGTTATCTTTTCGAATTTTCCGCGCTGTTTCCTTGGAAATTCGTTTGCTAACTTGTAGATTCCGCCTTGCAATTTTCTTCCTCTCTATCTGTGATTCCTTAAGGAAGTCCTCACAGTTCATTGATATCTGATCATGGAAAAAATCCTCCGAAGTACTTGACTGCTCGGATACTGACTTCTCCAAATCCTGACTAAACTGATCCTCTTGACCAGATATAGCTTGTTCGATTAGGGGCAACCATTCTGGATGTATATGACCCGAGTAGGAATAAGCAACACTAGGTGCTTGATAAACCTCTGATCGTATTCGCAGATTATCGATATGCATAACTAGTCCTTCTGAAAGGCCGAAACTGGATGCTATCCAGCATACTCTCTGCACCACAAAGATATACTGATTCTTCCTCGTGTAATCGATGATTTTCTCTAATGCGTAAACTATAACATTGTTGTCGTTTTCACATGATACTGTCATTTGCTTAAGGAAATACTCATCAAAGGTGCGGGGCTGCCGCTACACAAAGCTAATAGATTTTATATATAATAATAGATAGATACAGGTATCATAAAAACTCAACAATAAATAACGGTTTTCTTTCGCTGGTAGATATTGCTGTGTGTTTAGCAGCTAGAGGGTGTTGTTCTCATTGCCGGACCAATGTGATCTCGTATATAGAAGCTTCTCGGGTGTTACGCATGAGCACCCATATTTCGCCCTTCCATGATTGTGATAGCAACGTACTTTGCGTCTTACATTCAAACTGAATGCGCAACCAGAGATTGCCACACATCCCACTGGTTATCGTGTAAATGCAAATGAGGCATTAAAGCGTTACGCTCCTGATAAGAATCAGGCCACATCCACATGATATCATATATCAGTTCATAACTTCAACTTGGACATCTCGCTCTCGTATGGATAGGTAATCGGGATCACTTGCCGACATATCGACAGTGTCTTCGAGCTAGACATACTATAGGATGATAGCATCATAGGTTTACGTGGCGAGCAACCACTACTATGCCGATGTAGATGTAAGATGTATACGCATGCGTGTTTAGGCAAGTTGTATGTTTTGCAGTTGCCTTTCCGACACAAACCAATGTGCGGGGATGCTCTAGGCCTCATATCAACAGCTGTCACGGGGGTTTTTAGTCCCAATAAACAATACAACATTTATTGAACTAAGTACGGCCGCCTATCCAAATATCTCTTTCTTTCCTTGTCTTGTCCTGAGACTCAACTTCTCGTTCCTCTGTAACGAGAACACACGTTCTAAACCTATACCAGAGACCATATGGTCTGTAGATATATATCACGCCTCCTTGTCGAACAACTGGTCCTCGGAAAACTCCTCAGATAGTAACAACCTGGAGTTCAGATATTGTAGCACCAGGTTGTCGATATCTTCCAGTTGACAATAACGTACAACCACTTGGTAAGTGTGGATTAAATGGTGCTCTTCGAAAGCGTGAAGAAGATTGCCGAAAGTCTCGACAACTCGTTGAAGTGCGTACTCGGATTGTGTATACCTGTGACCAGGCATATAAAGGGTAATCGCGTAGGTTGATTAATAAAGAAATAGTGGCGGACTATTTCTGATGAATAAATGGATAGATAGATAGAATTCTTAATAATATTTTAAGATTGTCTTCGGTGTTCTCTGAAAGCTAACTTGCTCGCTGATGTCCTCAAATTCCTTCGACCAACACTGGCTCTTTATAGCCCGTGCTCCTTCCTAGCGGTGATAGCATTATCTCGGCTACGCCACCTTAGCGCCCGGCAATATCTCGCCACAACACCCTCAGGTAATTGCGTCGCCGCAACGTGGTTTGAAACCTTACGCTCTTGATAACAATCAGGCCATCCGTCGCGCAATATCAGCTCATCCTTTCCTATCTCAGACATCTTATCACAACCATACAAGTCGGTAGTTGGAACATCTACCAACCAAGTTGATAATGATTATCGCCTTTTAATCGCTCATGCAGATGAGTTATTAATTGCGTCATAGATTCTGTCGGCGACCAACCGATACTATGCCAACATAGATTCAAGACGTGTAAGCTCGTATCCAACCCGAGATTACATTGTGATCCAGACCACTCGAGTCAACGATTAGTGCTCGCTCTAGGCACATTGCCTATGTCATTAATCCCTCACTTACATCATGCTAAGGTCGAGACTTTTCTCCAGACCGGAACGTGTCTCTCCATGATCCCAGCCTGCCTAAGGTGGCGAGAAGAGTTCTCTTAATCGCATATGACTATCAACTGCCATGTGTGATTACCACACATGTCCCGCAAAGTATCCAGGCGTGAGCGAAGTACCCACACTTCGCACGACCAACATGTACTCTCGTTAAAGAGCATGTTGCTGACCACTTGAACGTTCACATGCATAGGTGTTATGCATATCATAGATATGTATGCATCTTGTATCAGAATTCAGGTATCATTATCGCTGCTAAGAGACGACCCCTAACAACAGCCAACGTCAAAATCCTTCAATCACGCCGCTGCTAAGGCCAGAACCACTTTCTTTGGCCGGGGAGTGCCCAGTGACCAATCTCACATAAGAGATTGGGCTTAATATCCCTCATAATAGCGTACAACTAATGATTGCCTAGTCTGCGGTACGCACTCCTTTGGTCTAACCGATCAGACAAATCCCGCTAGTATCTGCAACATGAATCTGGGTGAAAGCGACACGCTTGGCTGGACCTAAGTCCTTTCAATCTGGCAGTGTTATTGCATCATCGAATCAGGACTACCTAAGTATTGCCCTTTCAATGAATGCCCTAGAAGTCGAAACTCCTCTATTCAATCGAGACATGTCCCACTCATATCCCACTAAGAATATTCCTGGCCGAAAGTTCTGAGATGCCTGCGGGCAGGTGTTTTGCAAGTAACATGACATAAACCATGTTACAAGTACCCCAAACTCATCCAGGTTACAGTAGACACTGTTAGGAGAAAACCCCTAACATCAGAAGCCGGAGGGCTATCCTTGGTAGATGACCTCGGCTGGGTGGCAACCGGCAGCGATGTCAACCACATCGTCACAATACTTGAATGATGCACAGTACAGAGCATCCAGTGGGCAATTCGAAGAGGGCTACCGTTTGAAACCATAAAGAAGGAGGCGGCGCTGTTCACGCGTGGACGGGGCCACAGCAAATACCTCCGGCCAAAACTGACAGCAAAGATCAGAGTCCGGAATGGGATCATATGATTCAACACACATCCGACGCGCTGGCTGGGCGTCTGGATGGACGCATACCTAACGTTTAAGGAGCAGCACACCCGATGCATGAGGAAGGCCAGGGCAGCAGAAGCTAGACTCTGAACCCTTCCCAAGACATATGGCTTTGTTGCGGATAGTGTAAGGGCCGTCTGTCACGGCGCAGGAAAATATGAAGATACTTGGGAATAATAGAAGAAAGATACATAAGGCATGGAAGGAATTGTGTTACGAGAAGACGGAGACGTTGGAAGACGCGGAGGAAGCGG
>Ga0307515_10006080_pt1 | contig 24276 bp, 25 predicted proteins | sample 17_EM_MG_FD_194513 | JGI IMG/M metagenome (GOLD analysis project Ga0307515, IMG submission 194513) | Populus trichocarpa ectomycorrhiza microbial communities from riparian zone in the Pacific Northwest, United States - 17_EM | ecosystem: Host-associated > Plants > Roots > Unclassified | place... | reverse complement strand
GCAGATGGCCGAACTGATCAAGTGCGATCGGTGTCCCTTCCGTTCACAACTGAGTTGAGATGTACATCCGCCACGCACCTGCAAATGCCAAGGCCAATTCGGGAGCTCGAGGACATTGGGTGCTGAGCTCAATCCAGGGGAAACGACGCGAGCGGGTTGAATCCTCGCGCTAGGTTTATAAACTTGTACACCGACACAGACGAAGAGATGACAAGGAAATGGAGAAACGGTACATGATGTTACACAAAGCAAAACGTACAAACTGGAAGAACACCGAAGAAAGTCGAACAGGGGAGATAGTACAAAAAGATATACGGAGTTTGTGGAGATCAGACCTGTAACTTTGAGGAAATTCTACTGGAGACTGCGAGGACCGGATGACAACGATGCGGAACGCCCATAAACATGCGATTGAGGAGAGGTGGATAGAAATGCGAGTTGACGGGAATAAGGGACTGTGGAGTTGACGTTCACCGCGTTGTTCAAGAGACCCACGGACGAACTAGGGAACACTCACGAAGCGACTCCGATACTCCAAGGCTCAGTGAATGAATACCAGCTTCATGCAACTCACGACCGTCGTCCAAGCGATAGAAAACGCCGTACTCTGCGCTGACGACGGGGTGGGATCCTGGGGTGGAATCGACGAAGCGGTGGAAGAAGAGTAGAGTTCGTGATCGTCGAGATAGGACGCCCAAGCCTTCATCGCGAGTTCTAGGCGGAAAGTGAGGATATGAGGAGGGTGTAGGCGAGACTGAGTTCTGGATATACCCAGAAAGAGAGTAGCGAGTTGGGGGCGTGTGTTTGAGCCTTGGAACGAACTCAATGCGAACCCTTATATATCCCCCGGGCGGACGCTAGTCGCCAAGGCTCGCACAGCTGACCCGACCTTGTATGTCATCCCGAGCACGTTTCGCACAAGGCGGATCTAAAGTAAGCACATTGGATGAGCTTTGAATGGACGCGGTATCATTCAAATCTGATTTGTTTCTCTCAGTGGGGCCTACTGCGATCTTTTCGCACTAGCCGTGACGCGCAATGTCGTGGGAGGGGAGACAATAGAGGACTAAGGCTAAAGTAGAACATTGTAACGTCCGAGGACAATTGCAGGCTCGCAGGTTTACGAGCATATGTATGCGTGTTCGGACCTCTCTTTTTTGTTTATGTCCAGCGTATCCAGAGTCACCCTTGCAAACCTTGTCGCTGGAGATGAGATCCCGTTTGAAATCTCTCCTTCCCACGTTGTCCGGGTTCGGGCGAGGCCAATCAAAACCCACCACAGCCCATCATCCGTCTTCCATAGCATGCAACAGTCACTGCGTCACCCCCGACACACCCTCCCTGCAGTTGATGGCCGATATCGATAACCAGCCCCACTCAGCTTTTCGGCAAGATAACACCCGCCGCCTTCGCTCGTCCATTGCCATTTGCATCGATCTAAGGACCACGGAAATGAGAACTTCGATCGGTTATCGGCCACATCATATGCCGGAAAGTTTGGTAGGCCGAGCTCGACCTTTCACCGCGCCAACGAGTAGGACCCAGGAGAGAGAAACAAGTAACCCATTTGAGTTCTAGAGGGTGAATAGTGTTTACGGTCAAAAGTGGACGGGAGTCTTACGAAAGTTGATGCATTTCCCCTATTGTAAGTTGTATGCGAGGCCGACGCACCCGGTAAAACTCATTGGGCGACTGTCCCTAAGTCCTTAAACATCCCAGATGGGTGCCAGTTGCCGAGGCCCGGGCTGCACGCGACCTGCACCTTCCTTAAAAGTCCTCATATTCGTCTATATGTGTATACGGTCAACCGGTTCACTCAATAGAACACCCAACTTACATCATCGCCGTGGCTTTCGCGAGGAAGGGGTCCGTAGATTGGTTGGGATTCCAGCCAAGTATTTTAAGCAGACCGATGCGGATGTGTGCGTCTTCAAGAGATACAGTCCATCAGTCGTCCAGTCGCGGGCCATGGGCATGACGTGGAGGAAACCGTTCATCGTCACGGTCACGACCTCTTCCCCTCGACCAGCTGATAGCGACGGTCTTGCCCACGACTATCGCGCCTTCACAACTCTTGGTCTCGTTTTGGCTCTGGGGCATTTGCTAGCACTCTGCCTCTCACCCTACCACTCAAATTTGGCCCGAAATCCAGTTCCGATCAGAGGGCGTCTTGTATTCCAGTCCGCGTACGCACCCTGATAACAAAGCTCTGCAAACGGGCCTCGAAAGGACTTACTAGAGCAGAATTGGTCAGGACGATCATATAAATTGCCCTTTTCATCCTCCATGGGTGCTCCCCAGTCGCTCTCCCTCTGACCCCGTTCAAGATCTCGTCCCCTCAGTCTACTCCCCATGGTGAATATCCGGGTATTCGAGCATTGTGTGGATCCAGAAATCCAAGACTCTGCAACCGGAGATTCAAGATGGAAGAAGAACGGCCCGTCGGGTACCCCGCGGATATCCTCTATCCAATCTTCATCTCCGACCACGGAGTCTTCACATCCACGATTACAACCGTCCGGCTTAATCTACATCGGCTGGACGGTCGTGGAATGTATAAAACTGTTTTTCCTGTGATTTCTCACTCTGCAAAAAAAAAAAACCCCCCCTCTTCGGCTAGGACTTATTTCATATCATCTGACTGGGGCGGATTCACATGAAGTGCGTACGCTTTGATCATTTTACGGTATGGATACGTGTCACTCATCCTCGTTTTCGCGAAACCTCCTAGGCCCGGGCCGTACCAACCACTTATGACCTGTTCATTGTACTTCCCGCGCCTACCCAATCCCACGTTTCGCTTTTATTTCGAGGATCTACAGTAACAAATAGCGGTTCATCGCGATCCACCCATTCCGTCATCCCACGCAATCCTCGCGTGTGCCGCCTTCCTCAGTTTGCTCCCTCCCTCTCCGGTTCCTCAGTATGCACGTCGCATCACATTACGTTGTATCACTGCGCCACCACGCTGCCTCCTTGCCTTTGCTTTCATGTGCCCGTTTATCCCGTTGCACATCATATGTAAAATCATTCACATCTTTTTTTTCTCTTTCATTCTATGTAAAACCGATTCGCAACAGCTTCCGCAGACGTCATCGACCGCCCTCCCTTCGCGGACGTACTTATGTGTATTACTTACGCTTGTGCGCTGTCGAAACTTTGTACCCCATAATGCAGATGCATAACCTTCCACTTCGAACCTTCACATATTATCCGCGTTGTTGCGGTTCGGGGGGAACGACCTGAAACGTCACTGGAGTTAATTTGGAAAAAGCCGTCTCTCTCGTCGATGAGTCTCGCGTCGGAAAAAGGGATGTTGTAAGTTATGAACTTTCTGAATCCGGTGGTGTCATGTAGCATCGGAGCGTCAGCTTGTCGTACGCATCACACACGCGCATACTTGCCACACTGGCCTTCCTGTATAGAGCGTAGATCAATTGGTACGGTGCAGTACATCCGACCTACCATATCCAGTGCTAGGCACATACAGTTTGAAGAAACACAAGTTGGTACGGTACATAGATACCGGCCGCGCATTCAGCGGCGTGGAGATGATTGGGTTTGCGCGGATCCCTCTCGAATCATTCACTCCTTCAGATATGAGCGGTCCGAACAGCTTTGATGTCTTTTTTTTTTTTTTTCATCCAAGCGTCTGCACATTGGGTCGTATCCCGGAGAGTTGATCATAGCTCCCGGAGACTTCCAGGAGTCCAGGCTCGGCTGTCTCAGAGCACCCCCAAAAAATGGCCCATACAATGCAAGAGATCGTACTTAGCAAGTCCGTTTGACCCTTCCAAGGGTGGTCAAGCGCGATCCAGTCAACGTGACGTGACGTCAAAACCCTCCATCACTAAGTTCGACAAGACCTCCATGATCTCCGCCGACACATAGAGATTGATGCCGACATTCATGATCATAAGTCTTGAGCTTGAGGCCAGTGGGGAGATGACACGGTTTCACAAACCCGTGGGTTTCCGAAACTTCCTCCCAACGTTCCTAGGACTAGGGGAGTAAATTTTTTAGACTCTGTCGTTGCAGAAAACCGCGTGCTGGTGGAATCTCGGTGTTGGAGAGAACGTTTCGATTAACCAGGATAATCCCCAATAGAAACGGATTCAGAATCAACGGCGCTCCCGGGATCCAAGATCCTGCTTGAGCACGCATGTATATCACGGTCCAACCTGCACGTTTCGAACCGCTTCATCTGGACCACGAAAGCGCGTGCTCGTGAACCCCTCACACACATCTCCATTTTTCTTTGATAGATCTCCGAGATTTCAGACCCTCCAGAATTCACGAGAAATCCCACCCGTTCCGGATTCGTGCAAGGAGACTTTCCCCTCGCTGCGATCGGGCCAACCGCTATCGGTGATCCTAGACGTTTACATACCATGCCGTCGAACGGTTCAAGAAGTCCTACCTTCCATTCGAGTTCAGGTAGTAAGTGATAAGGGAGATGGCTCCACACGCGCATCACACCTTCTGTGGCCAGTGATATCGATACACGATCGAGGCAGAAGGTATAGCGGAGGTGGAGACCGTTTCCATGAGATCCAGACCCACATCCGTGAGCACTCCAGGCATGCACATCAATTTCGGATCGCTCCTTCTCAAACTTCGATTCGAGAACTCGAAGTAGACGTGTGGTACGTACCAAAAACAGAACCCACGTGGGAATTCTGGGATGGCGACGTTCAAAATCTAGGAGTACGCTTGCTAAGTAGTGGGATATATACATGCTAAGTAGGGTGACTATGAAAACTAACTACGTTCATACAAAATCCGAGAGATTGCACAAAGAAAAGAGTATACCGAGAGGGAGAGAAGACAGAGAGGGGGGTAAACGAGGCGCTTGACAAAGTATACTGGAACAAAAGGGAGAAAGAGAAAAGGACACAAAATGGGGGCATGATCGAAAATGAGGATTTGATTATATTTGCCCGGGAAGATTGACAACCTGGAGAAGCAGCGGGAGGTTACTGATGGGACGGATATGAATGCAGGTTGGGAAGAAGGCAGGCTGAATGCGTCGAGTGGCATTCACTGATTGCCATGTAGCTTCGAAAGCATGATCGAAGGGATAGCTGGCGATGGTAAGTCAATTATTGAGAAGAGACCGTCGCAAAGAGCGGGGGAACGGTGAAAGGAGGTATTCCGGAACGATCGTTTGGAGCGGAAGGAGGGGATGACTGGATGGGGTTAGACATAGCATACACTAGAGATAGGCAGTTTGCAGATCAATCAAACAACAAGATCATTCAACAGGAAAGAAATAACAGATGGTCGAGGTAGTTGCAAAGCGGGGTTTCGGTTGGCCGGAGGTGGGTATGGCTGAATGATGGAGTATCGAGGATGAACGGAAAGCTTAGTCAAGGGGCGACAACACCGAACACATGAAACCTCCGGTGGTATTTCGAGGCAGTCGCTGTCAAATAGCTTTCCAGCCCTAGGGGACCGGGGCCCGGCACGCAAAGATGGGCAGCGGTCCGAACGAATGAACGGAGGTGGAATTTCGTCCCAATCCCGAGCAACAATAGTCTGGGAAAGGGCCAGTTCCGTTTTCACCGGATTAGCTTCCCGTAATCCAACGCGCTTTCTTTCCTAACATCTCCTTGTTCCTTCTTGGGAAATGCACTCCAAAACCTGAGCGTCTCGTCCCCTGCACCAGTGACGATCGTCTCCCCATCAGGGCTCATCGCCAGATACAGCACTCGATGTGTATGCCCGCTCAACGAGGCGACCATGTCAAGCGTCGGGTATTTCCATATGCATATCTGGTTCTGGGCCGTCGTCGAAGAGAACCCGTGTGTCGAGACGAGTTCATGTGAAGTCAAGGACCACGTCAAGTTGCAAACCTAGACCCAGTGAGAACCCAAATCTTAAACGCGAAAATGGTAAGCAGATCCTCGCTTACCTGACTCCCAGTGTCCAATTCACTGAGCAACGTGCCTTGTGGAGTATTTGTGTTCCAAAACCTGATGTGTTTATCTTGCGTGCCTCCCCCCGTCGCCAGAATCCCTGGAACATGGGGGTCCCAAGCGAGAGCCTTGACGGCTGCCGTGTGTTGGGTGAACCTATGCAGCGGTGCCTCACCAGGATCATCCCCAGCTACCACTCCAGCGCTCACACTCGAACTCGTTGACCCCGTTCTCGAATGCCCCAACGCCCCACTCCCGGTCCCGTACGGCGAACTCCCCCTGCCTCGAGCAGACCCTCGAAGATCCCATATGAAAACCTTGTTGTCGTTCCCTCCGCTGGCCAGCAGCGAAGAATTAGCTCCATCGTCATTTGACCACCTCAGCCCGCAAACCTCTTGTCGATGCGCTGCGCACTTCTTGAAGGGTCTTGACTCCTTTTCCCGGATGTCTCGGTGATAAATCATCCGATCACGAGAGCCCGAGCTCAGAACGGACCGGTTCCAGGAGATGGCGCCAACCCGTTGATTGTGGGCCTGGTTGTAAGTCCGCAGAGGCTCGAGGGTATGCGCATCGTAAATGTGGAGGCGACCTGCTAGTGTACCAACTGCCAGTGTCGATCCCTGAAATTGGAGCCGTAGATCAGAATCGCGTAGAAAGACATCCACAGATGACCCGGCTTACCTTCTGGGCCCAGGCCACCGAACTGATCGTGTCGTTGCTGCTCGATAAATCGCACAGTTTTGACACAGCTGCAGTATGGGCCGCCCACAGGTATACAGCAGACCCGAGTCCCACACCAAGTACGTTGGTGCTTGACCAATCGACGAGGTTCAGATAGAAGTCGTCTGCGAGCTCTGGTGCGTCCAGTACTCGATACGGTGTCTTGCAAACACTACGCAGTTTCCGTCTCGGACTTTCTAACAGCTGTCGACTCTCAGCTCGTACGGGGCTCAACGAGTAGGCGTCATCTCCTGTATTGTCTAACCGTCGGGAGGGTGTGTTGGAATTCGACCGGGATGGAGAGGCATAGGAAAGCAGACGTTTTCGGGTTGGGGTCGTGGGGGGTGCGGAGGAAGTGGATCCTCGGACTGGAGATGGTGCCCGATGGACCGGAGTGGTAACCTCGGAGTGTAGTACGGATGTGAAAATGGAATTAGCTTGTTCTGTGGTGGGTTCGAAGTTAGTCAGCTTTCGATCGGTAGCCCGGAACCCGTGGATGAAGATCAAGGAGGGCAAGACATACCTTTGAGCGCGTCGGATTCTGTGGGGATCAGTCTGCTCTTCGACGGGGTAGATGGGCCACCCTCGTCTTTGAGGTGGTAGGATGTGCGCATGTCGCCGGAATCACGGTTCGGAACGAAACGATCTCCGTATTCCTTGTCTCGCTCTCTCATGCTGTTCCTCCGGGGTCGGGGAGATTCAGGAGTGGTTTCGGAGGTGGCAGAGAGAGTGCTGTCGAGAGAAGGAGTGGAGGCGTTGGACAGGCCGAAGATGGAATGGATTTTGGGACGGTTCCTTCGGTGACCGTCTGCATCTTCGATATCCAGCTGAGCAGCGCGAAGACGCTTTCCGAACGGAGAGTTCTTGAGACCGGACATGGATAGAGGGAGTGGATGACGATGGGGAGGGGTCAGAGAGCGGGTAGCATATGTGGTGGCTGTAATCGGCCAAGAGAAAACTCGAAATCAAACTACGCGTCGCGTCGTCTTGGTTGAGGTCCGTGCCACCGCTCAACGTCAACAACTGGCCGTAAAATAGACAGAAAATATTTACTGCAGATCTCCTACTCTCCTCTCCTTTTCCCACATGACGCGTAAAATCCACCAAAAAATCCGAATATTTGAGTTGAGCGTCGCTGGTTCGGTTTTCACGTGCGCACGGACCACTCGCCCTGCCCTAAACTCACACCCATAAAAGTCCGCGCCGGTAAAATTTTGTTTCTTCAGATTATACTCAGCTAGGTACGGTCACCATAAGGTGTCTTCCTTGGTCGATATCCAGGCTAACTTTCCTCCTCTAGGATCTATTTTATAGTTTCTAACTTGAGTCTCGCATGTTTAATCATGCCGCATTCTTCACATCCAGTCGATGACATCCACGTCCCCTCGTTTGACTGAGAACATGGCGGTGCCTTCGTGCACCGTCTCGAGGACGTTTGGTTACGTATCTTCAAGAGGTGCTTTTTAAGCCCTCTTGGATGCTAGCCAGCGAGCGGGACGTCTGTCTGATGGATGCCTTCTTTTTCTTACTTTCACCCTAATGTACACGATTTATGTCTACCTCTAAAAATTTTCACTGCACACCGAGCGCCTCATCCAAAACTTCAATGAGTCGATCGACCTCCTCGATCGTGTTGTAATGAACCAATGAAATGCGAACTAAACCGTCGTTCACGTCCACCTTCGGCTTGAGCGTGTCCACTAAGGTGTACGCGTAGCAGTGGCCATAACGAACGCCCATCTGCAGAACTTACATGAGATGCGAGACGGGGTGAAGGAAAATTAACTCACGGTGCCTTTGGCATCGAAGACTTTTGTGACCTCCTTCCCGCTAATCGCATTCCCACATTCACCCTTCACAATGACGAAACTGATCGTGGGTACGCGTCTCTCACTCGTCGTCTCTTCCCCAACAACCCTGACACCCCTCTTCGCAAGTTTCTCCGAGGTAAAATGTCCCAGTAGCCTCTTCACAAGTGTCTGCTCATGCTTCACGATTGCCGCGAACGTGGCTTTCAGCCTGGTGCGCGTCTCTGGATCAGAGTAGATCGACTCAGGGTTATTGAGCGACGCCGAAGAGGTCGGACCAGAGATTGTAGAGATGGAGAGGAGGTATTCGAGCACACCGGTGACACTGTACGCGAGCTCGTAACCAGGACCACCAGGCGTGAGTTTGTAGGATGTCTCGTCAACAGACGGCGAGAGGAAGTGATGTGTGAGGGGAGTCAGGTTAGGGAGTTTGGAGAGGCGAGTGTAGAAAGCGGCAATGTGTGGGCCATATGCCTTGTGTACGCTGCTAAATAGTACAAAGGCTTCCGTCGAGGTATCAACGCACCTTGTAGAAGGTGAATACGGCGTAGTCGACGTCCCAGTCCTGCACATCGATCTTTCGATGAGGGGCATACGCTACACAATCTACAGAAACCTCGAGCTTCTTCGCGCCTTTCTCAGCAGCTCTCGCGCGAATCTATTCTTCGTGATCAGCCATTTCCACCGCAACTGGTGTGAATTCACAGCCCACAAACCTGCTTGACGACAGACTTTACGTCCACTATGGATCCGAGGATATTCGAACAAGCAGTTATCGCGACAATTCGCGTGTCCTGCGTGATCAACGGCAAGAGGGTGTTGATGTCGTGGGCTACTGTGTATGGGTTACTCGAACCCTTTGCTGGGGTGACGTGCCAATGGCTGAGTTCTAATCCGTTCCTCATCGCGAGCTTCTTCCACGGTCCTACGTTCGCTGTAGAAATCGTTCACCTACCCACCGAAATGAAGACCGCTACAGTAGACGATCCATACCTTCATGTTCACCCGTCACAATGATTTCGTCCTCATCGTTCAAATCTCCCTCGATCGCTCTCGCGAGGTTATCCATCAGCAGCGTCGAGCTCGACCCGAACGCGATTTCTTCCGCACTACTAGCATTGAACAAAATCCGAGCGGTTTCCTTGCCTAGATCCACCCTATCCGCAGAGATCTTGGAGACGGAATAGTCCGCACCCAATTGGACGTTTGTGTTTGACAGATAGTCAACGATCCTATCGATTACCGGTTTAGAACATTGCGAGCCTCCCGCGTTATCGGCATAGATATAAGGATTCTGGGAGGAGAGCGAAGGGAAGAGGGAGCGGACTTTCGCGATATCAAGGGATGCTTCGGAAGAGATATCGATCGGTGATGCGCTACGCTCTACCCTGGGGATCAACGAGATGAACCTTCAGTGGCGGAGTGGCGGAAAGACGAGGAGTAGCAGACTCACCAGAACAGAGGTACTCAAGGTTGACGTTGTGCTGCCGGTACCTGCCGATCAAGTCGGGCTGGAGTGGTAAGCCTAACGGCCGCAGCTCGCGGACCAGGTGTCATGATCATTCATGGGTTGGCAGGGTGTTTCCACTGTGCCTAAATTCGCGTCGGCTCGGAATATCCGTGGGTACGGAGGCCGACCCACACTGGATACCCAGGCACCAGCATCTGTATCCTAGTTCACCGCCAGATCCCAAAAACACAAGCCCAAACCAATGGATACGATCTCGGGATCTGCACAGCTGGCGGTGATAACGACAGCAAGTCAATTTGAGCGAAGGTGACCACGAGTCAGTGCCTCACAGCCTTGGGAAATTAAAAAATTACCCAGCGATCATGCGTGTTGATTGCCGTCGACAGATGATGGGGTTCCGCAGACATCCGTAGATACAGCAAGGCCACGCGGTGCGGTGCGGGGGAGGCGCGTTCTACCAACAAGCGCTCGCGCGGGGGTGCGGTGTATCTGTGATGATGCACTACCCTACCAGCTCTTCACCGTCATCATTCCTTCACCCGAACGGAAACGGAATCCATCAGGTGACGGCGTGGGCAACCATATTCTGCGATCAAATGAGTTCGAGAGGCTAGCTGGGACGAAATTGGAAGAGTACCCTCATATGGCGCTGATGAGTTTTTGGACGCTTCTGGGCTAGTGCTTAAACGTCTTGTGCCTTCCTCCCTCGTGTACGGGATCATTGTCCGACACGTATCGCATTTCCGATTCCTGGGGACTGAATGGAAAGAGCCGATGTTAATAACGTTAACGATTCAAAAGGTCCTCACAGGCGTTGATATCAACACATACAATTACAATTATCCTCGGGGATTCCACGGGGAACGCACGTTGGCGTCTTCTAGGTGAATTGGTGTCGTGAAACTCTGGAAATACCCTTCACCAACATTTACGCAAGTTGTGCCTACGCGGGGAAACCGAGGAATTTTCAGCAGACCGAACTCCACATCGTTCTGACCTTTCTCGTTCTCGATAGAGTTAGCGGCTGATCAGAATTTCCGACTAGGATGTGCCGATGAACCGCGTTGGAACGGTTTGTGGTTACCCAGCTGCTGGTTTGCGCCGAAACGGGGTGAGACCGTTGGTCCGTGTGGAAGTCGCCTGTGCCTCTAGCTTTATCGGAGAGGCCCCCGAAGTTCGCCACAAAAAGTCACTCTCGGAAAATGTACGCACGTGATCCGTTAAAGTTCAATGATTCGTCGGACGCGTCGCGGTTCCGATATCTTATTCTAGAATCTCAATGGCAAGGACGTTCCGTGTTCCGCCTTCAGATGTTGTGGCAATAAATTAAAGAGGCTCACATGTCAGGTGGATCAGAGGGCTCCGACTCGGTCATTGAAAACTCGACATGAGTCGTGCATGTGGTCAATACATTGACCAAATTTGGAGCAGGTGGATAACAGCAGCAGACCCCGGAGTTAGATGTTAAACAGCGGAATGAGAAAACGTGTTATGTGCCTAAAAGCCTACAGCTCCATGCTGTCAATAACATCTAAGATTAAAGGTTTCACCAGTGGGGTCCCCATGAGCGTCCCGCGACCGCAGATTGCTTGATCCCCGGTGGGGTGACACCCACCCCGTCTCTCCAGCCACTAGAGATCCCTTTCACCCACCTGACCTCAGCCATTTCCTAGTTTTTACTACTATCCTCTTCCCAAACTAGTGCTCTCCAACCTCCGACGACCGGAATCCTCGCAAATATCTCGTCACTAGACTAGCGCTAAAATGCTCCAACGATACGAGTCGGAAGCGTATGTCGAGCAGAACGGTATGGAGATGGGCGTCTTGGAGATGCGGTTTTATTGCTTCTCTCCATCGGACCGGGATGTACCGGTGATCCCCCTTACCCCACTTCCATCTGGAAATGGCCTTCAGATTCTTTGGACTGTACGCTCCTAGTCCAGTCACACCGAGGAATCTTTTATCTGCGTCCCTCGGACCGTGAGCCAGGCTGGGGGGTCACCGGTCACCGGTCACTCCGAGGACTTTTAGGTGACCGGACCCGCCAGGTTAACCCCGACGTTCAAGGAAATTCCCGTGGGCGCTTCTTTGTGGCATCTCCACCAACACACCTTGAGCTCGTTCTCCTCTGACTGTTTCATTTCCCCCTGATACTCGGCGTTCAGCATGGCGCCATTGCTTGGTATGGGGGTCCGGATACCTGGGCTGGTTTGTCGTAATCCAGAGACATGTAAAACGTTATATTTGGTATGGGAAGTATCGTGGGTGTAGGGAGTCTGGTGATCTTTTATGGTCGCTTTGCAGACCACTCCCCAGTCACAAGGATCCGCGATGGATGACTTGTGGAATTTTGGAGCCTTCTCCCCCCTGTTTCAACTACCTGGGTCCCTCCCCGTCCTCGACCGATTTCTGTTGGCCCCAAAATCCATGGTACGTACTTCTTTGAGCCCCTCTCATATTTAGACTCGCATCAGGACAATAGGGAAAGGGCGGACGCGTCCGATAATCGAGGCTGTGGTTAACGCAAAAATGAGCTGAGCTCGAGAATGGTTCGCGTATAGTGGAACACCTGAACTCATTAGGGCACTGGGTCCCCCATAGATATACGGACTGCTGAATGCGATGAGATCGCCGTCGTATATCCTCTCGATGCCCTAACTGGTGTCGCCGTAGATGGGATCACTATGAGTGCGGTTCTTCGACTGCCATGAGGGTGTCGTGTTCCATCCTATCCCCACTTGGGGGATTTTTGAATCGACCTGCCTCAGCCGATCTCAGCTTTTGCGGGAGAGGTTGATTGAGGTACGCCGGCCGACCTGCTTGATGTCGGTTACACCTCACTCACAGGTTTTCCACAGCTCCTACCATCAAGGCGTGAGGCGTGAGGCGTTGGCTCGGAACACGAGTAATAGTCCGATTTCCACGGAGGTCGGGGGCCGCGCGGGTGATGGACTGATCGAAGATCCCAGCCAAGGAAAAACATCCGGTTGAACGAGACAGACAATTTTGGAGTCGAGTGCAAGGTTTTCAGTCCCCCTAACCACGAATCGATCTCGTTTTTTTTTCTTGCGAGTTTCATCAACTTCATATCGTTGACAACGCTCCCGAACTTTCCAAAACCCCCTCCGATTGCAATCCTCTCGTGCGGGGGCCGAACCCGCTATTTACGGATTGGGTCGAAAGCTAGTTTGCTTCGCCACTCTTTGAAATGTTTTCCGACAGATCGGAACGTCTCGAAAGTGGCAATCCTTTCCGCGATCGCAAACAAACACTCACACTTCCCACGGCGGATGGGTTGGAACCATCACGACGAAAAACTAGCGGAGGTGAGTGGGTTGTCGAGGAACCAGAATTCTGACTTCCCAGCGTTGTCATGGCTCGTCCCCACGATCTGTTTCGTTTTCGATCGGCCGCCGGTCTAGCCTACGTTTCTTGTTTTCGACAAGATGGAATGGAATTCGCATTTTTCCGCCCGCCGCCGCTGTAAATCAAGCGTTGGGTACGTGATTCCTAAAAGACAATGTTCCGCCTCATCCGATGTCGTGTGGCGTCGACTGACTGCAGTCCATCTAGATCTAGGATACGTCATGTGCATGGTCATTGATATGCGGGGGAAGCACACACCTGATCTCGTGAGTCTCCAAAAGAATGTCTGTGGAGAGTATTTCGGAACGGTACATGTTATTTGTGATTGATAGTGAGGATGTTGGGCTCAACGGAGGGATTAGAGGGTGCATAATAGCCGTTAGGGTGGGGTGGGGTGTACCTGCTGATATGTTAAACGTGTTCGAATCTTCATACGGGGGCCGGGGGAACGCGGCAAATGGAACCACCCTACCGAACCTGCTTCAAGTTTAGCGCTCGCCCGTATCAAATACGGAGAAGCTCAGAAACTTAAGCTCCCATCCGCAAACTTTCGAGTCAGTGGGGAGGAGAGAAGTCGACGGAACACTTGATCCACCAACCGAGCGCCATAAACGAGAACTCTCGCACCATTGATTGGTTTCCCCGGTCACTTGATTAGACCCCGGGGCGCAGAAGGGGGGTTCTCCGTGGACCAGGTCCCGTATCTTAGGGTAGTTTTCTGCAGTGCTCCCGAATTTGATGAGAGCGTACCGGATTGGTGCCGATCTGATCATCCGACCCGACGGAACAGTGGGAAATCGGCATTGGAAGGATAATCGATTATCCCCTCGGTTGACAGAACTTCTTCCAGAGGCGGTGCCTTGTACCCCCGTTTGGACCCTTTATTGTACACTTGGACCTCGAAATGGAGAAGCGAGATGGTGGTTGCGTTGTGCTGGAGACGAACAGCACTCGGTATCACATGAGGGGGACGGGGAATTCCTACTGCTCACAATAGGGGGCGGGCACGGTACCCAACCGGAACGTAAGGAAATGAATACAGAGGATTCCCATGAAACGAACTTGTTCGCGAGCGGCGGTGGGAGATTATGTCTCTGAGCGAAAGGTTCCCGCATACTAGCACAAAGGCTGCAGTCGTGCGATTCGAGGGGACGATTGAATCCGGGAAGCCGACTTGGGAATAGCGTTCGCAGTCATGAAACAGTAACCGCTTGACCATAAACGAACGGATCCCTCCCTTGTTGTATGTTAAGCGGCGAGTTCGGGTTCTCAGCCGGTCAAATGGGAAGGAAGACTCCACGGTGTGTTTTTCCCTGTCTCGAGGGGGGTTTGATTTCCGACTAAACTCGATCATGAAGTCGGTTGATAGGTGCCAACGTGAGACGTGTAGGTTGTGGGACCCAGGCCTGATGCTGACTCCGAAAGGCGAGGCGGCAGAGGGATAGGGGCGAGAAGAAGAAAAGAAAGCAGAGGTTGGACGCTTCGTGATTTGAATCAGGACCCAGAGTTGCAGGGGTTTTTTCGCCCGTCGTCTGAGGATTTACACTAGTGAGAATGGAGATCAGTTGTTTTCTCTCTCTCTCTCGCGAAACTGTAACGATGTTTCAAATTTTGTGGCCTAGGGGGCTGTGCTTGGGAAAGGTGAAACTCGGGATGTGTGAGATCGAAAACAGGACGAACTTTACATACGGTGGGAAATGATCCACCTGCTGTGTGAGAACTACCCCGGCGATCACCTGTTCGTCATCGACCTCGTCGGATATTTCCTCGCTGCTGATCTCAACGGCCGAATGGACAGCTTCCGGTTATTTTATTTTTTTAGAACAGAAGGCATTTTGGACAGGAAAATGTGATGTGAGATACACAGTTTCACGCCTAGCGCTGTGCGGTACACACAATACAGAAACTCTCGCCTTTCCCCAGATCCTGGGACGGGTAAATTTAGTCCCGCCTGCAAGAGACGACTCTACCCCATGTTGGATGCGGCGCGGTCAAGAAGGAAAGAAAAGAAAAAGGAAAGACAAAGGAAAAGGAAAAGGCCCCCTCCCCGAGAGGACCAGTGTGGCTCCCTCCCCCCTCTCCCTCGACTTCTTCGAACCACCACGAATTTGGAGAGGGGAAGATCGGTGACGGGGTTTCCAACTTGACCGCAACTCTGTTCGTGGACAAAACCCACGCGATGGCTCGGGGGCAATAACAATCGAAGGTGGACCGGATCCAGTCCTCCGGTTACAGCATGCATGAGAGGCAAATCGAGATCATGTGCAAAGATCCGTAAAGGGCCGCCCTGGTATTCACACCTATATAAAACCTTGGGTGTCCCACTGACAAGATGCGAACCCATTCCCCGTGCCAGCTAAACAGCATCGACACCCCCAGACATGCCCCGCTCGACGACCACACACCGTCTACATCTCTGTCCGACTTGTCAAAAGTCGTTCTCCACCAGTGGCCATTTGCAACGACATACACGAGTCCACACTGGTGAGAAGAAGCACAAGTGCCCATACCCTGGCTGTCAAACCAGGTGCTCCCGTCAGGATAACCTGCAACAACAGTGAGTGTCGCCACTGACAGCAATCCTATATCCTCGGAAATTGCGATTTGTGCTCATTATTGCTGCTCAGCTATCGAATTCATCTCTCTCCGGGCTCACGCCGTTCCGGCAACTCGCTGTTGAATCAAAGCCGTATCTCCGCGCAATCGCGGAAAACGATGACACTATCATCCTCCGTCCCAAGTGTAGTGCAGTCCGCTCTCCCGGTTGTCGAGGTCCCATTTACCATCATCGATGGACCCCCAGTGATCCAGATCCCCCCTGCCACCCCCTCCGACCAATCTTTGTCTCCTCCCAACACACCCCCACCCCTGGTGCCTGCTGACCCGCAAATCGCGCTGCAACACCTCCACCGTCAACATGATCACAACGGGAATCTGCCAGCTAACACCGACGTCAACGCTAATGTCCCAACTTGGCAACCCGCTGATCCAGGTTTCCCCGTGCGACCGCTCTCGTCCTCTTCCCTCTCTTCAGACTCTCCAAGCGAGCTTATCAATACGCCTACAAATTTCCCGTGCGAACTGGGCGGGTTCCCAAATCAGATCTCCATTGCGACTGATGATCAGCTTACCCAACCCGGTGGCGTCCACGACTCGTGGTTACTGGGGACCAATTCTTTTGCGGCGTTCACGGATGGCTTCACAAAGGAAGTCGCTACGTTGCCACCAATGTCTACGAACAACTTTGTCGAGTTCCCCCATCGATTCCCTGATATCACCATGCCGTCCAACTTCTATCCAACCCCCCTCTCTACGTCGGCGCAGTTCTTCCCACAGCAGCCACAGGAACCCGAAACCCCAGCTCAGTTATATATGAGGACTTTCAAATCGCATGTGTCCTCACCACATGATACCTTCGCCGACTATTCCGGATGTTACGTCAACCAGATAAACACTCGCTCCACTTCCCTTCCCAGCATGCCTTTTCCAGGGAGCTCTCCACCCGCAGTGGCTGCGACTTGGAATCATGTTGGAAGCGATTTCGCTTCTACAAATTGGTCGTGTTCGAATCAGCAACGATCTTGGGCTTAATCGTTGACCCCTTCCCCTTTCTTCTTCAGGACCTTCCCTCCCTTTGTGTCTTAACCACACAGGTTGTTTTTTGTTTGCTTTCCCTCGCTTCACGTAACTTATCGTAGTGTAAATGGTTCCCCCCAGCCCCAAAATGTGAATAATAAAACATGTAGCATGCCTTAAGCCTCATACTTAAACGTACACTGTAATTCGGTAGTTGTATTTATGGAATCAAGTATAAGAATTACGGTCGTTGAACGCTGCTTCAGTGCGTGGGGTGTGTGAAAAGGTGGCAGTGAGGCGAAATCGCCGCGGCTTAACGTTTTATTAAAACGGCATGTGTGCCCCTAACGTGAGCTTGATAGTGGCGGTAAAGATATAGAATCGCTCCCCCGAGGATTCAGTTGGCCTGGGACTCAAAGTCCAGAAATAGTTGTATCCCATCTACCGCCCGCCGACAAACTGGCGAATGATTTTTACACTCGATCATCGCGAGTGTCCGGGCAGAAAAAAAAAAAGGCCAACAACGTGATGAGCGCCTTGATCACTGTGATCCCGACGGGGGGAAAACCTGGGCTTCGTTTGACGCTGTTACTCCACCTCGTGCACGTTTGAGCATGACACGATGCAGGCATTACAGGGGCTACCCCAGGTTATGCCGGCCCATGCAACCGGAATTGGGGAAAAAACAACAGCGACGGACAATAAGTAACGACCTGCCCCTGATTCTCCTTCGGGGGCGAGCGGATGGTTATTCCGGGGGCCTTCCGTTCCCTCCATCGGAGTTAGCTCGTTTGAAAATCGGTTCAGGGAACCTTGGCTGAGCTAGCCGGTCATTGAAATCCCATCGCTAACCTATCCCCAGATCAATGACCCAAAACTTACGCAAAACTCTTATAAATATACAATTCCGCCCACATTCCATATCGAGTGGTAGGCATGTGTCCACAAATACAGATAACCCAGATTGCGTCTGGGCCAATTACAGGGGATGAGGTAACGATAAGTCGGTTGAGTATGAATGTTCTGTACTATATCAGATCAGTGTTAGGTACACAGGACGCTCAGCGAATGTGCACCGTGCAGCCTCAAGGGGAAACCTCGTGACTTGGTAGAGATTGCGGATCTTATGGTCCAACCGCGGCCATTTGGTCGACAGAGCCTCCAGACAGTGTATACTCGTGGTGTATCACATCATCGTCGTCATCGCCCTCGCCCGGACCGATCCTCTGGCCAGACCGGTCCCCGATTACGGCGTTATGTCCCAAAGTACGTTTGAGTTGCTCAATCTCAGCCCCAACGAGTGCTTGACAAAAAAAGTCCAGGTCGATATCGTTCTGTGAATCGCCGTGGGGTCGGTTTAGATGAGTCATTGGCATGACCCGCGGTGATAAGTACCTCATCGTAGCCTGCCGCACACCGTGAGGACCGTCAGATTCTGGGGTCGTGCGTGAAGGGTATCGGCTTACCAAATGGTTGTTCCATTTCCTCGCCCGCCGCCACGAACCTGGCATCAGTCAAACTTCAGTGCAGGACTGGGAGAGCTAAAAACAAATAGGCTTACCCAAGATAGATATATGCCGCGACCGCCACTCCGGGAATTGCATACCATCGGAAGGCCTGGACCAATTGGAATGGTAGTGAAAACAGGTAAATCAAAAGGGTGCTGTGGGGGTGGTGTTCGATAAGCTTATACGTGTAGACCTGGCGAGGCCTTACTGTCTATGATTGTCCGCGATCAGTATGTAGAATCGTGCATTAGAGTTATGCGGAGCTACCTGATATGGACGGCGTATGCGCTTTTGACCCCGATATTAGCCTATGCCCCCCAAATGACTGAGCATGCTTACAATGGCAAAGGAGTGGTGAGAACCTGTTCAAGCGCTGGGACGATGTGAGAATCAGAACTGAAGGTACGTGGTGTTTCAAGATACGCACTAGACAAACTGCTCTCAAAGGCTTGCAAACATCCCATCAATGAGCCAACGGCGCCTAGTGGAGTCAAATGAGCGTTTTGATTCACAGGGTGGCGGAATTCAGACGCAACTCGAGGCTGTTCCTCTTGACTCCAAAAGCGCGATCCAATCACTCAGGCTCCTCAGTATCTCTAAGGGTATGTTGGATCCATTCCCAGCAATGGCCGGACGTCCATTGTGTGTAGATGGGATGTGGATGTGTGGATGTCGGAAACCGCATCGGGATTCTCGATCCTAGTTGGGAGACGGAAAATCGGATCGATATTTAAAAAGAATGGATTGGGAGTGTATTCGGATCGAACTGCGTTCAATTCCGGATGGCACGGGGTTCGATTACATACCTGGCCAAAGTCACATGCGTTTTTGGATGCCCTTATCCATCTGTATGCTGTCTTGATGGTCATAGCAAATGGGATGAGCTCGGTCTTTATTCCCGGTCGTGCAACGGGTAGATCGCGCCTGCTGGGAAGAAGAGGTGTCATCTCATCTGCGTCGGGGGGACTGCTCGGGATGGAGTCGCTTGAAACAGATGGGATATTTCCGGGTCTTAGGGGGTTCCGGACATATCCGTATGCGTTGCGGGCTTCTCGTTCCACCGTTGAATGGATCTGGGGCACCCGATGAAAATTGCCGCTCGCGCTTATGGGGATAACGGTAGGCGGCGGCAAATGCGCCGCAGAGGTATTGAGTTTAGGATTGAATACATCGACTGAGCTTGATGACTGGGGTCTATTTGCGGGTTGCGCGGGGGTGGGGGTGTCAGAAGGGGCATTGCTTAAGCCTTCTTGTTCTTGTTCTGTTTGGTGCTATAACATTCGCGGTCGTGATCGAAAACCCATAGGATTGAAAAGCGGATGTTGGTACCCTTTGCAGTGTCCAAGCGAGGGGGTATAAATCTTCATAGTAGATCCCAATTTCACCTGAGGTAAAGGGGCATCAGCGGTGGTCCGTAGAAAACATTGAGCTTTGAGTCCTACCCCTCAAATGGTGCTTCAACGCCACGACAAAGCTGTTTGATGTTGAAAATTGGCCAAGAGGAGAACGGGGATTATCTCACCCTTGGACCAAGTCCAACGCAACGACCTTTTCTGCCATAACGGTCCTCACACCCTCTTGATCTTGGGAGCCCTCCGGTCCAACCTTCAGAACCGGGGGTACGTGAAGCCAGATCAACCTTGAGAATGTGCGGGCGTTGCGGAACACTTCAGACCAAGCGGTCCGACCAGTCCAATAACGGTCGTATCTGTGGTCACCAAGGGGTCAGTACTTCAGTGTCAAAGCTTTTCGGAAGCCGGAAATCGGGATATGGCTACGAGTGTTGAAGGAGGTTTTCCTAAACGCTCCAGCGTCATCTGTAGGATTTTCGGGAAAGCCGACCATTGAATGGCTTGTCCTCCGGGATACAAGAATCGACCGGCGGCATGGGATACGTGCCGGAATGAAAGTCCACGTCCCACAATGGAAAACTTCAGCTCACCCACTCGAGGCGCGATATGAAATCACGAAACCAATTACAACCCCCTACGACAATCGTACTCGGCCTCAGCGAAACGACAAACCGACAGGGTGATAACAGGAACACACCAAGACAGTTATTAGCACATTGGGTATGGAGAGGTCGTACTCCGTCCTGAGCGATACGTACACCACAGCTAGTGAACGCGTCAGAGGTAAGTGACGCCGAAACGCGGGATCATCGATTGCTTCCTTCACCTGTGGTAAAGACTGTGTAGAAGAGTACTGCCGGCCAAATCTTCCAGAGCTGTTGAACGCGAAATTACCCAAATTGTGGAGACGGGACGGTTTTTGGAACGGGACGTACCACGGTGTACCTTCCCAGCGACCAAGAGGCGAACGATGCTTGATTTAGGGTGCTGAAGACTTCCTGGTCCATCAATCGTGATTCGCGACTGTGCGAAGGCAGGAGAACATGGTTTCCGGTCCACGACCGTCTGCTCAGCAGCCGCGACATTTGTCGGTAAGTGGTCAAAGGTTTGGGCACACGAGGGAAAGGGCGCCCCTAATAGGTCACGTCCGGGATATTCGAATTTCATAACCAGCCTACCACGGATGATTGGCATCCCACCTCCGTTAAGTATTTATTGCTAGTGCAAACCTCCTCTCTCTTTCTCCCATCTCGACCCCTATGCCTCTCTTCGGACCACGAGAGATTCCCTCCCGAGAGGCGGTTCTCGCCGTCTCAAAACTCGACGTCCTCAACGAGAACGGCCGAGCGGTGACCTTTGGGAGTCTATTCGAGAGACAGAAAACGATAGCTATCTTCATTCGTACGCTTCGTCGAACAACGGTCTCGTCGCTTTCTTACGTGTGCTCTTCACAGGTCATTTTTGGTGTGCAGTCAGTGTCTCTCTCTACCTTACTGTTTGACCGGTCTCACCGGTATCCGATAGGTATGCCAGGTGAGTCTACGTCCAGGCGGCGTTTTGGGGTTTTCCTCATGCGCTGCAACCGCAGTCCTACGTGATGCAGCTCGCATCGATCCCCGGAAAAGAGCTGGATGATGCTAACGTACGGTTGGTGATAATTGGGTGTGGGAGCTGGGATGTCATTCCGTCATACCGAGGTGAAAGTTGATCGGAGCTGCCAGAATATTTGAACTAACTTATTGCGTTTATCCCCATTAAGAAGTGACGGGGTTCACTGGCGAAGTTTATGCTGACCCCTCAAGGTTCACCTTTCGCACTCTCAAGTTGATATCTGGGCTCCAAGGTCTTAAGCTGACCCCTTCGGGCCGAAAGAAAAAGAGCTACATCACCCGAGTTACCGACAATATGCCATGGTACTCGATCCAGAACCTCATTGTTGGTCGTTGATCCAGGGTGATGATATGAACAACAACTCATGGACAGGCACGCAGCGGGTGTTCATCAGAAATCCACAGTTTGTGGGAAGAGCTGGGAAAATGACCCAGCTCGGCGGGGACTTCGTCTTCGGCCCCGGTGCGTTGCGTGTGGAATGTTGCCTCGACCGCTTGGGAACTCATAGGCATTCAAGGTCCAATATGTACTTTTGCATCACGGATGCAGCACGCAGAAGACCGTGCGTACGTTAAAAACGATGGCATAGAACCCTCTCTAACCCCTTTTGTATTCAGATGTCGAGGTTTCCGAACTGACCCAACACTTAGGGATCACAGCGCACCCGCCCTCACCCTCCTTGACACTACCATCCCTCTCCATCGGCAAGAGAAGTCGAATGGACTGTTCTGAATTATTGCCCGACGAGCTCGTAGTCGTTCCTTCGCAACTGGAAGATTGACGTACACCTTCGCGCTAACCACTGTATGGTGAGTGCCTCATCCCCTGTGTGGTTGCTATTCGTGACCGCTGGACTGAAAGGTGACACGGACAACCAGGATTTCTGATCCCCCCGGTGGGCGTACGTAATGCCGTTTCTCATTGGCCTCGCTACTGCAGAGGTCATGAGGCCGGCATTGATTTGATTGATCGATGTACCACTATGATGGACGTAAAACCCACCTTAATCTGTCGACCACAGACTCGGCGGACTTTGTCAAATTGTACATCTAGGTACGACTGCTATAACAGTACCAGGACGAGTATTGACTGTCCGCTGCTCGCTGATATGAATCTATGTCGGAACTAAATTCACGACAAAATGGACCACCGTCGATCTTCCTGCGCACTGATCGCGGGGAATTCGGGAGTATGTATACACACACTACAATCTCAGCCATGGGCAACCACTCCGGCGTCCCCCGTTTCTCCCTCTTCTTTCCCAGCTTCCCTACGACTACGCCCTCAGCCACTCTGCAGAGTGTCACATGCAGACAATTTCCACTGAGCGTCTCGGTCAGAGCATCTGGGATGCTTCTGCCAGCCGCTATGTCACAGGTGCGTTGAACTGCGCTGGCAAAATACGGGAGGTGCCGGAATGGATCCTCACATGTTTTTGCGAATGGGCGGAACAGCTGCTGGCACTGTAGTGTTATTGTATGACCACATCATGACATTTCCGGATGAGTATCGGTTCGTCTGGAAGGCGAAGCCGTCTTTTGTCAAGTATGCTTTTCTTCTGAATCGGTATGTCGTGCCTGCCATGATGTTCCTCATAATCTCCGGTACGTCTAAAACGCGGGAATGGGCAGTTGAATCGGGCACTCACGAAGAATTCGACTCCTCGGTGAACAGCGACTTGCGGTTTCGGACCCACGCTCTCGGACTTGCAGTGAGCTCTCATTGATGCGCCACCTTATCAGAACGTTTACGATAACTCCAGGTGTCAATCCATCATATTTGTGACAGCAATGACGGCCATCGTCTCAATAGGCATCGCCAATCTCCTCATGCTGCTCCGAGTATTGGTGTTATGGCAGGATGACAGGGTATGTCCGACTGAAGTCTTCTGAACTTTTGAAACTTGACTCATACAATATTTCCTAAGGAGATTACCCGAATTCTCTGGGGAGGGTACTTGCTGAGTTTTCTCGTAATGACCGCTATGATGATGTTGACTTGTGCCAAGGCCGTTGGTAAGTCTTGTTCCCGACTCCCCCCTCTCCACGGAAGCTCGCTGATAGCGATTGCCAGCTGGTATCCGCTGGTTCCCGACCACGAGGACGTGCGCTCCGACCTTCAAGGTGCCGTCTCTCGCAGCCACTTGGGGCGCTTCAGTATGTGTGGTGTTACAAAATATCGACATGCAAGCTGAACGTTGAACAATGGGTGGACACCTGACAGATTTTCTTTGAAGTAATAGTAATCTACCTCGTCGCTTATCACGCCATCTCTAACCCCCGGTCGGCTCAAATACCATGGGCGAGGTCGCTGAGGAAAAACGGCCTCGCGTTCTTCCTAATCGTCTTCGTCCTTCGACTTGGGAACGTGTTTGTAGCGATCTATGCTCGCCCGAGTCTAGTCTTCCTCACCGTATTGTACGTCCCATCTCACTCCCTCAGCGGTTCCCACTAATGTGCTCGTGTCCTGTAGTTTCGTCTGGTCGTCCGTGACGATTCACCTCAATCGTTCCCTCCTTCGTCTCCGGAGAGCAGATGTAAAGTACTACCTACGCGCCGGAAACTCTGCCATGCGTCGTGCGGCCTCGCCTTTCGGCTTATACAGGGGTCCAGCCGACCCGGATTTCGATCCGGACGTGCTGGATGAATTCGACGATATCAAGACCAAGGTGATCGAGGAGCTGAGACTACAGTCGTTTGGGATTTTTTCCCAGAGATCAAAGGAGTTAACCATCCGCTTGGGTAACACAAGTGAGCACACTTGCTTCCTGGTAAATTTGTGGGGCGAAATCGTTAATTTCACCATATAGATTCTGTTCCTCAGGAATGGTGGGGCACCCAGGGCTGGTCTACATAGTATCTGTGTTTCCCTTAAATTCTTTGTCACCGCACCCTGCTTTTGCACACTCGTCGTGGATACCCCCGGATATGGACTTCGGATGTGCAC
>Ga0307515_10006079_pt1 | contig 24277 bp, 3 predicted proteins | sample 17_EM_MG_FD_194513 | JGI IMG/M metagenome (GOLD analysis project Ga0307515, IMG submission 194513) | Populus trichocarpa ectomycorrhiza microbial communities from riparian zone in the Pacific Northwest, United States - 17_EM | ecosystem: Host-associated > Plants > Roots > Unclassified | place... | reverse complement strand
AACTTTATTTACAGGTACTAAGATACGCCTTTTACTTCTTTAGTCCTCTAATTATTTCTTTAGATCCTTTAATATTATAATTAAGGCTCCCTTAATATAACTTATTACCTTTTCCATAATAGGGTAGTCCTAAATAACTTTTTTATCTAACTATATATAGAAATCTTCCCACTTATTATTATATCGTTGCCTATACCACTTTTAGTATAGCTACTAAAGTATATACGGCTTATCCGTAAGAAAGTATCTTCTTATTACTATATTATAATAGCCTTTTATATATTATTCTTTAAATCTAGTAGGGATTTTTAGATCCTCTTTATTTTCTAGTTTAGTAAACTACTTAGCTCTTAGTATACCTACTTTAGGCCTATTAGTAATTCTTTATATAGGTACTCTGTCCCTTATACAGCCTAGTATACTAAATCTCTAATCTAGTTTCTTTTCTTACTATATAAGGATTCTCTATCTAAATTCCTTTCTGGTTTTTTTTGTTCTTCGCCTTATAAGTAAATCCTTAAAGTTTTCTTACCTTTTAATTATAGTGTTAGTTTTCTAGTCTTATTACTAAGCCCTACTTATAATCTCTTTAATAGTCCTTACCTATGTGTCGAAATCTTAGTTCTATAAAATTCTTAATTCTAAGCTTGCTTCTTTCTTAAGCTTAGCTCTAGCCTTAGTCTAACTAGGCTTCTATAGTATTCTTATCTTATTTTAAAAATCTTAAATCTTACTTATCTTATCTTAAGAATCTTATACCTTTAGGAAACTTCGTCCTAAGCTTATTTATATATTACTAAACTAAGCCGTTACTCTGCTCTATTGGTTATTATTTATTATAGGTCCTTAAGCGTATCTTATCTCATCTTAAGAATCTTAAGCGTCTTTTATCTCTTCTTAAGAATCTTAAGCCTATAGCCTTTTGCCTTTATTAAGTGCCGAAGTAATTTATTATCCTACTTCTCTTACATCTCGCAAAGCGATAGATATTATGTCTAGTGGGGTCTTAATCTCTAATAATATTCCCTGTTCTATAGTGGAATTATCCTCTACCTCTTTTATAACATTTTTAAGGTCTATATACTTCTAGTAAGCTGCCTTTATTACCTTATTATTATTAAATATTTCGCCTACATCGAATTTATTGTCCTTAATATCCAATCTATAAAATAGTTTATTAGTTCCTCTAAACTTTGCTAATTTTAGCTCCTATAGCTAATAGCTTACGCTATACTTAGCGTCCTTATAAATTTGGTATATATTATTACAATAAAACGTAAAACTTTTAATTAAACATTCCTTTGTTCCTCGCAGTATATTATTATCCCTCTATATATATATATCGTCTACTAGTCTCGTTCCTTTTACTAGATAGTAACTCTAACTACTTTTATAGTCTTTAATAAAGTAACCTTATTTTTTATAATTTATGCAAGCTCCTTCTTTAAACCATTTTTCTTACTATAGAGTCCGCCTAAATATCTTCTACTACTAAGATCCCTGGCTTAGCCTTTACTCCTTAAACCTTTAATTACTTAATCCTTATCCTCTAGGTTTCTATAGTCGCTTATTCCATTTCTTATTTTCTTTAATACTACTTAGGTCTATTAGCTTTGCGCTATACTATAGTTTCTAACTTTAACTTTGCTATTGCGTGCCCTGCGCCTTATATAACTATAGAACTCTATCCTAACTCTTCTTAGTCTACTCTCTTTAGTAGATCCTATTATTAACCTTAATTACTTAATTAATTAATTCCCTAAGAGTATCCGCATCTTCTATTAGGATAATTACGTCCTAAACTTTTACCTTAAGTCCTTACTTATACTATGCTATAAGCGCCTTATTATTCTATTTAACTTATATTACTAATATTTAAAACTATATTATATATTTAATTACTAAAGTCCTTTATACTAGGTTTTAAAGCTTTCTTTCTACTATAGTAGTTGCCTCTAGGTCTCTAAATATTTATATTAGGCGTTCTATAAACCCATTTTAACTTAAGAACATATACTATACCTCCTAGTTAGTAATCGTTATACTATACTTCTATACCTCCGTAAGGTAAGATTTAAACCTCTTAAGTGCCTGTTACGGAGTAAGTATAAGCGACGATAATATATAGTAAAGTAGATATTATTAAGCTATGTATATAAACTGTGTAATAAAATTAAGACGTTATATAAGGAAAAAAGGTAGGAAAACAGGAAGAAAGGGTATATATTGTTAACTTAGTTACTTAGTTAATATATGCATAGGGTAAAATAGGGTTTAGGTTATAGTCCTAGTAGAACTTAGTAGAATTTAGTAAAACTTAGCAGAATATAGTAGAATGCCGTAGATTGCCGTTAGATTACTATTAGATTACCATTAGATTACTATTTTACGGTTAGTCTCTAATTACTAAGTTAGTAGAAATAGGTAAATGTGTATAAGGTGTTATAGGGGTATCCCGTAATAGTACCCCCCTTTTAAACTTAAGCATCTGTAAAATAGGGCTGTGGTAGTTCTAGGTAGAGTTTATAAAAGTCTTTTACGGCTTATATAAGTCCTATAAAGTTAACGGGTTCCTATATAGGCTTAGTAAAACCTTTCTATTTTATAAGGTATATATACTAGCGTTTCCGTTTATTATACTTAATATTATTAATTCTTTTAATAAAGTACTTATTCTTACTATCTACTTTAACTAGTAGGGGAGGGTCTTATATCTGTTTAGGTAGGGCGTCTAATATAGGGGTAGTATGGTGGAGGACTAACGTATAGAATACGGGGTGGATTTTAACTATATTAGGGAGCTTTAGTTAGTAGGCGTAAAAGGAAATAACCTTTTAATCTTATAAGGGCTAGCGTTTTTCTAATTAAGTTTCTTAGTAGGTTATTTTGTGTTATCTAAGTGTTCTCTTAATATATTATTAATACGCTTTTGGAACATTACTAGTGCGTTTATAAGCCTAAATTGTATAACTAATAGTTTATATAGTTCTTCCTTTAACCTAAAGGCTGCCTTCTATTTATTACCTTCCTTAATTCTAATCTAATGGTATACCCATTTTAGATCTATCTTTATAAAGATTTACGCATTACTAATCCTATTTTAAATTTCGCTAATTAAGGGTAAAGGATACCTATCCTTTCTAGTAATGCTATTTAACTATCTATAGTTAATGCATAGCCTAAGTTTTCCGTTTTTCTTTAGTATAAACAGTACTAAATAACCTACTAATAACTATAATAGTCTGATATATCCCTTTTATAAGTTCTCCTAGATAAACTCTTTTAGTGCTCTTTTTTTTTCTTTAGTAAGCTTATAGATTAAAAAGAACCTTAGACTTATTCTTAGTTCTAATTCTATTTTATAATCCTATACTATATATTCTAACAGCTTTTTACTTTCTAGTAACTATAGTTTCTTACTATACTTATAGTATCTCTTTAGTATATAACCTAATCCTTTATCTATTTCTTTATAGGTTACCCCTACTTAGTACTATACTATTTTAGCTTATTATCGCGTCTTATAGCGTTAAGTATTCTTAATATTAACCTGTCCTGTAATCTAATTAATCTTTAGATTATATTCCTATAACTAAGGTATTCCTAATACTGCCTTATTGTTCCCTAATAGTAATATATTAAAGGACATTTTAATTTATCTCCCTTTAATAGTTATCTAAATAGGTCCTATTTCTAGATTAATAATACCTCCTCTATAGGCTATTAGATCTCCTAAAATTGTAACTAGTAAATACGGGTGCTCCTTTTATCTATATAGTAGCCCTATCTTTTTATATACTGCTAGTAAGATATAATTCCTTATTGCTCTACTATCTATTAATACTTTAAACTGTTGATTTTACTATTTAATTTATAAATTTAGGTATTATTTTTAAATTCCTTTAAGGGTTTAAGGCTCTATTACCAGTTCCCTCTAGTTTTATAGGCCTCTACTTTTCCTAATTATTAGCTGCTAGATTCTATCGCACTTAACTTATTCTTTAGCTAATACTTTGTTCGCTTTTTATCCTTAATATACTATAAATACGTGTTCTCTAGGTATTCCTACTACTATTATCTATCTAAGCATTCTTCTATAAAAAATCTTTTTAGTTAAAGTATTAAGTCTCCTAACTCTTAAACTTCTACTAGATGCTAGCTGTATATATACTTAATATTTCTATATTATTGCTTATCTAGCGCCTAATATATCCTTATAGGGTATTTTCGGTTTTTCTCTTTTAGATTTTTGTGTATGTTGTATATATTATCTATATATATAATCTATAATAGCGTATAGTATACTAGGTGCTTTAGGTTAACTCTTAACTCGTTTTTATCTTTAAGTTTAAATATCTATTATACTAATCTAAACGTTATAACTTTATTTATAGGTACTAAGACGTATCTCTCGCTTCTTTAGTCCTCTAATCGTTCCTTTAAATCCTTTAACGTTATAATTAAGGCTCCCTTAATATAATTTATTACTTTCTCCGTAATTAGGTAGTTCTAAATAACTTTCTCATTTAACTATATATAGAAATCTTCCTACTTATTATTATATTATTACCTATACTACTTTTAGTATAGCTATTAGAGTGTATACGGCTTATCTATAAGGAAGTATCTTCTTATTACTGTATCGTAACAGCCTAGAAGGGCGCGAAGAGACTTTGGGGAAGATTCGAAGGAATGATATAAATTCTATCTAAATCTAAGGGTATATAGCTCTCGCTAAGAACAAGACGTTGCGTAAAGAAGAGAAGGGAATAACAAGAGAATTATATAATTAAATAGTCAGGGGCTTGGTGGTCAATACGTGCGTATATACGCACGCGGTCTTTAACAGACTTTAGTAAAATTCGATTAATCTAGTAGAATTTAGCAGAAGTCGATTAAGCTAGCAGAATTCGGCAGAATTTAGTTAAAGCGTTAAAATTTATCTGTTAAGTGTTTTACTAAAATATTCCTACTGTAACTGGGCTAGTCCCGTTATAGTACCCCCCCTTTTAGCCAAAGGTCTAAATAATTTAAATAATTCAATTTTAGTTAAGACTTATAACTTATCGCGTGTTATATTTTTGCGTCAAGTGGCGGTAAGCCAAACTAACATCTTTGTAGTAGGTCTTGGCAAGGTAAATCTAACTAATTAGACAACTTTAACCGCTGGTTAAAGTTCCTTAACATCTTACGTATTACGTGATCGTATTATAAATATCGTAACATATTTTAAGTTCTTTTTAATTTCAAGCTTCCTACTATCATATTTTATGTATTTATATTAGGTAGTAGTCGTTTGCCTTTATATCGTGTCTATCTAGCTAGAGCAGGCCGCGAAGGATAGTCTTTATAGAATTCTTTTACTAGGGAAGGCGCGTTGGTCTTAATCTAATTATAGGTTTCCTAAGTTTATATTTTATATCCTTCCTACTTAATAAGAAGTTTATATTGTTTAGATTGTGTTTTCTATTATATATTATTAATTAAGTTAATAAAGTAAGAACTATTACCGTTATTAACAATTACGGAAGGTAGCGGTGGCACTTTATAAGTTATAGGTTTACTTTTTAAGGGTTATAGTAAGTTTACATAAAACGTTAGATGTATTTTTATCTTAGTTAGCAGTTTAAGCTTATAAGCGTATAGGCTTAGTTTCTTCTTAATTTAGTATAGGCCCATAAACTTTTAGTCTAGTTTCTTTAAAGGTTGTTAAGTCTTTAGGTTTTATATATTTAGGTAAACTATATTACCTTCCTTAAAGTCCCACGCGGGAGCTCGTTTTTTATTTATATACTATTTCTATACCGTTTAAGCGTACGCTAATTTACTTTATAATAGTTCCGTTAACTACTTTATTTAATTAGCGAAGTTATACACGTTAATTAGTTAAATTCTCTTAATTATGGGTCCTGTTATATTAATTTTAGGTTATAGTTTAAATCTAAGTTAAGGGTTTTATCCGTAGGTTGTGTAGAACGGCGTTACGCCTATTAATTTGTTTCTTATATTATTTGTAGTAAACTTAGCTAAAGGTAGCCACTTTTTCCAGTCGTCTTATAGGTAGGAGTAGTATATTTATAGGTATTGTTCTATAATCGCGTTTGCAATTTTAGTTTATCCGTCTATCTCCGGATAAAATGTAGTTAAGAGTCGTGTTTATATACTTAATTATTTACATAGGGCTTACTAAAAGTCTGAAATAAACTGGCTTCCGCGGTTGGATATTATTAAATTAGGAAATCTATATAGCTTAAAGACGTGCTTAATAAAATATTTGGCTACTAATATTACATTAATTAAGTCCATAGGAATCATATATTAATAATATTTTCATAAGACGGTTAATAACTACTATAACATTTATAAACCTATTACTGTTAGGCAGGTTAACTACGAACTTAATTAAGATATCTTGCTATCTTTGCATTGGAATTGGTAATAGTTAAAGTACTCCTTACTTCTTTATATAAGAGGTCTTCCCATATACGCATATTTTACGTACTTAAACGTATTTTCGTATATAGTTATACATTATAGGCCAGTAATATGCTCGTTAAATAATCTTATAGGTCTTTATACGGCTAGGGTGCCCTACTATAGAGGAATTGTGTATAAATTTAAGTATTTTAAATCGTAAGGGTTTGGAATTCGGGATTACTATCTTCTATTAATAATATAACCGATCTTTACGGATTTCGTATTTAGCGAGTATAATATCCTTATATTGCCGTTTCCCTATTTAAATTACTTTTATTATATTTGCTATCTAGGGGTTATTCTTATATTTATACTCTGTCAATTTATTAATTTCTAATTTATTCCTATTAAGCTCCGCGTTTAGAAATATAGGGTGTAGTTTCTTAAAGCGTTTAGGGGGTAGTAGAATTTATAATTGATTTATAATCCGTTTATTAGAGGCGTTTATAGGTACATCCTATAATTATTATATTAATAAGTTAGGCTTCTAATTAAGTTTACTAGGTTAGTACGTAATCTTAAAGTTAAATTATAAGAGGTATTCGGCCTAACGAATTTGGCGCTACGTTAATTGCTTTATAGTTATAAAGTACTATAGGTTTTTGTAGTCCGTTAATACGCGTATTAAAAATAACAATCCTTTAAGTTCTAAACGCCATTATTTAAAGCATCTAATAATTATAAGTAGTTCCTTATTATATATCTCGTAGTTTAATTTAATAAGGGTAAGTTTTTAGAAGAAAAAGGCTACTAGGCGTAGCTCGCCGTTCTTATTATATTGCGATAACACTTCTCCTAGTACATAATTAGACGAGTCTGTTTTAACAATATATTTAAGGTCCGGATTAAAGTGGGTAAGAATTAAAGCAGTTATAAAACGATATTTTAGGTTATTAAAAGCTTATTTATATTTAGTAGTCTATTTAAATCTTACGTTCTTCCTTATTAAGTTTACTAATAGCTAAACAATTTTTAAGAAGTGATTAATAAATTAACGGTAGAAATTTGTAAATCCTAGAAATCCTTAGATATCTTATATACTACTAGGACTTTCTTAGTTTATAATTGCAGCAATTTTTTTAGGGTCCATTTTAAGTCCGTTACGGGATATAATTAGGCCTAAGTATGTAACTTTAGATATATAGAACTTGTATTTCTTAATATTGCATTATAAGCCCGCGTCTTATAGGCATTTAAAAACCATTTAGACGTGCTTTTAATACTTAAAAAGCAAAGATAAATAGATTAAGATATTATCAATATACGCGGTAATAAATATATTAAGGAATTCGCGAAGCGTATTATTAACGTATTACTAAAATATACTAGGACCGTTCTTTATACTAAACGGTATTACTAGGTATTTAAAAAGTCCCTATCGTGTATAGAAAGCTATATACTTTTTATCTCCTTTATAAACACGGATTTAATTAAAGGCAGCGACTATATTAAGCTTTATAAAGTATTATACTTTTACTAAGCGGTCAAGCATTTTTTAAAGCAGAGAAATTAGATATTAGTTTTAAATCGTAATCGAATTTAGGGCTTAATAATTAATATAGAATCTTAAGCCTCCTTTAGGTTTTTTAATAAATAGTATAGGCGAGGTAAATAGTAATTAACTAGGGCAAATAAATTCTTTCTTTAGGTGCTCTTTAAGGTATTATTGTATTACTAGCAGCTTTTCTTATAACATACCGTATAACGGGCTAAACTTTAGCGTTATACTAGGTTTAAGTTCTATCTTAAAATCGTGCTTATTTTAATACGGGGGTAGTTAATCTACAAATTATTTCTTAAATGTATTAATTAGATTATAATATTCTTTAGGTATAAAAGGTTGGGGGTTAGTATATTACTTTAGTTCTAATACCTTTTTAATATCTTTTAGTGTTATAGCAAAGATTTTATGGTTTTGTTTTCTTACTAACAAATAAAAGGGTGTAGTTTATATTATATAAATTTTAAGGGGTTTTAATATATTATCTTCACATTCTTTACCGCGATTATCAGTTATAACTTTATTATATTAGTTTAGGGTTTATAACAAGGGTAATTTATATTATATTAAATTTAAATAGTTATATGCATATTTATAGGGTAAGTGGTATTTTAAATAATAACTTTAGCAGTAGGTTATACGGAATTTTAGTGTTTCTTTAACCCAGCTAATTAAAGGGTTATATCGTTTTAGCTATTTATGTCTAAGTATTACCTTATAATGCTTTAAGGGTATTATAAATAGGGAAATATATTTAAGGTATTCGCCTATCCATATCTTTATAAAAGCGTAGTATGTTAGTTCGCTATATATTAAAGGCTTACTATTAAAGCCTTATAGGCCTTAGGGCTTATTAAGTTTTTACGTAGTTTATATTAATAAAGCCTATACTAGTAGCTCCGCTATCTATAAGGATTTATACTTCCTTCTATTTTCTAAGTATTCGAATTTTGTTAAGTATATTAAGGGAGTTGTATTATATATTAGCGCTAGAAGAGCCTAAACACTTATACTCTTCCACTTCTTATCCTAAGGCGTAACTTAGCCCTAGGATAACTCGTTTTCTAAATTAACTAAAGGTAAAATGCTTTATAGCAACTAAGTATAATTTATAAAACGAGTATAATTTATAAAATAAGTGCGACTTAAGGACTAAGAGGAGCTACGGCGGACCTTTTTAAAAGGGTAAGTTTGGCAATCCCTTTAAATATATCCCATTTTTCTATATCTAAAATATTCTCTATTTACGGCTTATGTTCTTTATTTATTAGTTCTTAAGGGTATATAGAATTAAGTAGCGTTAAGGTCTATAGGGTTATATATAGGGCTTTTAGGTCTTAGAGACGGATTATACTTTAAGGTATATACTAGTTTTATAGAGTTTTAAATATAAGGTATAGTTAGCTTTAAAAAATAAGTCTATTTATTATATTAAAGGTCCTTATTAATTCGTTAATATATTATAGTAAATTTAGGTAAGTTCTTTAGTAGTTCTCTACCTACTAACTATACTCTAATTTTATCTAAAATAGCTTAATAGAGAGTAGTAATTCTAGTAGCTTTATTCTAATTTAGTTTACTAATAAGGCCTAAAAATTCCGAAAAGAAGCTAGTAAAGTCTTAGTTCCGTTATCGTAGGTTTTTAAGTTTAGTAACAACTATATATTCGCGGCTAGTGTTATTATACGTTCGTTCTAGTAGAGAGATAAAGATTTTAAAATTAATAAAGGTGCTATTACAGAAGAATAGGTCTATAGTTTATACAGCGTTTTTACTTAAATAAGACATTCTATAGCTAATCTTGCTAGCTTTAGTAAGGTATTAGTTATAGTTTATTAAAAGTTTAAGACGGAGCTTAGTTATAAAGGGATATAGGTTATTTTAATTTCTATTAAACATTAGAGGGTTAGGGAGCTTTTTAGATTTTATAGTAGGTACTAGGTTTATTATAGGTACGGGTTAAGCTACTATTACTAGTTTAGGGTTTATATTTAACGGGTCGGGTTTATATATAGTTATTTTAATTTTATTTGCAGGTGTTACTATTAGGGTCTTTAATATAAGTGCTTTAAGGTTACAGAGTTCTTTATGGATTACTCCTATTAATTGCTAGTGCTAAGCTTCTAATATTGCTCGCTATTGGGCCAAAGCATCCGTAAAGAATTGTTATATTATAGTTAACTATTCCCTAATTAGGGCTATAATGCTTATAGTTAACGCGGAGGGTTTAAGTTCATTTACTATTTTAATAGTAGTTATTTTAACGTAACGTAATATAAGGGCGCAAAGAGACTTTAGGGAAGATTTAAAGGAATAATATAAATTCTATCTAAATCTAAGGGTATATAGCTCTCGCTAAGAATAAGACGTTACGTAAAGAAGAGAAGGAAATAATAAGAGAATTATATAATTAAATAGTTAGGGGCTTAGTGGTTAATGCGTGCGTATATACACACGCGGTCTTTAACGGACTTTAGTAAAATTCGATTAATCTAGCAGAATTTAGCAGAAGTTAATTAAGCTAGCAGAATTTAGTAGAATTTAGTTAAAGCGTTGGAATTTATCTGTTAAGTGTTTTACTAAGACATTTCTACTGTAACTAGGCTAGTCCCGTTATATAGCCTTTTATATATTGTTCCTTAAATCTAGTTAAAATCCCTAGATCCTCTTTGTTTTCCAGTTTAGTAAGCTACTTAGCTTTTAGCGTGCCTACTCTTAGCCTATTAGTAATTCTTTATACTAGTACTCTATTCCGTATATAACCTAGTATACTAAATCTTATATCTAGTCCTTTTTTTTGCTATGCGAAGATTTTTACTCTAAACTTATCTATAGTTTTTTGTGGTTTGCGTCTTATAATTAGATCCTTAAAGTTCTCTTACTTCTTAATTATAATATTAACTTTTTAATCTTTAGGCTGAACACTATATTCCCCTAGTAAATCCTCTAGGTCTATATACCTATCTTCTAATCTAACTGCTGTTTATATTATAGATTCTCTAATCTATAATAAAGCCTCTTGCTTTTTACTTATAGGTGTCCTTATTTATACTCTAAATTCTTAGTCCTTTAGATTCTTTAATCCTAAGCTTACTTTTTTCTTAAGCTATACTCTAGCCTTAGTTTAACTAGGCTTTACTAGTATTATTATCTTATATTAAGAATCTTATGCCTTTAGGAAACTTCGTCCTAAGCTTATTTATATATTACTAAACTAAGCCGTTACTCTACTCTATCGGTTATTATCCATTATAGGTTCATAAGCATACCTTATCTCGTCTTAAGAATTTTAGTCTTCTTTTATCTTATTTTAAGAATCTTAAGCCTTTAGCCTTTTACCTTTATTAAGTAGTAAGCTAGCATTAGCAATTATCTACTTACTTAATTATCTTTAGATATTACTCCTTCCATCTTATAAAGCAATAGATACCGTATTTAATGGTATTATAATACCCGTTATTAAACATTACTTTATAGCGGTCTTAGTCTCTACTTCTATTACGTTATTAAGATTTAAATACCCCTAGTTAGTTCCTTTTTTTTCCTTATTACTATTAATTAATAAGTACTTTAACTCTATTATTACCGTTACTAATCTTTATCTATATATTGCTATAATATTTTAATCTAGCTTATAAAGTTAATCTTATTTTTTATCTAACTCTATAGTTCCTTTAAGTTCTCTTAACTCTAGCTCTTATAGCTAATAGCTTACGCTATACTTAGCGTCTTTATAAATTTAGTATGCGTTATTATAATAAAATATAAAACTTCTAATTAAACATTCTTTTGTTCCTCGCAGTATATTATTATCCCTCTATATATATATGTTATATACTATTAGTTTAGTTCCCTTTACTATATAGTAACTCTGCTTACTTCTATAATCTCTAGCAAAATAATCCTATTTCCTATAATTTATATAAGCTCCGTCTTTAAACCATTACTTTTATTATAAAGTCCGCTTAAATATCTTCTACTAATAAGATTCTTAGTTTAGCCTATACTCCTTAGTCCTATAATCGCTTAATCCTTAACTTCTAAGTTTTTATAGTTATTTTCTCTATCTTTTATAGGTTTCTTTAGTACTACTTAGGTCTATTAGCTCTGCGCCATACTATAGTTTCTAATTTAACTTTGGTCGTTACGTACTTTATATCTTATATAACTGTAGAACTCTATCCTAGCCTTTCTTAGCCTATTCCCTTTAGAAGATCCTATTATTAATTTTAATCGCTTAATCTATTAATTTCTTAAGGGTGTTTGCATCTTTTATTAGAATAATTACGTCCTAGACTTTTACCTTAAGTCCCTATTTATACTATGCTATAAGCGCCTTATTGTTCTATTTAACCTATATAGCTAACGTCTAAAACTATATTGTATACTTAATTACTAAGGTTCGCTACGTTAGGTCTTAAAGCTTTTTTTTATTATAGTTATTGCTTCCGGGTCCCCAAATATTTATATTAATTATTCTATAAATCCAGTTTAGCTTATAAATATATATTATACTTTTTAGTTAGTAGTCGTTATTCTATTATCTTATATTTCCATTAGGTAGGGTTTAAACTATTTAAGTGCCCTTTCTGTTAGGAATAGACCTGTGTACGCTACTTAATCTATAGGTATCGCCAACTTTACTCCATTTTATGTGACTTTAAAGTGCATTTACGTAAGGAATCCTTTAAGCTTTAATTTCTCTCCTAAGAATTATTTAATTAAAGGTAACTTAACCTTAGCTACTCCTATTCCGTTAACCCTATTTTTAAGTGCTGTATTATTATCTATTAACTAATTAACTATTACCTATAACTGTCCGACTATAACTAGTTGCGAGTTAGTATCTACTATACTAGTGTCGTTACCTAACCCTAAGGTTATTGCTGCCGTTAATGGCGTTATTATGGCTGCTTTTAGTAGCATATTATTTAACTTCTAATATTATAACTGTAGTAGTAATTATATAACGGAGCCTTGTAGCAAGAACACGGTGGACTTATTAATAAGCTAGGTGTATAGGTAATACAGAAAGTTAATAACGTAATAATAACTGGTAGAGTAGTTGCCTAACAGATTAACTCTAATTGTATTCTAAGAATTACTATAAGGAAGGAACTATCTAGGTAGGGACTGTGGTCCTTTAAATACACATCCGTACTTTTAAGAAAGTCATTACTTTATCTACTCTGTTTAATCTGTTCGCTTTATAATAGATCTTATAGATTATACAGATTATACAGATTACATTACGTGACTTTACTTACTATTCCTCGTCACATAGTTCTACGGGTTCCATCCTAGACCGTGCTTATATTAACTAACTAACTTTTTCTAACTCCTCTTTAAGTAGTCGTAATATCGTACTTAAAGCGTCCGTAACACTAAGGTAGTAATTATAGGCAACTTTAATCGGCACAATCCGTTATAGGGAGGAAGTTATATTAGTACTACACTAACGCAGGAAGAAAGCGCGCTAATTATTAACTTTATAGCGGACTAGTTACTCCAAAGCTTACTTCTAGTAGGAGTATATATATTTAAGAGCGATATAGGGTAAACATTAATAATTAACCTTATACTTGCAACCCTGGGCCTAGTAGTAAGTAAATTAGTAAAGTATGCTATCTAAGAGTATAAGTACGGGTTAGACTATAGAGCTATTTATACTAGCTTTTAGGTTAATATAGATATATAGGAGAGCTAAAAGAGGCTACTTATTAAAAATGCGAACTAGGATAAGATTTAAGAAGATATAGAGTAATAGAAAGAGATAGGATTCCCTATAAAAGATATAAACAAAATAGTTAACTACCTTAATAGGTGGGTTAATAAAGCCCTTAAAGCATACTGCTAGCGGGCCAAGCTATTACTATATATAAAAAGATGGTAGAACGAAGATCTTATAACGCTAAGAAAGTTATATATATACTAGAGGAACAGAAATAGTATAATATAGAGGTAAGAAAGGGATAACCCTAAGCTACGCAATATCGCAGTAAGAGTAAGGAAGCTCTTTTATAGAACTATTTAGCGATATAAAAAGCTCTATTAGGATAAATTCCTTAGTAATAGTAATAATATATAAAAAGCGTTAAAATACCTTAATCTGTAGGCTATATCTACGTTTACTAGAATACTACTAATTAAGAGGGCTAGAGAATAGGGAAAGGTTATTATAAAGAACTATAATATTATAAGAGAACTACTCTAGGCATTTTTTCTGGTCCCACTACCGTGTAAATAAAAAGAGGAAGCTATAACTAACTATAACTAATTACTGTAGAAGCCTATTGCTAAATATAAGGTTAAGGTAGCTGTATTTAGGGCTAGCCTAAATAAGGCTTCTAGAAGGGACGGCCTACTAACTAGGGTATAGCGAGAGCTATAGCCCGTACTAAGTGGTAAAATTACTACTCTTTTTACTAAATTACTTAAAATAGGAAAGGTACTATATAAATAGAAGGTAGTAAAGATTATACCGCTATAGAAGCCGAAGTGGGGGGACTATACGGTAGTAAATAACTATAGGCTAATCTCCCTCCTCCTAATGCTAGGAAAAGCACTTAAATTGCTAGTAGTAGAGAGGGTAGTATACCTAGTAGAGGAACACAGCCTATTACCTAAGATATACTTTAGAGCTAGAAAGTAAAGGTTAATAATATATATATTATCGTATCTCTATAAGGACGTATTTAGAGTATAGAGAGGAAAGAAGACGCTATCCCTAGTATTATTTAATATTAAGGGTACGTATAATAACATAGCTATTAAGCCGGAAATTAGGAAATTATAGCAGTAATAGATACCTTAGACGATTATATAATAGGTATAGGACTTTTATACAAACCGTTAAGCCTATATCCTAGTTAATAGATATATATTAAAGGTACAGGCGCTTCTATAGGCAGATCTCCTATAAGGATTAGCACTAGCCCTAATACTTTTTCTATTCTTTAATGCGGATCTTATATAAAGCGCACCTAGAAATAGCAGCTCTATAGCCTTTATTAATAACTACTTAATATAGGTTATAGGCCCTACGGCGGAGGAAAATATATAAATTATTTAGGGCGAGATTATACTAATACTTAAGAAATAGGAGAGGACTAGTGGAGCTTAATTTAAAGTAAAGAAAACGTTATTTATTTACCTTACTAGATATAAAGAAGCAAGTAGGGATACTACTACACCGCTCTAATTTAAAGAAAAAGGAATCCCCCTAATATAGGATATTAAAATCCTTAAAGTAATTTTTAATAAGGAGCTAAGGTTTAAGGCACACCTAGTAAATAAAATAAGTAAAGCCACTAAGGTAGCGCTAATATTACGTAGATTAAAGGGACTGTAGTTTAAAAGCGTTAAGCAGCTAGCTAAGAGCTTAGTCCTACTAATAGTAGACTACACGTCGCTAATATAGTACCCGCTTATAATATAAGAGTTAATATAGCTCCTTTAGTAGGTATAAAGGATTATAGTATAAGCTATTATTAGGGGGTTCCGTACTATTACTCTGCTAATAGCGAAGGTAAAAACTAGCTTGCTCCCTCTTAAGTAAAGGCTATATAACTAGGCTATCGCGTTCTAGGTATTAATCTATAAACTAGGCAAATTATATTCTTATTAGATAATTAAAAGATAGAGACTCTATAGATAGTACCAGTCGCCGCTTTAGCGGATAGTAAAGATATATAAGGATGTTTAGGTAAATACGGTGCTAGAGATTAAACTATATATATACTTACCGTGGGTGGCTAAGCCTAATATAGTAATATATAAGGACGAAAAGCATACTTAAGCTATTATTAAAGACTATAAGCTAGGATAGGTTGATATATACATTAATATATTAGTTTATAATAGCAGGGCAGGAATCGGCGTATATACTACGCTATCTAAAGTAATACTTTTAAAAATGGTGGCAAGTTTTAATTAAGCCGACGCTTACCTTATAGAGCTTTTAATAATTAGTAAGGCAGCTAACTAGCTATAGAATCCTATATACACGGCTATTAATTAAGTAGGTTTTTCAATACCTACTTTTAGTATAAGAATATTCTCTAACTTATAATTAGCGTTACTATTAGTATAGAGCTAAAAGGCTAAAGCCTGCCAGGAAGTAGTTACAGATATCTTAAAAAAGCTTTAGCTAAACAATATTACGCTATACTAAATTCTAGGCTACTTAGGATTTATAGGAAATGAGAAGGCTAATAAGCTTACTAAAGTAGCAACAAGACTAGAGAGCGAGGAGCTACTATAGAGAGACGGCCTTTTATAGTACCTTATAACGCAAGCCTTAAAAAGAGCTAAAATAATAATAGGACTATTTCTAGCGGGAAGATCTAATACAGGCAAGTTTATAAAGAAGATTAATGTAGTACTCTACCTTAGAAAGGCTGTAGAATTATACTAGTAGCTAATTAGCCTAGAAGCTGCTATCTTTACGCAGCTATAGACCAATAAGTCATTTCTAAAGGAATATCTCTATAAAATTAATATATTAAAGACGGCGTTATATAACTACGGGCTTATAGAATTAATATAGCACTTCCTCTTTTCTTATAGGAGGTGGGTATAGTAAAGGATTAAACTAAAAGAGTAGTATAGAGATTAATTTGGGGACCTATTATATATATTAGGAGGCTACTTACGCAGATAAAAAGGAGGTAGGAATATTAACGGCCTAATTAAGCGCTAGAAGCCAGATATTAGCGTAGTTAAAGCTATAATTAAATTTATAAAGGAGACCGGACGTTTATACTTAAGTGTATAAAATATAAAGAGTATAAAAGCCAACGTTAATAAGTAAAAACTCTTAAGAATTTCTTCTCTAATTATCTAACCGAATACACCGCAAGCCTCCTCTATATATGCCTTTACTAGTACGTTACTAATTAAAAAGCGTATAACGCTAGAATAGCCCTATGGATATAAGGCGTCGAAAACTACTTACTTAGGCTCGCCTTTAAACTCTAACCTTTTTTTCTAATAGTAACGCATTTCTTTCCTTTATTTCCTTAGTTAAGTATAGTATTAAGTAATAGATATATAGTTTTTATAGTTAGCTTCTAAACTAGAGCATACATATTAATAGTAGGAAGTATTTAGTTAGCGCTCTATAACGGCCTATACCCTAGTTAGTGCATGGCTATAATAGAATATATATATATATATATATAAGGCTCCATAAAATCGGCCTTTATACCTCCACGCGGTGGAGCCCGGGAACCTAGCAGTACTATTAGCGTTCCGTCAGGATCGTGCTAATAAACTACTAGAGCAAACGCAGAGACGTATATACGGCAGCGCAGCGTCAGCGCTGCAACGTGGTAGTGGTGCGAATAATTTTCTTACTGGGAGGGTGAGCCCCAGCGGAGGCTTACGAACACGACTACCATATCTTTACGTATACGTCGAGTATACTCAAACCACGGCATTCACACCTACGGCGTCCCCCTTCTTCTTATACGGTATAACGATATACTATACAGCACCTATACGTAAACCGTATACACCTTATAGGCGGAAGGCCTGTAATAAGCCTCTTAACCGCCTACCTTTATGCCACCCTACCTAATAGCCTGGATTTACCACGCACGGTATTCCTTTCGTCTTCCTCTACACATCTTTTAGCTGGGAGATACAGTAGGGGACCTAGGTTGGGGCCCTAGGATAAGACACCTAGTTTATCCCACTATTCCTTTAGGGTAGAACGTTAGGTCATATAGGACTGGATTTATACTGCAAGCAGGAGGACCGTAGGTAGGCGTATACACGTATATAGGGCAGTAAGGAGGTAGGGGCAAGGCAAATAACACCTAATGGCAATCTACTATAATATGGAAGTATGGTACGAATGGTAAATAGGGCAATATAGGCAATCTGGAGATCAAGTCTTGGTTTAGGAGACTATCTCCAAGCGGTGACCTACGGTGCTTTTTCCTCCCGTTAATGTAGTACAGATGCTACCCGGAGGGGTACATGCTATATTACCACTCACGTCTCCCTTAGAGGTTTTTTTGTACCTAACTTAACAGTATTCGTCTGCATGGACCCAGAAGGGGACCGCATTAGACATTAAGCAAGAACAAATATATATATATATATACGTAGAGAATCTAAAGACATACTTTAGAGCTAGGAAGCAAAGGTCGATAATATATGCGCTATTATATCTCTGCGAGGACGTATTTAGAATATAGAGAGAAAAGAAGACGCTATCTCTAGTATTATTTAATATTAAGGGTGCGTATAATAATGTGGCCATAGAGCCGGAAATTAGGAGATTACGGCAGCGATAGATACCTTAGACGATTATATAATAGGTGTAGGACTTTTATATAAACCGTTAAGCTTATATCCTAGTTAATGGATACATATTAGAGGTATAGGCGCTCCCATAGGCGGGTCTCCTGTAAGGATTAGCACTAGCCCTAATACTCTTTTTGTTCTTTAACGCGGACCTTATATAAAGTACACCCAGAAATAGCAGCTCTATGGCCTTTGTTAACAACTACTTGGCATAGGTTATAGGCCCTATAGCGGAGAAAAACACGCAGATTATCTAGGGCGAGATTATACCAATACTTAAGAAATAGGAGAGGACTAGTAAAGCTTAATTTAAAGTAAAGAAAATGTTATTTATTCACCTTACTAGATATAAAGAAGTAGGTAAGAATGCTACTACGCTACTCTAATTTAAAGGAAAAGAAATCCCCCTAATATAGGATGTTAAAATCCTTAGGGTAATTCTTAATAAGGAGCTAAAGTTTAAGGTATACCTAATAAATAAGGCAGGTAAAGCTATTAAGGTAGCGCTAGCGTTGCGTAAATTAAAGGGACTGTAGTTTAAGAGCGTTAAGCAGCTAGCTAAGAGCTTAGTCCTACTAGTAGTAGACTATATATTGCTAATATAGTACCCGCTTGCGATATAAGAGTTAATGTAGCTCCTTTAGTAGGCGTAGAGGATTATAGTATAAGCTATTATTAGGGGGTTCCGTACTATTACTCTACTAATAACGGAGGTAAAAGCTGGCTTACTCCCTTTTAAGTAAAGGCTGTATAACTAGGCTATTACGTTTTAGGTATTAATCTATAAACTAGGCAAATTATATCCTTATTAAATGATTTAAAGACAAAGGCTTTATAAACGGCACTAGTTGCCGCTCTAGAGGATAGTAGAGATATATAAGGATGTCTAGGTAAATAGGGTGCTAAAGGTTAAACTATATATATGCCCGCCGTAGGTAGCTAAGCCTAATATAATAATATATAAGGACGAAGAGCATACTTAAGCTATTATTAAAGACTATAAGCTAGGACAGGTTAACATATATATTAATATATTAGTTTATAATAGTAGGGCAGGAATTAGCGTATATACTATACTATCTAAAGTAATGCTTTTAAAAACGGTAATAAGCTCTAATTAAGCTAATACTTACCTTATAGAGCTTCTAGCAATTAGTAAGGCAGCTAACTAGCTATAAAACCCTACGTATATAGCTATTAACTAAGTAGGTTTTCTAATACCTGCTTCTAGTATAAGAATATTCTCTAACTTATAATTAGTGTTGCTATTAGTATAGAGCTAGAAGGCTAAAGCCTGCTAAGAAGTAGTTATAAATATCTTAAAGAAGCTTTAGCTAAACAATGTTACGCTATACTGGATTTTAAGCTATTTAGGATTTATAAAAAATAAAAAGGCTAATAAGCTTATTAAAGTAGTAATAAGACTAGAGAGCGAGGAGCCACTATAGAGAGACGGCCTCCTATAGTACCTTATAACGTAAGCCTCAAAAAAAGCTAAAATAATAATAAGACTACTTTTAGCGGGAAGATCTAATACGGGCAAGTTTATAAGGAAAATTAATATAGCACTTTACCTTAGAAAGGCTATATGTCACGGCACTGACCTGACGCATACTGTTTCATACTGTCTCGTACTGTTCCCTACTGTTGGCTGGCCCACCACTAGCGACTTGGCGGCCGGCCTTACTATTTGTATACAATACCCCCTTTCCACCTTCTTCCCCTCTTCATACCACAACGTAGTTATTCAGTCTACTTTATTGCAGCACTGTGACAGTTTATGGTATCTTCAATTTGCGCCCCGTCGCGATCACTGATTCCCCGTACCCTAGCCAATTAACCTCCGCCCCAAAGCAATCGCGACCTACGCGCGCCTCTACTAAAACCGACACGTCCCTAGCATAGTCCTAAAATAATCCTTAGTTTTTACCTAGCGCCTAGATGGGCGACACCAACGACGCCAAAATGGCCAAAACCTAAAACCCCCACGACGTTTTCGCAGACCTATTTACAGAGATATACCCCAATATCGCGTGGACAATCCGCCGCTCCTTACCATACCCTAAGACCTTTAAGCCTAGCAAAGCTTACCTTACCCTTATTGACTATACTAATAAGTTCCTTAACAACATTAAAGTAGGACTATAGTGTATGTATAATACAAACACCGCCAACAAGAAAGCCAACAAAAACCTTAGTACCCTTATCGCTTCCCAGACAGGAACTATTAACTCCTAGGTAGAGACTATTACCGTTCTAAAATAATCAACCCCTATAACAACGGTAGTAACCTAGCAGAAAAAACGGAGATCTAAAGACCCGCCAATATTTAGCGGAAAAGGCACCCCGCTAGAACGATAAGCTAATTTTAAGACCTAGCACATTAAGATTAAGGGAGTCTTTAACCGGGACTAGGACTACTTTAATATAGTTTAGTCCTAAATCCTTTATATCTCGGACATGCTAGAGGATAAGGCCTATAAGTTTATTAAGCAGGGCCTAAAGCTTATGTATAAGAACCCAAACAATACATCTGCGTGGAAATGGCCTACTAAGGAAGATATACTTAAAGACCTTACTGCCTACTACGAGGTCCTTAATATAGCCCAGGTCGTAAAGAATAAGCTTAACTATTTCCCCTAAGGTGAGCGTAATTACTGGTCCTAAAAGGAAGAGCTTAATAAGCTAATAGTCCGCGCCAAGAAGACAAACGAATAGAAGGTGGACCTACTCTAAAAGTTTATCTCTCCAAAGATGGAAGAGCTGGTACTTAGACTAGCCTATAAAATTAACGATAGCAACTATATAGGTTAGAGCAAGCAGATAGATGTGTTTGCTAAGAACCTTACAAACCATACACATCGAGCCAACCTTAAGAAGAACGCTAACTACCGCCTACCTGCCCAAGCCCCTGCCCCTATGTTAACCCCGACCCTAGCAGTAACTAGAGAACCTATAGACCTTAATAAAATCTCAGATACGGAGCGCAAGCGCCGCGTTAATAATAAACTATACCTTACCTATGGCCTGCCCGGCCACTAGAAGGATGCCCATAACCCTATTAAGACAGTAAACCTAGTCCTAATGCTACCCCGTTAAACAACGCGAATAAATAACCGCAGACGCGGCGACCGTGGAGTCTATTATAGACGCGGCGACCGCGGAGCCTATTATAGCCGCGGCGGACAACCCCCCCCCCTTTAACCCTACGGCTCAGTTACTTCAAACCATGCCCTACATAGGAGCCTAACCCGTTAACAACGCCTAGCATTAGCGACTTCGCGCTAGCGAATACGAACACGGCCACGTCGTTGGCAAGGTATCGTCTTTCTATACCCCAACCAAAACAGAAACCAACACCGCCAGCCAGACGGACACTGGACCGCCCCGCTAAGACAGCCCCATACCCCAGTCGTTAAAAGGCAGACCCTTAGACTAAGTCACGCCCAAGGGTCTAAACCATATAAGGAGGAAGACGAGAAGATTAGGTCCCTGTTACTAGATTAATTAGTCCTTTCTATTAGTAAACTGCCACTTAATCTTAGATCAGCAAACAGTAATAAGAAATTAATCCTTATTTAAACCTAACTCTCCTTATTATGTAACCTATACCCCCAAGTTTATATTAATATAGTAAGCCTAGTAGACTCCGGTAGTACTATAATGGCATTTACTAACGCAGAGTCTATTATAAGAAAGTATAACGTTATAACTAAGAAGCTACTAGCACCTAGGCCACTGCGCCTCGCAGACGGTATCCTAACTTCACTTATTACGGACTACTTTACCACCTAAATGTCAATCGGCCTCTATACTAAAGCTATGCTCTTTTTTATTACTAAACTCTCGCCTACTACCCTAATTATCCTAGGTATACCCTAGCTTCAGAAGCACGAGCCCCGTCCTAGCTTTAGAAAACTTAAGATCCGCTTTAACTTAGACTACTACTCTAGGCACTACCTCCCGTAGGGGATAGCCAACGTTAGTAGGGACGCCCTACGTAAACACTTAGCACTACTAAGCCTAGTGCCTAGGACTATATATAAAGCCCTAATAGTAAAAGACGTTCCTAATAAAGGGGAGCCCGTATAGCTATAAAGAAACAAGACAGTGGAAGACTAGACTAACCTAGCACTTAAGACCAAAATAATAGGCCAGCCAGCCCTACCGAGACCAAGGAAGAAGGTCCGCTTCGCGCCGCTACTACTAAAAATCCAACCCCAACCTAGGCACCATTTAAACCCCGGCCGCCTAGCCTAACACCCAGAACTAAGCCATATACCATATACGCACACTACAGCTCGCGTTATAGCAAGAACTGGCCATAGAACTACTAAGACCTAGATAATAGAAACCGCGCCACCGCAACGCCTAACCTTACACCCGTCTCCCGCGCGTACCATATAGGGCCGCCGCCTCGTTTCCGCCCCCCCGGGCTAACCGAGCCGTGCCAGCCTAGCCATAGCACCGGAAAGCCAGACACGCCCCAACCTAGACAATATTAAATACACCCGTGCTATTAATTTTACCCAGTTCTATAAACAAAAAGACGTAAAGGTAATAAGAATCTATATGGCGGAGCTAGTAGAACTGGTTAAATAAGATAAGCACCGATAGCTGCTTAAAGAGCTGCCTATAGGCCTAATAGAAGTACCGAACCTATCAGAAAGGTCTTTCTGCCGGCTAGTGGAAGGCGACTATACAATAAAGGAAGCCTGTAAAGTACTCCCCCCCTATTTCTACGACTTCCTTAAGACAAATCTAAAAACTAAACCCAAGCTTTTACGTCGGAAGATAGTTGACACCAATATTAAAAAATTCCTAAAAGGCAAACCAGGATTAACCCGTAAAGACATTCTACAACGCCTACTAAAGGAGTTTAGTAAACATATTAAGCACTTCCTCCCTAAAAACGTAGATAAGCTACCCCCTTACCGACTATGGGACCATAAAATTAAGATTACCCCTAGAAACTAGGCCCCATACTATAAAAATAGACCACTCTCACCTACTAAACTTAGGTATGTAAAGAAGTGGATTAATAAGATACTAGATAAGGGTTTTATCCGCAAATTAACCTCACCAGCTACCGCACCACTCCTCCTCGCTGCTAAGCCCGGCAGCGGTATACGAATCTACCACAACTACTAAGGCCTAAACACAGTTACTATTAAGAATTAATACCTACTGCCACTAATCCGCGAGACACTTGACGCACTTTATAGCGCCAAGTACTTTACTAAACTTAATATAATTGCTGCGTTTAACCAGATCCAGATTGCGGAGGGCCATAAGTGGCTTATAGCATTTATTACCCGGTTTAGACTCTATAAGATGCTAGTTATACCATTTAGCCTCTATAACGCACCCGCTACGTTCCAAAACTATATTAACTATATTCTACACAACGCCCTTAACAACTACTGCACTGCCTACCTTAATGACGTCCTTATCTTTTCTAAAACACGCGCCGAGCACACTAAGTATATAAATAAAGTTATCCAAAAACTTAGTAATGCTGGACTTCAAATTAATATTAATAAGTCTAAGTTCTACTTTACTAAAACAAAATACCTTAGCTTAATTATCTCGACTAATGGTATAACTATAGACCCTAAGAAGATACAGGCCTTACAGGAATAGAAGGACCCGACATTAATTAAAAAACTACAATAATTTCTTAGCTTCGTGAACTTCTACTAATAATTTATCTAAGGCTACTCTGCCATCGCTATACCTATGATAAAACTCCTAAAGAAGGATATTAGATGGCTATAGGGACTAGAACAAGCTAAATCGTTTAAGGCCCTTAAGGGAGCCTTTACTTTAGCACTAGTACTAGCATACTATAACTATATAAAGAAAACAGTGGTAGAGACAGACGTATTAAATTAGGCTTCCGGCGGAGTCCTTTCCCAATACAACAATAACGGAAAATTAAAACCGGTCGCATTCTTCTCCATAAAGCACTCCGCGCTAGAATAT
>Ga0307515_10006077_pt1 | contig 24283 bp, 7 predicted proteins | sample 17_EM_MG_FD_194513 | JGI IMG/M metagenome (GOLD analysis project Ga0307515, IMG submission 194513) | Populus trichocarpa ectomycorrhiza microbial communities from riparian zone in the Pacific Northwest, United States - 17_EM | ecosystem: Host-associated > Plants > Roots > Unclassified | place... | reverse complement strand
AGTGGTTGTTGAGATATTAAGGTGTGAATTTTCTAATTTTTGGTGAGGTTTTGAGGCGGGCCACTTGCCCGCGTAGGCCACTAGCCCGCAGACTACGTTAAGGCTAGTTAATCTTACGTCTTAATAGCTCTTTTAAGCGAGGAAAGCTGAATGAATATTCCCTCATCAACTCAAGAATCATAAGCTCCGCTTGATTCTCGTTCTCCGCCATTTTCAAAACTTTCTGAACCAGCGCTGCACTACTGAGACTCTTTTCGCCGCTGCTGCCATTGTTGCCTGAATTAATCGGTCATGAGAATCGTCATCATCGAATCTCGGCATAGTTTTAGACGAACCTTCTGTTGAAACAGTACCCTTAGCAAGACGGGCAGACTTTCTTGGTGGGCCGGATCGTTCGTCGGTATTTTGCAGTCGCTTACGTTTCGTCATAATTTAGGATTTAATGGTTAATGTAGAGTGCGGCGATGAAGTTAGGTGACTGGATGTCAAGGGTTCCTCAGATCCTTTTGCATCTGAGGCTGATGTAATCCTTATGTAAGCCTTGGATCGCCAGCCCGCAGGTGTTGCCTTACCCGTGACGTTTTGGTTTTCGTAAACTCAACCAACACCACCTAGCTAGCTAGGTGGCCGCCAGCATGGTGCACAGGCGGGCAAGGAACCCAGCCGATTTTAACTAGCGACTGCTAACAAAACAAAAATTCTCTTAAAACTAAGATAATTAAACCATGTAGTATATATTATTATAATCTAAGTTAGTAGAAGTAATAAAGAGTCCTATCTCTCAATACCTGCTATCTTTTTAAATATTAAACTCTCTCTAGGAATAAAATCAATATTTTTTAGTAGAGAGATAATTAAGATTTTTGCGGTTTTAAATTTTATAAGAATATAGTAAAATTTTATACTTTAAAAAGTAAGTAGGTATAAAGTGTTACGGACGCTTTAAGTACAATATTACGACTACTTGGAGAAGAGTTAGAAGAAGCTAGTTAGTTAATAAGAGCACGGTTTAGGATGGAGCCAGTAAAACTATATAATGAGGAATAGTAGTACAAGTCACGTAAGGTGATTTGTGTAATTTGTATAATCTATAGGATCTATAATAAAGTAGATAGAGTATACGTATATTATATATAAGAAGGATTTTATAGGAGTACGGTTGTGTATTTAAGGACCCTTAGTCCCTACTTAGATAGTTCCTTCCTAGTAGTAATTCTTAGAATATAATTAGAGTTAATCTATTAGGCAACTACTCTACCAGTTGTTATTACGTTATTAACTTTAATTTACATTACCTATATACCTAGCCTATTAATAAGTTAATTGTAGTATTTGCTATAAGGTTTTATTATATAATTACTACCTAGTTATAGTATTAAATATAGAAAGTTAAACAATATACCACTAAAAGCAGCTACTATAACGCCATTAACGGCGGCAACTACTTTAAGGTTAGGTGACACTAGTATAGCGGATACTAACTTATAATAACCTATAACGGTTAAATAACTATAAAAGATAGTTAACTAGTTAATAGAGAATAATGCGATATTTAAATAAAGGATTAATGGGATAGGGGTAGTAAAGATTAAGTTACCTTTAATTAAGAGATTTTTAGGAGAAAGGTTAAAGCTTAAGGGATTTCTTATATAAATGCACTTTAAGGTTACGTAAGAAGGAGTAAAACTGCTAATACTTATAGATCGAATAGCTTATATAGGACTATTTCTATTAGGAAGGGTACTTAAATAGTTTAAGCCTTACCTTATAGAAATATAGGTAAATAGAATAACAACTACTAACTAGGAGGTGCGGTTTATATTCTTAAGTTAGGAAGGGTTTATAGAGCGACTTATATAAATATTTAGAGATCTAGAGGTAGTAACTACAGCGGAAAGAAAACTCTAAGATATTATATAACGAACTTTAGCAATTAAGTATATAATATAGTTCTAAACGTTAGCTATATAAGTTAAGTAGAATAATAAGGCGCTTATAGTATAGTATAAATAGGGACTTAAGGCTAAAGTCTAGGACGTAATTATTCTAATAGAAGATGCGGATACCCTAAGGGAACTAATAGATTAAGTAATTAAGATTAATAATTAGATCTACTAAAGGGAATAAGCTAAGAAGGGTTAGGATAGAGTTCTATAGTTATATAAGACGTAAAGTACGCAATAACTAAAGCTAAGTTAGAAACTATGGTATGGCGCAGAGCTAATAAACCTAAGTAGTACTAAAGAAACCTATAAGAGATAAAGTAAGAAACTATAAAAACCTAGAGGTTAAGGATCTAGTAATTATAGGACTAAGGAGTAAAGGCTAAACTAGGGATTTTAGTAGCAGAAGATGTTTAGGCGGACTCTATAGTAAAGTTAATAGTTTAAAGACGAAGCTTATATAAATTATAGGAAACAAGGTTACTTTATAAGGGATTATAAAGATAGTTAGAGTTATTATATAATAAAGGGAACTAGATTAGTAGAAGACATATATAAATAGAGGGTTAATAGTATACTGCGAGGAATAAAAGAGTATTTAATTAAAAGTTTTGCGTTTTGTTATAATAACGCATGCCAAATTTATAAAGACGCTAAGTATAGCGTAAGCTATTGGCTATAAAAGCTAAACCCTACGGAATATAGAGGAACTAATAAACTATCGCGTAGATTGGATATTAAAGACGACGAGTTTAATATAGGCGAAATATTTATAGACGACGAGGTAATAATAATAATAATTCATTGCTTAACGTCCGATTTAGATCCCTATTAGGCCTACGCGGACTACTTCTTATATATATATAGGGAGAAAACTCTATTTAAGAAAACCCCGTAATCTATTTCCCCGCCTTTTAGGACTCGCCTATAAGGCGCCTACAAAGCGCCTACAAGTTACCTATAGTGCTCCTACTACCTTACTTTTTAACCTCCTTAGGAACCACTGCTGCCGTAACAAGCCTACGGACGCGCTAGTATTGTATACTTTACTCTACTACTATAGAGTCATTAAGGGGCGCTCGTTGCTCGCCCCCCTACCCTTTATTACTATTTCCCTTATAACCCAAAACTAGTTTAGTATATTTTAGCTAATAAGCTACTAGGTAACCGCCTTAAGGCCTTTTTATATTAAAAGCAGTGTATTATAGTTCTCTATGCCAGCTACTAAGAGTATTACTTCTTAGTTGGTGTGTAAGGGGTATAATAGTATTACGTGTTTTAGTATTTATCTTAGCCAGCTATATTCGCATTTTAGGCTACCTACTAGGACACCTATCTAGTAGAGTTAGTCTTTTAGTCCTATTATTCCTATTCTTAAAAGTATTACTATTATATTTTCTGCCTTCGTTAGGCCTTCTTAGAGCCTTAGGGTGTTTACCCCCTATAGCGTTAACTATACTACGGCTTAGGTTCCTCTTACCTTAGTTAGCCTCTATACCTTTAACTCCTATACGCCTCTCTAGCGTTAGTCCAACCAGTATTACATTGCGATAGATAGTTTCCTAGCGTTCTTTTATGCTCTACTTTGGCTCCTTTCTCTCTTTTACTGCTATCTTTACTAGCCTCTTGCGCGTCTCCCTTCCTCCTCTATATAGGCCTAGGCCCTAAAGCAGCACTATTCTTCTTCTGCTTTTTTTACTTATTTCTCTAATATATCTTCCTTACTTTAGGGTTATTGGTTTATTCTCCTACGGGGCGCCCTAAGGTCCCTCTATAGTTTATTTAGGCGTGTCTTAATATACTTTATAATATTAAAGTTACGTTTATTTTACGCCCTTTATATTACAGCGGCTTTAATATATAGTTATAGGGGGGGAATATTGGCTTCCTTCTTAAGTAGTGCTGTAGCCGTTTGCTTATATGCGCCTGTTATACTCTAAAGGCAGGCTATTTAGACCTTTTAAAGTGGTTTAAGGAGTAACTTAGGGGGGCCTTTCTTAGATTCTCTAATGGCCCAAATACTAGACCTATACGTTATAGTTAGCCGGACAACTGCTATATATAGTAGGCGTGACCTCTAGAAGCATGGACCCTATATAGAATTGACAATCCTAAATAATGCGATATACTATACTTAGCCCTTATGGGCCGCTTGCGCCGCATATACGCTCTACTAGAGCTTACTGTCTACCTATACTCCTAATACCCTTAGGCCCTAAACTAGTTAACCCCTAAAGCCTTAGATGCGAATTATATACTAGAGATCTATAGATTAGTTGCGTTTTCTTATAAAATAGATTAGCTGGTATTTCTTTAGTAAGAATTAGACTCTATATCGTCTTACCTATTCTATATAGGTGTTATAAGCTTTCTCTAGTATTCTACAATTCTCTATAGCTGTTGGCCTATATATAATTAGGTTTATGTCGTTAACAAAGCCTATCCCCTAGATTGCCCCTTCCTTAAAGGAGTTAAGTAGGTTGCTTATAAAGAAAAGGAAGAGTATAGGCAAGAGGGGTAATCCTTATAGTATTCCTATTATAACTGCGATAGGGGGGCTCTAGTATCCGCTAAAGACTAGTAATGTTTTTTTCTAACCTATAAACCCTTAAACAAATTGTATAATCTATTCTAAGAAGCCTTTTGCCCTAAGGATGTATAGGAGACGCTTATAGGGTATGTTATTGTAGGCGCCACTAATATTTAGGCTGAGCATTAATACTATAAAGTCCCTTTACATCGCCTATGTAAATTTAATGGTGGTAGCGAGTAGCGTAAGTGCTGATAGTGTTGAGCGGTTTTTTTTTGCCCCTATTTGGCTCTATAGTAGTAGGGCGTGTTCCTTAGCTATGTCTGCTATATAGTCCGCTATTACCTTTTCTAAAATCTTGCTAAGGGTGTTTTCTAGGGCAATAGGGCGGTAGCTTCCTGGGATTAAGTAATCTACTTTACCTTTTTTCCGTAGAACAACCGTCGTTATAGATCTTCTAAGTCGCGGGTAGTAGCCTATAGTAAAGCATACTCTAGCTATATCTATAAGCTAGGGTGCTATAAGTAGACCATAGGTCTTTAGGGCCTTATTTAGAATCCCATCTGGTCCTAGTATTATATTATTTAAAAGGCGGCTAATAGTTCTGGCCATTTCCACTATTATTATATTGCTATTAACTCACAGGCGAGTTACTAGTGTTTTACCTATAATGTTACTGAGGCCTACTAAAGCTAGTTAGGGGAAGAACTTTTCTATAAGGATCTTTACCTTCTTATTATTATTATTAGTGGCCTATAATTCCCCTACTCTTCGTAGGGGTAGTAGGTATAGGTCTTCTGCTAGTCACCCTACCTTTTTTTTTAATACCTATTTTGCTATAGCTTATAGGCCCTTATTATAGGGGAGGCTTAAATTAGAAGTGTGCTTATTTATAAATTATCTCCAGTTATTCCTTGCTTCTTTTTTTAGGGTATTCTTTAGCTAGTTTCTTATATCTTTATATCGTCTCTTATCTTTAGGGTTGTAGCTACTTAAGTATTTCCTTCTTGCTTATTATTGGCTAGTTATAAAAACTGCGCATTATACGGACTATGCGTATTGCGTATAGGGGCCTAGTTTTAAGACTGGGCAGTACTCTTTTAACCCATTTTTAATTGCTGCCTAGATCCTTTCTAGTCTTTAGTTAATTTCCTTAGGGGTAGCTAATAAGCCTTGCTTATTTAGTATCGGGTAGATTTCTTCTAGGTCTTAGAGTTGTTGTTTAACTATATTAAGGAAGCTGTCTGCCTTAAGCATCCTTATTACATATCTTTTGCTATTTAGTTACGCCTTAATGTCCAAATCTAGCTGTATCTAAATGGGGATATAGTCTAAAGTAAGTGCCTATTCTTCTTTAGGGTTACACTTTTTAAGTTTCTAGTATAGGCCTTTGTCTATAAATATAAGGTTAATTATACTTTTAGCGGATCCTCGTTGCCATATAATTGCTTTAGGGGGGGTAGCTAGCTTAAGGCCCCAGGTATCTATAGCTTTTAGTAAACACTCTGCCTATCGTTTAGTAGTGATATAGATACCCCCCTACCGCGGGTGGTAGAGGTTTATATCTCCTAATAGGATAGACTCTATGCCTTTAGTTTTAAGTAAGCTTATTACTAATATAATGTTTTCTATTTATAGGACCCCTTTAACCCTAAGGTTATATACATTAATAATTTATACCGGTCCTCTATATATCTGGATTGTTATAACTATAATATTTGGATTAACTGCCTGCTATAACTATAAGGATAGGCTAATAGTCTTGCTAATTATAAAGCACACGCGTATAGCTGCTTTTGGTTTATATAGGAGCTAGAATCCTTAGGGGCAGTATATTAATTATATGTAGGTATTATAGTACGGCTCTTATATAGTAAGGATATAGTGTTTCTCTAGGTCTAGACTGTCTAGTAAGGGCCTTATAAGACGGTAGTTTGTATTGCTATAGTTATACTATATAATAGATAGGTAGCGGACCCCCAGCGAGGGTCCTTCGCCTCTCTATTATTCCTCGCTTCTTCTATTTCCGCTTTCTTTAGAATATTTAGAACTTCTATCTCTTATATCTGCACCCTAGTTACTACTTATTTTATATAAAGCTTTCTATTTCCATATCTTATATTCCTACTAGCGCTTCTATATCTAAATCTATTATTATCTCCAGTTCTTCCCCTATTCTTACTAGTTAGCTATACGCCCTTTAAGAGTTAGCTGCGAATGTTATATTTACCGCGTTAAGTCTAATTCTTAATTATCCTAGTCTTAAGCTTACTATAGCTGTCTATAAAGGTCTTCCTATAGGGCGTCCTCTGCCTTATATCCCCTGTGACCCTTATATCCCTATACAGTCTAGTAATATCACGCGGCGTTACTTCTAGCCCGTTAAGGCTTAGGATAGCTAGCCTAGCCCCCTAGTTGTAACGGAACCTTATAGCAAGTACTACGGTGGGTCCTGTCAATAGGCTAGGTGTATAGGTGATGCGTAAAGTCAACAACATAATAACAACTAGTAGAGTGGTTACCCAACAGATTAACTCCAATTATATTCTAAGAATTACTACAAGGAAGGAACTATCTAGGTAGGGACTAAGGGTCCTTAAATACACAACCGTACTCCTATAAAATCCTTCTTGTATATAATGTACGTAATGTACGTAATATACGTAACGTTCCTCCCGTACTTTACGTATCTCGCGTATCACATTATATAACCTCGGTTACTATTCCTTATCACATAGTTCTACCGGCTCTATCCTAGACCGTACCTATATTAACTAACTAGCTTCTTCCAACTCTTCTCCAAGTAGTTATAATATTATACTTAAAGCGTCCGTAATACCATCTCCTTTCTCTCTATCTTTGTCCTTGAAGATTCCTAACATCTCCAAGTCGTTTACTAAAGGTATAATATCCATCTAATCAATTTGGTTAACATTATTACTTATAATACCTCTAAAGGTTTCTAAGCCTCCTTCTTCTTTATAGGTGCAGCGTTATGCTTACACTGTTGCTTTAATACTGTCGCTAGGTGAAATAATGCTATCTCTGTGTTCTTATTATGCGAAAGAGGGATTAGTTTATATTACGCTAGCGAGTCCTTTATCTCGGCAACCCTCTTTTTATTTAAAGTGCACTAAAGCAAATATTTATTCGTCCTATGACGTTCGCTCTATATCTAACGCTAAGTATACGCGTTCTATAACTCTTAATAGTCGTCAAGTTCCCTAAGTAATTTGTTATAGGGTCTCGTGTTTAATCTGCTGCTACAAAACTTAATAGTGAGCTTTCGAGCGCCCTAGATAAACTACGTCGTTCGCGAGAAACGGAGCAAGAGGCTGTGGCTGCTTAATAGCGTGCCCTCAAAGCTCGTCTCTCTACTTCTGCCCGTCTTCTTCGTCTTAAGAAGGTTTGTAAGAAGGTTCATTTTAAGGAGTAAAAACTTATAGAATAAGGTCTGCAAGAACTTAGTAATAAAAGAACGGATTCTCTTTTAATAGCGAAGGAAATAACTCCAAGTAGTTCGGCAATCGCTCTTCCTAGGTCCCCCTTAGGTAACTTGTTCTTTAGTAATTCTTTTTTAATATTGCCTAACCTATTCTCTTCTAATACTCCTATACCTTTCCTATAGCGTTCTTTAAATTTTCTAGTGGCTCCTAGGTAGTCTTATTATAGCCTATCCACTTAACCTTGTACTATGTTTTATTATCAACGTCCTTATAACTAACGATCTTTAAAACTTACTATTTGTCTTCTTCTTATCCTCTATATGTGTCTGCTTCGTAAACTAGTAGCTTAACATTTCCGTGTGCTAGCTCTAGCATTGCGATATACTATATAGGGTAGATCTTTATCTTAGCTAGTAGGTTTAGCTTAAACGTAACTGGTAAAATCCTCTAGCTAATTTTAAAAGGTCCTAGTCTAATATAGTCCAACTTCTTGCTTAGTTGTTAACTCTTAAAATTTTTGTGTAGTAGCTATACTTTATCTCCCTCCTTAAGATCTGGTCCCTCAGATCTCTTAGCGTCATAGTATTTCTTCATTCTTTACTATACTACCTTAGCTATTTCTATAAGGTTCTCATGAAGATTTATTAGTATCTCCATTCTTTACTTAGCCGTACTACTTATCTTCTTTGCTTAACGTGGTAATAATAATGTTCTTAGCTTATATCCATAATTCGCCTTAAATAGTAACGTACCTATTCCTTCTTATAGTGTTACATTATATACAAACTATATAACTGGTAACAATAATACCCAATTATTCTATACATAATTAACATAGTGCCTTAGATACTGTTCTAGTGTCTAATTTAATCTTTCTATTTAACCGTCTGTCTGCGGATAATATACAGTGGAAGTTACTGCTTAAACTCCTTGTTCCGCTAAAAATACCTCCTAGAATACTGCTACAAATCTTAGATCTCTATCCAATATAATCTTACTTAGTGCTCCATATCTTATAAACACTTCTTTAATATAGATTTTAGCGACATCTTCTGCTAATATTTCTTCTATACACGCTATAAAGTATCCCCACTTTATAAGCTTATCTACTATCACTAAGATCACGTTATAATCTTATCCGATAATAGGATCTCTTAATTTTGGCAACTTAACAATAAAGTCCCATAATATGACCTCCCATAGTCTTTCTAGTATTTTAATAGGTTGTAGCCCTCCATATAGCTTATGCCTTATTAGTTTATTCCTCTAGCAATCTAAACACTCTCTAGTAACCTTTCTAGCTATCCTCTAGATTCTATTAATAATATACTCCTCCTAGAGTCTTAATACTAAGCCCGTAGCTCCATTATATTCTTAAGTTAGTCCCTTATAGAAGTCTTCCACAAAGTACTCTACTATACTTTTTAGGATGTACTTTGCTTCTCAATTTTCGTACATATCCGTCTATAGATTTTCTAGCTATACTTCTAGAATTCTTTATACCCAAAAGCTTTCTAGTGTCTTATAGACTCTCTCTAACTTATCTTCCTAAGTTACTGCGATTTTTGGATAATTATACCTAATTAATCTATCTATATCTTTTCGCAGTAAAGCCCCTAATAGCTTCTTATTATTTTGCAGTTTAGCCTTTCTACTTAGCGCATCTGCTCTTGTATTGTCTGTACCCTTAATATACTAAATCTTAAAATGGTAATCTATAAGCGTTTCTACCCATCTAACCTATCTTTAGTTAAGTTCCTTTATCGTTAGGAATCCTATTAGGTTCTTATAATCTATCTTAACTATAAATAGTTTTTCTATACCTTATAAGAATGCTCTCTATTCCCTTAGTACTGTAACTATACCTAACAACTTCTTATTATAGATGTTATAGTTTAACTCTGGTGGTGTTATCTTCCAACTATAGTATACCACTAGGTGCTATCCATCTTTATATCTCTATATAAAGTATGCTCCTAGTACAAAGTCTAATGCATCTGTTTTAATAACTGTCTCTAATCCTAGTTAATAGATTTTAAGGATTAGTTCCTAGGTAAATAACTCCTTAAGTTCCTTAAATAACTTCTTTTACTCCTCTACCCATACCCATAGTTCCTCTTTCTTTATTAATTAAGTAAACGGCTTAATGTTCTTTAACCATTATACTATAAACCTCCTATAGTAATTACAAAACCCTAGGAACAACCTTAACTACGTAACGTTCTCTAGTTCTTACCAATTCATTATAGCTTCAATCTTCTTTAGGTCTATGCTTAATTTACCTAGTTTAATAATAAATCTAATAAAATCGGTCTTCCTTATAAAGAACTCGTATTTCTTAATTACTACTAGCATCTATTCTTCTTATAGTTTCTCTAAAACCTATTTAACGTATTTCTCGTATTCTTCCTTAGTTATTAAGTAGATAATAATATCATTAAGATATACCATAACAAACTCATCTAAGTATTCTCCTAACACATTATTAATTTGCTTCTAGAACGTTACTAGTGCGTTCATAAGTCCAAATTACATAACTAATAGTTTATACAGTTCTTCCTTTAACCTAAAAGCTGCCTTCTATTCGTTACCTTCCTTAATTCTAATCTAATAGTACACCCACCTTAGATCTATCTTTATAAAGATTTACGCATTGCCTATCCTATCTTAGATTTCGCTAATTAAGGGTAAAGAATACCTATCCTTTCTAGTAATACTGTTTAACTATCTATAGTCAATACACAGCCTTAGCTTGCTATTTTTCTTTAGGACAAATAATACTAGATAACCCGCTGATAATTGCGATAGTCTAATATATCCCTTTTATAAGTTCTCTTAGATAAACTCTTTTAATGCTCTACCTTCTTCTTTAGTAAGCTTATAGATTAGAAAGAACCTTAGACTTATTCCTGGTTCTAATTCTATCTTATAGTCCTATACTATATACTCTAATAGCTTTTTACTTTCTGGTGACCATAGTTTCTTACTATACTTATAGTATCTTTTTAGTATATAGCTTAGCCCTTTTTCTATTTCTTTATAGGTCGCTCCTACTTAGTACTATACCAACTTAGCTTATTATTACATCTTACGGCGTTAAGTATCCCTAATATTAACCTAGCCTATAATCCAATCGATCTTTAGATTATATTCCTATAACTAAGGCATTCCTAGTACTGCCTTATTATTCCCTAATAGTAATATATTAAAAGACATCTTGATCTATCTCCCTTTAATGGTTAACTAAATAGGTCCTGTTTTAAGATTAATAATACCTCCTCCGTAGGCTATTAGATCTCCTAAAATTGTTACTAATAGGTAAGGATGCTCCTTTTTCTTATATAGTAATCCCATTCTTTTGACTGCTGCTAGCGAGATATAGTTCCTTATTACTCCACTATCTATTAGTACCTTAAACTGTTAATCTTACTACTTAACTTATAAATTTAGGTGTCATCCTTAAATTCCTTTAAGGGTCTAAGGCTCTACCACTAGTTCCCTCTGGTTCCGTGGGCCTCTACTTTTCCTAACTAATAGCTGCTTAATCCTGTTTATACTTGGTCTAACTTAGGCCAATACTTAGTTCGCTTTTTATCTTTAATGTGCTATAGACAGGTATTCTCTAGACATTCCCACCATTGCTGTCTATCTAGGTATTCTTCCGTAAGGAATCTTCCTGGTTAAAGTATTAAGTCCCCTTATTCTTAAACTTCCGTAGGATGCCATCTATGCATATACTTAGTATTCCTAAACCGTTTCTCATCTAGTGCCTAATACATTCTTATAGGGTATTTTCGGTTCTTTTCTTTTAGGTTTTTGTGCATATTATATATATCATCCACGCATACAATCCATACCAATGTATAGTACGCTAGGTGTTTTAGGTTAACTCTTAATTTGTCTTTATCTTTAAGTTTAAACCTTTATCGCGCTAATCTAAACGTTGCTGTCTTGTTTGCTAGTATTAATATTCGTATCATTTCTTTCTAGTCTACAGCTTATTCCTCTAGGTCCTTTGACGTCATAATTAAGGCTCCTTTAATATAGCTTATCTGTCTCTTAGATATTGCCTAATTTAGTATAACCTTTTCGTCTAACCATATATAAAAGTCTTCCCACTCATTATTATGTCGTTGCCTAAACCACTTTCGGTATAGCTTACTAAGTGTATACAATCTGTCCGTAAGGAAGTATCTTTTCATTACTGCTTCGTGACAGCCTTTTGTATATCGTTCTTAGAACCTAGTTAGAATCCCTAGATTCTCTTCTTCTTCCAGTTCCGTAAGCCACTTAGCTCTAGGTATACCTACCTTTAGCCTATTAGTAACCTTCCGTATAGGTGTCTTTTTCCTAAAGTAATCTAGCATTCTTAGCTTTATAGATTGCTTTTACTATATAAAGATTTATCTTCTAAATTCTTCTATGCTTTCTTATAGTTATTATCTTTCCGATAAATCCTTAATATCCTCATACTTCTTAACCAACGTATTAACTTTTTAATCTTTAGGCTGAACACTTTATTTACCTAGAATAACTAACTTTAAGCTTGCTTCTAACTTAAGTTTAGCTCCCGCCTTAGTTTAACTAGGCGTCCGTGGTGTTCTTATTTTATCTTAAGAGTCTTAAATCTTATCTATCTTATCTTAAGAGTCTAATGCCTATAGGAAACTCTGTCCCTTGCTCATTTATATGCTTTTAAACTGAGCCGCTGCCCTACTCCATTAGTTTCTATCCGTTGTGGGTCCTTAGGTTATCCTTATCCTAGTTTTAGAATCTTGGATCTCTCTTATCTCGTCTTAAAAATCTTAAGCCTTTAGCTTTTTGCCTTTATTGAGTGGTAAGCTAGCACTAGCAGTCGTCTACTTACTTAATCTTTTTTAGATACTGCTCCTGCCGTCTTATAAAGCAATAGATGCCGTATCCAACGGTGTTATAATACCCGTTACTAAACCTTGCTCTATGGCGGTCTTAGTCTCTACTTTTATTACGTTATTAAGGTTTAGATACCCCCAGTTAGTTCCTTTACTGTCCTCGTTGCTATTAATTAATAAGTACTCTAACTCCATTATCATTGTTACTAATTATTATCTGCACGTTGCTGTAATATCTTAATCCAGCTTATAGAGTTAATCTTATTCTTTATCTAACTCTTTAGTTCCTTTAAGTCCTTTTAACTCTAGCTCTTATGGCCAATAGCTTATACCATACTTGGCGTCTTTATAAATTTGGCATGCGTTGTTATAACAAAACGCGAAACTTCTAATTAAACATTCTTTTGTTCCTCGCAGTATACTGTCGTCCCTCTATATATATATATCTTCTGCTAGTCGGGTTCCCTTTATTACATAGTAACTCTAACCATCTTTATAATCCCTCGCGAAATAACCCTATTTCCCGTAATTTATGCAAGCTCCGTTTTTAAACCATTAACTTTACTGTAGAGTCCGCCTAAACGTCTTCTGCTAATAAAATCCCTAGTTTAGCCTCTGCTTTTTAGTCCTATAATTACTAGATCCTTAACCTCTAGGTTTTTATAGTTTCTTACTCCATTTCTTATGGGCTTCTTTGGTACTACTTAGGTCCATTAGCTCTGCGCTATACTATAGTTTCTAACTTAGCTTTTGTCGTTACGTGCTTTGCGCCTTATACAACTATAAAACTCTATCCTAACCCCTCTTAGTCTGTTCCCTTTAGAAGATCCTATTATCGATCTTTATCGCTTAATCTATTAATTCCCTTAGGGTGTCCGCATCTTCTATTAAAATAATTACGTCCTAGACTTTATCCTTAAGTCCCTGTTTATACTATGCTATAAGCGCCCTATTATTCCACTTAACTTATATAGCTAGCGTTTAGAACTATATTGTGTACTTAATTGCTAAGGTTCGTTACGTAATATCTTAGAGTTTTCTTTCCACTATGGTTACCGCCTCCAGGTCTCCAAATATTTGTATAAGTTACTCTATAAATCCTTCCTAACTTAAGAACATAAACCGCACCTCCTAATTAGTAGTCGTCATTTTATTTATCTGTATTTCTATAAGGTAAGGCTTAAACTATTTAAGTGCTCTTCCTAACAAGAATAATCCTGCGTAAGCTATTCGATCTATAGGTGTTGCTAGCTTTACTCCCTCTTGCGTAACCTTAAAGTGTATTTACGTAAGGAATCCTTTAAGCTTTAATCTCTTTCCTAAAAATCTTTTAATTAATAATAACTTAACCTTTACTACGCCTATCCCGTTAATCCGTTATTTAAGCGTTGTATTGTTTTCTATTAACTGGTTAACTATTGCTTATAGTTGTCCGACCGTTACAGGTTGTTGCGAGTCAGTATCTGCCATACTAGTGTCGCCTTTGGACCTTAAAGTTATTGCCGCCGTTAATGGCGTTGTAGTGGCTGCTTTTGGTGGCATATTGTTCGACTTTTAATACCGTAACTAGGTAGTAATTATGTAACGAAACCTTGTAGCAAGTACTACAGTAGGTCCTGTTAATAGGCTAGGTATATAGGTAATGCGTAAAGTCAACAACGTAATAATAACTAGTAGAGTGGTTGCCTAACAGATTAACTCTAATTATATTCTGAGAATTACTATAAGGAAGGAACTATCTAGGTAGGGACTAAGGGTCCTTAAATACACAACCGTACTCCTATAAAATCCTTCTTATACGTGATGTACGTGATATACGTAATATACGTGACGTTCCTCCCGTACTTCGCGTATCTCGCGTATCACATCATGTAACCTTGGTTACCATTTCTCGTCACATAGTTCTACCGGCTCTATCCTGGACCGTGCCTGTATCAACCAACTAGCTTCTTCTGACTCTTCTCCAAGTAGTCGTAACATCGTACTTAAAGCGTCCGTAACACTAGTATTAAAGGTAGGAAACGCTAGAAAGGTACCTACGCCCCCTTAGCTTATTGCCTATTATTTCTATTTATATAACCTCGCGTATAGTTATTCCCACAGCTGTTAAGCCCTTACCTTCCATCTCCTGTATTTAATGTAGTCTTCTCTCTCCCACGCCTTATATATGCTTTGGTAGCAGTTTGCGCATTTTATTTAGTCTTAATTTAAGCAGTATCTTATATTATAGGGGCCTGCATAGTGGCCATAGCATACCTATACTGCGTATGTAGATTAGGTGTATCCTTATTATACGCAGCGATAGTATTATTCTAGGCGTAGTCTGTGGTTATAGAGCCTTATATTATATATAAGGCCGTTTATAATTATTTCTTTTTAGATAAGGAGTTTTTGAATTCCTAGTATATATATGCTAACGATAAGGGAGCTATGCGTTCGTCTAGCGTCTCCCTAGCGAGTCTTTAGCAACCCTTATATCCTCTTATTATTCTCGTTATTTACTTAGTTTATATTTTTCTATTAAAACCATTAGATTCGGGTGATCTTAAGTCCTAGTATAAGGCGTTCTATTTGTCTTACTATCTCTTATATAATTGCTGTGTTGTCTACCTAGCTGTAAGAGTATATATATTAGGTCCCGCCGCGCTTGCGACAAGTTCGCAAGCACTCTCAGTCTTTTTGGCCGTATGGCGACGTGGAGGCGGGCCACGTTACACTAGCGTCCCTTTTCTACCCTAAGGCTTATAGGGACCACTAGGACTTTGACTAGGTAATCCTCACGGAGTACTTTTATGCTAATACGTTCTCCTAGCCTATCCCCTACCTTTACAGCTCGTTCCTTTACCTATTAGTCCTTTAAGGTAACTCTAACATCTCCACTCCTAAGGTATTAGACTATAACAGCGTTATAGACCTCTTTACGGATTTCTATAAGGACTTCTATTTCTAATTATCCCCTAAGCCCCTCTGCTTTTTCTATATTTGGTTATATTATAATTATATACCCGGTTATTATCTTAAGGGGGGTAAGTTCCCTATACTATAGAAGCGCAGCTATAGCGGCCCAGGTGCGGTTTACCAGTAAGGGGGTTTTTTATTTATTTTTAATTTTGCTTAGCCATTAGAGGATTTAATTAAGGGTTTGCTAGAGAGGCGCCTAAGGTTTACTAGACTAGCGAAGCTATTCTACTAGCTATGTTAGATCGTTATAGCTAATAGTTACTCCCCCGTAATTCTAGGTACTAAACGCGTCTAGTAGGCTTTATATTTTATTAGATGCCTTTTTAATAAAGGTATTTCCGCTTTATAGTGTAGTATTCGCCCGTCTTTATTATAGAGGGCCATTGCTAGGCGTAGTTCTGGCGGTCGCGCGCGAGTGTAAACCACCGTCGTTTGACGTATGCCTCCTCTGCGATGCATACATCTTAGGGGGATTTTCTGGGTGTTTTATAGGGTTCTTTTGGTTGGTTTTAGTCTTTTTTGGGCTAGGTGCAGCAAGAGCTCTAAAAAGTCGTTTTCTTCATTTAGATCGTTAAGAATTAATAAGTAATAGAATTTTTTTTTCCGATAAGGTAATAAAGGCAGCCTACTAGGAGTGTGTAAACCTTAAAGAAGTTATAATAAAAGTAGAGACTAAGACCGCTATAGAGTAAGGGTTAGTAACGGGCATTATAATACCGTTAGATATAGCATCTATTACTTTATAAGACGGCAGGAAGAGTATCCTAAAGGGATTAAGTAAGCAAAAAGTTGCTAGTGCTAATTTACCACTTAATAAAGGTAAAAGGCCATAAGCTTAAGAATCTTAAGACGAGATGGAGTATACCTAAGGACCTATAATAGACGAAAACCAATAGAGTAGGGTAGTAGCTTAGTTTAAAAATATATAAATAAGCTTAGGATAGAAGTTCCCAAAGGCATAAGATTCTTAAGAAGAGATAAGTGAGATTTAAGACTCTTAAGACGAGATAAGAACACTATAGACGCCTAGTTAGACTAAGGCGGGAGCTAAACTTAAGTTAGAAGCCAGCTTAAGATTAAGAATCCTATAGAACTAAGACTTTAATACACAAATAAGGACCATTAATAAAGAAATTAGGAAGTAAGAAGACTTTAAGAATCTACTTATAAGACGTAAAAAGAAAGAAACCATAGTAAAATTTAGAGTAAGAATTACTGTATAGTAAGAACAGAAACTAGATAAGAGATTTAGTATATTAGGATATATAAGGGACAGAGCACCTATATAAAGGATTACTAATAGACCTAGAATAGGTATACTAAGAGCCAAGTAGCTTACTAAACTGGAAGAAGAAGAGGATTTAGGGATTTTAACTAGGTTTAAAGAACGATATATAAAAGGCTATTATAACGTAGTAATAAAGAGATATTTCCTTACGGATACGCCGTATATACTTAAAGGGTTGTACTAAAAGTGGTATAGATAACAACATAATAATAAGTGGGAAGATTTCTATATATGGTTAGACGAGAAAGTTATCTAAGACCACCCGATTATAGAAAAGGCTATAAATTACATTAAAGGAGCCTTAATTATAATATTAAAGGATCTAAAGGAGTAATTAGAGGACTAAAGAAGCGAGAGGTAAATTATAGTACCTACGAATAAAGTCGCAACGCTTAGGTTAATATAAGAAAAGTTTAAACTTAAGGATAAAGACGAGCTAAGAGTTAACCTAAGACACTAAGTATATTATATATTAGTATAGATTATATATGTAGATAATATGTATAATATATATAGAGTACCTAAGGATAAAAATCAAAAGTATTTAATAAGGATATATTAGATAACGGATAAGGCAAAATATTAAAACGTTAAGTATATATATAGTTAGCACCTAGTAGAAGTTTAAGGATAAGGGGACTTAACACTTTAACCAGGAAGATTTCTTAAGGAAGAATGCCTAGATAGACGATAATAGTAGAAATGTCTAGAGAATACCTATCTATAGTATATTAAAGACAAAAAGCGAACTAAGTATTGGCCTAAGTTAGACTAAGTATAAACAGGATTAAGTAGCTAGTAGTTAGGAAAAGTAAAGGCCTATAAAACTAGAGGGAACTAGTAGTAGAGCCTTAAACCCTTAAAGGAATTTGAGGTTAACACCTAAATTTATAAGTTAAATAGTAGGATTAGCAGTTTAAGGTATTAATAGATAGTGGAGCGATAAGAAACTATATCTTGCTAATAGCAGTTAAAAGAATAGGGTTACTATATAGGAAAAAGGAATGTTCTTACCTATTAGTGATAATTTTAGGAGATCCAATAGCCTATAGAGGAGGCATTATTAATCTTAAAATAGGACCTATTTAGTTAACCATTAAAGGAAAATAAGTTAAGATGTCTTTTAATATATTACTATTAGGAAATAATAAGGTAATACTAGGAATGCCTTAGTTATAGGAATATAATCTAAAGATTAATTAGGTTATAGGTTAAGTTAATATTAGGGATACTTAATGCCGTAAAATATAATAATAAACTAAGTTAGTATAGTACTAAGTAGAGGCAACCTATAAAGAAATAGAAAAAGGATTAAGCTATATATTAAAGAGATACTATAAGTATGGTAAGAAACTATAGTTACTAAAAAGTAAAAAGCTGTTAGAGTATATAGCATAGGACTATAAAATAGAATTAGAACTAAGAATAAGTTTAAGGTTTTTTCTAACCTATAAGCTTACCAAAAAAGAAGGTAGAGTATTAAAAGAGTTTGTTTAAGAAAATCTACAAAAGGGATATATTAGACTATTGCAATTATTAGCGGGTTATCTAGTACTATTCGTACTAAATAAAAACGGCAAACTAAGGCTGTTTATTAACTATAGATAGTTAAACAGCATTACTAGGAAGAATAGGTATCATTTACCCTTAATTAGCGAAATCTAAGATAGGATAGGTAACGCGCAAATCTTTATAAAGATAGATCTAAGATAGGCGTACCACTAAATTAGAATTAAGGAAGGCAACGAATAAAAAGCAGCCTTTAGGTTTATTAGTATACTCGCTTTATTAATAGGCACGAATATCACTATATAATACGTATATGGTATTAAAGTTAGTAGTTAATTAATTGTCTAAAAGTAAGGGGTTGCTCTAAGGTCAGGTTAGCTAACCTTACTTTGTGGTCTCGTAACTACATTATATAACTAACATTCCAACACTAGAGCAACTCTAAAAAGAAGGCTAATCTATTATTACGGCTTATATAAATGCCTCTGAACCGAAGCTTGTAGAATGCTGTATTATAAAGATACTAAGCTAAGGAGCAGAAGAAGGTTGAGGAAAGGATAATGTCTATATACATAGCGCCAAGATACCCCTAATTAGGGCCCCTGTCTAAGTTGCATATAACGGTACTATAATATCTTATAGGGGCGGTGCCCCAGCACCGTTATATTACCCCCTCCTTTATAAAAGCCTGCCCTTAGGCTTTATATAAGCCCCTCGTTAGAAGAGAAAGAAGAGAAAGAAAAAAAAATCTAGCATTTAGCGTTTGATCGCGATGCTGGTTAACCTAGGACTTATAGCAGTCCTATAGCTCCTGCTACTATAGGGGTATATTACTATACCTAGTTAACTTAGGGCAGGTAGCCGTCCTGCAGCTCCTGCTGCTGCGAGAGGTATATCGCTAGGAGCCCTCCGTTGGTTGTTGTTTCTCCTCCTAGGACTTTCTAGAACTTTAGTACCTCCTAGCTCTCTACCCCCTCTTTTAATATAGCGCGCCCCAAGCCATAAAAAAAGAAAGCCCCCCTACTCCCCCCCCTATAAAAAGGCAGGTAAAAAGGTTTAAATAAGGGTGGGAGGGTTAGGGAAATATAGCTCGTATATATATTAGCACGAGATCTTATCTATTCCGTAGGCCTATTGGCGCGGTAACTTATCTAGTATAGTAGTACGGTGCTAGTGATGGGTTGTATTCTAAGAAGCAGAGTTACCTTATATATAGTTACTACTATAGGCGAAGCAGTATAAGTCGGTTATAGTGCTATAGGCAGAGCAGTAGAGGTCTAGTAGTAGTACGGTACCAGCAATAGGGTTATTGGGGTGGCAGTATAATACTAGTAATAGGGTCGTAGTTTTATAGGCATATCGGCGCGGAGCTTATTAATTTAAGTAGTAGTACGGTGCTAGTAACGGGTTGCCTTCTTAGAGAGCTATACTCTATCTGGCTAGGTATAACTAGGGGGCAAAACTCTACCTAGTTATGTTTAGCTGTAGGCGGAGTAGTAAGTGTCAGTTAGCTACAGTTAAGTAGTAAGGTAGGTCGGCTGCAGGCAAAGTAGTAAGGGTTTATTGTAATAGTAGGCGTATTAGTGTTATTATTGTCTAGTTCGTAGTTTGGCTCGTAGGCGTATTAACGCAAGTACTTGTTAGCTTTAGGTAGTAGTACGGTATAAGCGTTAGGCTGTATTCTAGGAAGTAAAGCTCTCCCTTGTATATAGTTGTTACTATAGGTAGAGCAGTAGAAGTTGGTAGTAGTACTATAGGTGGAGCAGCAATGGTTAAATTGGGATTAGCTATAGGTAGGGCAGTAAGAGTTAATTAGCTGCAGTAAGGTAGTAAGGTGTTAGTTTAGCTGCAGGCGAAGCAGTAGAGGTTAAGTGGGGTACTATAGGCAGAGTAGTAGAAGTTGATTATAGTGCTATAGGCAGCGCAGCAGAAGTATTGGCTTAGCTACGAGAGGTATACTATAGTAGAGGTTAGGTAGCTACAGGAACGTAGTAAGGTAGTAGTTTTAGCTGTAGGCGGAGTAGTAAGAGTTAATTAGCTGCAATAAGGTAGTAAGGTATTAGTTTAGCTGTAGGCGAAGCAGTAGAGGTTGAGTGTGGTACTGCAGGCAGAGTAGTAGAAGTTAATTATGGTGCTGCAGTAAGGTAGTAAGGTATTGGTTTAGCTGCGAGAGGTATACCGCAGCAGGGGTTGGGTGGCAGTGCGGTGCTAGTATTAGATAGTAGATAGCAGGCGTATCGGCGCTATCGTTGGTTAATTAATCGTAGGCGTATTGGTATAATTAGTCGGTTGGGTTCGCATGCGAATTACGTTTAGGTTGTATTCGAATCGCCTTTAAATTGCAGGCGTATCGGCATAAGAAGTTGTTAGGTTCGCTTATAGGCATATTAGCGCGAGAGCTTATTAGTTGGGTAGCAGTACGGTGCTATCTATAGGGTTATATTCTAGGGAGCAAAGCTCTACCTTATATATAATTAATACTGCAGGCGAAGTAGTAGAAGTCGGTTAACTATAGGCAGAGTAGTAGTAGTTGATTAGCTGTAGGTAAAGTAGCGGAGGTCTATTATAATAGCAGTATGGTATAAGCGTCGGGTGGTAATAGTGGTTAAACGTAGAGCTCGGTCTATTAGTTAATTGGTAGATCGTAGGTATATTAGCACGATTAGTCTGTCGGTTAGACTGTAGGCGTAGCGGCATAGTTGTTATTAGGTTGTTGTAGGGCATGTAGCCGTTCTGCTGCTATAAGAGGTGTATTGTAGCTCTCTACCCCCTCCTTTAATATGGCGCGCCCCGAGCTATAAAAAAAGAAATATAGCTTATATGCGTATCGGCACGAGCTCTTGTCTGTTTGGTAGCAGTACGGTGCTAGCGTTAGATGGTGGATAGCAGGCGTATCGGCGCTATTATTGGTTGATTTTGCATTTGAATCGCGTTCGGGCCGCATTTGAATTGCGTTTGGGTCGTATTTGAATCGCGTTTAGGTTGCATTCGAATCGCATTCGGATCGTAGGCGTGACGGCGCGATCGTTATACAGTTCGTCCAAATCGATTTCGTTGTTAAAGCTTACACAGCTTAGTACTAACCTTGTTGTTAAAGTGTATAAATGCCTAAGGTAAAGCTTGTATAACTTAGTATTAACCGTAGTCGTTCCTTAGTATGCGTAGCTTAGTGTTAGTTAAAAAGGGTTACTATAGGCGGAGAAGAAGACGATCGAATTAGTAAGGGAGGTAGTTAATTGTCGACGAACCTATACGGTTGTTGTTAAAGTCGTAATTAGATTAAGATAGCAGGCATATTAGTGCTATTATTCGGTTAGTGGATTATAGGCATAATAGCATAATTAGTTGGTTAGTTTGTATGCGAATTACGGTTGGGTTGCATTCGAGTCGCATTTAGATTATAGGCGTAACGGTATAATTGGTGTCTGGGTCGGTTTCTCAAGGTCTACCGTTAATTAGTAGGTAGTTTAAGACGTTGTTAATTATTCAATTAATTAATATACCGTTAACTAGTAGAAATGCTATTATATTACTAGTTATAGTTAATTAATTGATTAAAGGTGTGCTGTTAATTGTAGTATATTCAACTAGTTATTATACAAGTATAGTATTAAGAGACGCGCCGATAGGCTGATTCTCGTTAAGGTATTCGATTAAGGTATTGGTGTATACCTATTAATATTCTTATAATTCTTAGAATAGGTCGTTATTAAATAGTAAATGTGTTTAAGTGCTGTTGGGATATTTAAAGGTACGCTGTAGAGTTAATAGGCGTATTTAAATACTTACACTTAATTAAGGATATTGTTATAAGTAGTAGATATCTAGGATCAATCGAGGACTCGTAGGAATGCCGTTATAATTTAATATATTAAATCGTTGTCTAAGAGGTATTAAAAGAGGTATTAAGAAGGTGCGTGTTAATATTTTAATTCTTATTAGAGAGTTAAAAGGTATTAAAGAAAGAATGCGCTTTAATATTTGAGCATAGTTATAGGAGGGTAAGCTGTTATATAGCGTTTAATTTAATAAGATGCTATAAAAGAGCAGATTCGCATATTATTGTTTAAGAACTGCCGTTAAGTGGTAGGTAGTTTGGGGGTAGTTAACGAATGGTATTAAGAGCGTACGTATTAAGAGCGTATGTGTTAATATTTCGATTCTTGTTAACGACTGGCAAGATATGCTTTTATAATGGTAGGCTATCTTATTTATAGAAGGTTGTATAAATAGCTATTAAAAGAAACGCGTTAATAGTTTATAAGAGGTTATATTAATAAACAGGCTTATCTGTAGAGCTATTAGAGAGTGCTATAAATTGGAATAATTCTCTTAATCTGTTCTCCTAATTAAGAGTGCTATAAATTACTTAAATTCTCCCTTAGGTTCCTAGTACCCCTATATATAAGACTGTAATGCTTATAGATATATTTAGCCGTAAGATTAAAGGACTATCTAGGTTAATAGTAGGGTTTGGGTTGATTAGGTACGGTAGTTATTAATAAGAACTTGACGGGTGTTTATAAAGGCGTTTATAGATAAGTTGGAGAGTCGTATTGCAGGCATATCGGCGCGATAGGTTATTGGGTTCGCTTTTAAATCGCGTTTGGGCCGTATTTAAATTGCAGGCGTATTATAGGCGTATCGCAGGCGTATTATAGGCGTATTGGCGCGATCGTTAGTTAATTAGACTGTAGGCATATTGGCACAGTCGGTAATTGGGTTTAAGGGTTTAGGGTAGTAGTATGGTACTAGCGGCAGGTCCTTCCTAATTGATTTTATCTCTCCTTATATAGCTTAGTATTAATTAGGGTGGTTATCGCAGTGTAGTAGCTAGAGGATAACGGGTAGGATTCGTTCTAGAGAACTCCGCGGATAATATACACCTACCGCCTAATGGCATAGCGCGGGTTACAAGTTAGCTTATTTTGGCCGTTGGCTTAAACCTAATGTATACTAGAGGACTTTGCGGATAATATATACCTACCGCCTAATAGCACGGCGCGGGTTATATTTTGGCTTATTTTAGCCAATACCGCGGGATTAGTTTTAGGCTTAGTGATAGAATTACTTTTTGTTCCTTGCAGCCCTAGGCTAAGTCTTAACTGGGGTTGTCTCTGCAGCTCTTATAACTCCGTATTAGTCGAAAAGGTTAGAGGGGTAAGATATTATTTGCCTTTTTAGGCAGTTGTCCTTTTCTATAGGAGACCTTCTAACTGCTTAGCTACTAGCTCCTAGTATTAATAATAGTAACTTAACGCGTCGACGACGCGTAGCTAGGGGTGTTTAACGCGTGTCCCCTTAGAATACGCGGAATGGGGGTAGGAGATTATCCAGGCCTTCTTAGGCAAGGTAAAGAGGGAGCTTCAAAACGAATGAAGTCCCCCCTAGGTGGGTGAGCTTAGTATAATGTTATGGCTTGTATAAATGCCTCTAAACCGAAGCTTGTAGAATGCTGTATTACGAAGATACTAAGCTAAGGAGTAGAAGAAGGTTAAGGAAAGGACAACGTCTATATATATAGCGCCAAGATACCCCTAACTAGGGCCCCTGTCTAGGTTGCATATAACGGTGCCATGATATCTTGCAGGGGCAGTGCCCTAGCACCATCATATCTATACTCTAAAGTTAAGTTTACTTCTAGACTATTTATAGCGTATACGCAATAGTTAGAGATCTAATTAATACGTAATAGCTTCTACGCTCCTTTTATAGGTCCGTAATTACAAGAAGAA
>Ga0307515_10006076_pt1 | contig 24283 bp, 25 predicted proteins | sample 17_EM_MG_FD_194513 | JGI IMG/M metagenome (GOLD analysis project Ga0307515, IMG submission 194513) | Populus trichocarpa ectomycorrhiza microbial communities from riparian zone in the Pacific Northwest, United States - 17_EM | ecosystem: Host-associated > Plants > Roots > Unclassified | place... | reverse complement strand
ATTTTAATTATCCTAATTGTCCTAATTGTCCTAATTGTCCTAATGGTCCTGATGGTCCTGGAGGTCCGTTTGGTCCGTTTGGTCCGGGCGGCCTCCTGATAGGCTCCTGACAGGAAACCGAGTGTGAGGGTCTCCTGGAGATCCTGGCAGCCCTGACAGGAGCTGTCAGGAGCCTGTCAGTACTGTCAGGAGGCATGAACATTTTCCTGATGAGGGGTGGACGAGAAGGACTTCTAATGGCGGCAGTAGCAGTACATTTGGAGCTTATATTGGCGAGAGGAAGGCTCTATTACACCAAGGTCTAGAGCAAAGATCACGATATTGGTAAGGAAGAGAGATTGCGAATAGCTTTAAGTGCAAGGAGGCCCTCCTTCTAGCAGCTACTACATCTAATTCTGCTAGCTCTACATACTAATTTAGGCGAAGCTTAAGCGAAATTAGATACCATCGCTGCTGCGCGCACGGGGGGGGGCGACACTGAACCTCGCCGACCCTGTATTTCTGATATCAAGGATTAATTAATATTGCGACGGAGGAAGTTGCTTGCCCAGCGAGCAACCTCCGATTGTAGTAGACCGGGGTATTTTTGGCAGTGTGCGCGTATTTTCTGGCGCTCGTAATCAGTAAAGCCGTAACGGCGTTGCCTTATAGGATTTTAACGTTTTGGTATAATAAATAAGATAGAATCGAGTAGAGAGAGTAAGATCTAAGGGTAATTTTGATGGATTTCAATCGTTATATGATAGATTTGATGGCTGAACTTACGGTGAGCAAAGGTCAAATCCAACAAATTAAAAACTGCTTATACCAATATTGGTGGTAGGTGCTTTACAATATTCTCAAAAGCCAGATTATCGTAATATTACACCAAAAAAGGCTTAATCAAGGGGTATAGATCGTAATGTAGAGGTTATCGTTATATACCCTATATCGTATTAAGGAGATTTAACTGTATTTCCCTCAGCCATGTCTTGATTGGTCCCCTGCCATCATTCTCCTTTCTGCTTAATTGACCCGGACTTTCTTATATATAGTTGGCAACGACGTCCCATGGTATTTTTCCCGCAGCGCTTCATATCCCTTGCGGTTGTAAATGTCCCGGAACTCGTATTCGGAAGAGAAGGTCTAGGCGTAGAGCAATTTCACGCCAGAGAGTTTCCGTATCTTTGCTTTAAGTTGAAGATTGGCCTCTGTGTGCGGTTAAATTGGTGGAGCTAGAGTTCTGAACGTATGCTTGAGTGAGGCTTATTTGCCATTGGTGCTAGTCTTAGCCTGTTATGCACCACCGAGACAAAATTAAATTACCGAGAAAGTGCAAAGCTCAGGCATTCATTATTGCCAAAGTCTCGTGTGGTGCGACGAGTGAAAGTGGGAGTATTTCTATCTAGTGTTGGGCTAATTTGTAAATTGTTTCTGAGTAAGTGGAAATACTGTGAGTAACATTATTTAAGACGAAGCTCTAATTCAGCTGTCTTCCATAAGGTTAGGTTAACAGCTGAAGGAGGTTGTAATTGATCTCTACAATGCTCGTCATAATATCGTTTTCCTCATGACACTGGACGCCAAGCCTATACAGAAGCGTAAATCTACAACAATCCTTATTCACCCATACCCAATTTTCCCTCCATTGCAATCGTTTACAGGTACAATTTATACAACACAACCACACCCCCAATTGGTCGTGACCACAGGAAGAAATAATGTCCCACAGTTTTCGCATCCCAGGGAAGGCCAGTTCTCCATACCTAAACACCTAGATGTGCGGTATAATTTTGGTCCAATCAACTGTATCAAAAGCGCTGGGCGGCAAGGCCCGCAATCCAGCAAAGTCTTCCACGATAATATATACCCGAGCCAGCAGGTATATAATGCCAGTGAGACTCGCAGGCAGCAATGCCTTCAGTGGGACTGTCAAGGCCGGATCTTGACCCAAGGAATTATTTCGAATCTTTGCCGCAATGGCTTTCACTTTGGGTGGAATCCACCTAGCGCCAACCCATCGAAGTCGCATTCCCGTCTCGGGGCCGTGAGACTTTTTTGATTTCGAGCGCCACGCTCGCATCGCTGGAAGTACTCGGAAGACGGCTGTGTCTACTATCCAACAGCCAATGATAGCACCTAGACTCATTATCGATGCCACTCGCCAAAGGAGACGTTCCGTATTTGTCGGGAAAGAGAAATTCCATCCGCCCAGGAATATAGCTCCGTATCCGATGGAGAAGACGGAGAAAGCGACAAGAGCCCAGTCCGCGATCTCGGGAAAGGCATCATTCGGAAATCTATTGATCGGCCGAACCTTCGGACGAAACACAATCTTTAATCCTCTCAATAAGTTAATCCAGTGTGACCAATAGAGCGACCAGGACCATTCCTTCCTGCTCACAAAGTCTAGTGGAGTATTGCGATACGGCTCGCGCGCACAATCGCCTGCCTCTCGGAGTATATCAGTAATCGAACAGTTGGCTTCAAGTATTATCGCACGATCTACGTCGGCAGGTTTATGGGCCCAGCAGAATGACGTTCCAAGAGTGCAAAAAATGAATGCGACGGTCGTAAGTTCGAGGGTGGTTATAGCGAGGTGTTGTACAGATCGAGTGATGCAATTTGCTATGAACCAAAGGGTCTGACCAACGGTAATAAAGCGAACGAGACCATCAATCTTGTTCCTATCAGCGATAACCCGTTTATTTATTGCCGGATACGGGAGATAACCCTTTACAACGAGGTAGTGGAGTTGTTTCGCATCGATGGGGAAAGGCGTCCAATCCCGCGGATGAAGTACAAATCCTCCCATATCCGCAAAAAAGGCGTGGTTCATCGTCCAGTCCTTATACCCGGAGAGCTGGAACTCCTTTAATGAGCGGCGAGCTGACGCCCACTGCCCGATAGCCAACATGAGGGTGAACTCTGGGCCAGCGATGCCTAGACATGTGAGGTAGAATTTGCGTCGGAAAAGGACCCATTCATCTTCATCTAGGGCTGGGACCTGCACGCAGAGGACGGTCCAACTGCATAGAAAGATGGTGGAGACGCAGGACCAGATGATATCGAGGGAGCCACGACCGTCTGGCGACGATGTCCATCCTTGAGTCGAGCTACTGTTGCTGGAGTTATTTGGATTTCGGCTAGTTAGGTCAACTGCCAGCGTAGGACGAATGAGCAAGGTTAAAAAAGGAAATAACAAAAGATATGGAAAAACCAGGCTCCAGGATAGGAGACCCATGATAGAAATAGAAACATGAGATGCGCAATGAATATTTAAGTGCTAATCCATCGAGAACGAAGTCATCATTAAGAAAGAGGAGTCGGTAGCGGAGAGTAAATGGGAAGATAAGCGCCGTGTGCTGTGCCGCAACCGCATCGACGGGAACATCTTCGCTTCTCTCAACAACTTGCTGTGTTGAATCTGACAGGCATCTGAAACAGAAAATGTTTGACACGTCCTCCATGGGCACCCAAAAATAAGTGTAATACAGACGCTTTGGCGCTTGCGGCGCAGGAGAAGTGTTCTTCTCTATGATGGAAATGCTTGGCTCTCGGGGATCCAACGATACAATAAGTATTCCTGCCGTGGAAGTCTGCTCATTGGGCATTTTGGCAAAAACTTAACGATGGAAGGAAACAAGATCGATTTATGCCTACAATATATCCTAGGAACGACTAGGCGCTTTTGAGGTCTACCACAAGCTATGCCGTTTGGAGGCCCCATCGAAGCGAGAAAGGCACAGAAACTTGACGTTTTGGCCGTTCCCACCTTTAAAAATTATATTACTATCTATATTTCCGTGCATATTCTATATATACATTATTGCCAATTTTAAGTGAATATTACTGAACATGGAGAGCCATAAAGAAGCCGTAGCGCACATTTCCGCAAGAGTCCAGCAGTTCTACGATCGAAAAGAATCGTTTCGTATTTATCATGGCTCTACTCTCAGCACTCGCGACATTTTATATGAGCAAGATAAAATTGTGGATACTAGCAAACTTTCATCCGTCCTGAAAGTTGATACCGCGACAAAGACTGCTCTTGTCGAGCCCAATGTTCCAATGGACGATCTAGTACATTGTACGACCCAGTACGGATTACTTCCTCCCGTAATCATGGAGTTTCCCAACATTACCGTAGGCGGCGGATTCGCTGGCACTGCTGGAGAAAGCAGCTCTTTCAAGTATGGCCTCTTCGACTGCACCATCAATCGAATTGAAGTCGTGCTTGCGAACGGCGACATTGTTGAGGCGTCCGTGTCTGATCCAGACACTTCTGATCTTTTCTACGCCTCTGCAGGCTCTTGTGGAACTCTAGGTGTGGTCACTCTTCTAGAGGTCCAACTCATAGAGTCGAAACCGTGGGTTGAGTTGACATATATCCCCATCCAGAGCATGCCAGAAGCTATTGCGAAATTGAAAGAAGCCGCGGCAGATCCATCAGTCGAGTACATAGATGGTATTCTTTTCGCTCGAGACTGTGGGGTCATCATGACTGGACGTTTGGTTGACTCGTATCCGGCTGATATGCACGTTCGGTCTTTTCTTCGTGCCCGAGATCCTTGGTTCTACCTGCACGCAGGAGATGTTATCAAAAATTCCAAAGGGCCAGTCAAGGAAGCGATTCCATTGACCGACTACCTGTTCCGGTATGACAGAGGTGTTTTCTGGGGATGTGCTTATGCATTCAAGTACTTCATGACCCCTTTCAACCGCATCACAAGATTCGCGCTGGATCCGTTCATGCGTACGCGTGTGGTTAATCACGCGTTTCATAAAAGCGGACTCTCCAAGCAAATCCTCGTCCAGGATCTCGCATTCCCGTACTCTACGGTCGAGAGGTTTATAGAGTACTTGGACAAGAGGCTAGGAATGTACCCACTCTGGCTCTGTCCAGTGCGTCCGACCCAATACTTGCAGAAGCAGCCTCGGAATACATTTGCAATGGGAAAGGATCCTTTACCGAACGACATGCTTCTCAACATTGGCGTATGGGGGATGGGGCCAAGCGATCACGTGAAATTCGTTGCTTTAAACCGCGAGATTGAGCAGAAAGTCCGAGAGCTTCAAGGGTTGAAGTGTCTCTATGCACACGCATACTATACCGAAGACGAGTTCTGGACCATCTACGACCGTAAATGGTATGACGATATACGCACCAAATACCACGCCAACACTTTACCCACTGTATATGATAAAGTAAAAGCCAATTTGAGCCCCACACAGCCTGAGAACGAGTCTTGGGGTGCCTGGCTGCACCGTAAGGCTTGGGGCATCTGGCCGCTCAGTGGAGTCTACGGAGTTGTTCGCGCAGCAATCGGTGGAAATTATCTTCTGGCTAAGTAGACTCCGGTCAATGTTCCGAAGAGTCGTGACCGGCAACATATTTGCTAATTTCTCAAAATTTTGGTGGAGCCTTTAATGGTTTCGCTCGTTCACAAATGTTGGGGTTAATTATGTATTTCCCGACATCTATTACGCAGACTACGCGTAAGTATTTTCTTTCATTCGATATTTTCGTACACAGTTTTTTATAGCAAGTATATCATAAATATACATTCTCAATTTCCGCGACATCTTCAACGCGCCTTCCGCACCCACGGTGCTCATCAATCTCGCATCAAGGATCCTCAGCATCAAAACATCCCATTCTTCTCTTTTCGCACAACACCCCTACACATCACTAGAATAGTAGCTCTTATTATGCCAAATACCCCCTTCACCCCCGACGGCTACCACCTGCTTATAGCCACGCACAATAGCGTTCTAGCCTGGAACCAGGTGGCTAACTCCCATCTTCAGCTCCAGATCAGCGGGCGGCATACTCGCAGCAAGGAGAGCAGCAAACGACACCGGACTGCTCGCTATCGCAGACAGCTAAGTTGTTATCCTACACGATGTGCAGTGGGGACGGGACAAGAACTACCACTTCAAAGGCACAGAGGTCCGTTGCCCCTCCCCTCCCTACAAAATCCCAGCAGACCCCAGCAGCGCATAGCAGACCCCAGCAAAAGTACATAATCTAACCTCCTCAGAACAGGGCGGAATCAGACCCTTCGAATTCTCCCCAGACTTGCAAACCCTCTCCTTCAGCACGACCCCTCCGTACAGACCTACTCTTCACCGCAACACGCCCTGTTCCCCCGCCCGCACGCACCCGTCCTGGCAGTCAGCGCTACGGCCCTCCTCTCCGCCTCCGCGCACCGCCAACCCTCTACCTCTCCTCCCTCGCCGCCACCTCCCCGGCCTCCCATACCTCTACCACGACCACTACCACCACCTATACCGCCCCGCCCCTCACCCACCCCCGGCCTCCACAACCCCCGTAACAACCGCCCCATTTCACCCCACGCGCCCTCACACCTTCCTCCTCGGTTTCAATGACGGGACCGTGGCCGCATACCACTGGCCGCAGCCGAAACCCCAACCCCAGTCCCAGCCCTAATCCCAGTCCCAGCGCTCTTCCTCCCCATCGCACGCCACGCGCGCCGTCAGTGTTGGCGGGGATGGGCGCGTGCGGTTGCCGGAGTGCAGGATGCGCGAGGCAAGGGCCGGGGCGGTGCTGAGGACGTGTGAGGTTGAGGGGGCGGTTGAGATTGGGGGGGTTGGCGGTTCTAGGAGCGCGTTTGGGTCGTGGGGTTGGAGCTGGGGATGGGTCTAGAAAGGGGGGTGGGAATAGGGGTGGGAATGGGGACACAGGGGTGGGGGAGAGCGCGATTGCGGTGGCGCGGCGGGATGGGGTCGTGAGGGTGTTTGATGGGGTGGGGTTGCTCAGGGGGGAGGTGAGGGTTCGGGGGCCGGTGGTCGGGGCCAGGTCCAGGTCCAGGTCCAAGTCAAGGGTTAGGTACCATGCCAGCGCCAAGCCCAGCGGCAGAGGGCAGGGATGAAGCAGGGGAAGGGGAGGAGGAAGGCGGTGAGGCGGACGAGGAAGAAGGGGCAGAAGGCAACGAGAGAACCGTCAAGCGCGTTGAGATCTCCAAGCCAGCCGTCCTGCCCGTAGTCCTCGATGTGGATCTATTCTCGCCCGCACGCGCACACACGGCACCAAAGCCGCATCGTAGACGCACAAGGCCGCGGATCGGGAATGAGACGTTTAGGACGCCGTCGATGTTCCCAGTCACGGGCCTAAGCAGCAGCAGGGGGAAGGGGAAAGCGGGGGTGGTGACGTTTAGGACGCCGTTGAGCTCGGGAACTAGCACGCCAGTGGAGAGGGACGATGTTATGATGAGTAGTGCGATTCAAGGGGGCGTGCTGCATTGAAGGCTGCATGGGAGACTGCATGAGGATAATAAAAGGCTGGAGGAGGTGAGGCAGCTGAAGGCTCGGATTAAGCATTTGAAGATGGCTGCGCATCGACATAGGCGTTGAAGGAAGGCTGAGATGGGTGTTGTTTTCCTGTTCTCTACCTAGCTGAATGTGCTTTGACTATACCGTTCAGATGTACATATATTAGAAACCATTCTACAAAAGAATGTCCCGCCATGCAATCATATCCCCATTGCGCTGATGCTGATATCGATGCAGATAGAAATGGCTTCCTCGCAGTCATGCCAACATCAACATCAAGAATCAAACAACATTATCGTATCATAAGCCAACCCAAGGCTCCAAACACCACAATACCCAACCATGAATGCCAGCCTACACGGCAACCATATCACCAACAACCCCATCAACCTCATCCTCACTCTCGTCGACGCCAATCCCCGAATCGAACTTCCTCCTCCCATGCCCACTCCTCATATTCACAACGCGAACTCGATTTTTAACCTTAGCCACGCGCCCATCCATGACACGATGCATATTCCCGCCGTTGGCAAGATGCAACGTGACGCCCTCAACCTTAATATCCTCCACCTCGCGCAGGGCCTCGCCGCTCCGCTGACCTAACCCGGCCGCGCGTGCCTCAACGCGCTCCATCATCGCGCGCATCTCCTTGGTCATGGCCTCCGCCGTGTCCCTGCCATCGTCTGCCCGGGCGCGGAACTTCGCCTTCAGCTCCTCTAGCCTCGCGCTCAGCGCCGCGATATCGACGGCGCGGGCGTCGGCGACCAGACGCATGGCGTCGATCTCGCGGTTCTTCTGCACGAGCACGGCCGCGTACTCGGCGTCGCGGTCGTGGCCGGTCTGGGTGAGCGATGCAATTTCGGATTCGCGGGAGGCGATGAGGGAGCGCAGGGACGAGACTTCGTCGGCGTGCGCGTTGACGATGTTGAGGAGTTCGGTCGCTTCGGCTTCGACGCGGTGTTCGAGGGACGACTTCTGGGCGGTCAGTTGCTCGATTTCGGTGTGCGCGGAGGCGAGGTCGTCGGTTAGGCCTGCGATGGTAGAGTCTTGTTTGGCTATCACGGCTTGGTGTGCAGAGGCGGTGGTGGCTGCTTCATTCTGGAGCGTCTCGATGGTAGCGTCGCGGTCTGTGATGGTCTGTGCTAAGTCCACGATGTCGGACCGGAGCGATGAAATCTGGCTGGATGTGTTCTGAGAAAGCTCTTCATACTCCTGGCGGATTGTCTCGAGGGCCGTTTCCAGTCGTGCGATTTCCGCATCTGTGGATTCAATGAGCGCATTCTTCTCCTCTACCATTCGCTCCAGCTTCTGCTCCGTCTTTGCAAGCTCCAGCTCTAGCTCAGCGATTGTGACATTTCGGGCAGCAGACTCTGCCTCAACTGCCCGACGCTGAGCAGCCTCAGCCTCTATATCTTTCTCAAACTGCGCGTTACGGGCCTTAGCCTCTTCATTTAACTGTTTGATAGAGTTTTCTTTCTCCATCTGCACTTGGAACAGTTTGGAGCGTAATTCGTTTGCTTGTACGCCGGCGTCATGGATCTTCGATTCCAACTCCGCAATCTTCTCGTTACGCTCATCAAGTGTTGCCTCAGCCGCTTCACGTTGGCGGTGCTCAGAATCGGCAAGAGAGCGGAGCGAGTCGAGCTCAGCGTTCAATTTTTTAAGTGATTCCTCAGCATCCTCTATCTTGATTTCCAGATTGGCTATGGAAGTAGTCTTCTCATCAAGTTCTGCTTCCGCGGTTTCACGCTGTGCTTTCTCGGCTTGGGCAAGAGTATCGATGCGCGACACTTGGGCGCGGAGATCTTCAAGATCCTTTTCAGCGGCATCAATCTTAGCTTCAAGCCCATTAATGAAGGTCAGCTTTTGCTCGGCGTCGGTTTCGGCTGTTTCACGAGCTTCGGCCTCGGCTCGAAGTCGTGATTCTAGATCAGCGATCTGGTTGGCGTAGTCCTCTTCCATTTGGGCAATTTTAGCTTCATGCTCTTGCTCCATACGAGTAACCAAGCCCTCGAGGCTAGCGACTTCATTACGGTAACCCTCAAGGGCCTTCTGCAGACGTTCAATAGAGACGTTTTGGTTGGAGACTTCCTCCTCTAGGCCATCAATCTTGGCGTCCATCTCAGTAATGTCCTTGTCCCGCTCGTCCATAGCATCATGCATGACCGCAAGCTCATCTTCCAGTTCGATAATGGTCCTCTGCCGCTCTTCGTTTTGAACATCCAAAGTATGCCATTGTTGTTCGAGGGCTGTTTTGCGAGCATCGACCTCAGCAAGCTTGTCAATCAAACCAGTATTCTGAGTTTGAAGAACCTTCTCCATCTGATTGTGCTGCTCCACTAGGGCGGTCTTTTCCTTCAGCTCGGCCATGAGACCTTTGATGTGGCTGGTCAAGGCAGCAAGGAGTTCGCCATTCTCCAGGCTAGTTGGAGTACCGCTAGGAAGGAGATACTCAAGCTGGGCACGGGCTTCACGGAACGAAGTCCGAATTGCTTGAAGAACCACATCGGAGCCTGCTTCCGGGTCTGCGAACCCAAGACCTTGAAGTTCAATGGATAGGATTTGTAGGGCGGCTTTAGCATCTGCTGCTTCGCGGGCGAGAGAAGCAATAGCACCTTCGAATCGCATGATATCGGCCTCATGGGCGGAATCCGGAAGGGAAGCTTGAGTGGCGGCTTCCGAGAGCGATTGACTGCTCGTGAGCTTGGACATGGATGACTGTGATGAGTAGAAGCCATTTACGTGTGGAGTAGCATGCATGTCCTCTTGGGAAACATTAATGTCCTCAGGGTCGACAAGGACAAGATCGTGATTATCGTCGTCGTCCATGTCGACATCCGCACTGTCGCCTCGCTCGCTGCCGGAGAAGATGCCCTGAGTCTTGTGATCGGAGATTTCTTTTCTGAGTCTGCTTAGCTCATCCTCCATCTGCTTGACCTTGTCGTTATTGCCACTGATGTCGATGCCCATCTGTCGCTGTATCTCCGCCTCTAGCATCAGCTCTTTAACCCTTTCGTCCTTCTCTCGAACTTGGCGTCGAAGATGTTCCACCTCATGTCTGGTCCGAATATCTTCCTTGTTGTGTTCTTCGATGTCGTTGACCTCTTCGCTGAGATGACTGCGGCGAAGTCGACGCTTCATGCGATCGTCCAATACCGCTCGAAGGGGCACGAACTGAAGTTCTCGAGTAGCATTTCCGGCACCTGGTTGCGAATTGTGCAGTTGGGCAGGAAGCGAAAAGCGGGAATTGCGACCTGATTTCGTAGGTTGGGCTAGGGTGGTACGATTCAGATGTGGTGTCAGCCCACTGGAGGATAAGTTTCGAGGAGTTGTGGCTGGGGTCGTAGAGTCTGGTTCAGCAGAAGGGCCAGGATCAGAGAAGCGGGTACGCTTGCCAGCAGTCTTGTTGATGACGACCTGGATGGTATCCGGTTGGTCATAATGGAGGACAGCATTTTGTAATTCATGGTTAAGCTGTGTGGAATCATCCACGATTGTTCGCTTGACTCGTTTCTTGGGGGAGTATTGAACACCGTCGGTGGGAGCGGGTGAAGAAGATGAAGTAGCTTCATGCGGGGAGTTTAAGTTCCGGTTGGTTAAGTCGGTAGACGGAGTTCTGCTCTGCCGCTTACGTCGAACACCTCGAGGAGGGGGAGCATCACCAGGGCCGTCGTAGTGGCCTGAAGAATGTCGGATTCGTGCCATGACGTGGTCTATGTTTACCAAAACCGAGAACCCAAGAAAAAAGTCAAGGCAGTTGAACCAGGATGTTCAAGAGTTGTGGTTTGGGGGAAATAAAAGCACAAGCAAGATTTCACAAGAATTAAAGACGTTGGGAGAAAAAAGTTATGGCGGTGAGAATAACAAATGCTCGGATGAGGAGGTTGGGTTCTATTTTATGCGGGAAGCCACACATCATCACTAAAGCTAAGCGAATTCATAGCGAATGGATGGCTTATGCAAGACAAAAAGTGATAATAAATACCGGGCCCTCCCTGCCACTCAATGCAACATTACGTCGACGCGTCGCTGGGTCAACAACGCGTTTTTTTAACATTTTCAACTATTTTCGAAACCAAACAGACTCGCTAATGTATAGAGCAGCACATAATAGGGGATGCTCACGACGCTGTACATTTGGGTCAAGATGCATTTTGCAAACATCATCGGAAAATTTTCTTAGCGCGACTCACGAGCCTCAGAAAGCTAGGCCGTTGCCAAGCCCTTACACTTTATGACGACACTAAACTCGGTAAACCCTGGTCTCTCGTGCTTGAACCCAAGGAATACAGAAGTTCGTAGAAGATTCTGCTAGCATCCAACTCAAATGCAATCGAGGGGTGACCCACTCCAAACTCCTGGTCTCATTTTCCTTTTTCTTGATGAATTACAGATACTAAGCCAGTAGAGTGCCAAGACATCATCTAATCGTAACAACCAATATTAAAACAACCTATTTTACCTACCAACTCGCTTGAAATGTTCTTACTGGTACGATTAACGCCGAAGTGCTAGAAGGAAATAAGTTCGATCATAAAAGCGAGCGCAAACACTAGCAAGCAGAGTCAGTGAAATAATGATTAAGAATTAATTTTAAGACGTACTTGAAGCCTTCGAGTACTTGCATCGGACTCAGAATAATGGTTTCGCGAGAGCAGCAAATCTGCTAGATCCTTCTTTGTTTTCTGAATGTCTATTATATGCTGCAAATATTAGTCAATTTCGTAGTGACCTTTGGGGGAGTGTTCTACTTCTTCAAACGAATTTTTCATGTAGAAGCGGATAGTGGTGACTTCTTTTGCTTGGCCCATGCGATGGATACGCGAAAGAGCTTGTTCTTCGACGGTGGGATTCCAATGTGGTTCCATGAGATATGCGCGAGACGCGACGGTGAGGTTAAGTCTTTTCAGTTAGCGGACACTTTTGTCAATCCAAAGGGACCTCTTACCCGACAGCACCGCAAGACAAAGTCAGAAGCATGACTCGTACGTCCGGATCGCTACGAAAACTGTCAATTGCGGCCTGCCTCTGCTTCTGGGAACCTTGCCCGTCGAAGCGAACGCAGGCTATGGACACATTCGTAAGACCACTTTCCACCAAATCAAGGGTTGAGGTCCAGAACGAGAACACAATACTATAATTTTCAGCTTGGGAGTCATAGGTATTTCCACTTAATAAAAGACATACCTCTTGGTAGCACTATCGAGACTCTTTAACTGGAAAACTAGTGCAGCGACCTTGGTAGGAAGGGTGTGGGGGTGATCTGGTGTATTTTTTCGCTTAGGGTATTCAGTAGAGCCGGATAATACGACTGGAGATATTAAACAAGGTGGAGAATGACCGCAATATGCCACTGGCACAGCTGTCCCGACACCTCTATCCAAACAAGCTGGGCAAAAAAGACGAAGGCAACGGGAGAGATGTGCTTGCCTTTCAGGTTTCCTCCCGGCTGCTGAAAAAATATACTCGGAAGTCTCCAAATCTATGGAGCATGCGTAGCAGGATGTGTTTCCAAAGGCCAATAAAGAGTTAAAGTACCGCTGCGCAAGCTGGGAAGTCCACTCTTGGTTTGCTGGGCTCGCACTGCATGAGTTCTCTGTAGAAGGACGGTAGTAGACGCCGAGATTGCAGATCATGCGGAGGCTGTTTATTTGCTGAAGAACGTTCAGATATGACCCGGATGCTTCAGATCCGCTACTTAAAGCCTCATCCAGGGCTCGCACTGCTCTTGTTTTGGCCTCTTCATATATTGAGGATTCCTCTGGACTGAATTCAAAGTAACAAACGGTATCATGTCTTCGAGGTAGTTGGATTGTGGATTTGGATCGGCGGAGCAATAAGCATCGTAACAACGTTTTCAATCTTTTGACGGCTTCTTCCTCGTTCCCTTGTTTCCATATCTGTATGATATCGGTCTCAAACACTTTCGGTTGATAATATGGATACACACGGAGGAATTTGAACAAAGCAGCCAGGTCAGAAAGCCGATTCTGCAAAGGGGTACCCGTGACGGCCCAACGGGAGACAGCCTCAAGGGCACATATAGCTTTCGCTATTTGAGAACTACAGTTCCGAATCCAATGCGCTTCATCAAGAATAACCCGTCGCCAGCGTGTAGCAAATAGGATGTTCGCTTTCAGATCAATAGCTTTCTTCCACTCAGCGGAAACGGTATGATAAGTTGTAATAATGATATCGTATTGGTTCAATTGGTCAGAACAAGAAACACGATTTCGGCCGTGATATCTGTACCATCTAAGACTGTCAGGTTGCAGGTGCTCATTAAATTGTTCCTCCCAAACAGAAATCAGTGGGGGTGGCACAATCACTAAGGTAGGCTTCCTGTAAGGAAAATTTCGCCGCGGTGATGCCACATCTAGTAGGCATGGCTCGCTTTGGGGTGAGATTGCATCACTCGCAATGAGCGAGATCATAGTCAACGTCTTCCCAAGGCCCATTGGGTCAGCCAGAATACCTCCACTAAACTGAGGCGGGGGTTCGCTCCGACATGTCTCCGTGACTTGGTTAACAAACGCTCTTCCCCGCGTGGATTTAATCTCTTTCCAGAGATCCATAGCGTTGGAGTTGAGATTCCAACCTTTTTCTCTGCGATTCATGAAAGTTAATGCTTGTTTCTGATGCCTACTAAGCGTCGTCCTCAGCCCATGGGGTTGCTTTGCCTCAAACAAGTCTTCCTCAGTGTTGAGAATCTCTAGAAGATCCTTAGGGCTCTTGAGATTGTCAACCTGGTCAGCAAGAAAAGAGTCGTCCAGATCAAATGTCATTGGGCAATCTTCCGAGATCCTTGCTGATAAGCGATGCGGATTACGATATCTAACATTGCGGTCGCAACCACGAGGATCTTGCAAAAACAAGCCGCTGTCCTGAAAGAAGCGGCCGATGTCTTCAAATAGTTCACTGCTACCGTAAATAATGATAGAAAGTGAACATGTTGTCCGTGAAAGGCTATCGGGGCCTCGTTTGCGGCTCGCTGAGGCCGTTTTATCATCCAAAACACATTGAACTTGGAGGTCGATCGCATGGTCCTCGCGTAGAGCTTGAACTATATGTGAGTGTTCGGTTGCAATTGATCCCTGAATAGGACATTCTCCTATAGTGGTGAAGCTTATCGATGAGTCGAATCGGACAGCGAGGGGCGTAGCTATTTCGAAAGTGAACTGGGTTTGGATTTCTGCGCCCAGTCCAGAAACCTGCACGAAGTGAGCATGCATGCTAAGCCAACAGATGCCAATCTTATACCATGCCAAAGCAAACTTGCTCATCATTTGCTGAAGCTTTTTTGACCAGTGGATTATAGAGATGTGATCTGTCGACGTCTCCCACTAAAATCTCTGCTGGATCTAACTTGGCTTTCGGTTCTAACCTTGGGTGCGCAGCTTCAGTAAGGGAAGTAGTTTTCTTTGAGTGATGCCACCCTCCAGAAATATCTGGTAGGAGAGATGGAAAAGAATTGGCATTACAGCTGCTTCTGGTGTCCGTCCAATATTGCTCGGCAACCAAGAGTTCTTCGTGGGGCTGGTCAATCTGGTCGCCCTGTCCTGGATGCCTGACTAGTTGATTTATACCGGGCTCAACTTGTAGTATTTCTTCAGCATAACGACGTTGCTGGAAGGGAGTATGGAGTTTTGTTCCTCCACCTGTCTCATACGCCTGCTGTTCAGACCCTTGTTGCACCCATCTTGCTTCCTGACCCTCGGCGGCAGAAAGCAGTCGTCGTCTTTTAGGCTCGGTGAATTCGAATCTTTCGGGTTCAATGTGGGATTGCATAGTCCATGACAGTGCCGGGAGCTATAGTCGTACTGAAGGATGTAATCGTAGAAAAAATCGCAGGCTTCTCGACGCGCGCGAAAATGAAGGGGGCTCCTACTGAAGGGTTTGTAAAAATATAGGAATTTGGTACGCAAAACCGGGTATGTCCAGGTTCAGATGTTGTGATGCAGGGTGTAGGGCAAAGTAGATTTCAGTGCTGCGCCCTCAAGGAGCTCCACAAGACTGGCGCACAAGGCTGGCGTGGCGGTGCTGCATCTTATCCGCTGGCAATGCGGCAATCTGCTGAAGCATCGATCCTAGAAAAGACTCCCACTGATAGAGTCTTCGTGAGAGCTTGTAACTTCAGCCTCATTCATCGGTTGATTAGGACGTGCCTCATGGCGGCCCCTCCCGCCAGTGCGCCCGGTTCTGTAGCCGCGGTAGATACGATCCAGCAAGCGTTCGAGGACTTCGAACGAACAGTAACGCCTAACGACTCCTACACATTTTCCGCGACGACTTTGGGGAATGTGCGGCAGGCGGCCCTTGATGTTGAGCGGTTGCTGGCTGCTCGACAGTCCCTTTGCAATGTGGCCCGGCTTGAACCATTTTTCGCTGGGTTAGAACATTACTCGAAAGTCATCGAGATCCTCTGCAACGGAACTCCTTACCTCCCCTGGATTTGGGCTCCCGTCAAACTTGCCTTGCAGGTAGGCATTGTCATTCGCATGCCCCAAAAGCCTTCGCGACTCGGCTTACTTAAACAATCCGCAGCTTGCTTCTGAGCATATCGAATCTTTCAAAATCATTATCGACGCATACGCGCAGATTGCAGAGACACTACCACGATTCGATAGGCTGGGTGAAGCTTTCAAAGCGAATCCGGAATTCCAGCAGGTCTTAGCTGTCTTTTATGCAGATATCCTACGGTTCCATAAAGAAGCCTACATATTTCTTCGCAGGAGCGGTTTGTTCACTTCCCTAGGCATTTGAGAGACCTAAACTGAACGTTGCTCAGGTTGGAGTACCTTCTTTCGTTCTTCGTGGGGCCGTTTTAATCGTCGATTTAAGGGTATTCTCGCAAACCTATCGAGACATTCAGAGTTAGTAGATAAGGAGGCCAATGCCTGGGATATCGCTGAAGCACAGAAATGGAGGAAGGAAACAAGGCTTTGGAGAGAAGAATCTCTTTCGGAGATTGCCAAGCGGGAAAGGGAACAAGCTTCCGCCCAATATCAGTCAGTACTCTTATGGTTGGAGGCCAAGGACTCCGAACAGGACGACATTTTCGATGCGCTTTCAAATTCTAGTTATCCGGGAACATGTGAATGGATTTTAAAGAACTCAAAGATAGTCTCTTGGCTGCGGCAAGAACAACATGAACCATTCCTATGGCTTATGGGAAAACCTGGCTCTGGCAAGTAAATTCAAGTTACGCCCTAATCTTGTTTTTCATTAACCCAGTCTGTAAATCGCCCTATACAGCAACTAACATATGGGAAGGAAAGAGCGTTATGACCAGCAGAATCATTCATTTCCTCCAACAAGATAAACAAACAACTATACTGTACCACTTTTGTACGTATGTTTCATCGCCATCGACCCGATATGGCCATATTCTCAGATCGTTGGTTGCTAAGCTGCTCCGAGGCAATAGCGATCTTCTGGCATATGTCTATGAGGAATACGTCTTAGACCGCAAGACTGCGTCGCCAACAAATTTGGAACACCTCATCCTAACGCTTTTGCCTTCTCTATCAAGTGCACGGTCCAAGGTTGCAGTCAGAATCATCTTGGATGGATTAGACGAATGTGAAGAGGACCAGCAACAGCGTATCATAAGCATATTAGATCGCGCCAGTCGCTTGCCGACGACTGGCACCGTCTGCAAAGTACTTGTATCGAGTCGAGATACCCCAAAATTGACAAGATTGTTGAGGAGAAAACCTTCTATTTCTTTTAAAGATGAAATTGTAGCCGTGTCGAAAGCAATACAATACTACATCCAGAAAAGATTGGATGATATGAAACTGGAATTGCTGGAGTTGCAGATAACTGATTCACAAATCGAGTATGCTAGGAATGCTATCGTAGCGAAGTCTGATGGTATGATTATCTGTCTATTTCCAATTGAAGATACTATTATTTACTAGCACTGGAAAGGGATGATACTCTGGGCTCGACTCGTTTTAGACATGCTCAGCTCAGAAGTTTTCAATTTCAACGATATGAAAGCTGCTGTCGATTCTTTGCCGAAGGGATTGCCAGAGTTGTAAGCACCATCACCTATGGTTCGCTAGGAGTTATCTTTTAGCTAACGCCTTCTTAGCTATGGTAGAATTCTGAGTCGGCTTTATGCGCAATTGGGCTCCGCCTCCCTTGAAAGAGCCAGGCGCACCTTATCGTGGATTGCGTTCGCAAAAAGGCCGATGAAAAAGTTTGAGTTGCAGACAGTCATCGACCTCCACACGGAAAATTCCGTTCTCACTCCTCTACTCCCTGATCAGGCGTTTGACCTGTGTAAGCCGCTGATAGAAATCAGCTCAGAAGGCATACTCCGATTTGTGCATTTGTCAGTCCAAGAGTAAGGCTATCGACCCACTAGACTGCGACATACCTTAATAATACTCATCACCCAGATATCTTGTGGATCCTACGAGTGGTCCTTTTCTCAGAGAGACTATCGGTTGTCGTGATATGTCTATAGCCTGTGCGGCGTATCTTACCAACGCTCTGCGAGTGCTCAGCCCGTCTTTCTCCGAGCATGATCGAAATTGCCTAGTCGGAAAGGGCCTTCACGGGTTTCACCTCTACGCCCACGAGTTCTGGATCGAACATTTGTTAGGATTCGCAAAGATTGATGGCGACATTGTTACAGGAGGTTCCACTCCCTTATCACGCTTACTCCATGAGTTTTGCAGCATGATTCACCCATCCAACGCATTAGATCCAACTATTATGGATGGTGATGCCAGACCATCAAACTGGGATGCAAGACTGGCTCTGCTCGCAGCAGATGATCGTATATATGCCGCTGTTGCCTCTGAGCTCTATTCCCGTTCTCGTACAAAAGACGGAGCTCGCACGCGTATGTAAATATCCTATGCCGTATTCGAGCTACAGTGAAGCCTAATGTTATGTTTTATAGCAAAGTTTGGCCGGACTCCAAATACTGCACTAACACAAGCTCTGAAGACTTATCAAAACACTGTGCAGCTTCTTCTTGACTCTGAATCGTATCCTGGATTAAGCCGGGAAGAACTGGAGACCTTCAAGACCACGTATAGGACTGAAGCATACACTTGCCGGTATTCTCGATGCCCACGTACATCCAATGGATTCAAATCAGATCAGTTGCGTTGCCAACATGAAAATGATGCACACAGACAATCTCTGAAATGCACCGTGCCTGAATGCAAGTTTGGATTGTCTTTTGCATCTAATAGAGCACTGAAGAGTCATATTCAAAAGTACCATTCCCTACCCTCTACTAAAAACTACCCGCAATCGATACGGCGCTTGCTTCCGCCATCTCAAGGTCCGAAACCCCCACCCTCCCAGAACCCTGATCCTAACGGACCTCCCTTTGGAAAAATTACGGAGGATGGTGGCCGGAGTTCGCCGGATTTCGACACCCTGAACTTTGGTTTTGGCTTTGACAGCTTTCCTCGTACTGAAAACAGTGGCTCCCCACTCCCCCAGAGCTCTCCCTTTGAAGATTTTATGGGGGGTTATGGCTGGGGTTCACCGGATCCCGGCCTCCTGCACGGACTAGACGTCCTTGAAAATGATGACTTCGATAGCTATTTACATTTTGAAGACGATGGCCCTTTTAGAAGCTATATAGAGGGATAGTCCTTAGAAGTAGCCCACAAGTCATAACTATCTGATGCAGGATTGAACTCGGCTTCGAAGTGGATTCTTCGATCTCTCAATTTTAAATAGACTCTTAGTCACACCACCCCTTTAATATTGCCAATACCATCTCCATCACCTCCAGAGTCACCCCTATTCCCTTCGTATGCAGACTATCAGCTATACCGGTTTCGGAGTGTCTACGTGTCGTATGTTCAAAGACCTCGCATCACGCCGCCTCTACAACTTCCATCGTGACATTCCTGTGCTCGTAAGATCCGAATTCCGGGGAAAGTGCTCTATATTTTGCTATGGTGGGCCCCACGCGCTGTCGAGGTGTCCACTCAACTTCTAGTATCCTGGATGTGCTCGTGTGAATGGCTCTAGATAGTCAAGTGAGGCGTAAAATTTCTCTGTATATTTACCTAAAGTACTTCAGGTGCTCGTCCCGAACTCTTATAGCATAAAAGGGACCAAATAAATTACCACTCGCATTTTCGTGTCTCTTAATAGCGAATAGGATACTTGAGGCACGCTTTCTCAAGCTTATGCTTATTGCCAAATTTGGAGTACCAAAGCCACCATTTGGTCTCAACATTCTGTTTTCTAGATAGCTCAAAGGCGGCCAACTTCCTAGGGACATTAATTACTCTCCGAGCTTTTATGCTCTCTTTGCATCTCTTCTCTATTTCAGGAAAACGATGCCGTTGGTGGATAGTCGTGGCTTGGCAATTTCTCAGAGGAACTGACGCGTTCATCAATTATCAAGTTTAGAACCTTCAACCAAGTTCTCGCTCATGAATTAAGCGCACCTTATTTAGACGATTGTTTGAGGATATCGAGGCTCGGCGCTGGTGCTTGTACAAGATCACTGCATAGCTAAAGAGCTTTGAGGTAGTGAGGTAGAATCGATGCTGGACAGATAAACGAATCAATCAGCAGCTCGATTGGAGCCACAAACGTCAGCAAAAGCAAAAATGAGGCAACCCACCCTTCTGACAGCAACCTTATTTCATCGTATCGGTACCTTTTGTTTATTTCTAATAGCAGTGACCATTATTCCCTTATTAAAGCGGGAGTAAAAAGAAAAAAAGCTCGACAAAGAAGAAGAGAGAGTCTCCGTCGGTGCTCGCATCCGCGTGATCGGAGAATATCCTGCTTGACAACCCTGCGTCGCATCCGGCCGATATCGCATAACCCCGTCGCCTCTCTCCTGTGGCCACGAGGATAATAATATTGGCGTGCCCGCATTAAATGCCATCAAAGGGGAATAAATTTGCATAACAAAAAATATACTCTTATGTGTATAGTGACTGTCAGCGACCTTCCTATTAAGACAAAAGCTAAGCAGGTAAAGAAGGTGCCGATCTCTCTGTGAAGTCTCCCTGTCTCTCTCTCCCTTTGGGTCTCCCTCTCTCGCTAGCTAGTGCTGCCGGACGAGATCAGCGCCACACGTTGGCAAGTAGTGGTCATCTGTGAAGAGCATTAAGACTGCGGGCAGGCCCTGCTCCCCATGCGGGCGACACCTTATTTCGTCATCCATCGATTCCATCTCTGCTGATGCACTACCGACACCACCAATCCTGAAGACTTGATGCAATCCTTCATATACGCCATAACTATACCCACCATCACTTTATCCGACCTGAGAGAACGTCTTTGACAGATAGCTCCTTAAGTTTGCTACAATTCCACTACTCCACCCCCAAACTCCAACTCGCCACTGTCAAGACAATGAACTCTCACAAGCCTCCTCTCTTTACCCTCCCTGCCGAGCTCATTCATCATGTTCTCTCTTTTCTCTCCCCTCTGGATCTCGTCGAAGTTTCTCAAACCTGCCATCTCTTGCACAACCACACTCTCTCCGACCAACTGTGGCAACCCTTCGTCCAAGCCAACGTTCCCGGAACCATCCTTAAAAGCCCCTACCCAGCCACATCCTGGCGGTCCCTTTACACAGACCACCACCCCTACTGGTTCCTCTCCAAGCACAAGATCTGGTTCGCCGACAACCAGCACACGGGCAAACTGCTCATCGCGCGCTACGACCCGCGTCTCCCAGCCATCGAAGCCTACGCCCTGGTGGCGGAGCGCCGCCAACCCACCATCCCGCACTGGCACTGGAACCCGAACGCCATCATCCACACCTTCTCCCCGCGCATCCAGCTCGACCTGAACGCGCCCGTCCTCCGCCTCGACACCGCCGCCCTGGCGCGGGCCCGCCGCACCAGCCCGGACACCGGCTCGCGGCTGCAGCGCGAAATCCCCATGGCCGTGCACGGCGTCACCACCACCACCTCGGCGGGGCTCTTCTCGCGCCTGCTGCTCTCACGCCCCCTCCCCCCCGCCGCCATCACCCCCGGCACGCGCGTCTGGCCGCCCGCCACGATCCCCGCGCCCGAGCGCACCCGCCGCGAGAGCGTGTCGCGCTACCGCAGCTCCGGCCACCGCCCCGGCCGGCTGCACGAGCTCAGCAGCACGACGTTCCGGCTGCGCAAGTGGGTGCAGTTCAGCGGCCGCGCGCCGCAGCAGGGGCTCGGCACGCGCGTCGGCGAGGATGTCGCCACATTCGCGACGCTGGATCCCGCGCTCTACACGCCGACCGCCGCGCGGCCCTGGCGCGGCATCTGGTGCGGGGATTATGCCGGGCATGGGTGCGAGTTTCTGGTCGTTATGCAGCCGGAGGAGCCGGGGCCGTTGCCCGAGGCTGCGGAGCGGGCGCTGGCGCGGCGGAGTGCGAGCGTGGGGAGTGAGGAGAGTGGGGGTAGCGCGGCGATGGGGGCAGACGACGGGGGTGGGAAGGGGGCTGATGTGGAGGCGGGGTTGGGCGCGCTGCAGATCGGGGTAGAGGACCCGGAGGAGCGGAAGTATCGCGGGCGGATCGAGGCTGTAAAGTTGACGGGCGATCCTAACATCCCGCGCGGCGAGTATACATTCATTGCGCCCGATATCAGCCGGGATGGGCTGCTCCGTGTGGCGCAGGAGGAGATCTTTAGGGGCGCGAGGGTGGTTAGGTGTGTGGGGCATATTGCTGCGGCGGGGTTTCGGGAAGGTATGTTTGTCAAGTCTAACTCCTCCTTTTCCTTTCTCTTTCCTTTCCCTTCACCATTTAATAGTCATTTGAAAAAATCTATTTCTGCTGCAATGCAGATCTCTCAAATGGTGTCTATGCTTTCGGAATATAGGATGGAGCTAACGGCACGATCCCCAGACGACTTCATCCCCTCCCAACTCATCCTCATCTCCCACGACAAACTGGCACAGTACTGGGAGACATTCGGCCATGTTTCGTTCTACCAGCGCGTCGACATCGACCAATTCACCCGCATCCCCTGAGCCGAACCCAACTCTCAGCTCTCCATCCAAGCAGTGCATGGCTGCGTGGGTGGCGCGGACGGGGGCTAGTCGATGCCTGCGAGTCTATCCTTGTTTCCGTGCTCAAGCGCGTGTTAGAGCCATTGGCTCGCACTAGACAAACTTTTCCCGTTGACTTCTATGCTCGGTTTGCATAGCGCGGAGTTCTAGTTTTAACGGGCTGGATTGGATCTGAAAGTTGCATTTTAGGCGTTTCATATTGTGTATTAAACTTGAGAATGTCGATAGGATAGTGTATTAAGGACAGCAGCAAGTTGAAGCTCTATAGGGAATGTAGGGTGGTTAATATGCCCTCGGTAGATGTCATACCGGACAACATCGGCTTGGCTATTAGAGTGCATGTACTCTGAATATTTTCAACTGGTGATCGCTAGTATGGAACGACACGTCAGGTAAGAGAACCTCCTTTGGGCTAGATTAGGAATATCCTTTAGAGCCCATAACCTTGTAATGGAAGATTTGCATCCTCTAGTCTTTACAACCAATCATCATGAAACACCAACAATACTCGTGTACCAACCGCACCATTTCCGGCCCTCTACCGCATTTATACATTTCTCTAAAACAACCCAAGCGTAAAGTTCACTTCTCTCACCTCTACCAACCCAACGCCAACCGTCACCATTTCCCAACTCCCTTGTCTCCATGCCATTGTACCCGCTGAAATGCACCATAGCCATCCCAACCAAACACCACCCGCCCCATCTTCTCTTCTATAAAAAAGACAATATTCACACACCGGCCCCGCACTCAACCCATTCCCATAACACTGCCAAACTCCTTCCCCATCTCAGCCACCAAAGTGTCGCTGGCCCTCAAGAGCTGTTGATAATATCTGGGGACTTAATATAACACTTCGAGTCCTAATCCACGCCCTCATCTACATACATCGACTTCCCCTGCTCGCCTGCACCTCCCTCTGTCTCTTTCCTCTCGCCGCTCTCCTGTCCAGTTGCCGTGTCCGCTTGCTCGGTTGGTATGAGTTGGAAGCTGACGACGAAGAGCTCGGTGTTGGTTTCGCGGTCCTTGAGGACGTATCTGAGGGTGTGTGTGCTACGTTAGTCAGGTGAGGGAAGTTCGCTAGGGGCGGGTAGAGGGGGGGTCAAGGTTTAGATAGGGATGCGGAAGGAGTGAGATGGGGGGTGAACTGAGGGAGGAAAAGAGGGGGTGAGGGAGGAGAGGAGGGAGTGAGAAAAGGAGAGAGTGAAGAACAGCGACTTACCGCAACGGCTGCCCGTCCCAGTGACTAATGATTCCGATGGTCGGGAGGCCATAGCCAAGCTTAAGGGAAAAATCTAGGAGCCAAGTCAGTACCGCTCAGCAAACCTCACTCTCAGCATGCAGAAAAGACAGCAATCGCGCATCTCGTCCCACCAGCCTTAGAACCCCTCAGTTCCCGCTCCCACCCCAGCACCCCAGCATCCTCGCGCCCGAAAAAATGACAACCCCACTCACCATTAAAATCCAAATACGGATTGAAGAAATCACACGCATACACCCTCCCCTCCTCAAACACAAACTCCTCCCTCCTTTCCCCCTGCAAAAAGAACTTCCGCCGCGCCCCCGGCTCCTCAGGAACCCCCAACTCCCTCCGCACAACCTCCCCATCCCCTTCCGCCCCCTCCTCAAACACAACCTCCTCGCCCGCCTTCTCCGCCTCCCTCTCCACCGCCCCCGCACCCTCCCCCTTGGCCCCAATCCTCAGCACATTAATCGAGCTCAGCAGCGGGCCGTACAGGAACGGCTTGTCGCCGTACACATCGCCGTCGAGCCCCGGGTCGATCCACCACTTGACGATCCCGAAGGCCTTGTCGAAGAGCGGGGGCAGGCGGTCGCGGATGGGGTGGTCGAAGTCGTTGCCGAAGACGAGGTGGGCGCCGCTGAGGGCGCGCTTGGGCCGTAGGGTGAAGGCGATGCTGTAGCGGTCGTGGAGGTGGTGCGGGTGGGTGAAGTAGGGGGATGTGGGGGGGGAGGAGGGGAGGCCTAGGGGGTGAGGGTTAGTTTTGTG
>Ga0307515_10006075_pt1 | contig 24283 bp, 23 predicted proteins | sample 17_EM_MG_FD_194513 | JGI IMG/M metagenome (GOLD analysis project Ga0307515, IMG submission 194513) | Populus trichocarpa ectomycorrhiza microbial communities from riparian zone in the Pacific Northwest, United States - 17_EM | ecosystem: Host-associated > Plants > Roots > Unclassified | place... | reverse complement strand
GCTTGGGCGACGGGTCGCGTCTGATTCTCCGTCAGAGGGTACGAGGTTCCGCCAGAGCCGTCAGAGCCGTCCGGAACACCCGGGTGTTTCAGACGGAAACTAGAGTTGTTGCTGATGTGTGCTTTCCTTTGCAGTTGGGGCACTTCTCCAGCATGTGACCGCAGAGTGATCCCTGCTTCGCTGTGTATCCCACCACGTTGCACTTGTGGTCGCTTGTCCGGTGATCGCCTCAGCAGTAGCCTCACGTGGGCTTGTTGCCGCAATTGTTCTCGATGTGACCCCATTCACCGCAGAGCTCACATCTGCTGTCAGGGCCCGCGTTCGTGTACGCTTCGACTCGTTACCACACTCCCGCCGCCTTGATGCCCATCTTGACCAACACCTGTGCCACCTTGCTCCCCTTCACAACAAAGACAACCGATGATGCGGCGATCACTCCGTTCTGCCTCCTCTCCATGTTGGTGCGGGGGTTCGCCAGCCACCGTACTTGGGTGGCGACTGTTATGCCTTGGTTCTCTGTTTCAAATTCCTCTCGCATCTTCTGCAGGCCTTCTGTGCCGTTTCCCATGTACCGCACGAGGGGTACTGCGTGGATCTTTAGCCTTTCCCAGGTCTCATTGTCTTCGACATCTACGACTGCTCTGTCGACTGTCCTCACTGCCGTGATGATGATGTCGCGGTATTGCATAGCCATCTCCGCTGTCTCATTCGGGTGCGTGATGGCAGTAATCGTGCCCTTGGTATTCTTATCGGCGTTCATGATCGTAATGTGGGCCGGTGCTTTCTGGTGGAAGAGAGCTCTGTTGATCGCGGACGCGACTTCCTGGTCCATGTTATTGGAGAGCGGTACGCTCTCTTCTCTTCTTAGTATCAGGCGTCTCTCTGCCATGCTTAATCCAGCCGTCGGGGCCTGGGCCTGGGCTGATGGGTGGCATCTGACTCTTGGCTTGGGGTGGGACGGTCTCCCACCGTTGAGCGGGTGTGGGTGCTGACTTTGGTTTGGGCATGGGTTGCGGTTTAGGCTGCAGTTTGAGCTGTAGTTTGGGCTTGGGCTTCGGATACTGCTGCGGCTGCTGCCACTCCTCTGGTCCCTCTTCTTGTATCGTGTCTGCATGTTGGGAGGCCTCCAGCCCCCCACCGTCCGTCCTCGCAGTCACTTCTCTTTCTCTCTCTCTCTCCTCCTGGCCTTGTGCTACCCCTTTCATGGTCTTTGCGATCATGTTCATGATGCCCGCCCCCCACACCTTGTCGTCCTCATAGTGGGTGTCCCACTTCTGCTCTCTCTCCTACATCCACATCATCATTGGCAGCCGCTGTCCCTCCTCAAGGGCTGCCCGGGCTTCCACCAGGCTTGCGAGATGTCCAACTGTTCGGTGCAGCTGCGTCAGCTCCTGTGCCTGCTGTTGTATCGTCTTCACCATGGGGCTCCTCCTGTCACTGGGGGCCGCCGGGGCCTCGCTCCTCCTTCACCGTTTTCCATTCTCGTTTCTCTCCATCGGCTCAAAAATTCCTGTGCCTGCTGTCTCCGCGGCGATGGCTGTCGCCGTCGCCATCTCCATCGCCACGTCCATAGGCGTGTCACTCCTCCCATTTTCAGCTACTCTCGCGTCTAGGTCACTCCTCCCGCTCGCTCTGAATTTGGTCATAACTTCTGTGAGGCAAGCCTCTTAGTTGTCGTCGCTCACTCATTGGCTGACGCATCGCGTCAGTCGCGTTTTCTGCCAAGCCTTTGTGCAAACCCACTCTGTTGTGTGGATTCCTGTGTGCGCCCTCCTCCTGCGGTCTCGCTGGTGCTGGGACGCTCGCTCTGGGTTCAATTCGACGCCTAGAATCGATTGCCGCCGTGTGTTTTTTAATTGCTATTGTTGTTGTCGACTTATCGCGCTGTTTCTGTTTCGCCACGACTTTTGTCGGTGAAGCCTGGAGGGGGGTTTACCTTCTTCGTGATGTGTTGCATGTTGTACCGTGTCCGCTGTGCTGAATCTCTCTATTGACCTAAACTCACTGACTCTAAGTCTAATTGACACGTACACAAGAACTAAAGTGCAACCAACATTCGCAACAGACACGAGGACGCGACAAAAGTCTTGGCAAAATAGAAACAGCGCATTAAGTCGACAACAACGATAGCAATTGGAAAATAGACGGCACCAAACAATTTTGGACGTCGAATTGACCCTGGAGCAAGCTTCCCAGCACCTTCTGGGCCACCGGAGGATGGCGCGCACAAGAATCCCCGCAATTGAGTGAATTAGTGCAACGTATTGGCGAAAAACGAGATTGACCCGACGGGTTGGCAAACGAGCAAGCGACAATGAGGACTACCGTGAAAGAGGTTTGCCTCACAGAAGTGATGAACGAAGTCAGAGTGAGCGAGAGGAGTGGCCGGGACATGGGAGAAGTTGCAGACGGGTGGAGTGACGCGCCTACGGATATTGTTACGGTTTGAGGATATGTACGAAGATACTTTTGAGGAATGATGAAATTACCGAAGGGGTGTGGGAGGAATTGGGTTACGGAAAGGCGGCGACGTTGGGAGACCCGGAGATGGAGTGAAAATGCGGAGAGCTGGTGGCGGTATAATTTGGTACGATGAGGAAATGGAGTGAGGTGTTGCGATATCGGGCGATGTGGAATGGTTGTGTTGATAAGAGCTTTGTTGGTGGAGTGTAAGATCACGGATGAAGATTCGGATAGCACATCGAAGCATGGGGAATGATTCGAAAGATGGCACACGAATTGTATATCCAGGGAGGTTATTCGCATTGGAGGATTTCCGTTTCTTGTCTCTTTATTTGTTCTCTTGTATTGCGAAGGAAGTTACAACTTTGAAACAACCTTGACTATTGTTCTGCCTTGATTTCCCCAATACGAACTTCAAACGTCTTTTGCCTGGTTCTGAATGTCATATTCTGTTCTAGTCCATTCATGGAGGCGGTTCCTCCGCGGAGTACCTAGTCAGTTCACGGAGGCCCACCTTCCGTGAATGAACCGTCCATTCACGGAGTCCGTACCCCACCTCTGTGAACTGACTAGTTCATTCGCGGAGTCAGTCAAAAATTACAAATACTCTGCTCTGCACGCATGTATGTGCATGCACTGGCTTGTATGTACACTGAGCTGGCTCTATCCAGCTGAATCCAATCAGCGCAACCGCATACGTTCAGCGCAGTGCAATTGAGTACATCCATCAACCGCATACGTTCAACGCAGGGCAATTGGGTACATTCATCAGTCATGTACGTTCAGCGCAGTGCAAGTATTTCAAAGCGAAAGCCGAGTGCACACTTCATTGCCATGGCCTCGATGGTGGTGCGCAGTGCATAAATACTAGACCTTCTGCTGCGCCATCAGGTACTTTCAATCTCGAACGAAACACAAGATCAGCTCCACCGGAGCCAAGTCACAGTCTAAAAAGCCGTCGAGCCAATACACACGGAGATGCTTGCGTGGATACTGACCCCACATCTGCGGAAGATACTGCCAATGAGAGCAGTGATTTGCCAGACCTGGATATTGAGGATGAGGAGGTTCTCGAGGAGGAAAAGGTCACTTGGGAGGAAGAGGAAGAGGATGAGGAGGAGGAGGAGGGCAATGAGGAGGAGGGCAATGAGGAGGGAAATGAGGAAGATGAACCGGTTTCAAACGATAACATGGAGCACAATGTAATTGTAGTTGCATCAGGACGTCCAAGAGGCATCCGATTGTAGGGATCACGATGATGTATAGATTATTGATAATTTCTCATTCACTCCGTGAATGAACTAGTCAGTTCACGGAGGTGGGGTACGGACTCCGTGAATGGACGGTTCGTTCACGGAAGGTGGGCCTCCGTGAACTGACTAGGTACTCCGCGGAGGAACCGCCTCCGTGAATGGACTAGAACAGTCTATATGCTTGCAAACCTGCAAAACAACGAATGGTGAAACATTGTTTTGACGCTCGAACTCACCAAGATGGCTGATATGGTTGCAAACACTACCTCACACCTACTATCATTCGAAGCCACTCTCCTCCGAGCACATGGCCTCTCTCCCGATGCCGCATTATTTGTCACAAAGGAGGGCTACGGGCAAACTTCAAATTCAAAGCGAGACGGCACGAAGGGTAAAAGTCGGGGTCAGAGCAGTCAGGGCATCGCGTACCCTGGATGTGGAGAGAAGGGATACATTAAGCCGAAATGTAGAAACAAGGATCAGTGGGCCACATATGCTGCAGAGCAGAAGTCAACAGTTGACGCCAATTTGGCTTCAACTGAATTCGCTCCGGCTGCCAATACTGAGTCATTTCTCTTCTCGATCATAAAACCAAATTCAGTCTATGAGGACACATTGATCACAGTCAATGTGGCCACAGAGACGCAACCTGCCGACTATTGGATCCTTGACACTAGTGTGATACATCACGTCACCGGAAATCGTCATCTCTTCAAGTCCTTTCATCCCATGGCAAAAGGGCAAAAGCAGGTCAAGACAGCAAACAATAAGTTAGGCAATGGCGAAGGATCTGGAACGATCAGGTTCAATGTTGATAGACCAAGCGCAAAGGTAGCGAACATCGTGCTCCAACACGTCCTCTATGTGCCTCCTTGTAGCACCAATAACCCTCGCAGTATCATCCTGTTGATGCAGAATGGAGTGAACAATGAGTTCAATTTGGATAGAGCAATTGCAAGTTTCAAATCAACACTTATCTGCCAAGCGCCATTGATCAACAGTCTATTCATTCACAGAACGTCGCCTTCAACATCGACCTTACCAGATTTGGTGGAATTTGATACACTGAATCACGTAGATAATACTGGCATATACTCTGGCATTCGGCAGAAAGTTAACAAGAAAGCTATCCTTGTCTGGCATGCTTGTCTCGGTCATCTCTCCCAGCCAGCAATTCAGCGGCTCTCCAATAGTCTCAATGGCATCCAATTGGATGCCAGGAGCCCATTGGCATGCTCTTGTGAGGCCTGTATAACGCGAACGATGTTCCAGAGACCTTGTCAGCCCTTGACTTCGGAGGATACATCCAAGACTCGACTTCTTGAGCTTATTCACTCTGATTTACTGGGCCAATGCAGACTCAAACAATGCGAGCCTATTGCTATATTATTATCTTCACCGATGACTACTCATCATTTCCTGAAGTTTACTTCATAAAGCTGAAGTCAGAGGCCCCTGCGAAGTTCAAGCAGTATGTTGCAAGGGTGGAGAAACAACTTTCGAAGTTGAAGGTATGTAGGGTCAGAGTTGATGGTGGAGGAGAACATGGCAGCAGAGGGAGGTTTCTCAGCTATCTGAAACAGGAGTGCATAACTGAGGAAGTATCAGCCCAATATTCACAACAGCAGAATGGGATATCGGAGAGATGCAATCACACAGTACAGGACCCAGCGCCGTCCATGCCCAATAAGCTCTGGGCTGAGGCTGTTGCCACTGCAGTCTACATCAAAAACTGACTACCAACCAGAGTCTTCCCGATCTTGACTACATATAAGAGATGGACTTGACAGATGCCAGACATCTCACACCTTCGTACTTTCCGTTGCTTACCATTTGCCTGCATTCATGGAGATCTCCAAAAGACGCTCGATAATCACGACTTCAAATATGTCCTTCTTGGATATTCAGCAGAGACATCGACACACTACCGAGCTATGGATATCTCCCCGGGCCGAGTCATCATGGCCCACCATATCAAATATGACCAGTTTATCCTCTACCACCAGCTGTTGAGATATCAGCCAACGGAATTCATGCTCGAGCCAGCCAGAGAGCTTCCAAGTCGTGAGCCTGCTCCTCTTGATCCTCTGCAGCAACTCTTAAAGGCTAAGGTTCGACCATTTAATCCAATCAACGACTCGGATGATGGCCTCTCACCACCTTCTGATAGCCTGGAGCAGTGATGTCAACCGTCCCGTCCGTCCGGGATCACTGCGGACGGGGACGGACGGCAAAGTCGCCGTCTTTTTGAGGAAGGACGGGGACGGACGGCAATGACGGCCAAGTAGCCGTCCCCGGCCGTCATCTACCGACATCCATGGATCTCGTGCATTGTACATTATAAAATCTCATAAAACTAGTTACATCTACTTTGACCTCGAAGCAAGATCATTCAGCATCTGCTCCATCTTGACCATGTCTGACTCTGTTGCTCCAAAGATTAAGCTTTGTTTCACCCAAAATTTCAGACACTCAGAAGCCTCAATGATATCATCACCCAAGCGATTTCGTAGGTCACTGATAAGCAACTTAGCACTGCTAAATAGACGCTCTGGTTCATCTGACATTGCTGGAATACTCATCAGCTCAACACCCATTTGAGCAAGAAGTGTCTGGCGTGGATCATGAAGTCTATCAACCCAGTCAGTGAAATCAGCCGTCCCGTGCGTCCGGGATCACTAAGGACGTGAATGGACGGAAACGGTGCCGTCTTTTTTAATGTGGACGGGGACGGATCAGTGCCGTCCCCCGGCCGTCATCCATGGATCATGCTCTGAGTGGGTGTATCTTCAACCTTTATATACACCTAATTCGCACCTACTCATGCTATAGCACTGTAGTTCGATACAAGTGTCACAGCACCCCTGGCATGGGTCCATGTATATCTCTTACCGCGCGCTCTCAGGGCTATTTTCGATGTCATCTAAATTCATACTGTAACCGCCCGATGTCGGCCGGGGACGGCAAAGTCGCCGTCCCCGGCAAGTCCCCGACCGTCAGGCCGTCATTGTGGAGTAAGGACGGGACGGACGGCCCTGGCGCCGTCCCGTCCGTCCTGGAGAAATCTCGGATGGCCCACCGTCCCCGGCCGTCCGACGGGACGGTTGACATCACTGGCCTGGAGCCAGATCGAATGCTCAATAAGTTACAGAGGGTTCTAAAGTGGACTGTTCTGGCCTCATCTTCTTGAACTCAGAGTGGACTGCGCACAATCAGCATGGCAATGATAATCGAGCCAGGCCCAAAGACATATTGTGTGGCCTTGAACTCCAAGGATGCTGAAGAATGGAAGGAAGCGATTGGCAATGAAGTGTCATCAATAGAGAGTCATGGAGTATATACCTGTGTTGAGAGGCCCCCTGTAGATGCTTGTATGATCAAGAGCGGATGGGTGATGGTGAGGAAGCCTCTAGCCAATGGTCAGACTGTCAAATGGAAGGTCTGACTAGTTGGTCGGGGAACTCAGCAAAAGCCAAAAGATTACAATCATATCGCATCTCCAGTCATTGATTCCGTCTCGGTTCGAATTGCCCTTGGCCTGGCAGCGAAGCATGAACTTCAGATTGCCGTACTTGCCATCCCGACTGCTTTCCGCTGCTGTCATTTGCAAGAGACTCACTATATGCACCTCCCCGATGGCGAGTGGCCTGACCCCTATTGTTGAGTTCGCCCAATCGTCGAGCCGAAAAAGATCTTTAATGACAGCAAGCAAGCGAATAGAGAGTACTTTGAAGTAGTCTTCGACTTTATTGTCGATGATTGAGGCCTCCAAGCCTCAGTTGCAGCCCCTGGCCTCTTCTTCAGTGGCACACTCGATACACCAAATGGCGTTCTAATCCCCGTATACATTAACAATATCATGATCATTGCCATCCTGAAGCTGATAGCTTCTATTGCTTGTCGGCTAGATGATCAATTCAAGGCAGCAGGCCGTGTACCTGTGCCTAACCCCATCGAATATCTAGGCATGAGTGTTACTCGATATCAGAGCAAACAGTCAATTGCGATCGTTCAGATCGGATATATGCTCCGAATACTTGACCACCTTGAGCTGGCCAACTGCCGAAAGTACTCAACGCCATTGGAAGTGGGCCACAAGCCCCATGCCATCCAGGCTGATGAGCAGCTATTTCAACTAGAATGTACCAGAAGGCCATTGGATCGATTCTCTATGCTGCCTTCGGCACTCGACCAGATATTACATTTGCCATCTCATGCCTGAGCTGATAAGCAGCCCAACCCTCAACGCTCCATTGGGAAGTGATCAAGCACTTGCTACTCAATCACCGCGGCACTAGTGAGTACAAACTTACGATCTATGATCCAAGACTCCAGCTTGACTCCAACTGCATTGTGGGCTACGCCGATGCCGAATTGGTGGAAGAAGCAGACTGTAGGAAAGATACATCGGGAATCATCGTTTTCAAGTTGGGAATTGTCGTCCTCCGGAGATCAAAGAAATAGAGTTTCATAGCCCAGTCGACGAAGCAAGCCAAGATAATTGCCACAGCATATGGGAATGTCCAACTGGACTGGCTTCGAGATGTCATCTCTGAGATTGAGCTTCGAGCTGACATGACTCGATGTATCATCAATGATTGGCTTCATTGAGTAACTACGTTTGAAAACTTCCAATTGGAAATTTGACACCTACGACTGAAATATCACATGATTCACGAAGCTATTGCGAAAGGCAAGATCTAGATAAAGCACGTGGCTGGTACGGAGATGCTGGCAGATGCTCTGACTACGGCCCTTGGGGGAGTAAACTTGGCGAATTTGCAATGGAAATTGCTCTAACGTAAATGGATCGGAATGGACTTGGGTAGGACATTGGGCTTGGTGCGGACACTATATCCCCGGCAACCTCAGGCTTGGTGCGGAAGATATTTCCACGCGAACCTCGGCCTGGGCACGGAGGCAAATCCGATTTTTGACTATCTCCTACCCTCCACCTGTTTCTCTACCCAGTGGCAACTGAATTGGCCGCGAACATTGTCTGGGTATCTTATACATACAAACTGCAATTTCATATCAGTCTTGGCATTATTGGGCTGGTGGTTGTTAGGATAGGTATTACCTTTGAGTTGCCAAATACGTGCCACTGTTTAAGTACACAACACTACTGATGTTCACTCCAGTGATATTGAACACTCTATAGAAAGTTTGAAGCTACTATCTAATTGTCTGATACCATGCTAAAGAGATTCTGAGAGCAAGGATATTGAATTCCAACCAGAATTAGTACAGAAACCGAGAGAGGAAGTTGGCCTTTCTCCTCTCCCCCAATCACACACACCCTAAGTCCGTCAATTCGCGGTCCAGTCGGAAGCCCTTGGGCGCAGAGTAGTTTTATTGTATATAGATTGATTACACGCTATCATTGGAAAGGTAGTAGCACTGGCTATCGGCTGGGGGTGGGGATCCGCTTAGAGAAGTCATCCAAAGAAACCCATTATCATACCTCCTTTAAACCCTCAAATCCTGAGCGACTAAGATCAACAATAACTTGTTTGAAGGGAAGAAGCAGCTCTTTAAGAGCATGGACTCTGATCTTCAATCAGACCAGCGGTTATTGAGGAAAGATAAGTATCGCACCTTAACAAAAACTTGTGAAAGGCCGCCCGAGATTTCGAGTTTTTGGCATTACATATCCCATTACTCTAGGATGTCCCTACCTGCAACTGCAAGATGAGTTTGGGCTGAGATGGTGTCGTAGCTCTTTAATTTGTTGGGTCGCTCGCTCATTTCCCTCTGGAGATTACCAAGATACAGGGAGGGAGTCGTCCTCAGGGTTCCTAAACATTCGTCCGGGGCGTGGGGGAGGGGGGTGTGGTCTGTCCGGAATATGATTTTCTAGTCTAGGATTTCTCGGACTAGGGGACGGCTAGTCCGCATATTCACCGACGGTGTTACTGTCTGCCATACTCCAGTTAGAGTGAATACAAAATGATTAAAATAAAACAAACAACTGTGTTACGGTAAGGTCTGGAAGGAGGTCGCTGATACACTAAGTCACCAAATAGACTCATTCACGTTGAATCATTCCCAGTAAACACACGAAGTCTCTTGACCTATCTAAGGGTACAGTATTTCATATACCTGCAGGGTCTGGAGATCAAGCGGAGATGGTAGAGCAGCGGTCAGGGTGGGGAGTGGTATTGAATTGTGTGATACTGATGAAGTCTCTTGATTTATCTAAACGTAGAATTTATTCCTTATATACAATGGGAATTAGAAATTCCACGGAGCAGGGGTCGCAATAATCCATCCCATCTGGGCAAGACCTTAACCTGCCCTAGACTATGATCCTCTGTCCTGGGGTCTTTTAGACTACGGGACTGTAGGTGTCGGTGGTCTTCCGATCGATGGATACACGATGCGAGTGATGCCGTCATGACCGAGTGACGATATCCAATATACCTCAACCATATCTGTGGTACAGAATTCATACTATTACCTACCCTGTCAATCATCCACAGATAAGAGCCTACATCACTGTGTTTTGATCGAAATAACAGCATAAATACTGGCGAATCAGTAGCCCCAGCCTTAGCCATTACATACTGAGAAATATCCATGGATGTCGACACGACTGGTGACGGTGAAAATTCAGTTTCCGGCAATCCAATCTGTCCGTCCTCGTCTTGACTCGGACAGACGGCGCTATCCCCATCCTGTCCTTGGACGGACGTAGTTCCGCCCAGTGTTCCTAAGCGGCCCGGCCTGAATGAAAAGCCGGCCGCCCGGCCTGCACGTGATTTAAAAAGCCTGCATCGGCCTGCGTAAGCCTTGGTCTGGTTGATGAATGGAATGCCGCAATGGCAGGGCTACGATGGTTGAGTTGGATATGGTGCGTGTTTCGTACTTTGGAGGCTTTCTTAGTGTAGGCAGCAAAGTATCTTTCAAACAATATATGCTGTTTATGCTTTGTGCCGCCAAGTAAAGCCTGCAGGCCAGCCGGAAACGCCTGCAGGCCCGGCCCGGACCACATTTAAAAACCCCCGCTAAGGCCGGCAAGGCCAGGCCAATGCAAAGCCGGGTCGCCCTAGCCGCTTAGGAACACTGTTTCCGTCGCCCCGTCCTGAGTGATCCCGGACGAATGGGACGGTTGAGAACAGTGAAAACTATTGCATAAATAGATCTCAGCCTTCCGATGGCGGCTTACTGGGCTGCCAGTCTGGTACTGATTCGAGCTGTTAGCTCATATGGAGGCTTACTGGGTGTATTCCGTATGGTACATGTTGTTGTTTAATCATACTGTATTCACTCTAATTAGAGTATGACAGGACCCTGATAACCCCCTCCGCCTCCGGGCGAGCCGGCTAGATAGCGGAGCTCCCCCCCCGCTACCCTTCGTCCCCGCTGACAAATGAAAGATAAGAGAAAGACAGAAAGAAAGAAAGAAAGAAGGTGTAACCCCGTTACCGCCAATGCCGCTCCTGAGCCCCAAGCCCTGAGCCCGCTCCCTACCGCTACTTCATTTGGGCGGAAACTTCCCGACCTCAGTGGCCGCCAGGAAGTCCATCACCGCTTGGTCGCACTCTTCTATGGAAAAAAGCTCAGAGATCTGCACGTGTCGGCATCTGCCCGCTTTCCAGCCCGTCGCCTTTCTCACCGCCTTCCATAGTTCTTTCTGGTGGTCTCTCCACCGGCTGCAGTGGCAGAAGAGGTGCTCCCGCGTCTGGGACACTGTCCCTCCACACCACCAACATTTGTCGTCATCTCGGTAGCCGAACTCCGTATGGTACATTTGAGTGCAGTTTATATCAAACGACCGGCGACGTGGCTTGTACACTTCGACATCGTAAGGTATCTGTTCGTGAGATATAGAGTGAGATTTTTGTGACATCAGTCGTGAGGTCAGTAGTGTATTTTGTAAACCCCTAAACTTGTGACTAAGAGCGTATCATGAGATTCCCATGCCAAAATGCAAGTAGTTTGTTTTACACTATTTTTACACCATCTTATAGTGTGTATACACACCACAGTAAGGTGTGATTTACACTACAACATGGTTTGATATCTCACGTTTCTGTAGTTTTGGGCGCAGATCTGAGTGGAAGTATTGCTGCGAGTATGCAACTTGAAAGAATTCTTCACCGTAATACTTCTCAGCATGACTTAGAATGTTTGTTGCTCAACACCATCACACAGACATCTTCAAGATCACCGTGACCACCATTTAATTCTCACAAGGCAATCAACTAGACTCCTTCACAAATTCGTATGAATGCACACACGTATGCACACAATCACGTGCATGGGACATGACCAAATTACTCCTCTTATGATTTTAATAGGTAAAAGTGGATTCTCTATTACTGTGTCTATTGCAGTTGTGGTAGTCCGCTGGTTTGAAAACCTCAACACCAATGCTAAAATCTCACGATAGTTGGCAAAAGTAATACATATAAAGTCACTCACGGTCGTTTGATTTACACTCCCCTCTGTGGATTAATTTGAACACTGCACAGTTTTGCACTCGGTGTCGTGAGATTCACACGCTGTAGTGTAAGTCGCCCTACACCTCCCAATTCCAGAATTTAATTCACCCTCAAGTCTTAGAACAGTTCAAAATTTGGTCTTGCGGTTGTGTCGAGTAAGCGTTTCTTAAACCACGAAGTGTAGATTAAACTCTGCCGTAAGGTTTACACACCGAAATCGTAGCATTTATACTCTGACACATCAAAACTATGCACTCTGGGGTATTGATACGGGCTGATGGTACTCAGCCGTATATATTCATAGACGAGTACGTACACATTCGTACTTGTACTTCCATATATACTGCCTCTATGACCCCCGTACATAGTACAATCAAGCTTCTCTATCTCTACTTTTACAAGGACTGTTACGACAGTACGAAGGGGAGAACCGTGTGCGTATATTCTATGGTACAGAGAAGAGAGAAGGAGAAAGACACGAGATATATACAGGAGGCATCAGCCCCTGCAGCAGCGACAGTGTATCAGACCTATAACGTCATTTACATCTGTAACAAGGCCAATGTTGCGGCGACCGAGTGACGGTCGATGCTAGAATTGCAAGCAGGTTTTGTCCTAGCCAAGCGTTACGGGACTGGGTGGAGGCGGTGTAAGAGAGAACTGGGTGGACCTTGGGTTTACCACTGCCATTTGCCGGAACGCGTATGCTTTGACACAAATATGGCATGCTTCAGCGCTCCCTATAGATTTCATCCACAACAAAAATTAAACAATTTTCATTAACCACTCCATATTAGGCTCAAGGATCTGGATTCTATGTTTTAGAAATGCACATGTAGGTGAATACGTGTTTTGACTGAGACCAATCGGGACCACGTATAATCGGGGACACCAAGAAATTATCTAGCCGCTGATCATGCAGGCCGCATGGGAAAAAAAAAGGGAAGTCATCCAAAATTATATTCTCTGAGTTGCCGGGTCTTGGCCTGCAGTAGTGTAGCAGAATGCACATTGTTGCATACTGCATGCAGCGATAACACATTCATTCTCAATGATTGGCCGAGAGAAATCATCAGCATAATGATACCCAAAATAGCATGTCGAAAAGGTCGATTCACATCTAGTAGCATGAATACCGGTGATAAGGCCACGCGATGGCGACGTCTCAGGATCCAGTAAGGCTGCTTCGATTTTGGCAAAGTGTCACCCAAACAGGCTGTGAGCACTCAAGTACTTTTGGGGAATCGGATGAAGCAGGGTGTACCCAAAGACTTGTGACCCCTCATGAATAAATGTTATTATATATGCTAAGTTCTTTGCCCATAGCTCCCAGTTCCCAGCGGTGTCAGCTCTCACCAATTCTGAACTCCCAGTTCTAAGAAACATAGCCGTTAAGCGCAGAGCGAGGCACTCTGATATACATCAACAGGACTTCTACTCAGAATTTAGCATTGGAAATGGGATTTAATGTTCTAGTCAGTTCACGGAGAATGTCAGTCCGCGGAGTGACTAGTCAGTTCACGGAGTCCCACCTTCCGTGAATGAACCAGTCAGATCACGGATCCATGAACTAACCAGTGTTAATTATGCTCATACACAATCAACAGTTGCTCTGATCCCAAAGTTATGTATACATGAAATATGCACAATTCATTGCGCTTTCACCTCCTGGTCTCCAATTGACTATATCTCTCATATTAATCGAATAGTTGTGGAAAATCATCGATTTTGGGCGATTTTTGAGTGTATTTTTAAAGCTGCTCTATCAATTTTAAAGATATCGTAAATCAAAGACCGGGAGTTGAAAGAGCAATGTATTGTACATATTACATATATCCATCTCTTGGTAATTGGACAAATGCTTGCAGACTTAATTAAACCAAACTTTTGTCATTTTCTCAGTGTCGCCATGGCTCCACGAAGTGACTGGTCAGTTCCCGGAGTTGTGGTAGATTCCATGAAGTGACCGGTCAGTTCATGGAGCCCAGTTACTCCGCGGGTTGACTAGTCACTCCGCGGACTGACATCCTCCGTGAACTGACTAGAACATTTAACACTACAAAATCAGCCATCACGATATGGCAAACACATCGTATTGGGATTCTACAATCGCGTATGCAACATTGTAAACCGCAGTATTGTGTTAAATCTCTCAATTTTATGCACTGGGTTTACAATGACCACGGTGAGGTAGGGCTGGCGGGGTTCCTTGCGGTGTCGATTGGCAAATTCTTGACTCATTGGAATCACCACAATGAGACTGCTTGACATTATGTTGGTACATATATTGAGTAAATACCGATCGGACTATCCTAGGGTAAGGCGACAAGGATATCGCCATGTACCAGGTTCGTGTTGAAGTGGTGCAAAATGGTTGGCGCATTTCATTATGCAGATCGCCCGTTTTGAACATACATCCGGAATAAGCAATGTGTAAAGTGGGGGCACCATTAAGCCTCAAATTCAAGATAACGTAAAGCTTGCAACAGAAGACATGACCGGGATTTCCTCTCCTTCTGCCTAACTGGTACACGCAGCGACCATATTATCTAGCCATCACAACACTACAAATACGTACGACAATAATCTATAGCGGGAATACAACGACCAACAGTACCTGCTTTGACATCATGGACAATCGTCGCCACTACGATAACGGTGCAAAGCACATTGAATTCAAAAATCCAACCTTCTACGGCGAGCAGAAGTTTGGCTTTGACAGGTTCATCTATGCCGAAACTGCAAGATGTGAGGACAGTTTGCTAATCTAGTCCCACATGACAAGAGGTGGCAGTCAGGACAAGCTGGATGGACACTGTGCCAATGGCGCTGCATTCAATTCCCGACTTTGGGAGCACGAGTCTCATTGCTTTCCCGACACTCGAGTCGACCTGCTCAAGCAGATCATATCATGGAGCAAAGATCCGCACGGTGCATGCATCTTTTGGCTAAATGGTATTGCTGGCACTGGGAAGTCTACCATCGCTCGCACCGTCGCCCGTACTTGGTCCGATCAGAAACGGCTTGGAGCAAGCTTCTTCTTTTCCACAGGTCGGGGCGATTTGGGGCATGCAGGTAAACTATTCGCTACCTTCGCCGCCCAGCTAGTGAATGCGCTCCCAGCTGTTCGAAACTACGTCTACAAGGCTATTGAGGAGGTTCCTGATATATTCGAGAGAGGGCTAAGCGATCAGTGGACATATCTCATTTTGCAACCGCTCTCCAATCTGAAGGGGCCTCCTCAGCAGCAAATATTCATTCTTGTCATCGATGCCTTGGATGAGTGTGAGGGTGATGATGATGCCCGGTTGCTACTTCGACTTCTTTCCGATTCAGTTCATGTAAACACCATTCAACTACGAGTTTTTGTAACCAGCAGACCGGAAACCCAGATTCGATTTGGATTCCGTCTAATCCCCGAGGCTATACACCAAGATTTTGTACTCCATAATATATCCCAGTCTATCATCCAGCATGATATATCAAATTTTCTCCGTCATGAGTTGCACCTTATCCAGAGAGAGAATCGTTTCTCTGAAGGATGGCCAGGTGAGAGAATGGTCGAACTTCTCTGTCAGAGGGCTCATGGGCTGTTTATTTATGCTTCGACAGCATGTCGTTTTATTCGGGATCTATCATGGGATCCAGAGCAACAACTTTCCTTGCTACTACAGGATGATTATGTTGGGCAGTCTCCCACACGAGAGCTTGATGTGATGTACACCAAAATCTTAACGCACTCAACCATCAGAAGTGAGCAATTGATGCAAGAAAAAAAAAGGTTAAGCAGTGAATTTAGACGGGTCATTGGATTCATTATCATCTTATTCGACACCCTTCCTGTTACAATGCTGGCCAAGCTGTTGGGTCTGCCACCAAGGACGGTTCGTATAAGGCTACATTGTCTGCATTCCGTTCTTGACGTCCCCGAGAGCGATGAATCTCCGGTCAGGTTACTCCACCCTTCATTGCGAGACTTTCTTCTTGATCAGACAAGATGCTCGGATACTCAGTTCTGGATCGACCAGAATAAAGTTCATGATGATCTCTTCGTGAATTGTGTCAAGCTCATGACCAAACACTTACAGAAGGGCATATGGGTTCTCCGACTTCCGGGTACACTTACATGTGAAGCGGAAGATGGTGTAGTACAGAAATGCCTTCCTCTTGATGTCCAGTATGCATGCCGATATTGGGTCTACCATCTTCAACGGTGTAACATTAAGCTCTACAATGATGACCGAGTTCATCAATTTCTCCGGAAACACTTTCTTCATTGGCTTGAAGCGCTCAGCCTCATCGGGAAAATGTCTGATGGCATCCTGATGGTGAAGCTCTTACAATCTATGCTTACTGTAAGTTAGTTTATCAAGCGATGTTCTAGCTCAACATACTAATTTAACGAAGCCTAAGTCTAATGCAAATCACAACATACACATGCTACTTTGTAACGTAAAACGCTTTATTCTCAGCAACAGATCAATTATTGATACGGCAGTTCTTCAGATCTATTACTCAGCTCTTATATTCAGTCCAAAGAACAGTCGAATTACGTCTTCATTTTGGGATCAGACTCCCCGCTGGATTAAAAATGTAGCATTAGTTCAAGATGAAATGCAGTCACTTAACAGACATTCTAATTCAGTTAGAGCAGTGGCGTTTTCAATAGATGGCCAGCGTCTCACCTCTTCATCTGAAGACAGCACAGTCAGTCTCTGGGATTTATTGATAGAAGCCTCGCGTAGAATACTTGAGGGACATTCAAATAGAGTATTTGCATTGCCATATTCATCGGAAGGCCAGCTCCTTGCCTCTGCATCTGCCGACGGCAGAGTCAGGCTCTGGGACCCATTGACAGGAGCCGTACGCCGCACCTGTGTGGGGCATTCTCGTTTTGTAATTGCAGTGGTAATTTCACCGAATGGCCAGCTCCTTGCCTCTGTATTTGCCGACAACACAGTCAGGCTCTGGGGCTCACCGACAGGAGCATCTCCCTGCATCCTTAAGGGACATTCTCAGCTAGTTGATGCAGCGGTATTATCACCGGATGGCCGGCTCCTAGCTGCTGCATCAGGCGACAGCACAGTAAGGCTCTGGGACCCATCGACAGGTGCCTTGTATGGTATCATTAGGGGACAGCCTTGTTTTGTACCTGCGGCAGTATTTTCTTCGGATGGCACGCTCCTGACCTCTGAATCAGACGACAGTAATTTCCGTCTCTGCATTCTATGGACAGCAGCCCCTCGTTGCATCATTGTGCGACATCCGGCCATGGTTCGTGCAGCAATAATTGCACCAAATGTCCAGCATTTTACCTTTGCATCTGATGACGACACAGTCATGCTCATTAGCCTAGTGACAGCATGCTTGCACGGCCGCATCCATAAGGAATTTTGTATTGCGGTCATTGCAGCGGCAACTGAAGAGTTAATTCTACGGGATGGCCAATTCCTTGCCTCTACACCTGACGACCACACAGTCAAGCCCCGGGATCTATGGACAGCAGCCTCATGCAGCACCTTTGAGGGACATTCCGCGAGATTGAATAGAGTGGTATTTCCATGGGATGACCGGCTCCTTGCCTCCGCATCTCATGATAAGTCAGTCAGCATCAACAATGCTAAAACAAAAGAAACAACTCAGATACGTCAAGCGGAAGATGTAATTCAAGAGCTATCCCACTCACATGAATATTGGTTAATTTTGATGCGGCGGTTGATGGTCTTTTTGTTTATTACTTCTTGTGTTTTTGGTTTTTGGCTTTCGCCACTAAGTGGATAGTTAGACTATTGGTAGTTATGTAGCAAGCATGATGGTTCAGGCGGTGGTCGGTCATCGTGTAATGGCGAACGAAACTTTCAATTGCGTATTTATCAAGCTAATAGTTGTCAGGTATCTGAACGGAACTTTGTCAAATTCGCATTAGTAGCATATTTAGCATTCTTTCTACAATAGCTTTTTTTGTACAAAAAATTTACAATGCTGCCAAACCAGTAATAGTACGACTCACTACCGAAAGTTTATTCGCAAACATGTGAAGGTGATGTTATCTTTACCGGGTTATTAGAGAGGTTAGGGATGGAACCCACACGAATGGGGTTGTTAGCGTTACATGTTCTAGTCAGTTCGAGGAGAATGTCAGTCCGCGGAGTAACCGGTTAGTTCACGGAGCCCCCACCTTCCGTGAATGAACCAGTCAGATCAGTGCTCCATGATCTGACTGGTGATAATTGTGCTCAAAGATAACTAATAATTACTCTGATTGCAAAGTGATGTATACATGAAATATGCGTAATTTATCGCTCTTTCACCTCCTGGTCTCCAATTTACCATATGTTTAATATTGATAGAATGGTTGTGAAAAAACACCGATTTCCAGCGATTTTGGCTGTTTGTTTTAAAGCTGCTCAATCAATTTTAAAGATATCCTAAATCACAGACAGGGAGGTGAAAGAGCGATAAATTAGGCATATTTCATATATACATCACTTGTGATTGGACCAATACTTGGAGACTTAATTGAACCGACTTTTTGTCATTTTTGTCAGGGCAGCTGAACCGAGAAAAGACAAACTTTTGTTTTCCCGATTTGCCCTACAATTGGCTGTATCGCTCAACGAAGTGACTTGTCAGCTCATGGAGCGGGTAGACTGTGAGAGCTGACCGCTCAGTACACGGGGCCCAGTTAGTTGACTGGTTGACCGGTCACTCCACAGACTGACATACTCCGTGAATTGACTAGAACATTACATGTACATTTGGTGTTGACAACAATCACCCCTGAAACAAATATGTTGAATTGTTCGTCGAACACAAGTTACTATCTAATGAATTATCTAATGTAAAGAAGATGCCTTTATATACATAAACAGTTTGGAGATCCTGCGGAGATGTGTTACAGTGGCACTCGCAGTGGCGAGTGTGTTATATATGTACATGGGCTGTAGACAGGTTACTGATCGGATACACGGTCACCGTAACCGGGGCTAATGTCTTCTGCATATATTCCGAGTCATTCTCCTTCTCTCTTCTCTGTACGTTAAGTCCATACACACACACATATCCTAACAGAGTGGGGCATAGCAGTGGCGAGTGAAAAATATGTGAATGAGTCTACATGTATGAGTCTACTACGTATATGACCTTATCCAATGATTCAGTGCATCACCAGCCTCATCCCAGATCATTTAAACAACTTCCAAGGCCTTCGGGCCAAATCCCAAGTCAACATTTGGAGGATCGGGAGTGTCAAATGGACCTGAGAGCTTACTGAGTTGTTTAAGTGCGTCAGCAGCGGCGCATAGGAGGTCCTAAGTCATACGCTCAATTTTAGCAAATACAATCTCCTAGACATGTATTCTTAGAAAGCGAGCTATCCGCAGTGAAGCGGCAAACGTGCTTAAAAATAAATGGCTGAAATGCAAAAACGACTTGAATACGATTGTGGTGAACATAGTGGGAGAACCGGCATTGGGTAATGATGTTGCCCAATGCCTGGGGGTGGGCTTGGTGGCAAACTGGCCTTAGTACCCACTAATGAGTAGTGGGAAGTGAGATGGCACAGCTTGCCTAGGCCATTAGTCGCCTTGTGCCCTTGCCGAGGTAGTACCGGGGATAGGGGAAAGTATGTGGCATGATCGGAAACGGTCGCATACACTATTATTTAGTGAAGCTAAATAACAAATATGATTACAAACAAACAAAGCTGTTGCTCAGTAAATGGACTCAACAAGAGGACTAGCAATGTTCATGCAATGAGTAAGCCAGTATGGACTCAACAAGAGGACTAGCAATGTTCAGGCAATAAGTAAGTCAGTTATGGTGTTGGACGACATACAGATGCTGGCCAACCGATGGGGATGCATAGTATATGTATAGTTGTTGTTCATATAGAGTCAACGACCTAATAATCAATGTAAACCGAAATCTAGGGTGCACATCAACCACAAGAGTTGGTTAGTTGTGTATAAACCTTGTCAATATAAGATACCGGTTACCTGATTTGCATATAAAAGTAGAGCGATATCTTACTGGTGTTGCTACGAGAACAAACTATGCTATTGTCTTTGAGGTCAGTTGCTCGTAATTTTCATGCAGACCTCATTCTTTTCTTCCCTTGGTCGCTACAAAGCAAATGAACCGCCAAGTAAAGACTTGTTTATTAGATGCTTGCATCTTGTCAGAAAGGAGACGGCAGGTTAGGACATTTTGCCGCTGCAGTATGAATTAATCCCTCTTTGCTTAACCAAAGCACCTCGTAGCCCGCACATCAGATGACATCAGGGCGTTGTGTACACATGACGGCGCCACCAGACGAGTAAAGAAAGTGAGCGAACCCGCGCTAGTTTCACATCACGCAACCCCCGACCCATTCCCAGGCTCCCACCCCAGTCATGCCTATCGGTCGTGACGGCAGGAGAAGGGAGTCAACACACGAAGAACCCATTTGGGTTATTCAGCTAAAGTCTGAAGGTCATTCCATTTGTGAAATGCAATAGAAAATTAAAACTGCCATTCATCGCATTGTCAATGACTGGAACACAATCATCAATGTATGGTCTATGCAGACAGCGCACTTCAGAAACGTAATGTAGGACCTTAAACAATGACCTCATGACCATGAGAAAGTTATGATTGTCACACAACGGTTGTGGGTATGTATTTACCGGTAGATAGATGGCATGCCTAAGAGGGTCTGTACCCTGTTTCACAACAATGGTAGTCCTACATGATAGTAGAGCTTCTTATATATGTATACTACTTGTTATTTCATTCCTAATCAAACTGACATCTGTTGTGTTGAGGAATCGGCTTTCAAACGTTGCCCGTGAGTCGCGAGAATGCCCAGCGTTCGCTCATTTTCTTCACTCGTCTGGCCACCCTGGAGGCGTTTTCGACAGAAGAATGCCCAAAGCCGTGTAGTCCCATCTACTTCAAGACCCACCAGATCATCCAGCGATAGGCCCGGCCAGCCATGTTTTTCAGTGTTCAAGCCGGCCGCTAATGTTTCTGACTCAGGCGGGGCGGGACTCCTGGTGGCTGCGTATGACGACCCTAACCCTGTTATATGGGAACGATTACCTCAGGGAAATGCATCGTACGGACATGATAGTAGTTGTCTCTGATTTCAGAGTCAGAAAGCTGGGCGCATATCCTACCACCGGAATGGTTTTACGCCCTCGACGATCTCGAATGACATATCTAAGTCATAGGCTATTCACCAGTAGACAATGCCAACGTGCGTGTTCAGGATGCTGGGCTTGTTGTTGTTGTTGTTTAATCATACTGTATTGACTCTAATTAGAGTATGACAGGACCCTGATATCCCCTGCGCCTCTGGGCGAGCCAGCTAGATGGCGGAGCTCCCCCCCCGCTACCCTTCGTCCCCGCTGACAAATGAAAGATAAGTGAAAGACAGAAAGAAAGAAGGAAACATAGAAAGAATGAATGGTATAACCCCGTTGCCACCAATGGCGCGGCTGAGCCCCAAGCCCTGAGCCCGCTCCATACCGCTACTTGATTTGGGCAGAAGCTTCCCGACCTCAGTGGCCGCCAGGAAGTCCATCACCGGTTGGTCGCACTCTTCTATGGAAAAACGCTCAGAGATCTGCACATGTTGGCATCTGCCCGCTTTCCAGCCCGTCGCCTTTCCCACCGCCTTCTATAGTTCGCTCTGGTGGTCTCTCCACAGGATGCAGTGGTGGAAGAGGTGATCCCGTGTCTGGGACACCGTCCCTCCACACAACCAGCATTTGTCAACATCCCGGTGGGAGAACCTTTTCAGGTAGACTCCAGTGGCCGCCTGCCCACACATCAGTTGGTAGACCCTGGCGGCCAGTGACTTTACGCTTGTCAGTGGGATAAGTCTTTCGGTCCCCGCCTTGCCCTTGAGTCTGCAGCTGATGTGCTTGCTGCACTTGTTGGCCTTTCGCTCAAGCTTAACTACTAACCTTGTCTCGGAGATTTGTTTAGCCCTATTCGAGGTCAAGTTGTATGGCTGCTCTTTCACTGTGCTTCCTCTGGCGTCTCGGGCCAAGTTTGTCTGAAAGTCTGCGTCTTCATCTGCTGGGATGCCAGAGTGTCCCGGGAGCCAGTGGATCTTGGTTGCGATGCCTTGGGCAAGGAGACTCCGCACCCTTCTGTTCATCATCCTCACCAGTTGCTGCCATGGCACTTACTCCAGGTGTGCCGCTTGTCGAATTTCGGCCGGTGAGTCGCTGATGACTTCCATCGCCTTCACTGCATGCTTTTGGAATGTGTCTCTCTTCTCGATCGCCACGTCAAGCACAAGTCCTATCACCCACAGTTCGGCGTCGAAGACCTCTATCCATCCGGTGCGCAGAAAGCCGCGGCAACACCTCCTTCCTTTTCCCTGTTTACATACTGCTGCAGCTCCCACTCGGCCATTATCTGAGCGTGATTCATCTCTCCACCACATCCAGACCCCTTCTCCGATATTGGTTTGTTTCTCTATTGCCCAGCACTGTGCGGCGATTTTGGCTGCAGTGGTGTCGCCCAGTATGGTGGTCCTGACGACTGGTTCTTGGCCTGGGGTCGGCCAGTTCATGCCTTTGGTTGTCCGGCCATGCTCATGCTTTTTCCTGACTACTCTGCATATCGGTGCAGCGGAAGAGGGGTTTTTGTGCAGGTCCTTTAGCATGATACTGCCAGCATTTTCAAGTCTCGCTGCGAATCGCCGTTGTCTGGAGTCCAAGATTACCGGCGCCGGTGTAAGCCCTGACACAGTCATTAGAGCACCCTGAAGGGTCGTGGGCAGGGCTCCCAGGATAAATCTGGATTGGCGTTGCAGGAGGAGTTAGAGGTCGTCTCGCCTGCCTACTTCCCTGGGATCCCACCATAGCTCGCTCCTATATAGTGCGACCCTCTGGGCACACGCTGTTAGGGGTTTTCTTTATCACAGTAATAATGTTACTTGATGAGACCGCGGATGCATACATTTCTTAAGATATGCATAACACTTATCCAGAGGAGATTCAAGTAGCCAGTAGTATGCGCTGTAGCGGCCGTTCATGCTAGTCACGAGAAGATTACAGTTATTTGCAGATGGCATAAGTCATGCAGCTGCTATGCCTTACTGGGATGATAAGCATGATCATCCACCGTGCTAGTAGTTTCTATCGTCTTTCATTGCTCAGATAATTTGCGGGACATGCATGGTTATCATGCACGGCAGTGGATCATCAATATGGGATTACGAGGACTCTACACACCCACCTGTAACGGGATGCGATAGTGTTGGGCAGGTTCCGGTTAGGACGATTGTGTCAACCTTAGCGTGATGTAACTGAGGGAATTATGTTGTTGGCACTTGCCTAAAGCGAGCATTACTCATTGGCTTGAGTGGTCTGGATCGCAATGTTAAGCTCTTATCAGATATGAGTGTACGCATCTATGTTATACATTGGCATAGAATCGGTTAGTCGCTGAAAACATCTATTGGACAACTACTGACACCTTCAAGGCTAGATGTTCAAGTTGAAGTTGTGTTTTGATTATTGGATATCATACTATGTGGCAGACTCAGTGAAACGTAAGGTGGAAACACGTCGATAATTATGAGTAATTATATCATAGTCGGAATGGAGCGCATTCGTTCGAATGTAAGGCGCAGATACAAAGCTATCATATGAGGTTGATAGTGTAGACCTGGCTATAAAAGCGGTCACATCGTTCGGGGAAGTAGAAGGACAAGCTCTAGCATTGAGACAGAAAACGATACCTACCAGCGAAGAACGATCTGATATATTATTGCATTTTTATGACACCTATTCTATATACATCAAATCTATTAGCTTTTTGTAGCGGTAGCCCCACACCTTCATACAGCTTATCTGGCAAATGACAAGTTCTTTCGGAAACGATAACAACAGAATTATATACGCCTTCGAGATGGTTATATCCTTCGGGAGGGAAAGCAATCTGGTATTTCCGGCACCGTGTGTTTGGTGGTCAGTGTCAACTACAGGATTATATGTTCTAGTCCAGTCACGGAGGATGTCCCTCCGCGGAGAGACCGGTCCATTCACGGAGTCCCACCCTCCGTGACTGGACTGGTTCATTCGCGGAGTGTACCCCTGCACCCCACCTCCGTGAATGGAC
>Ga0307515_10006074_pt1 | contig 24285 bp, 2 predicted proteins | sample 17_EM_MG_FD_194513 | JGI IMG/M metagenome (GOLD analysis project Ga0307515, IMG submission 194513) | Populus trichocarpa ectomycorrhiza microbial communities from riparian zone in the Pacific Northwest, United States - 17_EM | ecosystem: Host-associated > Plants > Roots > Unclassified | place... | reverse complement strand
CGGATACCCTAAGGGAATTAATAGATTAAGTAATAAAGATTAATAATAAGATCTACTAAAGGGAATAGACTAAGAGAGGTTAAGATAGAGTTCTATAGTTATATAAGGCGTAGAGTACGTAATGACTAAAGCTAAGTTAAAAACTATAGTATAGCGCAGAGCTAATAGACCTAAGTAGTACTAAAAAAGCCTATAAGAGATGGAGTAAGAAACTATAAAAACCTAGAGATTAAGGATCTAGTAATTATAGGACTAGGGAGTAGAGGCTAAACTAGGGATCTTAATAGCAGAAGACGTTTAGGCGGACTCTATAGTAAAGTTAGTGGTTTAGAGACGGAGCTTATATAAATTGCGGGAAATAAGGTTATTTCGCGAGGGATTATAAAGATGGTTAGAGTCACTATATAATAAAGGGAATAAGACTAATAGTAGATAATACACACGTATAGAGGGATAATAGTATACTACAAGGAACAAAAGAATGTTTAATTAGAAGTTTCGCGTTTTGTTACAATAACGCATACCGAATTTATAAAGACGCTAAGTACGGCGCAAGCTATTAGCTATAGGAGCCAAAATCTATAGAGTATAGAGGGACTAACAAACTATTGCGTAAACCGGACATTAAAGATAACGAGTTTAACATAGGCGAAACATTTACAGATAATAAGGTAATAAAGGTAGCTTACTAGGAGCGTATAAACCTTAAAGAAGTTATAATAGAAGTAGAGACTAAGACCGCCATAGAGTAAGGATTAGTAACGGGCGTTATAACACCATTAGATACGGCATCTATTGCTTTATAAGACGGAAGGAGCAATATCTAAAGAAGATTAAGTAAGCAGACGACTGCTAGTGCTAGCTTACTACTTAATAAAGGCAAAAGGCCAAAGGCTTAAGATTCTTAAGACAAGATAAAAGACGACTAAGATTCTTAAGACGAGATAAGGTATACCTAAGGACCTATAACAGACGAAAACCAATAAAGCAGGGTAGCAGCTTAGTTTAAAGACATATAAATAAGCTCGGGATAAGAATTCCTAACGGCACAAGATTCTTAAGACGAGATAAGTAAGATTTAAGACTCTTAAAACGAGATAAGAACACCACAAACACCTAGTTAGACTAAGGCAGAAGCTAAGCTTAAGTTAGAAGCAAGCTTAGGATTAAGAATTCTATAGGACTAAGAATTTGGGATATAAATAAGGACACCCATAAATAAGAGGTAAGGAGCTTCTTTATAGATCAGAGAATCTATAATATAAATAGCGGTTAGACTAGGAGACAGATATATAAACCTAGAAGACTTACTAGAAGAACGCAGTGTTCAGCCTAAGGATTGGAAAGCCGATATTACGATTAAAAAGTACGAAGACTTTAAGGATCTACTTATAAGACGTGAAAGAAAAGAAACTATAGAGGAATTTAGAGCGAGAATTACCTTATAGTAAGAACAGAAACTAGATAAGAGATCTAGTATATTAGGACGTACGAGGGACAGAGTACCTATATAAAAGGTCACTAATAGGCCGAGAATAGGCACACTATAAGCTAAGTGGCTTACTAAACTAGAATAAAAAGAGGATCTAAGGATTCTAACTAGATTTAAAAAACGATATATAAAAGGTTATTACAACGCAGTAATAAGAAGATACTTCCTTATAAACGAGCCGTATATACTTAAAGGGTTATACTAAAAGTAGTATAGACAACGATATAATAATAAGTGGAAAGATTTCTATATATAGTTAGATGAAAAAGTTATCCAGGACCACCTAATTACGGAAAAGGCTATAACTTATATTAAAGGAGCCTTAATTATAACGTTAAAAGATCTAAAGAAGCAATTAGAGGACTAGAAAAGTAAAAGGCGAATCTTAATACCTACAAATAAAGTTGTAATGCTTAGATTAATAAGAAAAAGGTTTAAACTTAAGGATAAAGATAAGCCGAGAGTTAACCTAAGACACTAAGTATATTACACACTATCGTAGATAGCATATGTAAATAATGCGTATAATATATATAGAGCACCTAAGGATAAAAACTAAAAGTATCTAATAAGGATATATTAGATGTCGGATAAGGTAAAGTATTAAAACGCTAAGTATATACATAGTTAGCACCCCGTAGAAGTTTAAGAATAAAGGGACTTAATACTTTAACTAAAAAGATTCCTTACGGAAGAATGCCTAGATAGATAATAATAGTAGGAATATCTAGAGAATACCTATCTATAGTATATTAAGGACAAAAAGCAAACTAAGTATTGGCCTAAGTTAGACTAAGTATAAATAGGATTAAGCAGCTAATAGTTAGGAAAAGTAGAGGCCTATAGGACTAAAGGGAACTAGTAGTAGAGCCTTAGACCCTTAAAGGAATTTAAGGACAACACCTAAATTTATAAGTTAAGTAGCAAGATTAACAGTTTAAGGTATTAATAGATAGTAGAGCAATAAGAAACCACATCTTGCTAATAGTAGTTAAAAGAATAGGGTTACCACACAGGAAAAAGGAGCACCCTTACCTATTAGTAACAATTTTAGGAGATCTAATAGCCTATAGAGGAGGCATTATTAATCTTAAAACAGGACCTATTTAATTAACCATTAAAGGGAGATAAATTAAGATGTCTTTTAATATATTACTATTAGGCAATAATAAGGTAGTATTAGGAATGCCTTAATTATAGAAATACAATCTAAAGATTAATTAGGTTACAGGTTAGGTCAATATTAAAGATACTTAATACCGTAAGATGTAATAGTAAACCAAGTTAGTATAGTACTAAGTTAAAGCGACATATAAGGAAACCAAGAAAGGGTTAGGTTATATACTAAAGAGATACCATAAGTACGGCAAAAAGTTATAGTTACTAAAAAGTAAGAAGCTGTTAAAGTATATAGCATAGGACTATAAAATAGAATTAGAACCAGGAATAAGTTTAAAGTTCTTTCCAATCTATAAGCTTACCAAAGAAAAAGGTAGAGCATTAAAAGAGTTTATCCAAGAAAACTTATAAAAGGGATACATTAGACTATCGCAATCATTGGCGGGTTATCTAGTACTATTTATACTAAAGAAAAATGGTAAGCTAAGGCTATATATTAACTATAGATAGTTAAACAGCATTACCAGAAAGGATAGGTATCCTTTACCCTTAATTAGCGAAATCTAAGACAGGATAGGTAATGCGTAAATCTTTATAAAGATAGATCTAAGATAGGCGTACCATTAGATTAGAATTAAGGAAGGCAATAAATAAAAGGCAGCCTTTAGGTTAAAGGAAGGACTGTATAAGCTATTAGTTATACAATTTAAACTTATAAACGTACTAGCGACGTTCTAAAAGTAAATTAATAATATATTAGGAGAATACCTTAATGAGTTTGTTATAGTATACCTTAACAACATTATTATCTACTTAATAACTAAGGAAGAATATAGAGAACATATTAAATGGGTCTTAAAGAGACTATAAGAAGAACAGATGCTAGTAGCAATTAAGAAATGCGAGTTCTTTATAAGAAAGACCAATTTTATTAGATTTATTATTAAACTAGGCAAGTTAAGTATAGACCTAAAGAAGATAGAGGCTATAGTAAATTGGCAAGAACCAGAGAATATTACGCAGTTAAGATTGTTCCTAGGATTCTGCAATTACTATAGGAGGTTTATAGTACAATAGTTAAAGAATATTAAGCCGTTTACTCAATTAACGAAGAAAGAGGAACTATAGATATGGGGAAATAAGTAAAAGAAGTTGTTTAAGGAACTTAAGGAGTTGTTCACCTAGGAACTAATCCTTAAAATCTATTAACCAGGACTAGAGACAGTCGTTAAAACGGATATATTAGACTTTACACTAGGAGCATACTTTATATAGAAATATTAAGATAGATAGCACCTAGTAGCATACTATAGTTAAAAGATAACACCACTGGAACTGAACTATAACATCTATAACAAGGAGTTATTAAGTATAGTTACAGCACTAAGGGAATAGAGAGCATTCTTATAAGGTATAGAGAAACTATTTGTGGTTAAAACGGATTATAAGAACCTAATAGAATTCTTAATAATAAAGGAACTTAACTAAAGACAGGTTAGATGGGCAGAAACGCTTATAGATTACTATTTCGAGATTTAGTATACTAAGGGTACAGACAACGCACAAGCAGATGCTTTAAGTAAAAAGGCTAAACTATAGAATAATAAAAAGCCATTAGGGGCTTTATTACGAAAAGATATAGATAGATTAATTAGGTACAATCATCCAAAAATCGCAGCAACTTAAGAAGATAAGTTAAAAAAGGTCTACGAGACACCAGAAAGCTTTTAGGTATAAAAAATTCTAAAAGTATAGCTAGAAGATCTATAGTTGGATATATACGAGAATAGAGAAGTAAAGTATATTCCAAGAAGTATAGCAGAGCATTTTATAGAAGATTTCTATAGGGGAATAACTTAAGGACATAACAGAGCTATAGGCTTAGTATTAAGACTCCAGAAGGAGTATATTATTAATAGAATCTAAAACCCAGCATAAAAGGTTATAAAAGAATATCTAGATTGCTAAAGAAATAAACTAATAAGGTATAAGCTATATAAAGGGCTACAACCTATTAAAATACTAGAGAGACTATAGGAGGTTATATTATAGGACTTTATTATTAAGTTGCCAAAATTAAGAGACCCTATTATAGGATAAGATTATAACGCGATCTTAGTAATAGTAGACAAGCTTATAAAGTGGGGATACTTTATAGTATATACGGAAGAAATCTCAGCGGAAGATATCGCTAGAATCTATATTAAAGAAGTGTTTATAAGATATAGAGTACTAAGTAAGATTATATCGGATAGGAATTTAAGATTTATAGCAGCATTCTAGGAGGTATTCTTAGCGGAGTAAGGAGTTTAAGCAGTAACTTCTACCATATATTATCTATAGGCAGACGGTTAAACAGAAAGATTAAATTAGACACTAAAGTAGTATTTAAAACACTATATTAATCACGCATAGAACAATTAGGTATTGCTATTACTAGTTATACAGTTTGTATACAATGCGACACTATAGGAAGAAATAGGTACTTCACCATTTAAGGCGAATTATGGATATAAGCTAAGAATATTATTATTGCCACGTTAAGTAAAGAAAATAAGTAGTATAGCTAAAGAAAGAATAAAGACTTTAATAGAGCTTTATAAGAACCTTATAGAGACAGCTAAAGTAGTAGGGTAAAGAATAAAGAAATACTATAACGCTAAGAGATCTAAGGGACCAGATCTTAAGGAGGGAGATAAAGTATAGCTACTACACAAAATTTTTAAGAGTTAATAACTAAGTAAGAAGTTAGACTACGTTAGACTAGGACCTTTTAAAATTATATAAAGAATTTCACCGGTTACGTTTAAGTTAAACCTACTAGCCAGAATAAAAATCTACCCTATATAGTATATTATAATACTAGAGCTAGCATACAGAAATATTAAGTTACTAGTTTATAAGGCAGACACGTATAGAGGATAAAAAGAAGACGAATGGTAAGTTTTAAAGATCGTTAGCCACGAGGACGTTAATGATAAAACATAGTACGAGGTAAAGTGGATAGGCTATAACGAGACTACCTAGAAGCTACTTGAAAATTTAAAGAACGCTATAGGAAAGGTATAGGAGTATTAGAAGAAAATAGGTTAGGCAATATTAATAAGAATAAGTCGCTAAAGAATAAGTCACCTAAGGGGGACTTAGGAAGATCGACTGCTAAGCTACTTAGAGTTATTTCCTTTATAGGAGGAGAGCCAGCTCTCTTATTACTAAGTTCTTATAAACCTTATTTTATAAGTTTTTACTCCTTAAAATAAACCTTCTTACGCACCTTTTTAAGACGAAGAAGCTAAGTAAACGCCGCGATGCGAGTATTTAGGGCCTTCTGTTCCGCGTTATAAAAACATTTAAGCTTAGCTAGAGCCCATATAAGATTACCATTAAGTTTTATAGCGGTAGATTAAACACGAGACCCTATAACAAATTACTTAGGGAACTTAACAACTATTAAGAGTAATAGGACGCGTATATTTAGCGTTAGAGGACGAATAAACGTTATAAGAAGAGCGAATATTTGCTTTAGTGCACTCCGAACATAAAGAGGGTTGCTAGGAGGAAGGACTCGCTAACGTAACGTAGACTAACCCCTCTTTCGCATAATAAGAACACGGAGATAGTATAATCTCACTAAGTAATAATATAGCAGCAACAGTGCGAGCCTAATATTGCACTTATAAAGAAGAAATTGCTTTAGGTATAATAAGTAATAATATTAACTAAATTAATTAGACGGATATTATACCTCTAGTAAATAACTTAAAGATACTAGAAATCTTTAAGGACAAAGATAAAGAGGAGGGAGATAGTGTTACGGACGCTTTAAGTATAATACTATAACTACTTAGAGAGGAGTTAGAAGAAGCTAGTTGGTTAATATAAGTACGGTTTAGTATAGATCTGGTACCTAAATAGAGTCTTAGACAGCGTTTAAGACGCCTAATAAGGTAGGGAGAAGTCTAAGTTAATAAATATCCAACTCGCAGAGACGTATCTATAACGCCTACGCCTACGCCTACGCCTTACACGTAAGGTAGCGGCGGCGTTAATATAGTGCCAAGATATTAGTCTATGCATATACGAATTCTCACCAAAATCTACACGACTTTAAACAATCGCATAACGCCGTAGCAATTAAATGCAGCCAAATCAGTATGAGATTATTTAATTACAGTTAATACTTTGTCTGCCAGCCATGTAATTTTTTCACTGCTTCTAGCCTTCGGTCTATACTGTCGATTAACCGTCGTATAAGGCCTTGATCGATAGCCAACCACGCCTCTTTACACGCCTTAATTAAATGCTCTAAATCCTCCTTACTTTATCTCATCTATTTAAGCTCTAGATAAAGCTTAAGAATTTTCCTTTTTAGTGCTAGCTAAAGGTGCTTAATTAGGTTAAGATCCGGTAAGTATAGAGGGAAATTTAGAGTCCAAACGCCGTGCGTTTCCAACTACTTCTTTACAAGATTTAATATATGGATTAAAGTATTATCTATTTAGTAGATATCTAAAGGCTTATAGATTGGCATAAGACCTTCTTCTAAGGCCTAAATATAGCTTTAGGCGCTATAGCCTTCCTTCCGCGCTAAAACGTCCCTTTCTATAGCAATTAACTCCGAACGGCCATCGTACCAAAAAGCTGCGTAGATTATCTGCGTAAGATCCTTTCTGTTAGATACCTCTGTAATAAAGTTATAATTCTACTTTTATAGAGATATTCTAAAGACCTAAACGGGCTTCTTTCCTAAGCCTCGTTCGTATAAACATTTATTAGAAAACTTAACACGTCTCTAAGGGAAACCCTTATACTTTTAAGCCCAGAGATACCTTAATTAAGCTACCACTAGCGTTAGCTTTGGTCTCTTTTTAGCGAGCCACTTTATAATATAGTGTTTTTTTAAATAGATATTGTAAAGTTCTATACTTAACGGTAACCCCTATAGCCTAATATTTAAGAGCTGTATAGTTAATTTAAGGATTCCTATGTATAATTTAAAGAAGTAGACGTTTCTGGCGTTAAGTAAGCTTTTCGGGCTGTCCGGGTCTTAGTAGAGATTTAAGCGTATAGTGGTTATTCCATTAATCGATTGTATTGTAAATAACGCGATAACTAACGCGATATTTTGCCGCAATTTTAGTCTTCTCCTTCCCTGCCTCTACTGCACTAAAGATTCCAGCTCTTTGTACATCTGAAAGCTCTGCCCTAGGCCTTTAATTTTTACTAATTTCCGTACTAAACAAGCGTTGCATTGTAATGTTGTAAATGATTGAATTTGGTAACAATATTGCGATCATGTGGTGTTGGTTCGCGTGTGCACAGACTAATGTCTTGGCACTGTAATACACGCCTAAAAGCTTTAGGTAAAATACTACAATTGTCACTACCTAGCTAAGCACTTCGCCGTTAGTAAATAAGTCCTGCTCTCCTCTAAGAATATCTATACAAAACGTCCCTATAAAAAGCTTAACTATAAGTTTATGGGACCGTTTTAGATCCTAAAGTATATAGGGCAGCAAGTATATAAGCTAGAGCTCCTACCTACTATAGCACGGCTCCACTTAGTCTTCTATATCTCCCTACTAAAGCTTTATAGGTTACGCCCTAAGTTTTAACCCCTAGCAGTAAAAGAGCTTAAGGAAGGCAGCTAGGAAGTAGAAGTAATTATTACCTACTAAGATCGTGCTAGATAACTATAGTACCTTATTAAATAGCTAGGATAGCTAAATAAGTATAATAAATGGAAATATAAGATAGAACTTAAGAATTATTAATAATTATTAGATAAGTACCGTAAGCGGGATACCCTAGCCTTATAGCTAAAGCGTAGGCGAAAAGTAAGTGCCGCTATTAAAATATAACCTGTATTAAAGCGGAACAGAGGATGTCTAAAGGGATTAAAGAATAAGTAATAATTGCTATAACTCGCAGGCGAGGCCACGGCGTATACTAGCAACGAAGCTTAATTTAGAAAGCACCCTCCCTAAACCTAGTCCGTTACCCTATACTAGCTAAGTAAATTATTTATATATTAGAGAATAGGCCTATTTATAACCGGGGTCTATTTAACTAGGGTCCATAACTTGCTAGTAACCCACTAGTAGTAACCTATACTAATAATTTACACTATTCCACGTATATGCTACGTAGATAACGTATAAGGCTAAAATATAGGTTAGCAGCGGGTCTAACGGGTATATAGCCTTACCGTCCTAATCTGGCTATATGTAAATAACTTATAACCTACCCACGAAGTATATACGGCGCTACGCCGGTATAGCGTAAGGCTAAAGTAGGGTTAGCGGCGGATTTAATAGGCATATAGCCTTACCGTTTATGAATCCGGCCGTATGTAAATAACCTATAACCTACCCGCGAGGTACTAGCGACCTACCTACGCAAGCGAGCTTTAGAATATTTCTAGTCTACCGAATTTAGGCAACAGTATTAAGCTCCACTAGCTCTACCTATTAAATGGACTAATTAGGATTTTCTATACTGGGTATATAAAATCGCTACTAGCTCGGTTAAATGCGGGGGAGTCTTAGTAAGGCAAATCTAACTAATTAAACAACTTTAACTACCGGTTAAAGTTCCTTAATATCTTCGCGCCGCGTATATATACTACCTATCTCTCTATACGCAAAATCAAGATGCTCTTTCCCCTCCAAATTTTTTCCTTACTAAGGTTTTTTATAGGGTTTTATTAAGGCTTAAGTATATAAAGGATTGGGGACGACCCCTTTTAAAGGGGGGAGTATTATTAGGTAAAACCTAAGTAGATAGTTATATAGCTGTAAGGTACGGGCGACCCTAGGGCAACCTAGGGGTAACTCGCCCGTAAGGCACGTGCTCTATACATACCTAGGGAAAACCCTTCCTACCTCGCACACAGACTCCTCCTTTTCCCTTAAGGATTTGTCTCTGTCTATACAATATACCTATTATTCTATTATTAAACTCCCTATTTACATCCTTACCTTATACCTACGGCTATATTAATAGCAAAGCTAGACCCAAACTAGCTTACTACCTATAACTAGCTCTACGCTAAATATAAGGACAATTTACGCGTATACTAGAAGCAAAAATAGGCTATAAACAATATTAATAACTACATCGTTTATACTATATCGGTAGCCTACCTTTTACTTATTAACAGCCTTAGTAGTTAGTTATATTAAATATTTAAGGCGTCTCTACTACTGTAGTAGCCACTATAGTAACAGAGACACCCTATATTTTAGTAAGTAATTAAGCCTATCTTATATAAAAATCTTATACTATTAGTACTTACTAAATTATATACTCGCAGGGCCTCCTTCCGTTTATAAATACTCCCTCCTTTATACCTTCCTCTCTTCTTCTTTCTTCTTCCTTATAAGAGCTAGAGGTGCTCTATGTCACGGAACCCCACCGCAGGGGCCTCTATAGGAGAGCCCCGTGTTCTTATATACACCTCACGTACAGCTTATGTCAGCTACGCGTAGGTATATCACCTCCTTACGCCCTTAACCCTTACGATCGATCGCGCAACGTCTTGTAGACTCCTCGAATACATACGCTTTGTAGCCACTACCCCCGTCCCATAACATTACGTTGCGCCTTTTTTACCACTAACGCTTAGCCTACAACTAATTCTACGTCTCTATAATACTGCAGGCGCTGCTAGAAGCAGCGTGTCTATAAATTACCTCACTTTATACTTCTAAGGAACCCATAATAGTAAAACAATATTCCTTACTAGCTACTATATTAAACCCAAAGAACAATCTAATACCTATACTTAACCTACAACGCTAATTAATCCTAGGAGAATTTAATTTATTAGCCCTAGCCTTAACCCCTAAAGAGACGGACACTAATAATATCTTATCTTTTATTAACTATATAACTACGGATAAGTAAATGAAAGGGCTACTACCTATTAAAATTAAAATATAAGACGCCGAGACATTTGCAAAAATAGTAGTACAAGACCTTAATAAATACTACCGCCTTCTATAGAACTACTACCTAAAGCTTATACGAGCCGAGATGCGTACTGCCTAAGATCGCGATATTATTTAAGACCTATAAGCTCGTAAGGCGCTTGCTAATAATACATATTAAGAAACTAAAGATAACCTCTATATATCTAAACGCAACGTCTAATAATTAAAGAAGGCTGAGATTATACTAATCGCTACGGTTACTAAAAGAGAAGGCATAATTAAATACCTATAATCTTAGCTTAATAAGCACATTTATAATAACGCTAGATACCTCTTTACTACATATAACGCTATCTAAGTCTTTATACCCCTAGCAACTTCACCTACTTAACACTTAACGGAGGGCTAGTACTAAGCAGCTTTACCTAATAGGAACCCCTACCAAAGCAGTAACAATAAAAGCTATAATAATTAGACCCAAACTACTACTGTAGGGTCTAATATACGCTACCCTAATCCCCTAGTCTTTTAGGGAGACCGTAAGGAATACAGCTACTAGAAGATATAAATCCGTAAGAAACTAACTTAAAGCGCCTACCTTTTTCCTATAGAAGATACTAAGATTAGCTATATTATTGGGCGAATAAAGGGTATACCGTTTAACAGACTCTTCGCCTAATAGGAGACTAGTAGCCCCTAGAAGTAGCAGTCCCACTAAAAAATCCTTAACGATCTTAACCTAATATACCGCGACTATAACCTACTGGCCACCAACCAAGCTAAACTACGTGCCCTAAAGATAAGCCCTACTAAATTATTTGATAAATTCTATATTAAATTCTAGGAATATACCGGAGCCCTTACCTAAGATAATACTAAAGACTAAAAGGACTTCCTTAAAAAAGTTACTTACCGCCTTAGTTACGCAGCCGCTAGCTATAACTATAACAATGTTTATAATATGGTAGCAGCTTTATAAAAGATTAAACAACAACTAAATTAGATTACTACTACTAACTTTTACCTAAAGACCTCTCTATAGAAGCCCTCTGGGCCTACTAAACCTATATATACTAAGCCACTAACGCCTATTACCTTAAGTACTACCGGAACTAATATCGATTTCTCTATACCAACCTTCCTATAAAAACTCCTAGATAGAGAGTATAAGCTACTTTAGAAACTAGAACGCTGCTATAAATGCCGTTAAGAAGGCTATTATTATAATAACCTAAACTGCCTAATAGCTAGGTTTAGTAGCCGCCGCCTAATACTTAACTTAATACCCTAAACACTAAATATGTCGCTACGCGCCACTACTATATAAGATAAAGACATAGTAATAGTAATAGAGTCGGATACGGAAGCGGAAAACGCCAAGTCCTAGCCCTAAGTTATAGGTTAAGACACCCTAATAATAGAGGAATCTATATATTGGCTTATTTAATAGATAACTCTATAAAGATAAATAGATAGAAATAGATAGTTTTACTTATAATAGGAACTACTGCCAAAAAATAATATAAAAGCCGTTTTATAATTAATTACAGAGCTACTAATAAATTTATAGATACCTAATTTGTGCGTACTTATAACCTACCTACCTTACCCCTTACTAAAGCCCGCGCCCTATAACTTACTAATAGTAATTATACCGTATAAAAGATTACCTATATAGCACAACTCTACCTAGATATAAATAGGCACCAGGAAGAACTCTAGGCCTATATTACACTACTTACTAACTATCTTATTATCCTCAGAATAAACTAGCTCGAATAATATAACCCCGCCATTAACTGGAAGAAGAGAGAAGTAACCTTTAACTCTAAATACTATAAAGAGACTTGCCTAAGGCATAGCCTAGCCGCCTCTATTTACTCCCTAGGATATTAACCTAAAGAACCCCTTATTACTCTACCTATAACTAACTACTACTATATAAGTGCCCTAGCCTTCTACCGCATAATATATAAGAAAGGCTGGACCGTTACTATAGCTTCCTAATTATAACTATATAAGCTTAATAAAGAACAGGACTATGTCCTCTATAATAACAGAATAAATATAATTAACCTTTTAGAAGATAACGCCCCTATAGAACTCTACGGACTTTTACCTTTAGACTTTAAGAAGTTTATAAAGCTTAAAAAAGGACTTACTAATAAAGAACTCCGCAAGCTCCTCCCTAAGAGGTACTATAACTTTACCAATATATGCTTATAAAAGAGCGTAGATACACTCCCCCCATATTAACCTAATAACTATACTATTAATATTAAATAAGGAAAAATGCTACCTTATAAGAGACCCTACCTAATATTAAAAGATAAACTACTAGTTATAAAAAAGTATATCAACAAGCACCTTAACAAAGGATTTATTCGTCCTAGCATATTACTAACAGCCGCCCCTATTCTTCTCGCTAAAAAGCTAGGAAGAGATATCCGATTCTATATTAACTATAGAGGACTTAACGCTATTACAATTAAAAACTAATACCTAGTACCGCTTATACGTAAGACCCTTAAGCGGCTTAGTTAAGCCAAAATCTATACTAAGCTTAATATTATCGCCGCCTTTAACTATTTTTAAATATAGGAAGATAACAAATAGAAAACCGTATTCGCATTACGCTTTAGCCAATTTAAATATACCATTATGCCCTTCGGCGTATATAACGGCCCAGGCACCTTTTAAAGCTATATTAATAACGCCTTATAGGACTACCTTAATAACTTCTACTCTACGTACCTAGACGATATACTTATTTATAGCGATAACCCCTTTAAGCATACTAAACACGTTTAAAAGGTCCTATAGCGCCTTGGGGACGCAGGACTTTATATTAATTTAAAGAAATGCGAATTCTTAGTCACAGAAGTAAAATACCTTAAACTAATTATTACTACTAAGGGTGTCTGTATAGACCCCAAGAAGGTACGCACAATTACTAAATAGTAAGCCCTTAACTGCATTAAGGACGTATAAGCCTTCCTTAGTTTCGCCAACTTCTATTAGAAATTTATATACAACTTCTTAAGTATAGTAGCACTATTTACAGCAAGAATGCAAACAAAGGGCCTTTCTATAAAAGGAAGAAAAACGTACCTACGCTTTACCTAGACGCCTAAATACGAGAAGGCGTTTTAAGACCTTAAAAATGCCTTTACTAAAGCACCTGTCCTAGCTTACTTTACACTAGGACAACAACTTTACCTTAAAACCAACTCCTTAGACCATATTAACGCAGGCATCCTCTCCTAAATAGGCGACAACGGTCTCCTTTACCTAGTCACATTCTACTTGTCTAAGCTTATACTATAAAAGTATAACTATAAGATCTATAATAAAGAACTCCTTACAATTATATAAGCATTTAAAGAATTCTAACTAGAACTCTCCTTAGCAGAGCCTAACTAGCTAACTAAAGTCCTTATAGACTATTACAACCTTAAGTACTTTATGACTACAAAGTAGCTAAACTAACGCTAAGTATATTAGAACGAGTTCCTCTCTAGTTTTAACTTTAAAATTATATATAGACTAGGAGTATAAGGTACTAAGCCTAATAGCCTAATATACTACTTATAAGACCTTCCTTAGTTTAAAGATAACCCCTATAATTAGTTCCAACAATAGACGATCCTAAAAGTACGAAATTTGGCCCTAGGCATACTACCTATAATAGAGTTAACTATACCCTAGCTTTATACTACAGAACTAAAGTTACCTCCCAAAATTAATAAGCTTATTACTATGGCATATAACGCCTCTATTAACCCATTACTATATTAACTTATTACCGCAAAGACCGCCGGCGCCTATACGCTACCTACTAACCTCTAAAGCTTAGGCTAGATTAATATAGCAGCCTTAGAAGTAAAAGAGAACAGGCTCTATTATAGAGGCCGCCTATTTATCCCTAACTTAGAAAATCTATAACGGTAACTAATCTAAATGGCCTACGACCTCTAATTAAGCGGCCACTTAAGCAGAGGAGGAACTTATAAGCTTCTTAACTAATACTACTTCTAGCCAAAAAATAATAGACTTAGTTAAACGCTTTATAGGCGCCTGCTACAATTATAAGCGCGCTAAGGCCTTTAATATAAAGTACTAAAGACTACTATACCCTCTACCAGTACCTATATAACGATAGGCAGATATTGCTATAGATTTTATTGTTAACCTACCACCCTATAAACAACACGGCCGTACCTATAAGAATATCCTTATAATAATATACTGACTTATAAAAGAGCGCCACTACGTCCTAACTAAAGGCGTAGCCGTTAGCAACGTTACTAACGCCTTCCTCTACGAAGTCTACTAACTATATAGGTTACCTAACTCAATTACGTCTAACTAAGGCATATAATTTAACTCTAATGTATAGAGACAAATCTGCTAACGCCTTGGCATCTCTATTAAGATATCTATATCCTTCTACTATAAAACTACTAGGTAACTAGAAAACGCTAATACTAGTATAAAAGCGTACCTACGATAGGTAGTCGCCTATAGTTAAGATAACTAGGTAAATTACCTCCTACTAGGTAAATTCACAGCGAATAACTACGTCTTAACCACTATAGGACTTACCCCATTCTTCGCGAATAAGGGTTATTACCCCTAATCCGGTATAGAGCCACTAGAACCTATTAATAAGAAACTGCTATATAAAAAACGCCTTAAGATGCTACTTACTAACTAGTATATAGACCATATAAAAAATCTACTTAACTACTATAAGGGAGAAATGGCCTAGGCTTAAGTAAAGCAGGCCTACTTTATAACGGAACCTTGTAGCAAGTACTACGATGGACTCGTTAATAGGCTAGGTATGTAGGTATTGCAAGTAAGTTAATAACGTAATAACAACTAGTGGAGTGGTTGCCCAATAGATTAACTCTAATTGTATTCTAAGAATCACTATAAGGAAAGAACTATCTAGAGTAGGGACTGTGGTCCTTTAAATACATGACCATACTCCTATAAAATCCTCCTTATACGTAAGGTACGTATGCTCTGTTTACTCTGTCGCAAATTATATAGATTATACAAATCACACAGATCTTATCACGTGACTTGGCTACTATTCCTTGTTATATAGTTCTACCAGATCTATCTTAGACCGTGCCTATATTAACTAACTAGCTTCTTCCGACTTCTCTCCTAGTAGTTATAATATCATACTTAAAGCGTCTATAACACTATCTCTCTCCTCTTTATCTTTGTCCTTAAAGATTCCTAACATCTTTAAGTCATTTATTAGAGGTGTAATATCCATCTAATTAATTTGGTTAACATCGTTACTTATTATACCTAAAGTAACTTCTCTTTCTTCTACAGCCCGTCGCGCTCGTACTGTCGCTATTATACTATCGCTGGGTGAAATAATACTATCTCCGTGTTCTTATTGTGCGAAAGAGGGGTTAGTCTATATTGCGCTGGCGAGCCCTTTATCTCGGCAACCTTCCTCTTACTTAGAGTGCACTAAAGCAAATATTTATTTATTTTGCGATATTCGCTCTATTTCTAACGCTAAGTATACGCGTCCTATGACTTTTAATAGTCTGCGAGTTCCCTAAGTAATTTGTTATAGGGTCTTATATTTAATCTACTACTACAAAGCTTAATAGTAAGCTTTTAAGTGCTCTTAATAAATTGTGTTAATTACAAAAGGCGGAACAAGAGGCTGCGGCTGCTTAATAGCGTGCCCTTAAAACTCGTCTTTTGGCCTCTACTTGTCTTCTGCGTCTTAAACGGGTTTATAAAAAGGTTTGTTTTAAGGAGTAGAAACTTATAGAATAAAATCTATAGGAACTTAGTAATAAAAGAACGGATTCTCTTCTAATAATAAAGGAAATAACTCTAAGTAATTCGGTAATTGCTCTTCCTAGGTCCCCCTTAGGTGACTTATTCTTTAGTGATCCTTCTTTAATATTACCTGACCTATTTTCTTCCAATACTCCTATACCTTTCCTATAGCGTTTTTTAAATTTTCTAGTGGTTCCTAGGTAGTCTTATTATAGCCTATCCACTTAACCTTATACTATATTTTATCGTTAATATCCTTATAACTAACAATCTTTAAAACTTGCTATTTGTCTTCTTCTTGTCCTCTATATATATCTACTTTATAAACTAGTGGCTTAACTTCTCTATATACTGGCTCTAGCATTATAATGTGTTATATAGGGTAGATCTTTATCTTGGCTAGTAGGTTTAACTTAAATATAACTAGTAAAATCCTTTAATTAATTTTAAAAGGTCCTAGTCTAACATAGTCTAACTTCTTGCTTAGTTATTAACTCTTGAAATTTTTATATAGTAACCACACTTTATCTCCCTCCTTAAGATCTAGTCCCTCAGATCTCTTAGCATTGTAGTATTTCTTTATTCTTTGCTGTACTACTTTAGCTATTTCCGTAAGGTTTTTATAAAGATTTATTAATATCTCTATCCTCTACTTAGCTATGCTACTTATCTTCTTTACTTAACGTAGCAATAGCGATATTCTTAGCTCGTATTTATAATTCGCCTTAAATAGTAACATACCCATTCCTTCTTATAGTGTTACATTATATGCAAACTATATAATTAGTAATAGTAATACCTAATTGTTTTATGCATAATTAATATAATGCCTTAGATACTGCTCTAGTGTTTAGTTTAATCTTTCCGTTTAACCATCTGTCTGCGGATAATATATAGTAGAAGTTGCTGCTTAAACTCCTTACTCCGCTAAGAATACCTCCTAGAATACTATTATGAATTTTAGATCCCTATCCGATATAATTTTGCTTAGTGCTCTATATCTTATAAATACTTCTTTAATATAGATTCTAGCGATATCTTCTACTAATATTTCTTCTATACACGCTATAAAGTATCCCCACTTTATAAGCTTATCCACTATTACTAAGATTACGTCATGATCTTGTCCGGTAATAGGATCTCTTAATTTTAGTAACTTAATAATAAAGTCCCATAATATAACCTCCTATAGTCTCTCTGGTATTTTAATAGGTTGTAGCCCTTTATATAGCTTATACCTTATTAGTTTGTTCCTTTAGCAATCTAGATACTCTTTAGTAACCTTTCTAGCTATCCTTTAAATTCCGTTAATAATATACTCCTCTTAAAGTCTTAACACTAAGCCCGTAGCTCTATTATATCCTTAAGTTAATCCCTTATAGAAATCTTCTATAAATTGCTCTACTATACTTTTTAGGATATACTTCGCTTCTTAGTTTTCGTATATATCCATCTATAGATCTTTTAGTTATGCTTTTAGAATTCTTTATACCTAAAAGCTTTCCAGTAACTTATAAGTTTTCTCTAGTTCTTCCTAAGTTACTATAATCTTTAGATAATTATACCTAATTAATCCATCTATATCTTTTCGCAGTAAAGCCCCTAATGGCTTTTTATCGTTTTATAGTTTAGCCTTTTAACTTAGAGCGTCTGCTCTCGTGTTGTCTATACCCTTAGTATACTAAATCTCAAAATGGTATTCTATAAGTATCTCTGCCTATCTAACCTGTCTTTAGTTAAGTTCCTTTGTTATTAAGAATCCTATTAGGTTCTTATAATCCGTCTTAACTATAAATAGTTTTTCTATGCCTTGTAAGAATGCTCTCTATTTCTTTAGTACTGTAACTATACCTAACAACTCCTTATTATAGATGTTATAGTTTAACTCTAGTGGTATTATCTTTCAACTATAGTATACCACTAAGTGCTATCTATCTGGATGCTTTTGTATAAAGTATACCCCTAGTATAAAGTCTAATATATCTATTTCTACAACTATCTCTAGTCCTGGTTAATAGATCTTAAGAACTGGCTCCTAGGTAAACAACTTTTTAACTTCTTTAAATAGTTCTTGTTGCTCCTTTCCCCATGCCTATAGTTCTTCTTTCTTCGTTAATCGCGTAAATGGCTTAATATCCTTTAACCATTGCGCTATAAACCTCCTATAGTAATTGCAAACCCCTAGAAACGATCTTAACTGCGTAACGTTCTCTAGTTCCTGCCAATTCACTATAGCCTTAATCTTCTTTAGATCTATACTAAGTTGGCCTGGTTTAATGATAAATTTAACAAAATTGGTCTTCCTAGTAAAGAACTCGTATTTCTTAATTGCTACTAGTATCTATTCTTCTTATAGTCTTTTTAAGACCCATTTAACATATTCCCTATATTCTTCCTTAGTTATTAAGTAGATAATAATATTATTAAGGTATACTATAATAAATTTATCTAAATGTTCTCCTAATATATTGTTAATTCGCTTCTAAAACGTTACTAGTGCGTTTATAAGCCTGAATTGCATAACTAATAGCTTATATAGTCCTTCCTTTAACCTAAAGGCTGCCTTCTATTTATCGCCTTCCTTAATTCTAATTTAATGGTACGCCTATCTTAGATCTATCTTCGTAAAGATTTGCGCATTACCTATCCTGTCTTAAATTTCGCTAATTAAGGGTAAAGGATACTTATCCTTTCTAGTAATACTATTTAACTGTCTATAGTCAATATATAGCCTTAGCTTGCCGTTTTTCTTTAGTACAAACAGTACTAGATAACCTGCTAATGATTGCGATGGTTTAATATATCCCTTTTATAAGTTCTCCTAGATAAACTCTTTTAATGCTCTACCTTCTTCTTTAATAAGCTTATAGATTAGAAAGAACCTTAAACTTATTCCTAGTTTCAATTCTATCTTATAGTCCTATGCTATATACTTTAATAGCTTCTTACTTTCTAGTAACTATAGTTTCTTGCCGTATTTATGGTATCTCTTTAGTATATAGCTTAGCCCTTTTTCTGTTTCTTTATAGGTCGCTCCTACTTAATACTATACTATCTTGGCTTGTTATCGCATCTTATAGCGTTAAGTATCTTTGATATTAACTTAACCTATAACCCAATTAATCTTTAGATTATATTCCTATAACTAAGGCATTTCTAACACTGCCTTATTATTCCCCAATGGTAATATGTCAAAAGATATCTTAATTTATCTCCCTTTAATGGTTATCTAAATAGGTCTTGTTTTAAGATTAATAATACCTCCTCTATAGGCTATTAGATCTCCTAAAATTATCACTAATAGGTAAGGACATTCCTTTTTCCTATATAGTAACCCTATTCTTTTAACTGCTACTAGCAAGATATAGTTCCTTATTACTCTACTATCTATTAGTGCCTTAAACTATTAATCTTACTACTTAACTCGTAAATTTAGGTGTTATCCTTAAATTCCTTTAAGGGTCTAAGGCTCTATTACTAGTTCCCTCTAGTTTTATAGGCCTCTACTTTTCCCAACTAATAGCTGCTTAATCCTATTTATACTTGGTCTAACTTAGGCTAATACTTAGTTCGCTTTTTGTCTTTAATATACTATAGATAGGTATTCTCTAGACATTCCCACTATTATCGTCCATCTAGGCATTCTTCCGTAAGGAATCTTCCTGGTTAAAGTATTAAGTCCCCTTATTCTTAAACTTCCGTAGGATACTAACCGTGTATATACTTAGCATTCCTAAACCGTTTCTTATCTAGCGCCCAATACATTCTTATAGGGTATTTCCGGTTCTTTTTTTTTAGGTTTTTATACATATTATATATATTATCTACGTATACAATCTATGCTAACGTATAGTACGCTAGGTGTCTTGGGTTAACTCTTAACTTATCTTTATCTTTGAGTTTAAACCTCTATCGCGTCAATCTAAACATTACTATCTCATTTACTAGTACTAATATTCGCATTATCTCTTTCTAGTCTATAGCTTATTCCTCTAGATCCTTTAACGTTATAATTAAGGCTCCTTTAATGTAACTTATCTGTCTTTTAGATATTGCCTAATCTGGTATAACCTTTTCGTCTAACCATATATAAAAGTCTTCCTACTTATTATTATATCGTTGCCTAAACCACTTTCGGTACAGCTTACTAAGTATATATAATTTATCCGTAAGGAAGTATCTTTTTATTACTACTTTGTAATAGCCTTTTATATATCGTTCTTAGAACCTAGTTAGAATTCCTAGATTCTCTTCTTCTTCTAGTTCTATAAGCTACTTAGCTCTAGGTATACCTGCCTTCGGCCTATTAGTAACCTTTTATATAGGTGTCTTTTTCCCAAAGCGATCTGGCATTCTTAGCTCTATAGATTGCTTTTGCTATACGAAGATTTATTATCTAAATTCTTCTATACTTTCTTATAGTCGTCGTCTTTCCGATAGATCCTTAATATCCTTATACTTTTTAACTAACGTATTAACTTTTTAATCTTTAGTTTAAACACTATATTTAACTAGTAAGTCTTCTAGGTCTATATTTCTGTCTCCTAATCTAACTGCTGTTTATATTGCAGATTCTCTAATCTATAAAGAAGCTCCTTGCCTCTTACCTATAGGTGTCCTTATTTATTCTCCAAATTCTTAGTCCCTTAGATTCTTTAATCCTAAGCTGGCTTCTAACTTAAGCTTAGCTCCTGCCTTAGTCTAACTAGGCGTCCGTAGTGTTTTTATCTCGTCTTAAAAGTCTTAAATCTTATCTATCTTGTCTTGAGAATCTGATGCCTATAGGAAACTCTATCCCGAGCTTATTTATATATTTCTAAACTAAGCTGCTACTCTGCTCTATCGGTTTTTGTCTATTATGGGTCCTTAAGCTGTTCTTATTCTATTTGCGGAATCTTAGATCTCTCTTATCTCGTCTTAAGAATCTTAAGCCTTTGGCCTTTTGCCTTTATTAAGTAGTAAGCTAGCACTAGCAGTTATCTACTTGCTTAATCTCTTTTAGATACTACTCCTGCCGTTTTATAAAGCGATAGATGCCGTATCTAACGGTGTTATAATACCCATTACTAAACCTTACTCTATGGCGGTCTCAGTCTCTACTTTGGTCGCGTTATTAAGGTTTAGATACCCCTAGTTGGTTCCTTTACTATCCTCGTCACTATTAATTAATGAGTACTCCGACTCTATTGTTATTATTACTAATTATTGTCCGTACGTTGCTGTAATATCTTAATTTAGCTTATAGAGTTAATCTTATTCTTTATCTAACTCTCTAGTTCCTCTACATTCCGTAGATTTTAGCTCTTATAGCTAATAGCTTGCGCCGTACTTAGCGTCTTTATAAATTTAGCATGCGTTATTATAACAAAACGCGAAACTTCTAATTGAATATTCTTTTGTTCCTTGCAGTATACTATTATCCCTCTATATATATATATCTTCTGCTAGTTAGGTTCCCTTTATTATATAGTAACTTTAACTATCTTTATAATCCCTTGCAAAATAACCCTGTTTCCTATAATTTATATAAGCTCCGTTTTTAAACTATTGACTTTGCTATAGAGTTCGCCTAAACGTCTTCTGCTGCTGAGATCCCTGGTTTGGCCTTTACTTCTTAGTCCTATAATTACTAGATCCCTAACCTCTAGGTTTCTATAGTTTCTTACTTTATCTCTTATAGGCTTCTTTAGTACCGCTTAGGTCTATTAGCTCTGCGCCATACTATAGTTTCTAACTTAGCTTTTATTATTGCGTACTCTGCGCCTTATATAACTATAGAACTCTGTCCTAACCTCTCTTAGTTTGTTCCCTTTAGAAGATCCTATTATTAATCTTTATTACTTAATCTATTAATTCCCTTAGGGTATCCATATCTTCTATTAGAATAATTACATCCTAGACTTTAGCCTTAAGTCCCTATTTATACTGTGCTATAAGCGCCCTATTATTCTACTTAACTTATATAGCTAGCGTCTAGAACTGTGTTGTATACTTAATTACTAAAGTTTATTACGTAATATCTTGGAGTTTTCTTTCCACTATGGTTACTGCCTCTAGATCTCCAAACATTTGTGTAAGTCGCTCTATAAATCCTTCCTAACTTAAGAATATAAACCGCACCTCCTAATTAGTGGTTGTTATTTTATTTATCTGTATTTCTATAAGGTAAGGCTTAAACCATTTAAGTGCTCTTCCTAATAAGAATAATCCTGCGTAAGCTATTTAATCTATAGGTGTTGCTAGCTTTACTTCTTCCTGCGCTACCTTAAAGTGCATTTATATAAGAAATCCTTTAAGCTTTAATCTTTCTCCTAAGAATTTTTTAATTAATAGTAACTTAACCTTTACTACGCCTATCCCGTTAATCCTTTATTTAAGTATTATATTATTCTCTATTAACTAGTTAACTATCTCTTATAGTTATTTAACCGTTATAGGTTGTTATAAGTTAGTATCTGCTATACTAATATTGCCTCCTAACCTTAAAGTAGTTGCCGCCGTTAATAGCGTTGTGGTGGCTGCTTTTAGTGGCATATTATTTGACTTATTGAAACCGTAACTAGGTAGTGATTGTGTAACGGAACCTTGTAGTAAGTACTATGATAGACTTATTAATGGGCTAGGTATGTAGGTATTATAAGTAAGTTAATAACGTAATAATAACTGGTGGAGTGGTTGCCTAATAGATTAACTCTAATTGTATTCTAAGAATCACTATAAGGAAAGAACTATCTAGAGTAGGGATTATAGTCCTTTAAATACACGACCGTACTCCTATAAAATCCTCCTTGTATATAAGGTATATATACTCTATCTACTCTATTACAGATTATATAGATTATACAGATTATATAGATCTTATCACGTGACTCGGCTACTATTCCTTATTATATAGTTTTACCGGATCTATCCTAGACCGTGCCTGTATCAACCAACTAGCTTCTTCCGACTCCTCTCCTAGTAGTCGTAATATTGTACTTAAAGCGTCCGTAATATACTTCGCTAACTATTATAAAACGCCACCACTAGAGATGCGTGTTAGCGACTAGGTATAGCTAGATATATATAATATCTCTATATAAAGGCCTATAAAGTCACTTAATTATAAGAACCTTAGCCCTTATCTAATTAAATAAGTTATTAATAGGGGAGCCGCATATAAGCTAGAACTCCTACCTACCCTAGCCACCCGCGGGATATAGCCCGTATTTCACCTATAGCTACTATACCTCTATTAGCCTAACCCCTTACTAGGGCAGACATAGTCTAAACCCCTACTAGTACTAATCCGAAATAAGAATAAAGACGAAAACCACAAGGAGTGGACTATTAAACGAATTATTAACTCTAAATACTTTAGTAAAAGTAGAGGACGACGGCTTTACTATAGAGCTATATACACAGGATTTAATATAGATTAGCTAGAATAGCAACTATAGAAAGACTTTTAAAATGCAAAGGATCTAATTAGCGACTTTTACTACGCGAACCTATAGAAACTGGGCCTAAGCAGAGACTTTATACCTAATCCTCTATAGGAGCCCTTATAGAGTTAAACCGTTATATATTACTACGTAAGGGCAAATTACCATTAAATTGCCGTTAGATTACGGCAAAGTGCGATTACATAACCGGAATATTATTAAGATGTCTAGAAACTTTAACTAGCGGTTAAAGTTATCTAATTGGTTAGATTCTTAGATGCCAAGCCCTATTATATAATGTTATTTTAAGCCTTTAGTAATACCCCCCTTTTCTTCTTTTCTATACCTTAAGTGTCCCTTTTATATATATATAGTAACCACAGCGTTACCAGAGCTCCGCCTCTATAAGAGGGGGGGTAGTGTTACGGAACCCTACCGCAGGGGCCTCTATAGGAGAGCCCCGTGCTCTCGCGTACACCTCGCGTACAGCTTA
>Ga0307515_10006073_pt1 | contig 24286 bp, 31 predicted proteins | sample 17_EM_MG_FD_194513 | JGI IMG/M metagenome (GOLD analysis project Ga0307515, IMG submission 194513) | Populus trichocarpa ectomycorrhiza microbial communities from riparian zone in the Pacific Northwest, United States - 17_EM | ecosystem: Host-associated > Plants > Roots > Unclassified | place... | reverse complement strand
GATGGGTGCTGTCCTTGGACAGCCCTTCAATGGTGACGATCCGCTTGTCCGACAGTGCGGACACGGGCATCAGGCACGATCGAGTGGCTTCGCCGTCGATATGCACGGTGCATGCACCACACTGACCGATGCCGCATCCGAACTTGGTCCCGGTCAGTCCCAGCGTCTCGCGCAGCGCCCACAGCAACGGCATCTCGGGCTCGACGTCAAGCCGTTCGACGCGTTGATTGACATTCAGCTCCATCACGTCGTCACCTCCGCGTACTCAGATTGGATGATGTATTGGTCATTGGCGGACCCGAGGCCCGGTGCCGGCCGGCTCACGAGCGGTCGGGTCCCGTCGAACGAGAGGGGAAGGCCAGCGAGAACGAAACCCTCGTCCGCAACCGGGCGAATCATGTCGAGCGCCATCACCTGGGGCTCGGCCACCGTTTCCTCGATCGTGTTGACGGCCGCCACTGGCACGCCGGCGCGCTCCAGTTCGTCGATGAGATTCTTGCGGCTCCTCGCGCGAACCAGGTCCTGGATGAGTTGAACCAGCAGATCGCGATGGCGCAGCCGTCCGCGGTTTCGTGCAAAGCGCTCGTCGAGCGTCCACTGCGGCTGCTTCAGCGCGTGCGCCAGCTTGGCGAACAGGCGATCGTTGCCGGCACAGATCATCACTCGGCCGTCGGCCACGTCGAATGCCTGGTAAGGCACCAGGTTGGGGTGCCCTGTTCCGTATCGCTCCGAAGTCCTGCCCTGGTTGAGATACTCGTGCATGCGGGATGCACCCCAGCCAATGGCGGTTTCAAGAAGCGACGTGTTGACGACGCTGCCGGCGCCCGTTGCCTCACGGCGGCTCAGGGCGGCAAGGATGCCAATGACCGCCCACATCGCCGCCCCCTGATCCACGATGGATGCACCCATGCGGGAGGGGGCGTCATCCGGATTGCCGTTGATGCTCATCAAGCCACCAAATGCTTGAAGGAGCGGCTCATAGCCAGGCTGCAGCCTGCGTGGGCCCTTGTGGCCGAACGCACTGATCTCGCAATAGACGAGACGCGGGAAGCGCCGTTGCAGCGTCGGCGCATCGATCCCGAGCTTCATTGCCTCGCCAGGGCGAAGGTTGTGGATCAAGACGTCGACTTCATCCAGCAGGGAGAACAGCTGCGCCACCCCCGTTGCGCTCTTGAGGTCGATGACGACCGATCGCTTTCCCCGGTTCACGTCATGGAAGGTCATCGATGCGCCGCCGCGAAATGCGGGGCCCATGTTCCTGGCGTCGTCGCCAGTGGCTGGCTTCTCCACCTTGATGACTTCCGCGCCAAGGTCCGCGAGGATCATTCCCGCGTAAGGTGCCGATAGCACCTGGCCGATCTCAACAACTCGCAGTTCCTCAAGCATCGTGGTCCCCCAAGACTGGTTCGGTTCGCTTCAAAACGCCTATCTCTTCATTCCTCATGTCCTACTCGGGCTCGATGCCTGCCTTCTTGATGATCCCGCCCCACTTGTCGCTTTCGCTGGCGATGAATCGGTCGAGGTCCGCGCGCGAACCGATGAAGCCGCCGCCATTCGATTCGCGAAAGTAGCGCTCCGCTTTTGGCGTGCCGATGGCCGCGTTGACCAGCGCATTCAGGCGTTCCGCGATCGCATCGGGCGTGTTGCGTGGCACGAGCAACATGCCCCACGAACCCAACTCCAGCTTCGGCAGTCCGGCTTCCGTCGAGGTCGGAACGCCGGGCAGCAGGGGCAGAGGCTCCGAGCCTGTCGCAACGATGGCCCGGAGCTTGCCGGCCGCCAGCAATGGCAGGCATGCCGTTGCGTCCGAGAACATCATGTCCACGCGACCTGCAGCGACCTCCGACAGTGCCTCCGGGTTGCCCTTGTACGGGACATAGAGGAGGTCCGTCCCCGTCAACTGCTTGTAGAGCTCGCCGGCGACCCGGGACGACGAATTTCCGCTGGCAAAGGTGAGCTTGCCGGGTTCCTTTTTCGCGGCGTTCGTGACGTCGTTCAACGTCTTGAATCGGGAAGCGTTCGGCACGACCAGCACAAGCGGCGTCGACTTTCGATACAGTGCCACGCTCTTGAAGTCACCGAGCGGGTCATAGGGCAGGCGCTTGAACAAGAACTTGTTGGCAACATGCGTGTTGCTTGTGACAAGCATCGTGTGGCCATCGGGGACTGCCTTGGCGACCTGCTCGGTGGCAATGAAACCGTTCGCGCCTGGCTTGTTCTCGACGATCACTGGCTGCCCCGATGCCTTGGAGATCTCCGCGCCGATGATGCGCGCGGAGGCATCGGTTCCGCTTCCCGCAGGAAAGGGCACGAGGATCTTGATGGGCTTCTGTGGAAATGCAGGGCTCTGATCTGCGGCGGAAGCGGACAGCACGAATGCGGGTCCGAGGAGCATCGCGATGGTCGCGCGACGCAGGTTGAATGCTCGTGTCATTTGTCTCTCACGTAGGTTCTAGGAGGAAGCTGGACGACTTGCGAGGCAGTCTACGGTGCAGACTCTGCACGGTGAAGTGCAATGAACGTATATATTCAATGCTCCATCTGGAACAATGAGGTGTGGCCGGACATGCGAACCCCACTGACGCTCCATCATCTCGAGGCATTTGTCAGAGTCGCCGATACGTCGAGCTTCAGTCGGGCCTCTGAGATCCTGCATGTCTCTCAGCCGGCACTGAGCAGAACGATCAAGAGTGCGGAAGAGGTATTGCGTGCCCGCCTCTTCGATCGGGACACACGCAACGTGCGCCTGACGGCTGCCGGCTCCGAGCTGCTGCCGATTGCGCGTCGAGTCCTCTCCGAGTTCGAGTCCTCGCTCGGAGAGCTCGCCGAGTTCATGTCGGGAAGACGCGGGCGCATCGTCGTGGCCACCATCCCCTCCGTCGGTACCTCTTTCCTGCCCGCGGCGCTTTGCGAGTTCGCGAAGCTTCATCGCGGGGTGGAGTTCTCGATCAAGGTATCGACCACCAAGCCCATCCTTGATGAAGTCACTGCCGGGGAGGCGGATTTCGGGATCTGCCTGCAGCCATTGCCCGACGACAGACTGCGCTTCGAGCATCTGGTCGACGACGAGTTCGTGTCGTTGCGATCGTCGGGGCTCAAGGTGCCGAAGGGAATCAGTGGATGGGCCCTGTTCCGTGAGCAGCCCTATATCGCGCAATCCACCGGCACAAGTATCCGCATGCTGACGGAGTCCATGTTTCGCAATCTTGGCATGGAGATCCGACCGGCGTTCGAGTGCGAAAGTCTGCTCCTGAGCAGCAAGTTGGTCGCCGGCGGCCTGGGCGTGATGGCGGTGCCGCGCTTGGCGCTGAATCAGATGGACCTGAAAGGTGTGACGGTGTCCAAGCTGGATCAGCCACGGCTTGTACGCCAACTGGGCATCGTCACCAGGGTCGGGCGCACGCCATCGACGGCATCGCGTGCCTTCCTGCAGATGCTTAAGGAGCACGCGAAGGCGGCAGGCACCGGTTCATCCCGGCAAGGCGGCGACGGCACGTAGGGCGCAGCCGCCACTTGCCTCAGTGCGGCGCCATCGTCTCCGCTTCCCCGGGAGGTCGAACGGCGAAGCGAGGCAAAGAGGTATCCCCTTCGACCTCGATTCGCAACGCGAGCGGCATGTCCACGCGCAGCGGCTCGGGATGGTCCTGCTCGACGATGTTCGTGACGAGGCGCGGTCCCTCGGCGAGCTCGACCACCGCCACCGTGTACGGAAGCCGATCCGCGACGCTGGGATGGTAGGCATGGTGATAGACGACCCAGGTGACGAGGCGCGCGTCGCCTGTGGCCTTCTTCCATTGCCAGTCTCGTGCGAGACAGGACGGACATTCCGTGCGCGCGGGCAGCCACCTGTGGCCACACGCACACTGCTGGAACATCAGATCTCCCGCCTTCAATGAATCCCAGTAGGTCTGGTTGACGGAGGTGATCTGGGGTTGCGGCAGCGCGGCCTTGATGTGCTCCATGTCAGGTCCCCAGGATCAAGGTGGAATGGGTGTGCATGGTTCCGCCCTGATTGCTCACCAGGCAGTTTCGCACCGATGGGACCTGCAGGTTCGCCTCCTGCCGCACCTGGCGAACACCCTCGATCACCAGCTGCATCCCGGGCATCCCGGTGGCCGACAGGAGCCCCCCCGATGTGTTCATGGGCAAGCCACCGTCCAGGCCGATGCCGATGTCGTGCATGAACGGTCCACCGCTGCCCTTGGCGCAAAACCCGTAGTCCTCCAGCGTCATGAGCGGTGTGATCGTGAAGCAGTCGTAGATCTGGGCGACGTCGATGTCCCTCGGGTGAAGACCGGCCATCCTGAAGGCGGTGGCACCCGAGGCCACGGCCTGGGTCGTCGTCATGTCGGGCCGCTGGGCCACATCCCAGGCAGTGTGCCCTTGCCCGAATCCGAGTATGGCGACCGGCGCGCGCACCTGAAGCTGGCGTGCACGCGCAGCGCTCATCACCACCACGGCGGCGCCGCCGTCACTCACCAAGGCGCAATCATGGCGACAGAATGGTGAGACAAGCGGCGCTTCGGCCATGTAGTCATCGAGCGAGAGGCGCTTTCGCAACTGGGCGCTCGGATTTTTCGCACCGTGCTCGCGAGCGGCCACGGCGATCTCGCCGAGATGGCTGCGCGTCGTGCCGTACTGGCCCATGTGACGCTGCGCGATCAACGCGTATCCGGCCGCGGTCCCGAAGAGTCCGAAGATGGCGTCGTCTCCCCGCGGACGGGCATACGCGGCCCGACTGCCGCTCTTGGGATTGTCGGCGAAGCAGACGACAGCGATGTCGCACTGCCCGTTCTCGATGGACATTGCCGCCAGCGAGATCAGGCTGATGTTCGAGGCCCCCGCCTGGTCGGACACCATCGCCACCCTCGGCTGCAGCCCGAGCGCCTCGGCCAGTCGATGTGCATAGAGAGGCTCGAACTGAGAGGTCGGGTACTTGACGAACAAGCCGTCGATGAGAGGCTTTTCAATGCCTGCATCACCCAATGCCAGGCTGATCGCCTCGATGTTCAGGGAGTAGGTCGAACGTCCGGGAAGACTCCCGAAACGCGTCTCGCCCACGCCTGCGATCACGTATTTGCCGCGCATGGCCATCCTTGGAAAGTGCAGCTCGAGCTGGAAATGTCGTTCATCACTGGACTCGCGACCCCACCGGCTAGCCGATGGCGCCCGCTGCGCGCAGGGTGCTCATCTCGGCCTCCGAGAGCCCGAACCAGTCGCGCAGGATCGCCTGCGCGTCTGCATCGAGGCGCGGGCTGGGTCGCAGCGCAAGAGGGTCCAGCCCGTCAAACCTCAACGGCGTGTTGGGAAGCACGATCCGCCCGTACTCGGGATGATCGATCCACTGAAGCATGCCGCGCTGGTGCATGTTCGGATCGTCAACGACCTCGTGCAGTTCTCGCACGGGTGCCGCGGGTACTTTGTGACGCAGCAAGGTCTCGAAGATCTCCGTCTTCGTTCTCGTTTGTGTCCAGCTCGACACCAGGGCGTCGACCTCGTCCATGTTGTCGCAGCGCGCCTTCAGGGTGATGTACTTCAGGTCTGACGCAAGCTCGGGACGGCCCATTGCTTCAAGGAGCCAGAGCCATTGCCGTTGGCCCACGCAGATGATCGCCACGTAGCCATCACTCGCGGGGTAGACGTTGTAGGGCGACGCGGACATGCCGCCATGGCGATTTCCCGTTCGCAGAGGCGCCTTGCCGCCACTGCTGAACCAGAGCGAAAGATTCGAGCTCAGCGACGGGTAGACGGCGTCCTGTAGCGAGACGTCAATGAGCCGGCCTTTGCCTGTCTTCTCCCGTTCGAACAACGCCGTGATCGTGGCCGCATAGAGGTGGATTCCTCCGAAGAAGTCGCACAGGGCGGGTCCGGACTTGACAGGCTCCCTGTCAGGAAAGCCCGTGATGCTCATGATTCCGGACATCGCCTGGACCGTCAGATCCATGGCGGGATAGTCGCGATACGGGCCCGTACGGCCATAGCCGGAGCCAGCAGCGTAGATCAGCCGCGGATTGATCTCGTGCAGCACCTTCCAGCCGACGCCGAGCCTGTCCATGGTGTTCGGCGCGAAGTTCTCGAGGACAACGTCGGCCTTGCGCGCCATTTGCAGGAACAGGTCAGCCCCTTCAGGGGTCTTGAGGTTGACGACGACGCTTTCCTTGTTGGAGTTGAGCATCGAGAACGGCATCGCCGCGCCGCCGACCTCGGCGCGGGCCCTCAGGTACTCGCCCTCGGGAGGTTCGACCTTGATCACCCTGGCGCCTGCCATGGCCATCAGGAAGGTGGCGTAGGGTCCTTGGTAGATCTGACCAAGGTCCAGTACGACGATGCCTTCCAACGGATATTTCTGCGTCATGGCCATCTAGCGACCGGTGAACTGCGCAGGCCGCTTCTGCGCGAACGCGAGTGCGCCCTCCTTCGCGTCTTCCGTGGAGCGAAGCAGCCGTGTGGCGAGCACCTCCAGGCGCAGCCCCGTGGCCAGGTCGACGTCCTTCGAGCGCAGGGCCAGTTCCTTGGCGGCCTGCACTGCCAAGGGGGCGTTGGCGGCCAGGCGACGCGCGTAGTCGAAAGCGACCGGGAGCAGTTCGTCCGCTTCCACGATACGGTTGACGAGGCCCCAGCGCAACGCGGTGGCAGCGTCCATCCTTTCTCCCAGCAGCAGCACTTCCATGGCGATCGCCTGGGGCAGCTGCGCCATGACCCTCTGGGTGCCTCCGTTGGCGGCGATGATGCCGCGCTTGACCTCGGCCAGCGAGAAGGTCGCATGGGGAACGCAGACCCTGATGTCGGTCGCAAGCATCAGGGTCATGCCGCCACCGAGACAGTAGCCGTTGATCGCCGCCACGACCGGCTTCCAGACCTCGAGGCCACGGTTGAGGAGCGGGCGCGCTTGCGTGAGCCAGGTCTCCGCCATCGGCGAGTCTCGCGTGATGAAGGATTTCAGGTCGGCGCCGGCGGAGAACGACTTGTCGCCTGCGCCGGTCACCACGGCAACCCGGATGGCGGCGTCGTCGCGCACGCGCGTCCAGCATTCGGACAGGGCGTCGTAGTGCGCCGCGTCCATGGCGTTCATTCGGTCGGGCCGGTTGATGGTGATGAGCGCAATGCCATCTTGGTGGTCGAACTCTATGGACATATCGGTTTCCTCTTGGATCCTGATGGGGAGTGTGGATGACTGCTCGAGCGGCGCCGCCGTGCCGGCTAGGTCCCGTTGAGCTTGAAACTTCTGATCAACGGCACCCACCGCGCGCGTTCGTTCCGGGTGAAGGCGGCAGCCTGAGCGGGCGTTGAAGGCCCCAGCGATTCCGACTCACCCTCCTCGAGGCGTTGGAGCGTTGCTCGATGGGCAAGGGCCTTGTTCAGCGCGACGTTCAATCGGTCGACGATGGCCTGCGGCGTGCGGGCGGGAACCACCAGGCTGCTCCAGGTCGAGGCCTCGTAGTCGGGCAGGCCGGCTTCCGCGAAGGTGGGCACATCCGGTGCGCGCTTGCTTCTCGTGCGACCCGAGATCGCCAGCAGCCTGACGCTGCCCTGGCCGGCCAGTGGCTGCAGAACGATCAGGCCGCCGAAAAGCAAATCGACGTGACCACCCATCAAGTCTGACAGCGCGGGCCCGTTGCCCTTGTAGGGCACATGGGTCAGCTGAACCTGGGCGCGTCGCTGAAACGCCTCCGCCACGATGTGGGTGATGGAGCCCCCTCCCGCCGAACCGTAGCTGATCTCTCCGGGATTCGCGCGGGCACGCTCGATCAGGTCCGCAAGCGTGGCCGGCCCCTTCGCGCTCGCTGCCAGGACGAGGGGGGTCCTCGATACCAGGCCGACGGACGCCAAGTCCCGATCGGGGTCATACGGCAGACGCTTGTAGAAACCAACATTCATCACGAGCTGAGAACTGGTTCCGAATCCCATGGTGTAGCCGTCGGGGGGCGCCTTGACCACCGCTTCAGTGCCGATGATTCCGCCTGCGCCCACCCGATTCTCGACGACGACCGGCTGGGCCAGATCCTCTGCCATGTGCGCTGCGATCTCCCGGGCGACGAGGTCGTTGCCGTTTCCCGCCGCGAATGCCACGACCAGGCGAAGCGGGCGCGATGGGAAGCCGGGCTCCGCAGCGGGCAACGCTCCTGACACCACAGCCAGCATCAGCGCCATCGACGTACGCCGAGCTCGAATCGGAAAGCGCAACCTGGCCAATTCTGTTCTCCGCAAGGGCGGCCGCAACCGCGATGAGCGGACTATATCACCTAAACATACGCATGTACGAATGTTTATTGTCGAATGACCCCAGATCCACAGGGACAACGAAGCCCGCAGCGGACGCCGGCGCTGCCCGAGTCCTTCGATGGCTACGTGGAGAAGCCGGCGAGGGTCTCCAGCGCCTGTCCTGCGTCGCCCGCTCCCTTCTGACAATCCGCGCAGAGCCAGTGGGACATAGCCATGACGACGGCCGTGGCACGGGCTTTTCTCTGTCATCGGAATGCGCAAAATGAACCATGCGTTCCCGACAGTCAACGCTGCATGCTCTCCAAGCGCTCGCAATCGTCGAGTGAGCCTCGACAGACAGAGACCGAATACAGGAGAACCTCATGGCAGACGATCCGAAGAAAACAGGCCTCGACCGCAAGCTCATCTCGCTCACCGAGGAGCACGAAATCCGCAGTTGGACCGAGTCGCTCGGCGTATCCGAAGAGGAACTGCGCAAGGCGGTGGCCACCGTGGGCAACTCGGCCGACGCGGTCCGCACGCACCTCGGCAAGAAGTGAAGCTGCGATGCCTGCCGAGCAGCCTGCAAAATCCGTCACCGCCAAGTTCGATGCGGAGGCTGAGAATCTGATCCAGTCGCTCTTGGCGGCGGGAGCGCGAAAGCCCATGAAACGGGCGCCAGCGAAGAAATCAACGCCGGCGAGCCCGCGTCGGAAGACGGCCCGGTCGGCCTAGAACAAGGGCTCATGGGGCGGCTCCGGCAGCTTCGGCCGCGCGCTCTAGATCAGCTTAGTTTGAATTCGCCCGCCGCCGCCCGACGGGAGGGGATGGCGTGGGCTCGGACCAACGCCAGAGCTGGAAAGGGCAGGCAAGGCGGCGCCGATCGATGTTCGGGTGGTTCGCAGGTGGGCCCCGGCGGAAGGTATGTTTTCATAGGATTACCTACTCGTCTTGCATTCGTCCTCGAGTCTCGTCATACGCTTCCCGGACCGTCGCGTACCTTCCCGAGAGTAGGCAATCGATGGCGACTCTGTGGCTACCCGGCGCATACAAGTTGTTGCCCAAGCGCATGGGCGTGGCCGGTCTCATAGGCGGACCAAGCGCGTAGACAAAGTGGTCAGTGTCCGTTTCGAGCCATTGTGGATTTTCCGCCGCAAGATTACTTACGACTTTGAAGGAATCGACGTGATGCACCGATTGGACAAGACCGTTGTAGCGGAAGCCAACGTAGTTGACAGGTTCAACAGGGAACTGACCGCCGATCGGATGGAAGTAGCAACGGTCCTGCTCGACAACGTCGATCCACCTATGACGCCTTCCTTGGACCATCGGCTCGGCGCTCAGCGGAACTAAGTAGACGATGCTGTCGAGACGACGTTTCATCAAAACGAACTCCTGGAGATGGGAATCAAATTCCTTGAGCCAAACGCGCTCCTCTACCGCGCGCGTGGAAGTCATCGCGGTCATCACGAGGCGCCGGAGATCTGCCCAGGCCACGTGGGCCAAGCGAATGCCGGCGACATCGGAAGGAAGGTTTCGGTGTGCGTGGTCGGAGGCGACGGCACTCATCGACACAATGCGGCCCCTTTTCACATCCGAGCTAATTCGGGGTGCGTAGCGTTCGAGTTGGGCGCGCGTTGGCAACTCCCATCCGCGCTTGGCTTCGACGACCGCATGGAACCGAAGACCGGACTGGATCTCGAGATCGGTGTAGCCGCCGTCGAGACCGGACTTTTGCAGTGAGATTGAGCAGCCTTCAGCTTCCAGCGCCTCGCCGAAGATTCGCCACAAGAGCAGGGTTCGAAGGGCTAAGCTCTTCTCAAGGACCCATCCGAGCGCGTAAGTGACGCTGTTCTCGTCTGCGCCTCGTAGTCCGAAAACGCTCTTCGGTTCCGCGCCACGCACGATCAACGCCATTCATGAGTCCACAAGATCATCGGTTGTCGGATCCTACGCTAGCGCGGCTGCCAAGACCGTGGTCGCACTGGCCAAAACGGTATGGGGACACGAGTACGCCCCGGCGGAAGTGGCCAGCCCCGAGAACGAGATGAGCGCCGTTCAGTGCGCGTCTGGCGACAACAAGCGCGTGGTGCTGACCGGCGACGCGGGATGCGATGGGCTGAACGAGGCCGCCGACAGGATAGCCAGCTCCCACTTGAAGACGTACTCCTTGAGCGAGTCGGTCGGGGCAACTTCGTAGAAGGCATCGCAGAGGAGTGATGGTCCGCTTGCATGCGCGGGCGTGCCAGGGCAAGCGCCCAGCAGCCAGGAGGTCACCGCCAGCGCCGTGAAGATCCCGTGTCTCATTGGTCCCCTCCGAAGACGCGATGCTAGCGGCCTCTGATTGTCCGCATGACGGCTTGAATGGGCCGTCGACCTGAAACGGCCACATTTCTCAGTCCGACTCTGCGCCCAGGGGCCAGACCAACAGTTCAGCCGCTTCGAAGCGAGGGGAGTGCGGGACGTCGCATTGCAAGATGACCAATTGGTCTCTGATCTTAGACGTGGCCGAGATTAAGAGGTACCGCGACAACGCGGGTAGTCCGAGCAGCCCCAGAAAGAGTTTCCTGCATTCGCGCCGCGCTTCGCTGTCCGGCGAACCATCACTGAAGAACACTTTGGACAGCTCGGAGGCGTATCGGAGGCGCCGGCATCCGGCGCAGCTACTGGGCTCGGCCCGGTCGCCTGTATCCGCGATGGATCCCGCCTTGGTTGCGCGTCATTGCGGCCGGAGGTAGCGCGCGCCTGCCTGATCATCTGAAAGAGCGCTTCGCCCTCGATGAGCTCGATGTGGAACCCTTTCGCGAACACCCTCGCCTCAGCGGTGAACCGTCCTGATGTGACCACGAAGCCGCCGTCGGCCCTCTCCGCTGTCATCACGCCGAAGTGCTCTCGAATGACTCCGACGCCGACCTTGTAGGAGCGCCACTGCTTGCACTGCACCAGGAACTTCTTGCCGCTTTTGCGCAGCACCAGGTCAACTCCGCCGTCGGCACCGCGGCCACCCGTCTCCTCGATCCGATAGCCTTTGAGACGGAACGCCTCGCCCACCAGCATCTCGAACTCGCGCCAGGTCATCCCCTCCAGAACATCGGCGCCGGCGCCGGCCGCAACCTGATCCGCAAGGCCCCACCGTTGCCATCGCCGCAGTGCCGACAGCGCCGCGCCAGCCAGGCACAGGCCCGGGACCAAGTACTGGCCACCGGTCGCCAGCCCCTTCAGCACGGCCTCGCTGGCCATTGCTCGGAGATCAGTCCCGATGGGCGCCACCGCATACCTGTGCAGCAGCCAGTAGGTGACTACAGCGAGGACGACACCGACCCACCACGGCAGCATGGCCAACACATCCACAACGTCCTCAACGCCGCCTGACCTCTTTCGTCCCACACGAGTCCTTTCGCGCGCCGTGGCGGCGCGGCTCGCTCATCATCGCAGCGGACTTGTCCTGGGGCATATCGCCCATCGCCAGGCCGCGTGACATTTGCCACGCACTGGCGATTGGCTGCTCGCGAATCAGGCGGCTCCGCGCCTTCCCTCACGCTCGATCTTCATGAGGCGGTCGACCAACTCGTCGACCTTCAGCGGCCGCGCCTCGATCGTGGGAACATCGGCCGCCCTCATTGGACGTACGACCTGGAAGCGCCAGACCAGCGGCTCGCCCTCGCCTCCCATCGCGTGGGTGTAGGCACGGCCGGTGTCATCGATCATGATCTCTTCATCTTGGATGTACTTCGTCGCGCCGTTGGCAAAGTCAACGTACGGCGTTAAGAGCACTTCCGGGCCGGTCTCCAGCATGACGCTCGTCACCCGTTGACCGTTGCAAACGGTGCTGTCAGCCGCCTCCAGTGCCTGAAACAAGGTGGTCTTGAAACTCATGCCGGGCACATTGTCAGGCTAGGGTGGGCCAGCCCCCTGGAACGCTCCAAATTGCGCCCGGGTAAAATGCGGCATGTCCGACACCCACCTCACTCAAGATGGCCTGCGCTACGTCAAGAAGGCGCCAGGCTCCATCATCACAACGCCGCGCGCCGACGCCATGATGTCGTGCTTCAAGTGCGGCAAATTCGCATTTCGCACGGCCATGACTTCGCGGCGCTTTCTCGGTAAGAACCATCTCGTTTGCGCGCCCAAGTGCCAGTAGGTGCCAAGGCTTGCGATCGAAGAGCCTCAGCTTTTCTCGCGAATTTCCTCGGCCCTCTTCGCCAGCTCCACTGCCTCTGCGACCTCTTGGACTGAAAGCGGGCTCGCCAGCTCGACCTCGCCAGACAGCACGCTCTCGAGCGCTTCCCGCCCTGCTCGGCCGGCCAACCAGGCAAACGCCGATGTGATCGATCCGCCGCCGAACTTTGCCCGTAGTGCCTTCCCTGCGGCGCGGCTTCACCTCTGCGAACGCCACTTGATCCGCCGCAGTCGATGCCGCGCGGACAACCAGGCAGAACGCTTCAAGCTTGTCCGCCTCGTTGCGCAAGCGAAGGGCCTTGGCGGAGGTGTGCGCCGAGTATCCAAGGAGCGCCGACTCGCTTGCACCATCGAATAGATGAATCTGGCGCCCCTCAACCCAGCTCGAATCACCTCGCGACAGAACGTCCACAAGGCGCCCGCGAGCTTTAGACGCGCGCTGCGGCGGCGCGCGCCCCTTCGGCATCGTCGACGCGCCAGACCAGGAGCGGCGAATGGGCCGTGCCATGAACCGCCCACCGACCAGCGCTATTGAGGCAGCGAACGTAGCTGCTTTGCGACCCACCGTGCCGTTCCGTCTCCAGTGACGCCAGTTGGTGATTGGAAAGCGAGAGTAGCAGGTGCTTGTCGAACGGCATCGCGGGTTCACTAGGGGTCCAAGATCGTCGCCGGCGTCGAGACGAACAGTCCCAGTAGGATCCAGGTATGCCCGAGAACCACGACCTCTTCGCCAGCTCAGCCTCCATTCTGCGCATGCCGTCCTGGCTTGGCCCCGGCATCCACGAAGAACGCGATCTCCCGTTCGAGCCGGGCGACTACAAGATCACATCTGGCGCGCGCTGGACCGTTACCGTACGCAAGACTGGCGAAACCGTCTACTCTGGCATCGGCCCCGTGGAGATGATCTGGAAGTAGGCCGCCTTGTGGGCGGCGCGCGACAGATCGCTGTTTCCCTGTTCAACGTGTGATTGTGCGCGGCGGTTTCATGCCCGCCACTCGCACAATTCCTGCTCATGAGCACGAATCGCACCCCTCTCTGGTACCGCCACGCTTGGTGGCTACCCGGCGCGGGCTCAGCGCTCGCAGTCACCCTGATGGCGGCGACGCTGCGGCCCACCGAACAGAGCATCCTGCTATCCGTCGCGATCCTCTGCGCCCTGCCCTGGTCCCTCGCCCTCCTTCTCCTTGACTTCGGTGAAGGGTTTGCCGATCGTGCAGCCGTCCTCGTCTGCTTCGGGCTGTGCGCCAACGCTGCCCTCCTATGGTGGTCCACCGCCCTGCTGCGGGTCCGCTTCCGCCACCGGCACGCAGATCTGCGCGATGCTGGGGCGTGACGGACTGAGGGGCCTGCCCACGACTCCCGAACTCAAAAACACTCGTGTGGGGTCAAGACGCGGTGGTCGATCATCTCGAAAAGCTCCTCGCTGCCGCGAAGGCCGGCGAGCTGGACGTTTGCGAACTGCTCTAAGACGATTTCATCGTAGCTACTGCAATACTTCGACGAGGCAATCCACCTGTGGCCCAATGCAAGGCCACGCACCTACGCCTTGTATCGCGTAAATGACTCGGCGCGCACTCAAGGTGTTTCGAGATCGTGGAAGAACACGTCGATAGCCATTAAGCCATAGCCCTTCTGAACGGCCTGCTCAGCAGAAATTGCGCTCACAATCTCCCGGACCACATTGCTCCTGGAGGCTACCATGGCTGAATCAGGTAAAGGGTTCTGGAGTTCCTTCCCGGGCATCCTGACAGGGATCGCTGGGGTCATAGCGGCTGTTGGTGGGCTCATCGCTCTTTTCAACAAGCCGCCACCACAGCCGCCATTCCCATCGCCTCCTCCCATCGTTACGCCTGGCCCTCAACCACCGCAACCGGACAAAATGGGGCGCCTGCAGGAAGGGATCAACTACGATCAGGCTGATCTTCCAGGCGAAAGGCAAACGGCGTCAGCCGAGGCCTGTGCGGAACTCTGCCTTGAAACCCCGCAGTGCATGGCGATGACCTATGTGAAGAGCCTTCGCGGATGCTGGCTCAAATCCAGGGTGCCGGCGTCGCTTTCTGGGACCGACTACGTTTCCTCTGTGAGGCACATTTCCGGCAGGTAGCGATTCAAGGTGCCGCATGAATGAAAACCGCGTCTCTAACCCGACAGCCATCCACCGGACCTGAAGATCCGTTCATGCGAACCGGCGAATTCGAAGAACAGCACCACTGCGCGAGCCCGTGGTCCACATTGTCGTCGGCATGTCATGGCTCAACTTCGGCATCGCAGCCTTATTCATGATCAATTCCGCGACGAACAACTATCACGCAGCCGCGGGACTGATCGTTGCGTCATGCATCGGATGCACGCTCAGCGGGCGGCCAATGCCCTCGCTCATTCGCAGAATCACAGGCTGGGCGCAAGGCATCTGCTATCCGCGCGGCATCTTGCTCGGCAATGCTTTAGGCTTGACGTCGCCACGTAGATGGCAAGGCTTGCAACCAATGCCCTTAGGCCTTACTTGATGGCTCTAAACCCGGAGTAGCGCCTAATGCCTTCCGGCGCGTTGCTTTTGGCCTCTCGTCCGCGCCGATCAATACTTCGACTGCTTCGATGAGTTTGTCGAGAATGCGCAAGACCAACGGGATGCTGTATCCGAAGAGGAATGGCAGCAGGATCAAGAGACTTTGAGGCACATCCAACGAACCGGAGGAGTGCATGGCCCTAAAGAAATCCCTGATTGGCAGTGCCAATGTTGGCGTAAGGGCTACGCTGAAAAGACACGCCAACACGATTCGACCGCCAACGGCGAAAACGTCGGCGGAATCCAGATTGCGTTCGGAAACAAGATTCAGTACGTGCAAGAAGGCGTTCGCTACAGCGCCGAGTCCCCCGAGCGCAAGCGACCATACAGCGACCGTTAAGGCGATGACAGCAGGATGGTCCGACGTCCACTGTTGTGCGACGAGCGTTGCGAATGCAAGACCGAGAAAGACTGCGCTGGCGCCAAGCACCAGCCTTCTGACCTGAAGTGTTGCTGTAGTCAAAGCCGGGGATTGCTGGACTCTGAATTCTTCGAGCGTATGGGTGGTTAGGGTCGCTGCTGCTAGTTCCTGAATTGCAAGATCCAGCGCGATTCGATCTTCGATAGACACAGGGGCACCCTTGTTGGTCCTGTGTGTTCCTGAAGGTGGCCCTAAGTAGCGCAGCGTCAGTCTTGCAAGGCTCTCAAGAACTGAGCTGCCGAGTTGAACCCCATTGCTAAGACAAAAGATCTTGAATCGCTGTGCGGCCTGCAGATCTTCGAGGAATTGTCCAGTCGGATCATCAAGCGCCAATTCAATGGCTTCTGGACCGATTTGCTGAAGCTTTATGAATCGTGTGAGCAGGTACGCGCAGGTGCTGAACGCGATCAAGGCCAACTCATAGGGCGAGAAATCGGGCGGCACAACTTCTCTCACAGATCGGTAAACGAACAAGAGCAAGAACACAAGCGTGACGATCACGAACTGCAGCCGATGAATAACCACCTTGTTCTCTTCGGTTACAAGGTCTTTAAAGAAGCCATTCGATCGCCTCGTCATCAGGTTCCGCAGTTCGTCAACACCCGGGCTGGCAGCAGGTATCGCCGATGGTGCCGTTGGCGTTGGCGATGGCGTTGGCGATGGCGTTGGCGATGGCGTTGGCGATGGCGTTGGCGTTGGCGATGGCGATGGCGATGGCGATGGCGATGGCGATGGCGATGGCGATGGCGATGATCCAGGTATCGCTGCAAAGCTTGCCTCCCATTTTTGCATTTCCACGGTTTCGAGGTACTCGCCCACCAGCGCGACCGAAATCGAAATAGACAACAAGATTAGAACGCCAGGCGTGAGCGAGAAAAGTGTGCCGGATGCCACCCAACACCAAAGCAAACCCAGAACAATAATCGACACCCAGGTTAACAAGTGAACTCGACCAATGCTGAAGGCCGTGCGCTCAAGCGCAGATCGACTCTCACGCATGCGAATCAGGTTGAATTTTGCCCGTGACCCAAAGAGCAATACAACACAGGTGGCGCACGCAATGAGCAGGATCAACGCCAAGATCCAATGCGGAAAGTATTGAAGCGTTACTCTTGTTGAGGGTCCACCATCCGCGTTGTCTCTAAACCCGGCCTGAATAAAGAGCGGCTCTTGCGAAAAGTAGGATGTCCTTGACAGCACTTCGCGCCAAGCATCCCGGTCTGCGTCGACAGGAGTCAATACGAACCGGGCACTGAACGGGCGATCCTGGATGCGCTGCGCACGCAATCCTTCGAAGAACACATCACCGATATACAGCCCGAGCCGCCTTTCGGGGCTGATAGTTTTCGGTGTCGGTGTCTGTAGCGAGGAATTCAGGTCAACCTCGACATATCCTCCGACCGAGATGAGTTGCGGAGTCCGTGCGACAGGCGCAGGCGCAGGCGCAGGCGCAGGCGCAGGCGCAGGCGCAGGCGCTGGTGCAGGCGCAGGTGCAGGTGCAGGTGCAGGTGCAGGTGCAGGTGCAGGTGCAGGTGCAGGTGCAGGTGCAGGTGCAGGCGCTGGCGCTGGCGCTGGTGCAGGCGCTGGTGCAGGCGCTGGTGCAGGCGCAGGCGCTGGCGCTGGCGCTGGCGCAGGCGCAGGCGCAGGCGCTGGCGCTGGGGCTGGTGCAGGCGCTGGGGCTGGTGCAGGCGCTGGGGCTGGCGCAGGCGCTGGGGCTGGCGCAGGCGCTGGGGCTGGCGCAGGCGCTGGGGCTGGTGCAGGCGCTGGGGCTGGTGCAGGCGCTGGTGCAGGCGCTGGGGCTGGGGCTGGGGCTGGGGCTGGGGCTGGGGCAGGCGCTGGGGCTGGGGCGAGTGGTTGTGTAGTTGGTGCCGGAAATAGTATTGGTGCTGGTGGAAAAGGGGTGTCCGACGCACTGGTTGGAATTCCGGGCTTTTGCCCTTTTGGCGGCCGCGGCTCCTGTTGAGCCTGCAGTTGCGCAGTTCCTTGTGGATTTATCTCTGGATTGACTTGCAGGTGGTCTGGCGGCGCCATGGGCACTGCTGTGCTTGGAGCTTGTCCGTGCGAAGTCAAGTCCGTACTAACTTCCACGTTTTCATTAGTTTTACAGGAACCGAGGCTTGTACATAAAGCGACCGCCGTGGCCACCGAGGTCAACAGAGATCGATTCTGGCCCATGGTTCCTCCAGGATGCTGTTGTTCCCTTTAAGCGTGCCCTGTGCGAAGCCTTTCGGCAAGTGGTCCGGGACGAGCGGTACAACCCAATCGAACGATATTCTTGAGGGCGCCAGCGCTACACGGAGATCGAGGTGTCGTGTCGGACGGATCGCTTGGCGCCGTCCAGCGGTCGGCCACACCTGCAGCGACTCAGCGATCTTCTTCCCAATCGTGGTCTTCGTTGGTCTCCTTGCAACGGCTGCCGAAGGCCAGGCTGGTGTACTGGCTGCCTTGGTCGGAATGGTCGACTCGGGCTTGCGTGTGGCCAGCGCCATGTTCAGCGCCGGGACCACCAACTCGGCCGTCATCTCCTCGCCCATGGCCCAGCCCACCACGCGGCGGCTGCACGCGTCGAGCACCATTGCCAAGTACACGAAGCCTGCCCAAGTCGGGATGTAGGTCATGTCGGCTACACAGAACTGGTTGGGCGCATCGGCGACGAACCGGCGGTTGACGAGATCGGGCGCAGGGCGCTCGCGTCGGTTGCGCTCGGTGGTGACCGAGATGTACAACGTGCTCGAAGCGATCTGAGCGGGAACGACACTGACGGCCAAGGATAAGACGATCCATGAGCAGGGATTGGTCGGAGTGCTCCGCGAGCTTGACGACGAGCTCAACGCCGCTGTGCTTGAGGCTTACGGCTGGCAAGAGCTGCAGATTCCGCGAGACAACGCGGTACTGCTTGAGCGCCTTGTGAATCTAAATTCTGCGCGCGCAGCTGACGAGTTGCTGGGCAATGTCAGATGGCTGCGCCCTGCCCTGCAGGCACCTGCCCAGGGTCAGCAAGCCGGTATCGCCGTGACTCACCCGGCGGCATCAGGAGGTGCCGGCAAACCGTTGCCGCCCAAACTTGTTGCTTCCGCGCAGCCTTGGCCTTCCACGATGGCACAGCAGGTCGCCGCTGTTGCGGCCGTGCTGGAAAATGCCGGCGGCGCACTGGATCTCGATGGTGTTGCAGCGCACTTCAAGAGCCGCGGCCGATGGCGCGAGCGTCTTCCGGCGATCCTCGATGGGTGCATCTCCAAGCTGAAAGGCTGTGGGTCAATGTTGCTTGATGCGTGCGGTCGGCGGCCTCGACGCCTCGTCGCTCCGGCTGTCGGTTTCCCTTCAATCTGTCACTTTTGATCTTTCAATTGGCACGGATGATCAGTTCAATATGTCACCGCTCGCGCTGTGGTCGCCCGGGATGCCTCAGGCGTTGACCGACTCGTCGAGGAACTACCAGACGCCTGTATGCAGATGCGCGAACGTCTGCGGTATCTTTCAGTCGTCCCAGATCTCCGGCTTCGCGGGTTTCACCCGCTGCGAATAGTCCTCCGATCCTCCTCTCGATGTGGAAGGCCCGACCGTCGCCTGCGCTGCATCCTTGCGCCGTTGGGCATGACGACGAGCCGCCTTGGTCTTCGCGTGCGCCTTATTCACCAACTCGCGCTGGTCACGCACAGCCGCGAACATACTGGTTTGGCCTGGCGAATTTTCGCCTTCGTCGCGCAGCTTGACCATCGCTGCGCGCAGCTCGCACAGCGTGATGGGCGGCAAGCGGAGGTCCGGCGGTGGTATTGCTCGCAGATTTCGATCGCAAACCAGCGTTCAAGTTCGGCCATGGTCAGCGTCGACTCCGTCTCGGCGGGGTACGCGCCTTTGTCTTGCGGATTCGATCCCGTAGTGCCTGGCAGCAAGTGTCCCGGTTATCTAGGAGACGCCGAGCGCTACGATTCGAGCCGTCCCAACAACCACCGTCACCATGCCCGGGTCCCCGAACAAGCTAAACCGCAGCGCCTTCATCCCCAACTACCCGACGCACGCGCACCCACCCGAGTCTTGGGAGGAGCTTGGCCGGACCGTTGCCACCTTCGGCTTCCTTGAGGACGTGCTCGTTAAGGCGTACTTCGCGATCACGGGCACGACGTTGTACGAGTGGGAGACTGAGGAAGAGGCGAAGGCAGCGGTTGAGAAATGGGGCGAGCAGCTCGCATTCGCGATGGCGGACACGCTCGTCTCCCTCGCGCAAAAGTACGCCGCTGCCGTCCGCAGGAACAAGACCGCGAACGTCCCCGAAATCGATGCCCTGGAAGCATCGATCAAGAAGGCCGCGGAGAGTCGAAACGCCCTCTGCCATGGGTTCTGGGGGATGCCCGATGCATCCGGCAAATCGGAGCTCTCCTACTTCAGCATGCCCGGCAAGAAGGTCGCAAACCTTCAGAAGTTCGAGACGCGCATCGACATCGCTCGGCTGCGGCAGCTCCGTGCCGAAGCGTTTGAGCTAGCCTGCGACGTAATCGACTCCGTCACGGTCATGGGCTACCAGTTCCCAAGCAGTGCCGGTCCTGGCGAACCGATCTGGAAGAGCAAAAAATCCTGAACCACACCATGGCCCTCTTAAAGTTGCCCCTGTCGGGGTTTCAACGGCAGATTCGCGTTAAGCAGTGGTTCCACTTCTACGCTGCCTACTCGATGGACATTCTGCGGTCGTACGCTCAGAGCGTTGAGGCCCAGGTCAAAACGTCGATCACCGAGTATCAAGCGCGGCGCAAAGACTGGGAAGACGAGCTCACCGAGCTGCTGCAGAGCGAGCCGCACCCCGAGGAGCCGGATTTCGAGCACGCCGGGTTGAAGGGCCACGTCAAGGACTTGGAAGACGTCTTCGAAGAGTACTTCCCGTCGCTGCAGCGGAGTTCGGCCCTCGCCGCGATCTACAGCGCGTTCGAGAACGACTTGAACGGCCTGTGCGACTTAGTGCAGAGCGCGGTCAGTTCAGGTCTGCGATTTCAAGACCTCAACGGCAACGGCGTCGAGCGGGCTCGCAACTACCTGATCAAGGTCGGTGGCTTCGACCTCAGCGCCGGTGAAAAGGAGTGGAACGCGATCACGAAGATCCGCGAGGTCCGCAACTGCTTAGTGCATGCTGACGGGATCGTTAAAGACGGCGACAAGACGATCACCGCCTACACCAAGGAGACCAAGCTGCTGACCCTGCACAGGAAGAAACTTGAGCTGCAGGAGGGCTTCCTTGAGGAGGCCGTCACCGCCCTGCTCCGCTACTGCGAGGTCCTTGCGCGCGCAGCCACAGCTCGATTCCCGGACGGCAAACGTTGAAGGTGCCCGCGCGGTCCGCAAGATCCCTTTGCTTTATCAAGCCGTAGAACAGCTTGGTTGAACCCTCCGTTGGGGCGGGACTAGCAAAGGCTGCCGTGAGGTGTAGTAAAGCTGTTCCAAAAAAGTAGTAAGGCTGCTTCATCGAGCCCCTTTGCGCGATCACCGCGCGCCGGCTTTGCGGTCCAAGGAGCGCGATCCGTTTCGACTCGCTGGATTGGAGCAACATTACTACTCTGCGCGGACATGTTGCAGGCTACTTTGAAAAGCGTAGTAATGTTGCCCCGTACAGCTACGCTGAGCAGCCCGTGCTTCATTGGGAAAATGCTGGTCATGGACTGCCGATTCGATGCAACTTGTTTACTACAACTCACGGCAGCGCAATACGTCTGCGCAAGAGCGCAACCGTGCCGGCATTCGGGCGCTCCATCCCCACGTAGAACCCAACGACGCAGCGCGAGGCGATGTCGATAGCCAACGTCAACCAAGGCCGTCCGATCGACCGCCGGAACCAGCGGTCGCCCACGAATGCGTCGGCCTGCGTGTGATCGATCTGCACGATGTCCAACAGCGCCTTTGCGCTGAAGTTGCCAGGCGCCTTCTGGGCGCTGGGATCTTTGGCGAGCAATGCCTCTTGCTCCTCGCGGTACAACGCCCATGCGCCCAGAGCATCGCGCGATAGTCCTCGTCGCTCATGTTGAGATGCTTCTTTACGACGTGGATCTTGGCCAAGTCGGCATTGAGGTGATCGCGGGCGAGCTTGCTCATGGCTTAATTGCGGCCTCCAACCGAAAGACATCTGCGGCGCGAGCCGCATGGAGAGGAGTTCGTGAATGGGTTTCCAACGCCTGTACAAGCGCTACCCACACCTCAGGCAACTGACCTTCGGACTGCGCTTTCCAAAGCGGACGGCGGTCGTTGTGGGACTGCTGCTCGTCCTTGGTGGTCTGGTCTGGTGGGGCTGCAAGGCAGGCCTCAAACAGACTGACTGGGCGGCATGGGTGCAGGCCGTTGGTTCGATCGTGGCCATTTTTGCCGCGTGGCGACTCGGCGCTGATCAAGCCTCCAAAGCAAACGATCTCGCCATACGGATGCATCACTATGACCACTGGATGAGGGTGAAAGCCATCTTCCCGATCGCCGCCAAGGCGCAGGAACTCACGGACAGCTTGTGGAGCGAGCCCCGCGAGGACTACTACCGCGATCACTACAGCAAACATGCCTTTGATCAGTGCCTGAAGGCTCTCGATGCCGTGCCACTCACTGAACTCGGCTCCTACGGCCTTGTGGTCGGCTATCTGGACCTGCAAGGGGGCTTTCGTCGTGCTGCCGCTGCAGCATATAGGCGCGCACCTTCGGACGACATCGACTACGGCTGGTATGAGCACGAGGAGAACGAGATCGAGGCAGCGAAGAAGCTGATCGACGGCGCCGTCGTCTTGATTCGCGACAACCAGAACGTCCTGCGAGCCCACTTCGAGCCCAACGTCACGCTGTAGATTGCAAGGCAAGCGCGCAGCAGTGCACTGCATCAGGCACCCCACTTCAGGTAGCGCCCGCAGCGGCTGCCACGGACCTTCAGCTGGGGATTGGAGAGTCGCTTGCTCATGACTGCACGAGGTGGGTGAAAAGGTTGCGGTGCCCGATCTCGTCGAGCGCTTCGGTTCGGCACCTGGGGCAGAGGTGCGCGATAGGTCCGACCTGCGTTGCATTGGCCTCGCACAGTGGGCAATCACAGGTGCGCCGGCCGGTACCCGGGCCGTCGCATAGGAACTCGCTCGGCGCGAGGCACGCGGCAACCTTGCCTTCGAGCAGCAGCTGCTCGCCGCACGGCGTGGGGAGGTTGCGGCCCTTCATGTGGATCGGGCACGGGAAGCCCTGGACGCGATACAAAGACATCGGACGCCTCCTTCTGGTGGCAAACTCCGCAACTCCTTCGACAGGAGAGACCAATGCCAACGATCACCGAGATGTTCCAGCCTCATCTGATGGGCCTGTTCGCTGAGGATGCTGAGTTCGAGGACGATGGGAAGAGCAAGCTGCGGGTAACGCAGCGTTTGCCTGCCGCTTAGGACGACGGCCGGGCGTTGACTTTGACGCTGGAACTCGGCAGTTGATGGCCTCCTGGAAACGCAGCGCGCAGGAAGATCTGTGCCAGGCGATATGACATCACGCTCGCATACGCTATGTCCTTCGAGGGCTCGTCCCCCTCCCCCCTGCCTTTGGCCGCTCTCCACGCTACGCAGCGTCTGGTCAAGGACGGGCAGGCCCTTGAGAAATGCGAGGCCGCGTCCATCGTTTTCTCCGACACTACTGACTGAGGTGCGCTCAAAGCAATTTATTCGCTTGCCTTTCGGGAGACCGTCGTGCACAACGCAGCAAAAGAGCTTCAAACGCGGCTATACACGGTGGTGGTAATCGTTGCTGCCTGGTTGCTGTCGTCGATTTCACTACAGCGGGACCTAGAACTTCGTCTGCTGGCAGAGGAACTCGTGGCCTGGGTGTCGCTTAAGGAGGCGTTCGAGGAGCTCGCCTTGTACCCACAGCCAAATATCGGTGAGCCACGGATCGTTGAAATGAATGGTGAAAAGAAGGACAACAAATACACGCGCCGGCTCGAAATTAACGCCACTTGGCCGCGTTACGAAAAGCGTGCAATCGAGCTCCAGCTCGTTAAAGCAGACCCGAAGGATGAGTCGCCATGGTGGGTCTACGACGTCATCGCAGCGCCGTCGCAAGTCGATTACTCCAAGTATCGGATACTATTTGAAATTCCTAACGAGCATGGACCAGTCGAAGGCGCCAGTCCCCAGGGAAATGACGAGTACAACAAGGCGGTTCGGGTGCTCCGCAAGTCACCCCCAGAAGACCTCGAAGATGACGTGTTCTTCATTCGCAAGGACAGACGATCCCTGGATCGCCCGTACGGCTGGGAAAGATCGGAGCTTTTGTTGAACGCCGAGGGCAACGATGGAATCCCTTGGAAAGACGTGAAAGCCTCCAGTCAGCCATTGGCCAAGCTCCTGACAAAGGCAGATGGCCAACAACGATCGCTGCTCGGTATGCCTTTCGACACCGGGCTCTTCTTTTGCGCCCCCGGAGTCATTTTGCTAATCGTTGCGTTGACAATGGTTGGACCCCTGCAGGGCATGGGGCAGGCGCTGGTACGAAAACCAGACGACGTCGAGTCCCTTAGCTGGACCATCACGTCGATCCACGGAGGCGGTGGAAAGTACGCATGGGAAGTAGCCCTATGCGCGACGTCGCTCGTGATGGCCTTGCTTCCCCTCTCTGTGCTTGCGCTCCAAGTCAAGACACTCCAGGTCGTGCATCTGACCGAGCTTGAGCGCTGGGTGTTGGGAGTCGGAGCGGCCGGCATCGTCGTTTGCGTTGCCGTTCAGCTGGCCGCTGCGTGGCAGCTCTATCGCGTACGTGCGGCAAAGCGCGCTCTTGCACCGTCGTAGGCGACGATAGCCGGGTCAGGTGTTGAGGTCAGCAAATGACGCTAGCCAGGTCATTTAACGATGCTAGCCGCTCTACAGGGACTTCCCACGGAATCAAGGGGTGACACGCGAATGGTTTTCCCTGATGGCAGCCTTCCCTGCATGCG
>Ga0307515_10006072_pt1 | contig 24288 bp, 26 predicted proteins | sample 17_EM_MG_FD_194513 | JGI IMG/M metagenome (GOLD analysis project Ga0307515, IMG submission 194513) | Populus trichocarpa ectomycorrhiza microbial communities from riparian zone in the Pacific Northwest, United States - 17_EM | ecosystem: Host-associated > Plants > Roots > Unclassified | place... | reverse complement strand
TCCACCTGCCAAGCACGCTACAATGCAGAATGCAGACAAGGCTAATGAAAATAGGAATAGACATAGAAAATGCGGAGATGGTAATGACAGATGACGGGGGTCGCATCCCAGCACAATATCAAGATTTTGAGGAGGTCTTCAGCAAGGTAAAGGCCGAGACACTCCCGCCGCATAGGCCAACTGACCACGCGATCGATCTGGAACCCTGCTACAAACTACCATGCAGGCAGATCTACAACCTCTCGGAATTCGAAGTGAAGACGCTCAAGGCCTACATCGAAACGAACCTGGCAAGCGTCTTCATTCAGCGGTCATCATCCCAGGCTGCGGCGCAGATCATGTTTGCAAAGAAGAAAGCCGGAGGACTACGGTTGTGTGTCGACTATCGAGCTCTTAATCTGGGCACGGTAAAAAATGGATACCTCCTCCATCAAATCCAAGAACTACTTGATCGAGTGCGCGAAGCCCGAATCTTCACTAAGTTGGACCTCCGGAATGCCTACCACCTCATCTGAATCAAAGAATGAGACGACTTCAAGACAGCATTCCGAACCCGGTATGGTCAGTTCGGATACCAAGTTATGCCCTTCGGATTGACAAACGCACCGGTTATGTTGCAGGCTTTCATCGACGAGTGTCTACGGCCATATATTGACGACTTCACTGTGTGTTACCTGGACGATATACTCATCTACTCGACCAATGGGAAGGAGTACGAAGACCACGTCCGAAATGTGCTGCAACGCCTACAGGAATTCTGGCTATATTGCAAGGCCGAAAAGTGCCAATTCGGAGTTTGGGAAGTCGGCTTTGTCGGATTTGTCATTAATTTGGGTGGGATCGGCGTGGAGTCAGACCACATATCCACGACTGAAGACTGGCCGACCCCGGAATCAGTTCGGGATGTGCAAGTGCTCCTTGGGTTCGCAAACTTCTACAGGAGATTCATTCGGAAATATGCAAAGGTGACGGCTCCCATATCAAACTTGCTGAAGACACAGGGCTCACAGAAGTGGGAATGGACTCGGGATGCCGAACTCGCATTTCGAAAGCTCAAAAAGGCCTTTACCGAAGCACCGATCCTCCAGCACTTCAACCAGCAAACACCCATCATTCTGCAGACCGATGCAAGCGGCTTCGCATTCGCCGGCATCCTGAACCGGTACGACGGATTCGGGATTCTTCGCCCAGTCAATTGCTACTCTCGAAAATGCTCTCCCGCCTAACAGAACTACAACAGGATATGATCGGGAGCTCTTGGCGATTGTCGCGACATTGAAACAATGGAGACACTATCTCGAGGGCGCTAATCACAAGGTCCTGATCCAGTGCGACCATAAGAATCTGGAGTATTTCCAATCCTCCAAAGTGCTTTGCCGAAGACAGGCAAGGTGGGCGGAATTCCTATCCTCTTACGACTTCGTCATCGAACACTTCCATGGCAAGAAGAACCCGGCTGATGGACCATCAAGGAGGCCCGATTCTGAGATAGGCTACGAGAGACCGACTGCAAGGCTACTGGCAACCTTGGAGACTAACACCGTTGAACCGTGCGACGACCTCCTTCAAGAAATCAAAACAGCCCAGGCTATCGACGTGTTGGCTGCCGATGTGAAGCGCAGGATTGTTGGCACCCCAATCGTCAATATTCCTGATCTGCAAAGAATAGATGAACTCGAGGAAGACTTGAGTAACGAGTGGAAAGACACTACCACAGTTCTCACTTACGAAGGAAGGATATATGTACCAAAGGATGACCTGCTTCACAACAAAGTCATAAGCCTTTGCCAGAACAATCAATAATCTGGCCACTTCGGAGCTCTGAAAACCGCCGAATTAGTATCTCGTGATTTCTTCTGGCCCGCAATGGACGCCACCGTACGAAAATACATCGCCGGATGCGAACTATGCCACCGAATCAAGGCACCACGACACGCCCATCACGGCACAAACATGCCGCTACCTGCACCGTCACGACCTTGGTAAGGAGTTACCATGGACTTAGTCACGGACCTCCCTGAGTCAACTGCGTCCGGGTATACGGGAATCTTGGTAATTGTCGATCGACTGACAAAAATGGCAATCTACCTCCCCTGCAGGAACAATATCGACTCACCAGAGCTGGCACAAATGTGGTCCGAGCACGTGATCTGCAACCGCAGCGTACCAGACAATATTGTAACCGATCGCGGGAAGGAGTTTACCAGCCGATTCTGGAAATCAGTCTGCTCTCACCTAAGCATCAATCACAGGCTGTCGACCGCGTTTCATCCACAGACCGATGGCCAGACGGAGCGACAAAACCAGACCATGGAGCAGTACTTACAGGCATTCTGCAACTACGAGCAGGACAACTGGGTAGAACTGTTACCCTTAGCAGAGTTTGCTTACAACAATTCCGTCCACCACTCAACGCAAATGACGCAATTCTGGGCCAACAACCACTACCACCCTCCAATGCAGTTCAAGACACCGAAAGCCCGATCAAATATGATGTCGGAAGTACGGGCGGACGCAGAGGTATCGGGAATGGAAGAGACTCATCGGCTTCTCCGGGAGAGCTTGTTGGAAGCCCAGGCACGGCAATCAAAATACGTTGGCGGAAATGACGTGGCCTTCGAAGTCGAGAACAAAGTGTGGCCCTTGACCCGACACTTCCGAACGACTAGACCGTCAAAGAAGCTGGACTACGAGCGCACTGGACCGTATACGGTGAGTAAGATCATCAATAAGAATGCTTACAAACTAGACTTGCCGAAAACAATGCGGAATCACAACGTCTTCCATGTGTCACAGCTCGATCATTACACACCGCCGGTCATAGGACAACCATCCTCGGAACCACATCAAGTAATAGTCGACGATTCGGAGGAATGGGAGGTCGAACGGATCATTGACTCTAAGCAGCGTTACCGGAAGCTACACTACCTCGTTCAGTGGGCCGGATACAGCCACATACGCACAAGCTGGGAGACATTCAAAAACCTCGAGAATGCTTGTGAACTCATCAACAAGTTCCGCCGAGACCAACCGAATAAGCCGCGGAGAAGAAGGAAGTCGGATCCCGGAAGTGGAGGAATTGACGGGAATGGAGAAATGGAGACGAGGTCAAATTGGGTATTTCCTTGTTTATTCTATTGTCAGAACCCGGTCCAGTACAAATGGCGTCGGCACGGGTTTTACCACCTCCGCAAATCCAGTCAATTGGAGGTGGAGTTTCCCCGTGAGCCGGAATGTCACCCTGGACGTACTGAGCAGTTGTTGGACTTACAGGATTGTACGAGCGTGTATGCGGGATGTTCTTGTGTCTATTAGTACTTAGCAGCCCGGCAGTTCGGCCCTAAAAGAGGGGGATGATGTAACGGCGTTGTCAAGCGTGCGTGGTTAGGGTTGCCGGATGGTCATGTGAGGTGTTAAGTGCCGGTTAACCGCCAACCTTATATTGAAATCGCAATGGAGACTTAGCTTGTTACCGAATATCTGACCACTTACTTCCACACTTCATCTCGCTCGCACCCGTGTGCAACCGTATACCATATCATATCCCTACACTGCCGAGCGCCGCCGCCCGCGCCCTTACAATCCGCTCGTATTCTCCACATTGTTCTCATCTTCATCCCCCATCTCTCTCTCTCTCTCGTCCACAACTCTAACATCATTACAGAACACAAAGTTAGGTTATCCCTCTCTATCTCTCGATGTCATGATCATGAGTTGACACCGAGGACAGCATACACCGAGTCCAGCATACACCAAGTCCAGCATACACCGAGTACAGCATACACCGAGTACCCAAGATTGTTTGTCTTCCCTTCATTTTCATGATTAAGAGTTGACTCCTGAATGTAGCTTCAGCTTCTGGCGTGCCTCCCTACACGATCGACTGCCATCAGCCAGCTCTCCATGAGAGTTCAAAGGTAAAGTCACCTTGTCACTTTCCCACAGTTGCGAGTTAACTAACTGATGAATAGAGTCTCAGCACCCCGTGCGCCGTCCAGCTACCGCCTCTAAGCACTCGTACAAACTCGCTCGATCACGGCCTCCAAGTTCGCACGATCACGCCCTCCAAGTTTATCTCCAAACTCACTTGATTATGGCCTGCAAGTTCGCATGATCATGGCCTCCAAGTGCATATCTCCACACTCGCTCGATCACGGCCTCCAAGTGTATCTCCAAACTCGCTCGCTCACGGCCTCCAATCTCGCACGATCAAGGCCGGGAAGTGCATCTCCAAACTCGCTCGATTACGGCCTCCAAGTGCATCTCCAAACTCGCTCGATTACTGACTGCAAGTTCGCACAACCATGGCCTCCAAGTGCATGTCTCCAAACTCGCTCGATTACGGCCTCCAACTGTATCTCCATACTCGCTCGATTACGGCCTCCACAAGTGCATCTCCCAACTCCCTCTCACAATCTCGGAGTGCATCTTTCAGTTCACTCGATCACGGCCTCCAAGTGCATCTCCAAACTCGCTCGATTACGGCCTCCATGTGCATCTCCAAATTCTCTCGATCACGGCCTGCAATTGTATCTCCACACTCGCTCGATTACGACCTCCAAGTGTATCTCCAAATTCGCTTGATTCCCGCCTCCAAGTGCATCTCCACGGTCGCTCGATCACGGCCTCGGAGTGTAGCTCTGAGTTCACTCGATCATCATTTTCAGGCGCACCTCGAATTGCTCTCAAGCGCTGCCTGCAGCCAATCCAGATATACCGTGTGTAGATCAGTAGCTATATAGATACATAGATGAGAATACAAACTGAATACATGAGTTTTAACAATCGTTGAACGATAAGTAGTAGCTATGATTTCCAGGCGCACCAGCAGCGTTCCCAAAGAAGATGTTGTTTCTCCCAGTCTGCTCTACTGTGATTCGAGGTGCTCCCAGACTTGCCGCCGGCGCTCCGAGGCTTGTCACCGGCGCACCGAGACATCTCGCCTGTGCACCCAGACTTTGTCGGCGGTGCACCCAGACTTGACCCCGTCGCTCCCAGGTGCTCCCAGGTGCATCCAAAGTTCTCTCCCATTCTCCAAGGTAGTCCCAAACCTATCACAATCACTCCCATGGTACTCCTGTAGCAGTCATCAGAGATCCCAGTGACTCTGAAGCCCAGCCGGAATGCCCTCCTAGGGTCTGATACTGTGCTGAAATTGATGCATCTAAGTTCACACTCCACATCCTCTCAGACACTCCTGGAGTCTTCCAGTGACTAAAATACATGTTGCGGATGGCGGTCTTGCTTTCCACATGTTCCTCGATATATTTCTCCTTCTCTTCCTTGGTTAAGAAGTCCGTTTTTCGTCGTTTCCCCGCTGCAAGCTTCTGTTTGGATCTCAAGCTATGCAACGCTCCAGGGGCTGGGACCATTTCGGCTTCCAAGCCGCATGTACCCTTCTGCCCTTGCTGACGTCTTCATGTGCAACGCATTGTGGATTTGCCGTATTGTCCTGTCGGGAGTGGCAAAAGGTTCTTTTTCAGATCATCGACCATTGTATTTTGTGTTGACTTTGTTGATGGACGAGATGTTGGATGTTGCAAGATATGGACCACATAGAGGCAAGCTACGTCGGTTATGTCGAGGTTGGTACTCCTCATAGACTTAAACGAAGCAAAATCTGCCATTTGACCGTTACTACATTGGTGATTGCAATGCTAACCGTACATCATGACATGATGTTTAGCATCTGGTTCATGTAAGATCCCACAGATTTCTTGAGAGAACCATCAGCAGACGTCCTTTCCGACGAAGAATGAACCCTTTTTATCACACGAACACCAGATTTTGATGGCCGTTCACCGTCATTTGTCCCTGTAAACACAGCCACAACAACAAACCAACTTGGTGCATATTGCAGGTCGGTTGCCAACCCGTGCAACCAGCAGCTATGCGCAACAGGATTCATCCTGTCTGGAAGGAGCAAGTTGGCTGTTACGCATGCCATTTTGACATGAAGCTGACTATATATTCCTCAGGACTTCCCGCTTGTTTTCATTATCTACTTCCTCAGGACTTCCCACTTCATTTCATTATCATCATCTCTTCACTTCCACAGTAGTAAATCATCGCCCCACAGACACCTCACGTAAATGAGAGCAGAACAGAATCGCGCATAACGACGAGTGCTTTTTCCAATACCCCACCCACTGAGACACAACTACAATGTAGACACCACTCAGTTGACCGCGACGCTGCAAATGTAGCAACTAAAAATATGACTCTGAACACACGGTTAAAAATTGTCCGTAAAACCGGAAGCAGCAACAATACGAGGCGGCACCTGATCGCCTGTAAGTGTCGTCATATCGACGTACACGGCTGTCAATTGATTATATAGCTTACAGCCGGAGTACTTAGAGAGCTATGTGACCAATGTTTAGCCGCCCATAATGGGAATCCTGCATGATCAACCAAGTCATAAGTCCGCACAGTCTGCGAAATGGAACATCATGACGTTGTCAGCTCTGGGAGTTTTGCGGACAAATTTAGTGATAAGAATCCCAGAGAGTGGACCAAACAGACATTTACCACATCAGAGGATGCTACAGAATCATATATGGTTGACGTAATAGCCGAATCTAATATGTAGATGCAGCAACTGATTTCTTGTAGGTTTTCAACGTGTCTGGAACTATGGCAAGCCAAGGAGGTCGGGTACAGCTAGAACAGTCTGACATGCGCCTGGCTTTGAATACAGCTAAAATGGCCAATTGGGGGTTTTTGCGCACCGCAATAGTGGAAACACAATTCCTAATCACGTAACCTCAGGTGGAGATCCAAGAAGAGAAGAAGCGGGGAGTTGAGTTTCATGGGAATAACAATGTGGAGGCTGCATTGGAAAGACACCCGGCTATGCTTTGGGAAGATCAGACTGATGGCTGCCTTCCTTGCCAAGATGGCACAGCACAGAATCCCCTGACACGGTGGAGACGCAAATGCACGGGTGCACTTCCCCCAGAGTGACTCAGACAGCCGAAACCAGAACCGAAAGCTCATTTAACCGAAAGCCCACTTGTTTCACCCGGTAACAATGACGCAATTCATCCATCCAAAATCGATGGTGTGCCACCCAGATGTGCGTATATACATACTCCTCTTCCCAGTGCTCAATGTTTCAATCATGATACATATGCCAAGGATCACAAGAGTGAAAAAGATATTGAGCATGATTCTCTGACTGATGAAGGATAATCCACTGGTTAGTACACTATCTGCTGGGTGGTAATGCAGCTGACATCCAATTGGCAGATGACAGCTGCCGATTGAGCGAACCTGACAGTGAAGATGAGCATCAATCGAACGAAACGAGATTTTTGAGTGTATTATTATCTACAATTAGCGGACACTTTAAAGTGTATTTTAAAAGTTATATTTTTATGTATTATTAATGAACAATGTTTTGATGAATGAGAAAGTATATGAAGACGGTACAAAGGCTGCCAAAACACCATTAATGATATATTACGCCAAAATATATGATAACATATTGTGGATATGCTCATGGCAAGATGATCATCAACGGAGTGTCAACGATTTTGGGACTTCCATCATTGGCAATCTGCGTGGCAATCAGTTGAGACCATGCATATTCGCGGTATTGGCTGGCGTCATAATCAAAACAGATAGCCTCACACTACCTGCCCCATTCTCAAATTGTGTGTCAACGATGATCGGTCCAGTAGGTCGGGTAATTCAAAAGCGATATGGTCGTTCTTATATATATTCAAAGTATTGGCTGCCTGCATGGGGGAAGAAGATAGCAACATGCTCCGTGCCTCTTCAGGAAAATGGGCGTCAACTGAGCGTCAACCATTTTTGGCCTTTTATCATTGGTAATCAATGCTCAATGCATCTGTTATTGTGTATATACGATGTTCTGACTGTTTTTCTTGTCTAAAACAGTCATGCACTCTTCATTGCATCATTGTAAATGCAATTAGTTGTGATTGTCCGGGAGGCCGTCACAGGAATGTCGCTTGCTTATCTGCCTAGAGAGGCTGATAATTCCTCCTTAATAGAGATTTGGAATCATGTGCTACTTATATTACCCAAGATGCGAGACCTTAATTCGTTGACACTCAGTTGAAGCTCATTTTCACGATAGGGCAGGGAGCGTGTCCCTTCTGCTTTTTCCTCTAAAGGAGGCCAATACCTCAGTTATCACAATCTGCAACCAATGCCCAGTCTGATTACCCAGGATGCAAGACCTAAAATCATTGACGCTCCGTTGACGCTCATTTCCATGATGGGGCAGGGAGTGTTTGTCTACATATTTTGATCCCAAAGGTGGCCAGTACATCCAAAAAGAAGATTGATGTATCATCATTAACATTTTGCGATTGACAGTAGGATATCTGAATCCGCCCATAAGTCGAACGACCCGAAATGCGAAACCAGAAATTGAACCCAGCGGGTCATGGCAAACCCGTAGCAACCCACGGGTTGACGGGTACGGAGCCGGGTTTGGTCCTCCAGGAAGCTGCGGGTCTGGTTTTTGGACGGTTCTGGAACTCATCAGAACAGTGTGTCTGGTCCAAACCCGGACCCGTCGCTAGAACCACCGGCGCATCACACTACGTCTGCAATGGCCGCAGCAGCTTCTCAATGTTCAAAAAGCTGTCACTGCATATAGTAACAGACCTCAGAGACAACAATTCAGTCACCGCCTTGCATATCAGCTTCATAGATGTCATCCTGGGCTATCAATTCTCAGCCCTCCATAGTCCTACACTCCCACTTTCCCTTCTATTGATCCACCAAAAGGATTTGGTTGGGCATACGACGATGTTTCCGAACGGAACATGCTCTATAACCTCGCCATGTTTCTGCAACCTCACTGGAAAACTAATCAATGGCATATATATCATAGTCCGCGCGACCTCACTCCTATCATCGACTACCAAGAAAACGAGAAACAAAGACAGCTCACTGCCTATTGCGGAGGCATCGATCGAGTCATCAATAGCACGTATAACAGCCTAAACTATGAGCACTCGAAAGTCTCGCACAATCCCAGAGTCAAGAATAGGGCACTGACGACTAGCCCATATGAATCATATGATCATGACATCTCTGATTGACGGATATACACATGGTGATTCTATATGTACAATCTGCATCCCTGCCAAGCGCAAGCCAAGGTATATTAGAGTGCCAGTAAAGCACACTTCGAAGACCTTTGAACATGTACACTCGGATGTGCACGGCCCCATTTCCACACCATCGTTCGAAGAAAATGGACATTATATACTATTCATCGACAACTACCTGAGGTACACATCCATATGGCCGCTCCCAAATAAGAAAGGCGAGACCTGCACCTCTGCCTACCAGTCATTTCAGGCCAGAGTGGACGCAATAGGATACAAAGTCAAGCTTTCCCGGCGGGACAACCGACGAGGAGAATATGACAATAAGACCTTCCGATATGTTTCTGCAGCTCGCGGCACAATATTCCAAAAACTTCCTGCATGCGTTCAACATAAGAATGGTGTTGCTGAGTGGATGATCCGTACAATCACTGAATAAGCCCGGCCAATGATGATTGACACTCAGGCTCCCATTCAGTTCAGGGGAGAAGGAGTTAATACTGCAGTCTATCTCCATCAGAGATCACCAAGTGACGGCCTGAGAAGAAGTGACTGCGATGGCGATCCAGCACCATACGAAACGCCATACGAGATGCTGCATGGATTTCGACAACCTAAGCGCAATGTCAAAGGCAACAAGATATCGTATCATACTTCCTTCCACAACCTACACCGATCCGGATGAGACATTAGCAGACTCATCCCTGAAATCCAACGCCGAGGCAAATTTGGCCCAAGAATAAAGCCCTGCATGATGGCAGGCTACACACTTGATTCAAAGACGTTGTGGAAGTTATGGGACCCCGAAATCCAGAGAGTGAAAGCCCAATCAGAAGTCATCTTTGACGAAGATAAGAATGCACACATTTCGTCTCAGCATGACAGCAATGAGATCGACATGTTCGAATTACCAGAAGATGAGGAATATGTTGAAGAAACCGATACCAGTGATGAGCCCCTCCGAGATAGTCAACCTATGCAGAAAGATAAGAGATCCAAAGTTCTCATGCATAAAGCTCCTGACAACGAAGCAGAAAACACCCACAGCCGGCGCCTCCGCCGACAGGACCAGACTGCCCAACGTTGGGCAGCAAATGCAGAAAGCATTGCCCACAGCCGGCGCCTCCACCAAGAGCATCAGACTGCCCGGTGCTGGGCAGCAGCAATCACGATATCAAGCGAAGTCCCATGAGCAGCTCCAGCTCTAGCTCCAGCTCCGCCGATAGGGAGTTGAGTCACAAGAAGTCAAGGTGAACACTCCGCAGAAGCATTCATAGCATCCGCAGCAGTTCAATTTACCTATGCAGAAGCTATGGAAAGCCCTCAACCAACACATCGGAAAAGAGCCATCGAGGAAGAATGCATGTCAATCCTGCTCATTAACACCTTCTCCGCTCTGAACTCCCAGGAAGCATGGCAACTGCAAGTTAACCCGATTGGCTCTCAGTGGGTGTGTAAGACTAAACGCAATCCTGATTGGTCCACGCGATACAAAGCACGGCTAGTCATAAAAGGATATGAGCAGACGGATTTTGGTGAGTCTTATGCCGCTGTTGGGAAGCTAGCTATATTTCGGTATCTCATCTGTCTCTTTGGGCGATACCGGTGGAATACGGACCGCTTGGATGTTGTTACTGCATTCCTAAATCCCGAAATCGACGATGATGAGATCTACATAACTCTACCGGAGAAATGGCCAACAGGCTCCCACACCCCACTGATCGTCGTCAGACTCAGGAATGCTCTCTATGGTGTTAAACATGCTCCACGGCTATGGCACGACAATATCAATGCCTTTCTACTCTGTCTTGGGTTCACACAGTCGTCAGCCGATCCCAACCTCAAGCTCCGCAGTGACGGTATTCTGATACTTCTGTATGTCAAAGATATCTCAATGTCACATCCGGAAGCTGCTACCAAAGCCACGTTTGAGGTCTAAGCGAAACTCTCAGAGAAGTACAAGATTACAAACCTCAGCGCGGCACGCCAATTCCTTGGCATCAAGATCCACTGCAATGACTCCAGAATCAGTTTTGGTCAGATAGCCTATATCGCCACAATTCTCAGATGATTCGGCATGGAGCACACTCGTGGCACCTCGCCCCACATGGATCCCAATGTAAAGTTGGACTTGGCCGAGGATCGGGTGGGAAGGAACTGAAACTGGAAGACATCACAGACTATCAAGCAGGGGTGGGATCACTAATGTACGCAGCGCTAGCGACTCAGCCAGATATCTCGTAAGGGGTCGCTGCTCTTTCTCGTTACAATTCGCGGCCATTCACCAGGCATATGACCGCTGCCAAGAGTGTTCTTCAGTTTCTCAAATCTTCAGCTGATTGTCGACTACACTGCATCTGCAATGGCATCGCCATCGCCATCGCCATCGCCATCGCCATCGCCATCGCCATCGCCATCGCCATCGCCATCGCCATCGCCATCGCCATCGCCATCGCCATCGCCATCGCCATCGCCATCGTCATTGTCATCAGCGATAGTCTCCGACAGTACTTGGATTCTGATTGGGCCAATGACAGTGCGGACCCCAACTGCCAGGGAGGCCATGTGTTTCTCGCCAGCAACGGAGCTATCTCATGCCAGTCTCAGAAGACAAGTGTCATCGCCATGTCAACCCTCGTGGCCACGTTCATCGCCTCCTCGGAGTCCTCTAGCGATGCGAAATGGTTTCTCCAATTGCAAAACGATATTGACGGTTCTCAGAATGACATCCCACCGCTGCCAAACAACTGCGACAATCAGGGTGCTCTCCCTCTTATCATCATGGGAATCATCAAAGCTCGAATTGAACACATTGACGTTTATTATCACAACAGTCGAGATCTGCATAGATGACGAATATTCATTTACTCCTACGTACCGACAGACCAAAATGTGCCAGATATACTCACGAGAGAACTGGGTTAAGATAAGCATGTGAAGTTCACGAAAGCAATGGGGTTATGGTAATTCGATGTCAATTGGATGTCGATTTAAGGTTGTCTTTATTTTGTGTATATGGTTGGCCATTTTCAGGCTACGGTAGTACTCTTTCCCTGCTCACTTGTCACCCAGGGTTTCAAGGAGGCTACTATGGGAATTACAATTGGTTTGTGTGTGTGTTTGTTTGTTTGTTTTCTTGCTTCACAGAGTGTAGCAAGAGGGGGGAGTGTTGCATATATGGTCTATCTCCCTGGCGTATGGCTTCAGTTGGGCTGATGCATAATCTCTCTAAAATGATGGTCATTCCAGACTCAGCTGGAGATGTTAGACTCATCAGCTGGAGATGCCAGCTGAGTGCGCATGCATGCGTACAAGACATACAAGACATACTCCGAACACTTTATATATAAGATCACGAATGTACCTGTACTTGAGAATATAAGCTTCTAGCAATTAGTATTTCAACATGGGTGGCAAAGCCAAAGGTGAGTGATAGTTCGTGAATGATGAACCCGAACATTAGACATCGCTCCAGTGCTTTCTAGTATCTTCCATATTATTAAGGCTGTTTCGAAAACTTGTAGGCCGTTCGAGCTAAAAGATATGTCAAAATAGACTGCGAAAAAGCTGACTGCCTGAATGCTATTTGTAGTAAAAACGCTGTGATTTGGAAAAATCAAGCGAATGAATACGAATAGAAATAGAAAGCTCTATGCGGTCCGGATGATATTTACCTATAGTGCTAGCCAGCCGAAGTGAGCGAGTCTGAGTAAACGTAATCTTGAGAATAAAAAGTACCAATATGTTGATTCCCCTCGGAAACTGCAATTGAACATCACACCCCGAATTCCTTTCAGCGACCACGGGGTACTTCACCGGACTTTTCAGTTCTTCTGGACTCTATCAATGTTTGCCCAAAAATTTAGCGTGCCTGTACTTACTTGTGATATCAACGCTAATACCCTGGGAAATAGTGGACCCTACACAATCTCAGTTCAGCGAGCTCGCTTGGGGGGTGATAGTATTCAGGCTATTGAGTATCCGAAATCGTGGTTCAAGGAGGAGCAGTGATGCCAACCGTCCCCTCGGATGGCCGGGGACATTGGGCTGCCTCCCTTACGTACGGCTTATGGGCTTCAGCTGGGCTGATGGGAATCATGATTTCACGATGATGATGGTCGTTCCAGACTCAGCTGGAGAAGCTAGCTAAGTGCGCATGCGAGGCATACTCTGAATGCCGTATATAAGATCACACGAACTCTCCTGTAGTTTAGAATAGACAAGCTTATCAAGCAATCAGTATTTCAACAGAGACAAGTCACTAAAGGCCTGTGTAGAGCAGGCCCGTGGGATGTTAAGTGTTATCTGATGCTCATCTGCACTGAGTTGCGGAGCCATTCCATCTTAGGTTTGTTGGCACTGTATTTTGGGGCCTTACTGCTGTCTTTGCTTGACTGGGTTATGTTGCGGGGATTTACCGATTTTCGCCTGTCTGCGCTGGGTTTCGGGACACATTCAGTTTTATTACCGTTATTTTCCGATATTAGCGACAGTTTTATCTTTATCGGGTACTACCCTGTGTTTATCTTCTCTGCTGGACACTGCCCACTTTTATTCTTACTATTATTATGTTTCCGGATATGGTGCAGTTTTCTGGAGAGTTTCCTGCATCATGGCTTTTACCAGCCGGGCATATGGGTCCTTCGTCTGCAGGCTTCTCATTTGCCCGGCTTTCTTATTTCTAAAGACCTTTCTTCTTTGTTTTAGTTTATGGAGCGCAGCAAGTGAGGGAAGTATTGTATATATAAATAGACCTGTCACAAACTGACCGTGAGCGGAGCTGATGGTAACGTACAAGGAACACTTCGCTTTCGTATATAGCTCAAGTCTTTCTTCTTCTATCTTCTTTGTACCTTAGGTCTATTCACTTGGTTCTTCGCATATCGTAATGGACTCCAGTGGCCTGCCAGATGACAGCTTGTGGTGATCAGCTTCCGCATGAGGCGTAGGTAACTCTAATCACGCGGTAGGGTGTTCCGTTCTATTGTTCTGTGTCTCAGAGAGATTGTGCTCAATCTGCAGCCATATCATGGTCGTCACACGATTTACAATTCAGCACTCGTAATCACCATTCTATCACTCGTATCACCGTCAAATTACTCAATGGCCTACATGGGCCTATATGTTGATTGTCTTACTTGTTAGAAAAGTGTAACGCTTAGTCCAAGTTGAAGGCTAGAAATTCGTAGTCGGCCAGTGCAGGCGTTTGGACAAACAGGATAGACTATCGCCATCCCTGCAAGTGACCATTCCATCAACTTGAGAGAACGGTAATTGTTCAATTACCACACATCCTATAGTTGCAGAAATAAGCCCTTTAGATTAGGAAAAGATTATATGCTATCAATAGAAATTTAATGCTAGGGGTACCCTAGTAGCCGTTTCATCCCCGCGAAAAGGTCTAATAAAAGACAATTTTTTAACATCTGTTAGGCCACCGATCATGTGCGGTGGTTATGAGCATCGCTTTGTAATTGTTTTTGGTACTAAAATTTCTGGTGGTACAAGATGACTTAGCCATAACTCATATTGAGATCGGGATAAACATGGTGGACTTGATTGCTCGAAATGTTATTCGTGGGTGGACTCCGTACATGAGGTTGGTGTGTCAGCGCCGGTTACTTCATACCAAGAGTTTTACTGTGCAGGTACATATTTGCTTCGGCAGATGAATAGCTATGCAACATGCAATTATACAAGGCAGTGTCCTTAGCGCGTAATCTCACACCTGTCTGCCTAACTGCAAGGCTATGACTCTGGTGTTACACATACCTTGTTCATCACTGTTCCCGTTTTGCAACTATCGAAGGCGCACATTGTGATTGGAGGGGTGGTTTTCCACACGTTACATGGCGCATATGCAGAGTCGGATCATTAAATCCATGGCGGTTCCTATTGTGTACGATTGGCTGCGCAGCTGGAGGGTTACTTCACAACCCCTGCGAGGCGCAGAAATATGTCTCACTAATTGAAGTACAAGATTACGAACACATCCGGGCACAGTTCAAAATAAATCGGCTTCAACAATCACCCGCTACTGGTGAACACAACCCTCAGCCGCCAATCAATATATTGGATCGAGGCATTCTATCGCTATACGCACTTGATTTTTGCGACGGTAAAGCCTGAATGTTGCGAGCAATTGAAGATGATATACTGACTATGTACAAGAATGTTCAAATGGCATTCCCGGCGAACAAAAAAGGTTCGGCAGCATCTGGCGATATATTTGATGACTATAAATCAACCAAACTTACCGACCTGGTTCATCAACCCTATGGTGATATCAATTCACTTAACCACGCAATCAGTATTGCCGAAAAAGCTATCGCGGATTCCCAAGCAGACTCATACATTCTAGCAAGTGCTTCCAATAATTTGAGTATCCTTTTCGGAAAGCGATATGAGCAAACAGGAGACCTAAGCGATTTGCAGCGTGCGATCTTACGAATTCAAGAGGCCGTGGACACATTCCCTTCAGATCACCCTCACCGCGCAGCAGGATTGATGAACTTGGGCGTACACTTGAGCAGGAGATTTGAGCGGACAGGAGACGTGGATAACCTACACCAGTCTACCTTGCGAATTTGTGAGACGATGGCTGCTACTCCCCTAGACCACCCCGATCGAGCTGCGTATCTGAGCATCCTCAGCAATACGGCCATGCTATTCCAGAACCGAGGCGAACATGGCAAAGCTGAGGAGTGGTACCAGCGTGCCTGCGAAGGAGGGGAGAAAAACATCCGGGAAGACCACCTATCCACTGATCACGACTCCATGGCTAGACGGCGGGTTGTGACCCGGAGTGCCGAAAAGGTACAGGGCGCTAACCGAAGGGCGATCCTACACCATGCGGCTTTGAACGGCCACGACTCAGAGGTTTGGGTGCTTATTAAGAACCGTGGTGTCGACAAGGATATGAAGGACACTAACGGAGCCACGGCCCTGCACCATGCTGCTTCGAATGGCAACTTTTCCACGGTTTGGCTACTTGTTTATAACCTTGGTGCCGATAAGGATATAAAAGACATTACCGGACGAACTGCCTTGCATGATGCAGCTTTGAACGGTCACGACACTACAGTTCGACTGCTCGTTGATGACTTGGGTGCGGACAAGGAGGTCAAGGACACTAGTGGAGCCACAGCACTTCACCATGCTGCTTCTAACGGCCACAACTCCACGGTTTTGCTTCTGGTTGAGACTATGGGTGCTGACAAGGATATGAAGGACTATAGCGGAAGGACAGCCTTACACGATGCGGCTTCGAACGGCCACGACTCCACCATTCTGCAGCTGGTTCAAAACCTGGGGGCCGACATGGACGCCAAAGACACCAATGGAGGAACAGCCCTGCACTGTGCGGCCTCAATGGGCCATGACTCCACGGTTCGGCTGCTCATTGACTTAGGTGCTGATATGGAGGCCAAGGACTCTAGTGGAGCCACGGTACTGCATCATGCGGCTTCCAACGGCCACAACCGGACGATTTGGATACTCGTAAATACCCTGGGTGCCGACCAGGACGCTAAGGACACAAATGGAGGCACCGCGCTGCACCATGCTGCTTCGAAGGGTCACGACTCCACGGTTTTGCTGCTCATTGAGAAACTGGGTGCCGACAAGAATGCGAAGGACACTAGTGAACGGAATGCTCTGCACGATGCAGCTTTGAACGGCCACGATTCTACCATTCTGCTACTGGTTGAGAAACTTGGTGCGTATACGGACGCCAAAGACGCGAATGGAGGAACAGCCCTGCACTTTGCAGCCTCAAAGGACCACGTCTCCACGGTTCGGCTGCTCATTGGCCTAGGTGCTGATATGGAGGCCAGGGACTCTAGTGGAGCCACAGCGCTGCATCATGCGGCTTCGAATGGCCACAACTCGATGGTTTGGCTACTCGTTGATACCCTAGGTGCCAACAAGGAGGCCAGTGACAGTAGTGGATGTACTTCTTTGCACCATGCAGCTTGGAATGGCCGCGACTCTTCCATTGTGCTGCTTGTTGATTACCTCGGTGCGGAAACGAATTCTATGGACAGTAGCGGAGGAACCGCCCTGAACCATGCTGCTGCGAAGGGCTACGACTCTACAGTTCGGCTGCTTGTTGACTACCTTGGAGCTAACAAGGAGGCCATGGATAATAACGGATGCACTGCATTGCACTATGCAGCTTGGAACGGCCATGAATCCACTGTTCGGGTGCTGGCGAAGGACGCCAATATTGAAATTACTGAGGCTGTTGTGGCCACATGTATGAGACATGACCTACATGGCAGGCAGGTGATCGAACTCCTTCTTCGGAATGGGGCCCATGCCTCGCTTCACTTCCTCTCAATAGCTGCAGCTACGTTTCTCATTCAACATTGGCTAAATGAACTCGCAGTGGGAAATCTGGCTTGGTTGAAGCCATTGGCGGAGGAAGGATTTTCTCCCTCGGAGCTCGCTGAACTTGTCTCTCAGCAAACCCAACTCGATGGGGGAAATGATTCGACCATCCAACTTCTCCATTCAAAAGCGGATTTCCCACATCAGGAATTCTGTGCTCATTCATTCGCGAGCAAATTCCGGGACCAAAACCTTATACGTGATAATGACAATCAATTTTTTCTACATCCTGATTCATTCTATAATCAACAATATCAACTGCAGAGGAAGCTCGTGATGTACTGTGGGATTGGCGGGTTGGTAGACCAAAAATCGTTCTGCTTGTGGAACAACACTCCCAGTGACCAGGCTGCAATTGTTTATGACAGTAATACTATACTAAATCCGTATGGCACTGCGGTATGTCAGGAACCTGCCAAGAAACAGCGGTATGCTGACTTTGTAGTACTCTGCTAGCTCGTCAAACTTAAGACCGACGACGAACCCAAATTACAGTAATCCTATGGGTGTTCGGATCTACGAAACCATCCAAAGGGTGTATGCAGCTTTCAAAGAATGTCATGATGCGAAGTTCTGTTGTGACGTATTCACGATTCTTGTGAAGTCATTTCACCACCCTACGAACGTCACAGTGTTTTCAGTGTCAGCAAACTTATTATGGGAGATGCTAGAAGCTTCAAAAGAGCTGATTATGTCAACTGCTGTGCCCATAAGACTCTACAATTTATTCTGGAGTGTCTTAAGCCCATTAGGGCTTCAAAAGCCGGAGATGACGAACCTCAGAGATGATAGCATTGTATATTGGAATATTTGTGCCACTGCATCACAGATGTTAACGTTGGGATTGTCAAGCTATATGGTATCTCACTGTGATGTGATCGAACATCCATCATTATCCCGGAATTTCGAGTCATTCCTGTTATGCGGTTTTGGATTTGAAAATACTCATAATGTCTCTCTCACTAGACTACAATTGGCTTGCATCGGTGATATGCTCGGAGGACCAGCGTGGGTTTTTGGAATCGAATCATTGGTCAGCGATGAAACAAGACACTATTTAATTACTACCGCTGAAGATTTTGTGGACACCTTCGGACGAAGCTATTTTGTATCATCGGAAAGTGAGGAAGATATGGAAATCACCTCTATTATTGCCGGAGGAGGCGCCGTGATAGCTTCTGTTGATTGTTGCTCGTCGATGATCGCAGCACGTTTGTGTCATTGGGAAAAGCACATAGTACCCCAGAGAGTGGAACAAACCCGCCGATTTCCATTTAAAACGACTGATTTGTTAGCTATCGGCGCTCTTATGACCAACAAACAATGCCCCTTGGATGAAGATCAAGCATTTGACTCGTCTATCTCATATCTGCTTGAGCTCGGAGTAGCACCAGCCTGTTGGAAGTTGTCCGAATTTCAGGCGGGCTTAACAGCTGGTCAGTATCTCGGAGGCCAAGCGATGGGAATTTGGAAAAGAGGGCGAGCGATAACTCTGAAAGATGCTATTCTGGATAAATGGCAGGGTGACGAATACGGGAAGTTAAATGTACTAACTTTCCCTTGGGGATTACAAGTTAGTCTTTGCACAGGTGCTGCTCGTAGAGTTCCTCTCAAATACCTGTTCGATGATACACTGCTTGATATTGCTTTACGGCCACTGGGGCAGGAGCAGCAAGAAATCAATACACTCGTGCGAAATCTTTTCGACCGGCCAACTATTGAGGAATACTCAGCGCATATCAACACATTGAGTTTGGACGACCGTGAAACAATTTGGCATGTTTTGAATGCCACTTTTCACACCCTTTGTCAGACCGGTGTCGATTTAAGTGGCAGTTTACGTGTATGGTGGCCTCGGAGGGATACCAGGGGATTTAGGATTGGCGGAGAGTGGTCCAAGGTGTTACGAGATTCACAATGCAGTGCTGTTTTTGCTTCTGTAACCGCACGTTGTCTCACGTTGTCACCAAATTTTAATTGCCGTCGGGATACGGTCCTCAATGAGCGGATCGAAATTCGTCTCTTTCAGACCTCTGTGGATGTGGATAATACAAACCCCCAACGTCCCTCAACCAGTATACATTTCCGGGAATCACAAAAATACGGCTTCGGAATGTCCGGCATGCTCCGAATTTCTATACTTGAACAGAGCAGATACGTATTCGGCAAGTGGCGAGATTTACCTGGACTTCCGGCCGCAATTAAATCCATGATTTTTCAGGGGTATTTGAGGGAGAGGCAGTATCAGGAAGACTTTGGTGCCACTATTTACATACAATGTTGATTTTATTCATTGTACATGTAACTAGGCGTAGGAATGAGGAGGGAGAGAGAGTTTTCGTAGGATAATGTTGCATGCAATAGGCTTGTGGCAGAATCTGCATTTTATGGGACTTTGTAGTCCAGAGTTTTCCTGCGGAGAAAGTGTTGCCGAGGTAGGGCGAGCACAGAATAGAGGCTTTGGAGGGTGAAGAAGCGTTATGTAACTGGAAAGGATGAACGCTGACAAGTAATAATATGCAAGGTGCGCTGTGGGTTCTTGGGAGTAACAATGGACTCATGTATTCTACATGACTCAGTGTCATTAAATAAAGATTACCTGGCAAATTTATTTGACAACAGACGATCTATCTCAACAACGACGGTGCCACGGAAAAACGATATAGCACTACACACTTCAATTATGCTGTTTCTGACTTAGATATCATCTGAATACACAGCGATTCCAATCAAGCACTCAGGTAAGCTCGCATGCCAGCCCCTTCCTGGTGCGGGAATGAATACTCGCTCCAGGGAGGGGCTGGACGACTTAGTCGTCGGTGTTACTCCGAGGTTCGGAGCTCCCGAACTCAACACCGAAAATCAAAAAAAAAGTTTTCGGTTACAGCCTATGTTGATAATAACTGCTCTGGTAGTCTGCCTGCACTTGACCAAAATTGTTTGTGTGTGGTGGAAGTGCCCTCAGTGCTGGCCAATACTTCACTCAGAGGTAGGCCGAACTTGGGTCTATCCTGCATGACATTAGGGGATATGCTGCAGTACCTCCACCACAGACAAACAATTTCGGTCAAGTGCAGGCAGACTACTAGAGCAGTTATAATCTACATAGGCTGTGACCGAAAACTTCTTTTTAGATTTTTGGTGTTCAGTTCGGGTGTTCAACCCTCGGAGTTGCACCGTAAAACTGATCACCTATTCGGGGAGGTAAATCGTCCAGCCCCCCTGGATCGGGGCGGCGGGCTGGTACACGAGCTTAGCACTCATGCTTGAAATATTACTTGCATGCGCTAAACCCCGCACTCCTTGCCAAACCTGCCAAATTGAGTTTCGGCTAATGCATGTGATATAATTGAACGGAATGCGCCGAGCCTCAATTAATCCATTTGGCAATCCCTGTTCAACATACTTGAGCCTCAGAACCATCAAAGTGTTTACTTCCCGTCACAGTTTATGGTTGGGGACGCCTAGAGTGGGGGCATTGTGGACATTTGGTTTTGGCGCCCAAATATTGCCTAAAATGGTAATAATTAACTCCAAAAATAAGGTTAACTCAGCCATCAGGTGCCAAGATATTAGTTTTTAACTGCCAAGAAGTCACAATGGGACCTTAGTATTTCCATTTTAGGTAATAAAGTGCTATTATTGGCACTTTACTACCATATAAGGTAATTAATAGGGCAGACATTTGGTCTGGCTGCTGCACAAAACCCAACTTTTCAAAATCCAATAGCTCCACCACCAATGCCTGGAAAGATAAAAGCTCTCCATAGAGTTGTAGAGAAGACAGCCATGAAGCGATCTATGGAGAAAAAATTAAAAAAACTTTTTTGTGGTGGAGTTATTAGAGCTAGAAAATGAAGCTTAAAGCACCCCCGAAATAGGCGTCCCCAACCTTACCGCTACACGACTTGGTCATACATCAAGACTAGTGCACTACTAGTACACATAGGATGTCCACAATCGGCTGAGCCACATTCTAATACCAAGCAGGTTGGGAATGCCTTAAACAGGAAAGTACTCCCCACTGCATAAACACATCCCAGAGTCTCCAGTGAGCAAGCGGTAGATCTCTTTGGGGACAATTTAAACTCCGCTCTGCGAATCAAATTGGGGTGTCCAACGTTCAAGACAACGGCCAAATTTAGTAGCCTGAAGTGTACGGGTACTTGCGGCAATGAGCCGGTACTATTATGTAGGCCGGGCGTTAAAACAATATTTGGTTGCTATTTACGATGATTGGGAGGATATGGTTGTTGAAAGTGTGCAATACTGAGAAAATCTCTTGATAAATATATCGGTAGAACCTATGCTGTATATACAACGAGAGTCCGGAGATCCCATTGGTTTCCGGATGTGGGGATTGGAGTGGTGACCGAAGAGAGGTGGACTAGCGGGTGGGCAGAGGCGTGTCCCGATGACTTCGAATGATGACTTCATACCTCGTTCTAGACTTGCTAACAGCACAGCTGAATCCGTAGACCGTATACGTCTAAGTGGAAGTTGAGATTATTTGCTCACGATCTAAGACATGTGGTTGATGAGAACAATAACTTTGCACATGAAGAGGTTCAATTATGTAAAGAGCAGAAAGCTATCTACGGGAAAATCTAAGCCTTTATATACACGAGCTGGAATGGCGGAGCCACTGGTGAATGATAGTTCGTGAATGAGTCTGATTAGTCAGAACATTAGAAATCACTCCCCAGTGCATTCTAGTATCTTCGATAATATTTGCAACCGCTCTCCAGTCCTTTCCAGCAACTTATAGGTCTTTCAGGCTAAATCCTGAGTCAACAGTGGTGAGACTTCTATATAGATACGCGGCCTAGACATCTCATGTGCCGGACATGGTGACCGTAACAATTAATACCAGTCACAAATCGAAGGAAGGTTACACCAAGCTCATCTTTCGGGGAATATTAAGCATAGGTTTTATTTGTGTTTGATGTAGCTTATTTCATACCTGTGGGGACATAAAATAAACTATAGCGCTCCGCATTCTTGTTGCCTTGTAATGCGTCTCCCTACTTCGTTGCAGACCAAAGATTTGTCTTCCCGTCCCGGGTATAACATGGTCCACACGAAAGGACTATTGGTATATAATTCAAACAGGAACAAACAAACAATTACTATTAGGATGACTATTTAGAAAATAATCAAAATCCTACAACAATAACAGAGCATCTGCCATAATACCAGGGATAAAACACTGCAATTCTATTCCACGGTAGCCAAATAAACATATGGTCATAACGAAGGAATCTTGGATACAAATATACAGTAAAACAATTTTTCATCCGGTACTAACAAGGCTTCATTCTGCGAGTAAAACGAGACAATACAGTACATTGGGCTAACTAACGTACTACATAAATACATTGGTAGCTAGAAGGAGATCATTTCTGATTAAGCGCTGTAGCAAAGTTTTGCTCATCAACAGAAGTCATCGGTTTTATAGATGTGTCTATGTACTGAGGCGATGTTATTAGCGGTGACGAGAGTGGACGGGTGATCCTTCTGAGGATCTTCTCCCAGCTATGAACAGCACTCTAGTAGCTTCCTAGTGGCTTCGCTTACTCCTTTCGTTTCAGGAACACAGCCGCCATATTATTTATAGTGGCTAAAGCGGATGGGTGGCTCTTTTCGAGAGCCTTCTTCCAACTATCGAGAGCACGTTGCGACCAATCGAGGGCTTTGTCGTGCTCCCCTCGTTTAAAGAAAACCATGCCGATATTATGGATTGTTAGGAGTGTGGACGGGTGGTCCTCTCCAAGAGTCTTTTCCCAGCCATCGAGAGCGTGCTGGTACCATTCCAGTGCCTTGATGTACTCTCCTTGTTCGATGAAGACCGCAGCCGTGTTGCTAACGCTGGTGAGTGTGGATGGGTGGTTCCTACCAAGGGTCTGTGACAGGCATCGAGAGCCCGCTGCAACCAATCTAGTGCCATGATGTACTCCAGTGGTTTGATGAACGCCGCCTCCAATTCGACAGCAATGAGTGTGGACGGGTGGTTCTTTTCTAGAGCCTTCTCGCAGGAATCGAGCGCCGGATTCACCCAATCTTGTGCCTTGATGTACACCTGTTGTTTGATGAATATCGCCGCCATGTCGACGGCGGTGAGAGTGGATAGGTGGTTTTCGAGGGTCTTCTTACAGCTATTGAAGACGGGATTCAACTAATCTAGCGCTCTCTTGTACTTCCATTGATGACAGGACAGTATCGCCATATTGTTGAATGTGTCTAGAGCGGATGGGAGGTCTTTTCCGAGGGTTTTCACCCAACCATCAAGGGCATGCTGCAGCCAATCCCGTGTCATATTGTGCTCCTCCAGTTTAAAGTACAATATGCCCATGTTGTGGACAGTTATCAGAGTGGATGGGTGGTCTTTTCCAAGGGTCTTTCTCCAGGCATCCAGGGTGTGCTGGTACCATTCTAGTGCCTTGATGTATTCCCCTTGTTTATCGAATACTGCGGCCATGTTGTTGGCAGTGGCGAGAGTGGACGGGTGATCCTTGCCGAGAGGCTGTTCATAGCTATTAAGTGCGCGTTGGAACCAATCTAGTGCCTTGATATACTCCCCTTGTCCAGTGTTCCCAATGGGCCAGGCCGGCCCGCAGTCAGGACTGTGGCCCACAGGCCAGGCCAGTCAGGGCCCCCGAAATTAATAACTGTGCAGGCAAGGCCTACACTTTCGAAGCCTGGCAATAACTGTGGGTGACTGGGCCAACTATAGGCTTTTTGGTAATGGAGTATGTCACCATTGCGGTCGGTAATCTGTAGTGGTTCGTGTATATTCTAGAAGTCT
>Ga0307515_10006071_pt1 | contig 24289 bp, 23 predicted proteins | sample 17_EM_MG_FD_194513 | JGI IMG/M metagenome (GOLD analysis project Ga0307515, IMG submission 194513) | Populus trichocarpa ectomycorrhiza microbial communities from riparian zone in the Pacific Northwest, United States - 17_EM | ecosystem: Host-associated > Plants > Roots > Unclassified | place... | reverse complement strand
TAAAGTTCTATTTCTTCTTTAAAGTGGTTTTTTTTTGCTAGAGTTCTCTAAGGTTCTATTTTTTCTTCAGAGAAGCCAAGGTTCTTTAAAGCCCTTTTTATCTCCAGAGTCCCATTTCTCTCTAAAGTGCTCCCAGAATCAAAAGATCTCCTAAACATGGTCTAGCGGGGATGAACATATTCAGATTATCATTACATAGATAGTACATTCAATAGATGATAGAGCAATACAGCACTGCCAAGTTTGAAATAACACAGAACATGCTTTGCTGCTTCCCAATGAATACACCTGGGATTGTGTCCAAAGCATGCAAGAGACATGGTAGTGAAGGCAATATCAGGGCGAGTGCGATAATATCGCCTTTTTCCTCCATTTTCCCCCTTATTCCGATGATCTCCACTCTCCCTGATCCCTCCAATCCCTCTCCCAACCATCCTCCGATCCCTCCGACTCCTTCCCCCACTTCCCTTGACTTGTGCTTTGTATTATGGACTCTTTTCCTGTGATGACCACTCGTATGCTATGTTTCTGATTGCTTGTATCATTCCCACATGCTGCTGGACTTATCCCTATAGTGTAGACCTGCCTCTGCCTCGCGTGCTCCACTAATTCCTATTCGCTTCCACTCCCATACCACCGCGTTCATATAGCCTCCACCTCACTGCCTTTGTGTAGATTCCACTTACACATCACCCCTGCCTCCACTTCGCTCTTTTTTTTTTTTTTTTTTTTTTTGTGGGTCAGGGAGGTGGCTCTGCCACCACGACCAGGAAAACAGCCGGAGAGAGGAGATGGTCTCCCGGCCTCTCACACGGCGAGTCCATGGAGGGGCGCCCTGTCATCAGGCACCACCTGTTCTCTAGAACTCTCCCTACCATCACCCGCAGGAATCTGGTTTAAGACCCCAATGCCTGTTGGAGGTGCCAATACAGCTCCGCTCTCACCACGCCGCCAAAGGGTGAGCTGGTCTCCCGGCACCCTAGGGGGAGGCAGAGGCTCCAAAGCTTCAGAGGCCGGGAGTGTGGGGGTTGCCACCGGTCAGAGTGACCAGGGAATACCCACTAAACCTGCAGGGGGCCTCCTGTCCGACATTGGCGCTGATGACCCCTGCCTGCGGCTGACAGGGCACACTGTACCGGACTGCCCAGAAGCTGTTTAACGTCCCTCCCTAGGTACTCGCCGGCCGCCCACAGGTGAACTTTCAGCAAGGACCACTATCCCTTGCCTTGCATGCCGGAGTGAGACCGGGTCCCAGAGGGCAGGGGAAGGGTGATGAGGATGATGTTTAGGGTAAAGGAACTGTGTGTGTGACAAGTAAATAGGGATGCCTAAGAGTAGGCATCATCTGTGAGGGCGTGCAAGATCCTTTCCCACGATGTAATGGGATGTGGATCTCGCAGGCGAGAGTGAGCTTTTAGGGCTCGCAGGATCGATTTACCCCTTGCGCTAAGGCGTGGGACCGCTTTGTGCTGCAGGATGTGAGACACAGGGGGGGGCAGGCGTGAGAGGTCCCCCGTTTGCCTAGGAGCCTTGGCCCGAGTCCTGTCAGCATCAGCACGGATTCCAGTGCCCTCGTTCTCACCAACCGGCTGCAGGTGTGCGGGGACAGGCATCATCAGGGTATCACGGAGGATGTCTCCACAAATGCCAGGTACAAATTTGAATTTTGTATCATGTATGTCTTTCATGCACCATTTCCACAGTGCCCAGAAGTAGTTGCCTATCACCCATTCACGCTGCTGTCTGCCACACTGTAGGCCCTTAAGAAGCTCCTTCCTACCTTTGACTATCGGGAAGGCCGCCTCCTCTATCGCTTTCAAGGCTATAAGGGGGTACCAAGGGTATATGCCCCACTCATCTGGGTGTAAGGTTTTGAAGCTGTGCCAGGGCAGGATGGATCTCAGGACGTCCTCCAGGATGTCCTTCAGGGGTGCCAGATCATAAGACGGGCACCCTACCAGAATGTGATTCAGTGACATTTCAACGCCACAGGGGCACACACGCCCCATGTCAGATTTTGCCGTATGGGTGCTGTAGTATCTATGGCCCAGTACTTGTGCACCGGTCATTTCCTTCCAGAGGACCTCCTTCAGTCCCTCTGGGATAGCCAGTGACCAGACTTTGCCCACGTAATTGCCAGGGTCCAGGGTGACACCGAACATCCACCCGATCATAACAGTCCATCTATCCGAGAATGCCCCGAACTTAAGTGTCAAGGTTGGGGCTGGTACGTGGTCGCGCACCACCAGCCTAGTGAGGTAGTCCAGGGGCTGATGGCAAAGCACTGGGGCCTCGTCCACCCAGCCATCCGGGACGCGCAGAGAGCCGATGTCCAGTACTCTCCCTGAGCACCGGCCTTCATTGGCCAGCTGATCCGCCAGGTTATTCATAACATCTTTGTCGTGGGCCTTCGTTTTCATAAAGCTGACGCGACCTGTCCTGTCTCTCAGGAGGTGTAATAGAGCCTTCAGAAGGGGTGTGGGGGGGCCTCTGCTTAGGTGTCTCAGTGCATCCCCCCAGCCGTCCCTTTCCATCGCCAATAGGCCCCCTTTGGTGAGGCCCAGGACAAACGTGGAGTCAGTATGTATTACTATGTGAGCATCCCGCCATGCACTTAGGCACAGGACCACTGCCGCGACCTCTGCTACATTGTTGGAGAGGGTCACGCCTGTCAGGCTCACCTTGTCGCTGAATTGCAGGTCCGATACCCATGCTGATCCTGCGGAGCAGGTATCTTTCCTGTTATCCTTGGCTGAACCATCTGTCCAAACGTGGATGTCCCACTCATACACTATCTCATCCGGCACACGCATGACGGGGCGGGATGCAGGCTTGTAGTCGTCCACTGCGACGCGCACCCTGGTTGCTTTGTAGGCGTCTTTCACCACTCGACCGGCCACGATGGACCTGGGGGCGGTGAAGACCCGCACACAGCCAAGGGGCCCATCCATGTTCGGCCAAACGTTTACTGAGGGGTCAACGAGGCAGCCGTTATTGCGGATATGGGGGGACCAATTAGTCTCGTGGACCACAGCCTTCATGGACGTCACGGTTTTCGAAAGGCCCATTCCTCGCAGGGCGGGGGGCTGGTATAGCTGCCCCACCCTCTTAACTCCTTGTTTGCTAAGCTGTTTCAGCTTTAGGAATCTTTGTGATCCCGCCTTAGGTAACGCTGGGTGTCCTATCAATGGCGCCTTCATCCTGGCCACCATGGATGGGGCTGCGCAGGTTGGATCCAGGCCGAAGTGCCTAGCAGTCATGAATGCCTGGGACAGTCTATCTTGCAGCAGAGATGGCATGGTATATGCCTGCTGCACGAAGGGGTTTAAACCGCTGTAAACGCCTTTCCTGCTGGTGGCCGAGGCCATTTTCAGGTCCATCCAGACCCACTGCTTCCATGGCATGCGCTGATCTCCGGTGGCCAGATCGCTGAGGAATTTTAGGTCAATAGCGTGTTTCCTTGACACAAGGGAGGGGGTGTTGAGGCCTCCCTCCATGTAAGGGGCTTCCAGAGTGTGGTAAGCCACTGCCGAGAACTTGCCCCATACAAAGCTCATTATTCTGTTACTTGTCTTCCGTAGCATAGCTGGCGGGATGCCATTACTGTCCAAGAGGAAGTGACATCTGGAAAGCATTAGGGCCTTCGCCAGGAGCGCTCTATTCTGCGCAGAGGCTCCGATGGCTCGCCATTGTGCGATTATCTTCCTTATGTGTTTGTCAATCTGCTGCCATCGCTGTCGCGCGTGGTCTCTACTACCTATCCAGACGCCAAGGATCCGCAAAGGGTCAGTGGGGGGTAGTATATGGGCGCCGGGTATGGTTGAGCCCGCCATGTCTTGGTTTTCATAGCATGCCAGCTGGAAATCGTGAGGGCCCACAGGCTTTACGTCCGTCTTATCCATATTAAACTTCGAGCCTATTATCCTAGACGTATCCTCCAGGCACCTGGAGATCTCCGGGATGGAGTCCTCAGAGCCGAGGTAGAGGTTAATGTCGTCGGCGTACAACATGACCTTAACCGGCCACAACCGCAGTATGGTCAGCCCGACAACTTTGTCCCGAAGCCTGATGGCCAGGGGTTCTATGGAAAAGTTGAATAGGAGGCAAGATAGGGGATCTCCCTGCCGGACTCCTCTCTTCAGCGTGATGTACTGGCTGTACCTGCTGTTAATTCTCACCTGTGATTTACATCCGTTGGTAATGTCACTTATGAGGAGTGTCAAGCCCGGCGGTAGACCAAAGGCTGTCAGCACCCGCAGTAGCCACTGCTGATCCACGCAGTCATAAGCCTTAGCCTGATCTAACCCGACTATAAAGCCGGGCGTTCCTGTTGCATCGCACAGGTGGGCAACTTCAGAGGCCAATCTTGTATGTTCGCTCATGAGCCTGCCTGGCACAAACCCTTTCTGGTCCGGGTGTAGTTTAGCTACGGCCCAGGGGGCCAGCCTACTGTTGATCAGGTTAGTGTACATCTTACAGTCCGTATTCATGGAAGAGATGGGTCTGTAGTTGGAGACCAAAGTAGGATCACCCTTTTTGTAAAAGAGACTAATGTTAGCATTCTTGAAGCCCGCTCGGGAGGAGCCCCTAGCAGCTATGTCCCGAGTCAGGCTGCCGAATGCTTCCCAGAATGGCATTGGAGGGGTGTCCCCTTCTTGTAGCTTATCCAGTGTACACGCCAGTTTTTTCCAGAAATCATAGGGTATCCCATCGGGGCCTGGCACCGTGTTCGGCATCTTAGATAGGAGGGCCCTCATTTCTTCCTCGGAGAAGGGCCCGTCCAGCACATCATCATCTGCAGGATTGGGCCTCGCTAGGCTCTGTTGTCGTACTTCCTCTAGTAGCATGGCTTGCGCCACATTCCTCTTGTCACTGTCATCTTCCGGTTTATGTAGTGCATGGAAGTAGTCCCTGGCCACCTCAGTCATACCTTTCAGGTCTGTTCGTGCTATGTCCTCATTCGGGCGTCTGAGCCCTTCTACCAATACCGACGCCCTGCTACCTCGTTCATCTAGTTCCTTGTTGGAGGACTGCTTAAACCATTCTGAGGAATGCATCCTGGTCATCTTTTCCCATTTGGCCCTAGATGATTCCTCAAACCGGAGCACCCTGTCCTGTAAGAGATCAGCTATGCATGTCCTGTCTTTTGGTTTCAGGAAGGGGTTCTGGTTGGGAGTATGCGTGGTATGCCTGCCTGCCACCTGCGAGGTTGGCACCTGCCTAGGGATTTGCCAAGGGGACATCAGCGGGACGGGAATCTGCTAGGTAGTTCTATGTAGCTGGGTAGCAGGTATCTACCCCCCCCTCTAGGTAGCAGCTACCTAGAACCACCCCTGTCTGGGAAGATGCTCCCTAGTACCACCAGAGGGTTATAACCCACTGTATGAAAGTAAACATACAGCTACATAGCAGCTCAGTGGCTACCTAGCTGCTACCATTGCTACTGCTGCTACTGCTCCCCACCGTCCCGCTGATGGAGCTTGTGCTAGGCTCGAAATGTTTGCTTTGTTGTGGTGGTACTTCATATTTAGGTACTGCCATGGGCCACATGGGGAGCCGCCTGGCAGGAGGCATTGCTCTAGCCCATACCTGCCAGTTGGCTTTAGTAACCGCTGACATGATGTCCTCTGGGGGTATCATCTCCCGCTTAAGAGCAGATACCCAGTCCTTCTTTCCTATCTTCTTCATGGCGGCTACTTCCCACACACCCACTTCCAGGACTCCCTTCTTGAAGGCAGCCCAAGATTCCAATGTGGTTGGGGCCCCATTAGTCATGTCATCCCAGAGGTGCAGGACCTTAGGCCAGAACTCTCTTAATTTATCCAGGGTCTCCAGATTAGGGAGGCGTCATGCTGGGACAGCCTTCTGTATCTTTGGTTGTCGAACATAGGCGGTAGCTATCACTAGCCTATGGTCTGACCAAGAGGTGTCCATAGGGGTAACTGTGCCACCAGCCCATCCCAGGGAGGGTTTGTAGATTCTATCCAGTTGGGAGTATGCTCGACCATGGTGTGTCATCTTTTGATACGTCCATAGCGCTGGGGCGGGGCCATCCCTGGACGCATCCTGCATAGTGCAGAGGTTCTTTATGCCCTCGAAAGCTTCCAGTACCCTCTTAGGTGCACTGTTACCTCGTCCTCCTGGGTGCCTATCACCCGTGTGTTCCAGGAAATTCCAGTCTCCTGTGGCAAAACACCCTCCCCAGTAAACTTTTGCTTGCTGTCTCACAAAGGTGGTTAGTCTCCTCAGCAACCTCTCGTAGAATTCAGTCAGAGAGGACTCTCCCCTGGAGATGTCCCCATATATGCCCATGACCCAGAAGGATTCCCGGCTCACCCTGTTAGACAGGTGCACCATGATAACATACCCTGGTATAATAACTTCGGTATGTAGCGCTTCCCATCCAGCGTCTGCTTTGACCATCAGAGCCACGCCGGCTCAAGCTGCCAGGCCCGTCTGCTCCAGAACCCGCACTCGATGGCTGACAGGTACAGATGTCGTATGGGTTTCTGTGAGGACTAGGACGTCTATATTCTCTAGTGTCATCACTTGTTCCACGAAACGTATTTTCTTCCTGCCGGAAGGGTCCTTCCTTGTCCCTTGTCTGCACATGTTCCACATGGCTATTCTAATGGGTTTATTTGTTAGTTTCAAGGGCGCGTCATCGGGGTTCTCATCAGGACTTTCCACGGGTGCCTCTGTGCATGGGCTCTGTGGCTCTGCCTCGACCCCATCTAGATGCCTCCCTCCGGCCCTTTTGGGGGTCGAGGTCTGGCCTAGCCTTGAGGCTGGGGGGGGCGGATTGCGGTTGGAGCCTGTGCCTCTCCGCCTCGGGGGCACAGGGTGGGGGGATTCGCTTGTATGGTTGTTTGTGACACTGGCAGCCACCACACCAGCCAGGGAGGTACCCGCTGTCCCTCCACCGTTGCCGTCAGCCCTGCGGCCCTGAGCCAGGTAGCCAACAGCCCTTGCGGGACGTCTTGAGGATGCGAGCTTGATGTCCATGGAGGCTGTGGAGGGGGATTGCCCCATTAGTGACCAGTGTTCCATTGGTAAGAGAGCACCCGAGGGCCATGGCTAACTCCCTGTCTAAGTCCTTTTAGGGGCGTATTCTCATGAGGCCGGTTAGGTGCACGTCCAAGAAGATTAATATAAGAGATCAGATTGCAGTACATTTGTTAGAACAGAAGCCAGTCCCATTAGAATCAGCGTGCCCGAGGCAGCACAATAGCTCCTTGAATCTGAGAATAGAGTCATTGTTACATATCAGAGTATCATTCCTTGTCACTCTGGGCGTTCTTGTCTTGCCCTTCTTGTTCACCGTCCTCTTCAGGGATGTCTCCATCAGGTGATATTCCTCTGAGTCTCCTGCTCTTTTTGGAGCCTTGGGAGCCCACAGAGGTCTTGTCCTGTTTTGGCTTCGAGGGCCTTGCTGTAGCCTTCTCCCTTTGTTTCTCCAGAGCATGTTTGATGGTGCCAGGCACTGTGCTCATGTACATGTCTTTTGCGGCAGTTGCATCAATTTTTGATGCAGTCGCGCTCCCCAGTTGGCTGGCGGCTTTCATGCTCGCAGCCATGTGTATGTTCCTGTCATTCCACATTTTCCTTCTGATAGTGGGAAATCCGTAGAACAGGGGGATGTACGTGTCATACATCTCGGGGTCCCTGAAGACACATAAAGCCAGCCATGCTGCTGCGGCGGGTGACGCCAGGCCATCTCCAACAAGGACCTGTAGGATAGTGAGAGCTGGGTGGTGGTTGTCGCCTCCCTTGAAGTGCGGTCGGGGTTCACCAAGTAGGACTACTAGACCTGTGAAATCTTGTTGTGCCCTTAGAATGCCGACAGCTTTCGAGAAGAGTGGTCGGTTTGTATTGTAGTTCCTGAGGTCGTTGATGTACTGCAGGAAGCATTGGGAGATGGGGCATGGTGCGACTGTGATGGGGGTGAGCTTGGGCCAGAGTGCATCCATCTTCGGGTACTGTGAGACTCGGTGGCGCCTAATCATGATACATGTCCTCCACCACTGGTTCTCAAAGGACCTAGTTGCGGGATCGTCGTAGACTATTTCCGGCATGTTGGTTACGAAGCTCATCACACCTTGCCGTCGTGCAAAAGCGAAGTCCATCCAGTCCTCCGCAGGATCGTGGGTGCAGCCCAAAAGGTTGAAAGACAGCATAAAGTCTCCTTTAAACTGTTTAACCACTCCTTCTACTTCCTCTATGCTCACCGTAGGATATGCCAAGACCAAAGTGCGCCGTAGGTGCTTCATCTCGGCTATTGTCTGTGCCCAGGCCAGTGTGGTCGGGAGATCATTGTCGTGTTTCTCGAGTGTCAGGGAGAGGTGTTCTTCCATCATGGTCGGGCATGCTTCCACCATTCGCCTCAGATTTTGGGAGAACGGTAGATCCTCGTATGTGTCAGAGGTGGAGCGGGTATCGTACTGTGGCTCTTGTGTGTGCGGCATTATTGCACCAGAGGCAGGATCCTTGGCCGGTGGGATAACCCATGCATTACTCTTCCTCTTCTTCCCTTTCTCGCGTTTCTTCGCCGCCCCGAGGTCCGCAGTGGTAATACCCACTGCTTTGATCAGCGCAGCTCCCTGTAAAGGCTTTATGTGGGAGAACAGTAGGGACTCTTCCTCGTTCAGTGGAACAAGGGAGGGCAGGAGGGGGGCGGATATGATCAGTAACTCTATGCCTGTCATGATATCATCCCTATCTTGTTCGATTGTTCATCCGAGCACCAGAGACGTCAGCGCGTGCTGTACCTCGGGGTGTGCTGTAATGTCCTTATCGGGTAGCAACATTGTGTGTTCCGGCTCATCCCCGCTGGTCATGTCTATGTCCAGAAGGCTTTCTGGCCATGTATACTCCATGGTCTGTGCCCGATTCACTGGTGAGTCATCATGCAATCACACCGCTTTGGTAGGGCTGATGGGGATTTCTTGGGATAGCGGTTCTACCATAGGTTTGGGGAGGGTTATCTCGAGGCTCGGGCTCGGCGCGGCAACTTCGGGGGGGGGGAGTGTCGCTGATGTGTGATTTGCTGCTGTGGGAGTTGTTCTCTATGCCCGAGCCGTGTGGCACAGCTAGGTTTGGCTGGAGGGGTGGGAAGGCAGCGAGAGAGGTAGGTGCTTGGTCTGTGGGGGAGTTTACGAGTCAGGAGGATGTTATCCCCTCAGGCAATAAAGTTTCGTACAGGCGTCAGCTGAGAAGCCTGCAGTTTCCACTTGGTGCTCAGCACCTTGTGTAGGTATAGGCTTCGAGCCTAGGCAATCATGTGTCAAAGACAGGGAGTCAGTACAGGGTCCGTCAACCGTGCAAGATGTCACCAACTGCCAGGCTGAGGAGAGGGGGTCCACGTAAGGAATCTGTTGTATTCAAACTCCATGACCTGGTTCGATACCGAGGTCGGCAACCAGCCGTCTCTCCGTAGGGAGTCCAGGACTGCTGGAAGGGAGCCCTTATGGGACTTGCAGAGGAATTGTATTCTCGACTCTGTCATCCCTGCGCTCTCTGTTATGCTGCTGTGCATTTGGAGCATGAAGAACTTGACCAGGTTGTCAATGACGTGGTAGGGAGGGATATCCTGTGGGGGAGGGGCCGCCATGGACATTCTCGCATTGGAGGCCACGGATGATGCATCGTCAACCGCTCAACTAGAGTCCTGCTCATCGATTACCGTCATGGGAGCAGGCCGCATAGGGCAGTGTTGTGCTGCCAGAGGGCGGGAGGGGGATGCGGGGACTCTGGGTGTCCCTGGAATTGGGGGGATCGGAAGTTCCCATGTGGATTTCTCCAAGGAAATAATCCTTTCCGCAGCGTTCTTTTTGATGACTAGCGTTCTAGCGGGGTGGCTGATCAGGTTGTTTCCTCCAACCCTCATGAATGGGAGGGGGCACTCCTCTGTGAAATGGTCCGTGGAATAGCAGCACTGGCACGCGTAGGGGCGCCTGGCACTCCAGGTGGGCTCAAAGTTAAGTAGTGGTGAGGAGTCTGGGACGGAGCCGTGCTTATGCCCCCAGTCCATGGACCAGGGCCAGTAGACTGCTGTTGAGTCGAGGATGAACGTGCCTCAGAACTTGGATGTTGCGCCGGCTTTTTGTACACCAAGCACGCACCACCCCAATCTGGTGTCACCCATTTTAAAATCCAGTAGGTGTTTACGCATCTGGGAGTAGATAGCATTGTCATTGGCGAGAGACCCTTTGACAACCCATTCCAGATCTCTTGCTCTACCTGCTGGGGTGAATTTCCAGATAACATAGACCACGTTGCCCTCCGCCAACTGGATGAGGTCATACTTGAGAGCATCCTTCTCTCTGTCCGAACCAGAGGGGACTGTGCAGAGCATCCAGTCCTGTCTGGGGTCCATCTTTTGCAGTCCGACTGTGCACCTCCACCTAGCTGCGAGCTTGGAGCGCAGCGTGGGTAGCTTGGGGTCTTTGCATTGAGGTCCCACTTGCGCTACTCTGGCAACCATGAAGTGGAAACCTGGTTTGTTGTAGATTTCCGAGAATTCCTCCCATGTCCAGCATTTCGCAGGTTCCATAGGGTCTTCATACCTGTTGTTCCACCTAGGAAGGCCTTTCAGCAGCACTTTAGTAAGCTCTTCCGCAGTATATAGCTCCAAAGGTCGGGGCAGGTAGAGTTTGCATCAGCGGGACGGTGGGGAGCAGTAGCAGCAGTAGCAATGGTAGCAGCTAGGTAGCCACTGAGCTGCTATGTAGCTGTATGTTTACTTTCATACAGTGGGTTATAACCCTCTGGTGGTACTAGGGAGCATCTTCCCAGACAGGGGTGGTTCTAGGTAGCTTGCGATGGATTCGGTAATTCCGATAATCTCTGACAGAGATTATACGAACGGAAGCCGAAAGGAAAGAGGAAGGGGGTCTTGAGGCTCGTCCGTTCGCCGACGGAATTCGGGATCTCCTCTCGTCCACGCGCGCCGGCGGGAATACAATCTCCGAAGGGGAAGGAGGGGGAAGTGGGTACGACGACTTACAGGCTTGTCGGACCTAATTCCCAAGCGACTGCCCAAAAGCACAATGGGTGCCCAATCTGTCTCGGCGGCTATGCGCTCCGACTAGGTACAACTCCGAAGGGGCTGACTGAAGCAGGGGTTCGGTCCAGCTGGCTAGCCCGGCGGTGCTGTGGGTGGGAATTAGCACGCGAGGGTGGGGAAATGATCCACACGGTCTTGAGGGCCGGGGTCCGAAAGGCGGAGGTGCGAGCGAGCGGGTCGGGTTTAACAGCAAGCGAGGCGGGGCGCAATAACAAATGTCTATAATCGAGACGTCGAGTGAGGGACATTCCCCATCGAGTCTGAGCTTAAATACAATGTGTAATTTACAGACATGCGGCTACTGGACTGCAGGAGGCGGTGGAGTGGAAGGCAGTGAGGTGGGTGGCATCGCATAGTGTAGGTGGAGCGAAGTGGAGTGGCAATTCTGCGAGCCCTCACAGATGATGCCTACGCCTAGGCATGGGTTAGATTCCAACTCACAGATCGGACATCACACGTCGTCCTCATCACCCTTTCTTCACCCTCTGGGGGCAGGTTCTACTCCTGTCGTAAGGTGGGGAATAGTGGGCCTTGCTTGAGCTCGCTCCGGGCAGACGGCGAGGCCCCAGGGAGGGACGTTAAACCCTTTCTGGGCGGTCCGGTAAGGCGCGCCCTGTCAGCCGCAGGCAGGGGTCATCATCGCCGACGTCGGACAGGAGGCCCCCCGCAGGTTTAGTGGGTATTCCACGGTCACTCCGATTGTTGGCGACCCCCACACTCCTGGCCTCTGAAGCCGCTTGCGCTGGAAATTCCTCTTGGGCGACGGGAGACCATTTCCCCGAGGAGGGACAGCGGGCTGTATTGGCGCCTCCAACAGGCAACGGGGTCTTAAACCAGATTCCTGCGGGTGATGGTAGGGAGAGTTCTAGAGAACAGGCGGTGCCGGGTGATGGGGCGCCACTCCACAGAATCGCCGTGTGCAGGGGCCGGGAGACCACTTCCTCTCTCCGGCTTTTCTTGGTTTTGGCGGCAGAGCCGCCTCCCTGACCCACAAAAAAAAAAAAAAAAAAAGTGGAGCGAAGTGGACCAGTGTCTCAAACAGCCAGATATGCGAAAACCCCCACCCTGCACCTCCGAGGTGGAGGGCTGCAGGCTCAAACTGCGATCTGCCCCCCCCCTGCCCTGGGTCAGGCCAGACCTCGGCCCCCAAAAGGACCAGAGGGAGGTTCCCGGATGGGGCTGAGGCAGAGCCGGAGGACCCCCCCTTAGTGCTAACTAGGAAACCATTTAAAATAGCCACCTGGAACATGTGCGGGCAGGGCTCCCGGTCTGCGCCCAGAGATAAGACCAAAATACGCCTAGTTGAGCACTTGCTGACCTTGGAGGACATTGACGTATTGGTTCTGACAGAAACACACACAGTCTCGCTCCCGGTTAGCCAGTGAGTACAGGTTTTGGAACAGTCCGGCCTAGCGCACAGGGCCGGGGTAGCAATTGTAGTTAAAGCCGGATCGGGGTGGGAAGTCCTACACAAAGAAGTTATAATCCCTGGTTATGCGGTAATAGTTAATGCATCTCACAGGACTAGCAGGGAGTCACTCTGGATCCTCGGTGTTTACGGGGATATCTCGAAAGGCCAATCATCCTTGGTCGAATTTTACGAGAGGCTGAACGGGAGGTTGGAGGCTCTCGTGAGACGACAAGCCAGGGCACATTGGGGAGGTTGCTTTGCGGCCGGGGACTGGAATTTTGTAGAATATGCTGGGGACAGATTCCCTACAGCCCACCCGGACAGGGCACCGATCAGATTGCTGACCGCCTTTAACAGCATAAAAGCACTGTGCGGTATGGTCGATACTGCGGGCCAGGGCCCTGCCCCACCCTTGTGGTCGTACAGCAGTACGACAGCGCACGGCCGGGTGTACTCCAGGTTGGACAGAATCTACCGCCCAACGTTGGGATGGTCGGCTGGCGACGTGGTGCCATTAGGCACGGGAGCATCTGATCATAGGCTGGTAATGGTGCCTGTGTATCCGAAGAGGCCGAAAATAGAGAAGGCCAAGCCGGCGCCCAGGCTGCCTAGTCTTGAGGCCCTCGATAAAGCAAAAAAGTTCTGGCCAGCGGTGCTATCGGCGTGGGGCGTCCTGACCTCCCAGGGTCCAATCACACTGGAGAGGTGGGCCGAGTTTAAGAAAGTCGTCCTGGGCGTAGGGCTGGCTGAAGTGAACGCTATGAAGAAGGCTGGCAAGAAGGATTGGGTGGCTGCCATGAAAAGGGAGGCGATACCACCTGATATGATAATGAGCGCCGTCACGAAAGCTAACAGACAGCTATGGGCTGCTCGGCGCCCTCCTGCCAGAACTGGGTCGAGATGGCCATGCGCTATACCGGCGTATGAGAAGCCACCACAGGCGAGCAAGCACTTCATCGCGAGTGAAGCATCACCATGGCAGGTCATGGTAAGAGCGCCGCCCCCCTCCCCGCTGCGCAATGGTGGGACTGGCCCATTACGATTCCTAAAGCCGGAGACAGAAAAGAGCGTCGCTGATCTGCTGAGAGAGAGAGCATTCAAGCTGGACTCTTCCACCAAAGCTAAATGGGAAAAAATGACCAGGACCCACTCCTCCGAGTGGTATAAACAATCATCGAACAAAGAGCTGGATGAGAGAGGCAGCCGAGCCTCTGTCTCAGTGGAGGGGCTGCGGCGGCCGACTGACAACATCGCTCGCACGGATCTGGCCGGAATGACAGAAATCGCCAAAGAGTACTTCATCGATCTGCATACCCCAGAAAAGACGGACCAAGAGAGGATGGCAGCGCAACAGGCGCTGCTGGAGGAGGTCAGGCTCCACAGCCTGCGCCACCCAACTCCGAAGCCTGAGGATGTCCTGGACGGGCTATTCACAGAGGAGGAGATGGTGGCTCTCTTGTCAAAAATGCCGAACACGGCCCCTGGCCCGGACGGCATTCCCTACGGTTTCTGGAAGCGGCTCATAAGGCTTATTGCCGGGTTGCAGGACGGTGATGCGCCGCCCAGGACATTCTGGTCAGTGTTCGCTGGGCTAACTAAGGATATCGCGGAGAGAGGTTCCTCCCGAGCGGGCTTTAAGGACGCCAACATCAGTCTTTTCTATAAGAAAGGGGACCCCACTCTAGTCTCCAACTACAGACCAATCTCCTCCATGAATACGGACTGTAAAATGTACACCAACTTACTGAATAAGAGGCTCGCCCCCTGGGCCGTAGCCAAACTCCACCCGGACCAGAAGGGCTTCGTGCCGGGCCGACTGATGAATGAACACACCAGGTTGGCTTCAGAAGTCGCACACCTCTGCGACGCGACGGGCACCCCAGGCTTTATAGTTGGGCTGGACCAAGCGAAGGCTTATGACAGGGTAGACCAGCCCTGGCTTTTACAGGTCCTGGCTGCGTCAGGGCTCCCCCCCGACCTTATTCTGCTGATCAGCGATCTCACTAGCGGCTGCAGGTCTAGGGTCCGGATTAACAGCGGCTACAGTGCGTACTTTCCGCTAAAACGGGGGGTTAGGCAGGGGGACCCGTTATCCTGCCTGCTGTTCAACTTTTCCATCGAGCCCCTGGCCATCAAGCTGAGGCAGGTGGTCAAAGGCCTCTCAGTGCCGGGCCTCAACCCCGTGAGAGTTATGCTGTACGCGGATGACATCAATCTGTTCCTCGGGAAGGAGGACTCTGTACAGGGAGTGGCTGACTGCCTGATCTCAGTGTCCCGAATTATCGGGTCAAAGTTTAACATGGATAAGACGGATGTTAAGCCTGTTGGCCCACATGAATTCCAGCTCGCCTGCTATGCTAGGCAGGATATGGACAGATCGTCGATACCGGGCGCGCACATTCTACCGCCTGCAGACCCTCTACGCATTCTGGGAGTCTGGGTCGGCAGCAGAGACTTCGCCGCTGACAGATGGTCGCAGATAGATAAACACATACAACGGATCATCTCACAGTGGCGAGCAATAGGCGCTTCTGCGAGAAATAGGTCTCTGTTGGCGAAGGCTCTCTTGCTTTCCAGGTGCCATTTCCTTATGGATGGTAACGGTATCCCGCCACGGCTACTCCGCAAGATAGAGAACAGAGTGCAAGGTTTTGTCCGGGGAAAATTCTCCGCGATGGCCTACAGAACCTTGGAGGCCCCCTTGGCCAAAGGGGGTCTCAACACACCTTCGCTCACGACCCGGAAAATGGCGGCTGATCTGAAGTTCTTGAGTGACCTGGTTACAGGAGATCAGAAAGTGCCCTGGAAGCAGTGGACCTGGATGGACCTCAAGATGGCTTCGACTTCTAGCAGAGCCGGCACGCACGGAGGCCTTAACCCCTTCCTGCAACAGGCTTATACGATGCCCTCCCTGCTACAGAGCAGGGTGTCCCAGGCATTCTCAACCGCCAGGAAGTTCGGGCTGGATCTGGTCTGTGCTGCCCCGTCATCTGTGGTGTGGATGGGTGCTCCCATTCTTAATCACCCCGCCCTGCCTAGGCCAGGCTCACAGAGGTTCGGTAAGTTGCTCGACCTCCGCAGGAACGGGGTGCGCAAGGTAGTCCATCTCTACGCCCCCCCCCCCGCTTAGAGGTACAGGCCTGAAAAAGACTGTGTTGGCCATGAAAGAGCTATTACACACTTCAAGTTGGTCGCCACTGAGGAACCTGGGCGCTCTGGGCGTACACCCTAGCGTCAACATTTGGCCCGGCATGGATGGTCCCCTTGGATGCGTGAGGATATTCACCGCCCCCAAATCAATTATCGCGGGGCGAGTCATCAAAGACGCTTACAAAAAGACCCGGGTGCGGGACCACATGGTCGACTACACCCCTGCCTTACCGCCAGCCACCAGGCTGACTGACCCTATTGTTTACGAGAGGGATATACATGTCTGGACGGATGGGTCTGCTAAAGACAACGGCACTGACGTCTGCACCGCAGGTTCCGCCTGGGTGACGGATCTCCAATTCCACAACGCCGTCTCACTGACGGGTGCGGTTCTCTCTAACAACGTCGCCGAGGTAGCGGCGGTGACGCTCTGCCTAATGGCTTGGCGGGATGCCCACTTGGTCATCCACACTGACTCTACCTTCGTCTTGGGTCTAGTCGGGGGTGGCCTCCTGGCTATGGAAAGGGATGGATGGGGTGATGCCCCGCGGCATTACAGCAAGGGCCCACCCACGCCCCTCCTTCAGATGCTCCTGTACCTACTACGGGACAGGACAGGGAGACTGAGGTTTGAGAAAGCCGTGGCGCACAGGGATGACAACATGAATAACCTCGCTGACAGCCTTGCCAACAAGGGACGTTTGAAAGGTAGAGTCATGAATATTAGCTCCTTAATGGTGCCAAGAGGGTGGGTTGACACTGCCCCCGTCCTCTGCCACCAACCCCTGGATTACCTAACCAAGCTGGTTGTACGCGCGCGGATAGCGACGCCTGCGAAGACTTTGAAATTCGAGGCCTTCTCCGACAGATGGATGGTCACACTCGGCCATATGTTCAGGGTAGTGTTGGATCCCGGGATTCATATCAAGAAGGTGTGGAGCCTGACGATTCCTGAGGGAATGAAGGAAGTGCTCTGGAAGGAAATGAATGGCGCGCTGGTCCTTGGACATAGGTACTATGGTCGAGGGCATACTAGGTCTGACATGGGTAGATTTTGCCTGTGCGGATCGGAGATGGCCCTGGGACACATCCTCCTGGGCTGTAGCGCTTATGGGCTGCAGCCGCTGTTGATACCTCTAATAGCAATCCTGGATGATCTGCACCCCAACTCCAACTTCAAGACACTGTCCCCTGACTCCTGGGGTGCGTCGCCTTGGTACCCCCTCCTGGCGCTAAAAGAGCTGGAGGAGATAGCTTACCCTCTGGTGAAGGGGCAGAAGAAGGTGATCAAGAGCCTAGGGAAGTCGAGACAACAGCGTGAGTGGTTGATTGGCAACTACTACTGGGCCATATGGAAATGGCGCATGAAGGAGATTCATGACACAAGCTTCAACTTCGTGCCTGCGAACTGCGTATCCTCGCTGAAGGACACGCTGTCCGCTCCGGTCCCGGCACACTTGCTGACACGTGTGGCGGGGGAGGAAAACAGCAGTGAGCCGCCTTATGTTAACCACGGCCCTGAGCCCACTCCCATGAAGGGCGACCTCACTAAACTCCCTCCCCCGATTTCCTGCGTCGCGGATGGGGGCGCTGGGACCCGGCTTACTGCCAAAGGTAGGTCTATACTGCGCGCCATCTCGGCGCCAAGGATGGATGGGGGCCCGCAGTGTGTCTCCAGATGGGAGACGATCTTGCGGGCCCTTACGGATGACGCTTACTCTTGAAGCGGCATCCCACACCCATACTAAATTTATGTGCACATCCCACGTCGTCCTCACCACCCTTCCTCCACCCTCTGGGGACAGGTCCTTTACTCCTGTCGTAAGTTGGGGGATAGCGGGTCTTACCCGAGCTCTTCATGGGCAGACGGTGAGGCCACAGGGAGGGACGTTAAGCATCTTCTGGGCGGTCCGGTAAGGTGTGCCCTGTCAGTCGCAGGCAGGGGTCACCATCACCGATGTCGGACAGGAGGCCCCCCGCAGGTTTAGTGGGTATTCCACGGTCGCTCCGGCCGTTGGCGACCCCCACACTCCTGGCCACTGAAGCTTTGGAGCCTCAGTCCTTTGCGCGTGGGTGCCAGGAGACCAGCTCACTCATGCACAAGGTCGTGAGCAGAGCTGTATTGGTGCCTCCAACAGGCAACAGGGTCTTAAACCAGATTCCTGCGGGTGACGGTAGGGAGAGTTCTAGAGAACAGGCGGTGCCAGATGATGGGGCGCCACCCCACGGACCCGTCAGCTGTAGGGGCCGGGAGACCACTTCCCCTCTCTGGTGTGTCGTGCGGTCGGCGGCAGAGCCGCCTCCCTGACCCACAAAAAAAAAAAAAAAAAAAAAGTGGAGCGAAGTGGAGGCGGGGGCAATGTGTGAGTGGAATCTACACAGAGGCGGTGAGGTGGAGGCTATGCGAACGCGGTGGTACGGAGGTGGAAGCGAAGAGGAATTAGTGGAGTGCGCAGGGCGGAGGCGGGTCTACACTATAGGAATAAGTCCAGCAGCGTGCGGGAATGATACAAACAATCGGAGACATATTATACGAGTGGTCATCACAGGGAAAGAGTCCATAACACGAGACACGAGACACAGGGAACGGGGAAGGGAATGAGGGGAGTGGAAGGGGAGCGGAGATGGGAGCGGAGTCGGAGCGAGGGTGTCGGAGCGACTGGAGGGAGCGGAGATTGTCGGAATAAGGAGGGGAAGGGGGAAAAAGGGCGATATTATCGCAGTACCCCCCACCAAGGGTCAGCGTCCTCGCTGACTATCGACGGACTCTCCTTCGTCTGGCAGGTCGTGCGCGAGCGGCAGGAGGGTCAGTTCGCTTAGGGGCGTCGGGATGTCTGCGATAAAAGTCCTCCTCCAGGTCGAAATTGTCATCTCCTTCCTGTAGGAGACGAGGTCCGGCGTCGGAATCGATGTCTTCGGCGTTTTCCCAAGTGTTGTGCTCCTCGGTGAAGCCCTCCCATTGGATCTTGAACTGGAATCGGTTCCGGAACCATCGGGAATCCAGGTACTTCTCAATAACCCAGAAATCCTCATCGTTGACCTTGATTGGAGGCGGAGCGGGATTCGCGCGGTTTGGGATCGTATCGGGGGTAGCCTCGGATAGAACGTTAACGTGGAATATGTCGTGAATCTTCCATTGAGCGGGAAGTTCCAGTCGGTAGGTCAAATCCGAGAGCTTGTCCTTGATTCGGAACGGGCCGTGGTGTTTACTAGCGAGTTTCGGAGACGGTTCGTCAGTTGTGAGGTTAGTGGCTTCGAGCCAGACTGAATCTCCGACTTGGAAACCGGGATTATCGCGTTTCCACTTGTCGTAGGCTCGTTTCGAGATCTCCTGTGACCGTTCGATGGCGCGTTTACATTCCTCTTGGGCTTCGTGAATCCGCCGGATCCGCACGTCAGGCTCATCGGATTGGGCCGCAGTCGGGACGTTCGAGAGAGTCGGGTGGTAACCATAATTCGCGAAGAACGGAGTTGTGTCGATGGATGGATGGTGGTGGTTGTTATACGAAAACTCTGCCATCGGGAGGAGGTCGGCCCAATCGTCCTGACGGTGAGAACAGAACATGCGGAGATAGGTTTCCATCCACTTGTTGTTGTTTTCGACTTGTCCTTGCGTCTGCGGATGATAGGCGGTGGAGAAGCAGGGTTCTATTCCAAGTCCCTTGTAGAGGCTTTTCGTAAACGCGGCGGTGAAGGTTGATCCTCGGTCCGTTCCATGTACTAGCGGGATTCCATGCAGTTTCCAGATGTGGCGGATGTGTAGCTTCATCAAGTCGGGAGCGGAAATATCAGTTGTCGTAGGAATAAAGTGGGCCATCTTAGTCAATCTGTCGGAGACGACGTAGATGGCATTGAAACCACTTGATTTGGGGAGTTCACCTACGAAATCCGATTGAATCCATTGCCAAGGTCCGTCAGGAGCGGGAATCGGTTGGAGCTTTCCAAATTCCCGCTGGTTCCGATGTTTCGCACGTCTGCAGGTATGGCACCCTTGGACATATCGTTTCACCCAAGCTGCTAAGTCGTGTCGCCAGTAGCTGCGACCAGCGAGCTCAAGGGTGCCCGAAGTTCCTAAGTGGCCAGTGACCGGAGAATCGTGGTAGAGTCCCATAACCTTCTTCCAGAGGTCGTCCGACTCAGGGATCCAAATCCTACCGTCCTTCCGTCCTAATCCGTCATCCCAAACCAGTCCTTCCGGTTTATCCTCCCAGTCCGCCGCGATCCTGCGGGTTTCCGCCAGAATCTCCGAGTCCGAAACGGCGAGGGCAGCCACAAATACCTCTCCAAGACCCTCCCAGTCCGAAGGGGTCATCTCAGCCTCACAAGCGGCCAGCTCTGTGAAGTTTTCGGCGGGGATTAAGGCCTGCGGAACCTCGTCTTTGCCGTCCGCGCGTTGGAGTTCCGCGCGTCGGGAAAGTGCATCGGCGGCGGAGTTCTTGTCACCAGGTCGGTAGTGGATTTCGTAGTTGTAATGGGTGAGTAATTCCAACCAACGCATTTGCCGACGATTCAGGATTCGAGGTTTCGCAAAGTACTCCAGATTCTTGTGGTCGGTGAGAATGTGGACCGGAAGACGGGTTCGTTCGAGCCAGTGGCGCCAATTCTGTAGACCTTTTATGATCGCGAGGGCTTCCTTGTCAGGAATCCCATAATTCCGCTCGGCCGGATTCATGGATTTCGACATAAAGCTGATCGGATGGTGGCGGCCATCGGTCTGTTTCTGTGAGAGGACGGCACCATAGGCGTAATTCGAGGCATCGGTTTCCAGGCAGAACTGTGCGTCGGGATCGGCGTGAACAAGGACAGGGGCCTGAGAAACGCGCCACTTCAAGAGTTCGAAGGCCATCTGCTCATTCTCGGTCCATTGCCAAGCTTGGTTCTTCTGGAATAGATCGTGGAGTGGTCGTGCGACGTCAGAGAAGCCAGGGATCCATCGCCGATAGAAATTAACAAATCTGATGAATTCCCAAACGCCCCGTACCGACGTCGGGTTTTGCCATTCAGCGATCACGGAGGTCTTCTTTTCGTCCATTTCGAACCCATGTTGGCTAATGTCGACACCAAGAAACTCGATTTTCGGCTTATGGAATTCGCATTTCTTTGGGTTGCAGAACAGATTAGCTTCCCGAAGGCATTGGAGCGTTTGGCGGACTCCTGCGATGTGTTCCTCCAAAGTCCGATGATGATTGAGCGCATCATCGAGGTAGTTTTCGAGGTTCTTGTAGAGCAGGGGGGCGAAGACCTTGTCCATGAGGCGTTGGAAGCATGGCGGTGCGTTCGTAAATCCGAAAGTCATTACACGGAGTCGGAAAGGACCGAATGGAGTCATGAACGTGGTCTTCCATTCATCACCGGGTCGGATGCGAACCTGGTTGTAACCGGATTTCAAGTCAAACTTTGTGAAGATTTCCGATCCGCGGATGCGGTCCATCATCTCATCGATACGCGGGAGCGGGTAGCTGTCCTTGATAGTGATGTCGTTCAATTTGCGATAATCGATGACTGGGCGGCGGGTTCCATCCTTTTTCCAAATGAAGAACATCAGAGCGGCGATCGGGCAGTTGGAGTCAGCGGGTTCAGCCCAACCGGCATTAAGCATCTCATCAAGGACCTTTCGGCATTCGGCATGTTCTTCCTGGTTCATGTGGTACGGTCGACTTGGCTTTGGGAGCGGTTTCGAAGGGTCGAGGTCGATCGTGAAGTCAGAGTCCGGTCGGAAGTCGGGGAGAGTAGTGGCGGCTTTCTCTCCGTCAAACCTGTCCATGTAGTCGTGGTAATACTCAGGAATATCCGTAGTGATGGACTGAAGGCGTTCCGGAATGTCGATTGCGTAGAGTTCGATCTCCTCGGCGGTGAGCGGATCTAGCTCGGTGTCGGGAATATTTTTGACCATTTCCGACGTTCGGATGAGAGGGCGCTGACTGAAGAACGTGCTTGTGGGTAATGCGAGACAGTGCTTCTCACAATAGTCCGACACGAAGGTGACCTTACCGCTCGACCAGTGTATCTGCGGATCGTGCTGCTGAAGCCACGGTAATCCGAGTACGATGTTGTGCCCTCCCAGCGGTGCGACATCGAAGGTGAGGGTCTCGGAATGGTTGCCAACGGCCATCCGGATCTCGACCTGTCGGTCTACGCGCGAAAGGAGACGGCCATTTACATCATTAACGGTGAGCGGATTTCGGATTTTAGTGACCAGTGCGTGTAATTCAACGAATCTCGGGTGGATAAAATTCCCCATGGCGCCCGAGTCCACCATGGCTGTCGTCTTGATCGTATCTGCGAGTACGATAGGAGCGGTCAAATGTCTTACAAGTTGGTACAGAGTGACAGCCGAAACCAATACTGTATTTTCAGAAGACAAATCCAAACTACATTCTGAAGCAGAATCCAATACATTAAAGTCCGCAGGCGCGACAGGCTCCGTTGGACTATCTAGTTTTTTGACTCATCACGAGCCGGGGTGGCTTCCGAAGGGCAGTCGTCAGTAGCTGGCTCTACTGCTGCGATCTGCGCCTTGGGCTTTTTGGGGCAATTCGGGCGGATGTGGCCCTTTTCTCCGCATCCAAAGCACCTGCCTTCGGTCCGATATTGGAGTCTGTCGGACTCTGAGAGTTGAGTCCCAATACGGGTGGACTCGGCTTTGATTTCGGGTGTGGACTGTCGGGAGGCGGAGTCGGGTCGTGGTGTCGGAGTTGAAGACTCAAAGGTGCGGGTGGTGGACTTGGGTTTCGGGTCGCGCCTGTCGGGGTCCTGAGCGGCCATACGCTCCTTGTCGAGAGTGATGGCGAGGGTCTTGAGATTGTCGAGTAGTTCGGGTTTTCGTCCGACCAAATCCCATTTTACCTCATACTTGAGGCCCATATAGAATGCGGAGGTTAGGATCTCCTCATCCCGGAATTCTGTTTCGAGGACGAGCTCCTCGAAGGCTTCGACATACTGGCGGACAGAGCCGGTTTGCTTCAGGCCCGCGTGGAAATGGTTGCGAGCCTTCTGCTTAGCGTTGAGATCCGCCCACTTGTTGATAAAATTCCGCTGGAACAGCTTCCAGCTAACAAGATAGGCGGGCGGGTTGTATTCGTCCTGGGTGAGTTCTAACTGGACGCGCTTCCAGTTGGCGGCTTTATCGGTGCACAGCTGGAGGGCCCACTGGACGCGGATCTCGTCGGAGGCGAATCGGGACGAGTTGAGTGCCATGAAGTTGTTGCACTCGGCGAGGAAGACGCGGGCTTTGGAGGAAGACCCGTCGAAGTGTGAGGGGAGCGCCACCTTCAGGGCTCCGCCACGCTCCGTTGGAGCGGGCCCTGAAGAAGTCGACCTAGTCGACAGCGTGGCCTCCGAACGCAATCTCTGGGCTTCTTCGTAAAGCACCCGGACGTCAGAAAGAAAAATAACAAGCTCTGTGACGTGGGAGAGGTTTTGAGGCTTGTCGGTATATCCGTCGAGGGGTTCCGGAGTGTCGGTGAGGTCTTTTGCAAGGTCGGGAAATTCCTGAAGGACTCCCTCGACACAGTCGTGGAATCGGGAAACCTCCCGATGGAAGGCGACAATTTCCTCCTTCAGCGGGATGGTCTTGTCTTTCGGGGCCCATTTCGGGGCAGGAAACGGGGCCATGGGTCGGTTCGGGTTCGTGGGGTCGGGGTCGGTTTCTGGTTCTGCAATTTACGTTCGCGAACGTTCGTGCAAGTGCGCGGCGCCTCGTAGGGTACTCGACGTACTGCGATGGATTCGGTAATTCCAATAATCTCCGACAGAGATTATACGAACGGAAGCCGAAAGGAAAGAGGAAGGGGGTCTTGAGGCTCGTCCGTTCGCCGACGGAATTCGGGATCTCCTCTCGTCCATGCGCGCCGGCGGGAATACAATCTCCGAAGGGGAAGGAGGGGGAAGTGGGTACGACGACTTACGGGCTTGTCGGACCTAATTCCCAAGCGACTGCCCAAAAGCACAATGGGTGCCCAATCTGTCTCGGCGGCTACGCGCTCCGACTAGGTACAACTCCGAAGGGGCTGACTGAAGCGGGGGTTTGGTCCGGCTGGCTAGCCCGGCGGTGCTGTGGGTGGGAATTAGCATGCGAGGGTGGGGAAATGATCCACACGGTCTTGAGGGCCGGGGTCCGAAAGGCGGAGGTGCGAGCGAGCGGGTCGGGTTTAACAGTGAGCAAGGCGGGGCGCAATAACAAACGTCTATAATCGAGACGTCGAGTGAGGGACATTCCCCATCGAGTCTGAGCTTAAATACAATGTGTAATTTACAGACATGCGGCTACTGGACTGCAGGAGGCGGTGGAGTGGAAGGCAGTGAGGTGGGTGGCATCGCATAGTGTAGGTGGAGCGAAGTGGAAGAGGTTGGACCCGACCACTACTTCCGAGTAGTTCCAACCGGGCAACGTCCTCAACGGGGCGGCAGAAGGTGGTCTAGGTAAGCGACTGGGGGTTACAGATGACCCTGGGCTCTGGCCCCCAGTCACGGTTGTCATCGCGGGAGGCGACGGGTGGGATGCAGGCTCGGGCTGCAGGCCTGGGCCTAGCTAACACTGGTTACCTTCTCGTATAGATACATAGTATAGCCTCTGCTTTTAGCAGATTTTTCCTGTATGTAGTTTTTGCCCTGTGGCCGCCAGCTCATCGCGGCGGCGGGGCGCTTGTAAGCAACCAGGTAGG
>Ga0307515_10006070_pt1 | contig 24290 bp, 25 predicted proteins | sample 17_EM_MG_FD_194513 | JGI IMG/M metagenome (GOLD analysis project Ga0307515, IMG submission 194513) | Populus trichocarpa ectomycorrhiza microbial communities from riparian zone in the Pacific Northwest, United States - 17_EM | ecosystem: Host-associated > Plants > Roots > Unclassified | place... | reverse complement strand
AGGCCGTTGCATGTCGTAGCCGTCGTATAACTAAACAAGTTACAGCAATGTTGGAGGGAGCCCAACATTTTCAAAAAGTTAAATGCCGAAGGGCATCAATAAAAAGTGGTAGAACTTTCAAAAAGGCACTAAAACGAGTTTCAGTGCCTTCTGATTCCTTTTAACTGTTCATTTGTATGGGGAAAATTTAATAGTCACACAACACATTTCCAAGTCCCTTAGAGCGCCGAACGACCGAAATGTCTACCGTGTCAACATCAGTTAAGCATGCCCACTTGTGAGAAACTACAGACGTGATGTCACGGGAGAGAGGATGCTACATACTATAGTCCACTACAAAAGTCTAAAGCGCAAATGCAAGCTACATCACGTGCCACTCCAGTACTAGTCCTTGGCCATTGGTTGGATAACACCTGGCCGCTCCACAATCAAGCTAGGGATACCTAGAGTTGTCGGGTCATTCGCCAAGGACAAGCAAAGTGACTTTGCGTTCCATACGGGGGGGTTCATTTACCTCATGCCTTCATGCAGCCAACACTCGGATATAAGTTCTAACAGGTTGACGAACTTTGCAGATTCACGAACTACACTGGCCAAGTTTAGTTCGCGCACTAGGGCCATATTTGAACAGGGAATAGTTGAAGCCACCCGTGGAATAACATTGAAACTTTCATTGGCTGGTTTGCAATTCGGACAAACCAATTTGGAAACTCGGCAAAGGGCCGGCTCGCGAACGGCCCCGAGATTATGCGACACAACCCTAGTAATTTGAATCCACGGTTCTACAGCATAGAGATGCATTGGCACCGCTAGTGTCATCTGTTTATTTTGTAGCGCTAAAGTTGTGGCGAAGTGGCTGTATTAAGAAGTAAAGTCCGTGACTGAATCACAGTAACCCCAAATACTTCTCAATGCTAGTTCGGGGCGGTGATGTATGTGTGGTGGATCTTAAAATTGTTTAAATTTTTAACTCTAGAGTAAAGGTTATAAGTAGCGGATCAAATTTTGAAACGAGGCTCGGTTTGGGTGCATATGTTGGTTGTAGGCAAAGAAAGGTAGAAATTTAAAGCATTGAGCTGCAAGAAAGAGCAATTGGTCATGAGTAGTCAGTGAATCCCTGTTTACGGGCATGAAGGAGTTTTCTGCGATCGGTATTTATGGCGCTTTGGGAGCAGGGGCGAACCTGTTTAGAGTGAATACCCAATAGGTTTGCAAGCGCGATTTTTGGGATTGGCTGATTGTGCAATATGTGCAACACTCGCTTTCCATCCTCCGATTCTCTGTCTTTTGCATGGCGGCATGCGGTATTTCTTTCCTAACCAGCCAGCCACATATTTATCAGCTCTCCAGCACCCCAGCACAGCCGCAGTGGGGTGAAAAGCGCTGCTAAAGCTCACTTTTATCTACCTCTCAACCACCACTGCCCAGCCCTGTGATGCGCTACGTCCGAAGCATCACGCTCGGTACAGTACAAGCTCCCACGTAGATAAACTCTATTAAGAATCATCACAAGTTTTAATCGCACTTACAATAATCTAGCTGAGTGATACAACCCCCGAAGCAGGCTTCTCAGTAGTCCGTCCCGTCCGGGCAACACTCTGTCCGGGACTGTACTCTGATTTTCAGGGCAGAGAATTCTGGACCGTTTAAGACCAGGGCAAATGGTTCTAGGACTATATACCTACAGGGCCCTGTAGTCTCTATGACGTCATGGGATACAGAAGTCAATGGTGGGAAGCGGTGGAAATTATGTTATTTTATTCTATTCAGACCCTCTACCGGCATTGCGGCGCCTGATACCGCTGTTTTAAAGCTCACCACCACCAATTCACTGCATCATGGCACCAGCTGCAGCTAATTGTAAGGCCCACCACCGCAACCACCACCAGGTCAACCACCGGGTGCCTAGCTCCGGCAGCCGCCAGTCCCCGATAGGTACCTGTTCGGACCCTAGCGCAGCCGACATCAACCCCGGACGGACTAGTCGGCCCAAATCATGCCCGGGGATGGGACGGTGACGCCGGGCCCCGAAAGAATGTAGTCACCCCGGACCGTTGGGAAGCCTGCCTCGAAGTGCCTTTCCCTGACCAGTTAGGCCGAACGAAATATATACAGCAGGAATTCAATTTTAAGATCAACGCAGCTACCGAAGGAAAAATGTGCTAACTGATTGTTAATAGCGTGAGAATGACAGTGTGCAGCAGACGAATTGAGTCCTCTTTGGTCTAAGGGGGCCGGAAATGTGTTGCTTTAGAGGCACCGAAAATGCACAGAACAGTGCCCTTTCATACACTGGAAATAAAAGGTATTTCAGTGCAAGAAGTGGGTTAGGGGTTGTTTGTATGGCAGTAAAAGACACCGTGGAAATGGCACTGAAATGGAACTACGCAATACTATTCTCAGGGTGCCTTTTTTCTCCGTGCCTTTTCACTTCGTATCTTTTCACCGTGCCTTGTCTCCCTGTTCTATTTCTCCCTATGCCTTTGTCTTCTAACTTTTTTTCCCCATGCCTTTTCTCCCGACCTTTACTCCCAGTGCCTTTTCTCCGCACCTGTCTTCTGCACCAGTCTTCTGCACCTTTTCGTGCCTTTCACCTTCAAGTACTAACATCAGTAAAGAACCACTTTACTCCAAAGACGGTGACTAAAGATACCAGCCACTAGTAGGAGCCACACAGCATCTTAACGCTCTCGCCACTGCCAGTTCCCGCCTTGTAAATCTTGCCTTCTGCACCCGACTCTGTCCCTGATATCTCCAGTTTTGGTATAGTCTAGGTTGGCATGAGAATAGTAGTGGTAGTGGCGCGGTGGTGGTGGTGGTGATGGCGGTGATGATGATTTGCTATACTGATAAGGCGGATAATGATAGCGATGGGTGTTGTAAAAGGAAGGAAGGTGAGTAGCCAATCAAGAACAACCGCAATCTATTATTTGTGCCTACCTCTTAGTGGAAGCAAGCTTCACACACAGAGAGGCACAATCAACTCACTGCCGATGGGGTTCTGGGTCTTGAAAATGCACCATTTCAAAAAACACAGTAGTACAAAGTCATGGATTTGTGGCACCTTTGGCGGGAGTCTTAAAAAAGTCACAAACCGAAAAGATACCCATTAAATGGCATTAGCACTTTCAAAGGTCACGAAAATGAGTTCCATCACCTCCTGGTGCCTTTTTTATCATATAACCGGTGCCTTTTCATTTTTCATTTGTATGGGGAAAAGGCACAAAAAGCACATTTCCGGCTCCCTTAGAGGTACTTTGTTCTAGTCCATTCACGGAGGCGGTTCCTCCGCCGAGTACCCAGTCAGTTCACGGAGGCTCACCTTCCGCGAACTGACTGGTTTGTTCGTAGAGTCCTTACCCCACCTCCGTGAACCGACTGATTCGTTCATGGAGTCAATCAAAACTTATAAGTACTCTGTACTGCATCGTGATCCCTACAATCGGCTGTGTCTTGGACGTCCTGATGCAACTACAATTACACTGTGATCCGTGTCATCGTTTGGAACCGTCCCATCTTCCTCATTTCCCTCCTCCTCATTTCCCTACTTCTCATTGCCCTCTACCACCTCGAGAACCTCCCCATCCTCAGTATTCTGTTCTGTCAAATCGCTGCTCTCATCGGCAGTATCCTCCGCAGATGTGGAATCAGTACGCTCGCAAGCATCTCCATGTATATTTGCTGGACGGCGTTTTTCATTGTGACTTGCGGGTTGAGCTGTTGTGTTTCATTCGAAATTGGAAGTACCAGATGGCACTGCCGAAGCTCCAGTATTTGTACACTATGCACCACCATCTCGGCCATGACAATGAAGTTTCCGCTCGACTTTCGCTTTGAAACAGTTGCGCTACGCTGAACGTACTTAGTTGCGCTGCGCTGAACTTACGCAGTTGCGCTGGTTGAATTCAACTGGGTAGAGCCAGCTGAGTGTACGTACATGCCAGTCCGTGCGCATATTTGGGTGCAGAGCAGAGTATTTGTAATTTTTGTTTGGCTCCGCGAACGAACCAGTCAGTTCACGGAAGGTAGGCTTCCGTGAACTGGCAGGGTACTTCGCGGAGGAACCGCCTCCGTGAATGGATTAGAACATACTTCTCACTGATTCAGTAGCGACGTACCTTAGCTAGTTTTACTAATATACTATAGTTATAATTGTCTTGTTTCAGAACATCCCCGTCTAGTATTGGCAGGCGAGTGCTTATTTGATGGTCTAGCTTGCGATCAGGTCATGTTCAGGCGTTTAGGTGTTTGGCTTTAGCTTTTTGTTTTCCGCTCATGTACACCATTCTAGAGCTAAAATGTTATTTGTGATGCACTCCATAAAAGTAACATTGCCAAGCGGTATTATGAACATGCAAGTGGTTTGAAAATTACTTAGGAAGGTAATTCTGAGTTTAATAAAGTCACACGGTAGGGATACTCCTTGCTCGCATATACGAACCCCGCAGTGCACATATCATCAGATCCATCACCATCAGCCCCGCACACTCAACAGCTATGGCAGACACCGAACCGACCGCAGTACAGCTCATCATCTGCCCCTACGGGGACTTGAAACTCTCGCTACAAACCCCCGAGGTCAACTTGACGTATCTCGTATCGTCACACCAACTGTGTTGCGCGTCGCCTGTGTTCCGAGCTAGTCTTTGTCCGTCTTCGGGATTTTTAGAAGCCATCGACCTCCGCCGTTCGCAGACTGCCGCAACGGTTTCCGATGATTCTCTCTACGAAATGCCTATCGGCGAAGGGCTGGGGTTCGATCCGACAGCCGTGGCGGTGGTCCTCTATGTCATCCACAGGCGGACCGACCAAATTCCAGAAAGTATCGGGTTTGATAATCTTCTTGATATTGCTGTCATCTGCGACTACTACGATTGTGCGGCGGTGATGAGTCCGTTTGACAAGCCGTGGATTCAGCCGCTCGAGAAGCTTACGCTAGAGCCAGGGTATGAGGATTTATTGTTTGCCGCGTATGTGTTTGGGAAGCAGGAGCTATTCGCGCAGATTACAAAGGATTTTGCGAGGAACGGAGTAACGACGGAGGATGGAAGATTCGGGGTCATGGTTGGGGGCGAGGTTAGGAAGATGCATTGTCACCTCCCAGATGGCATTACACGTAAGACTCCTCGTTGAACGAAACCAATCTTACTAATGTTAGTGTGTCAGGTGATATGGCAACTCATCGTGCGATAGCCAGCAAAAGTGTTGCACTCGTGTGTCGGCAAACCTACGATATATACTACGACATTAGCACAGTAAAGTGCAAACGCCCCCGAGAGCACTGCGACAGTATTGTGTTTGGGTTCTTGCACATGGATCTTGCAGAATTAGGCCTACTCAGCATGGAGAAGGAGCACAACGAACAGCCGGACGTTCTTTCAAGCAAGACGTTAGACAGCATCATTGGTGATTTCACAAATTTGTGGAACACGATTCATCAAAATCTCGGCAATGTCACGACTGGCGGCCAAAACCACACAAGTTGTATTGAACCCACGGATGAGCTAGCAAAAAAATTCGACCCCGGGTTGGATAGCATTGTAGGCCTAACGATCGCATCTTATGCGAAAAGCACGATGCCCGCGGGGGATACTACGTGGGACGATCTATTGGGGAGAAATTGTAGCCCACGAGATATTACTCGCCCAGAAGCTGTCGAACAACACGATATTTGCGTTGAGATTTGTCCATATGGGGACCTGGAGATTGGTTATAATTCCGTCGGCACAACGTTTCTGGTTTCTTCCCATGCCTTACGCACTGCGTCTTCATTTTTTCGAGACTTGCTCGAGTCGACTTCGGCTTTTGCAGAACACTCCAGCCGCCTCAAAACCCAAGACTCACGTTCAACTGCAGAGGGCGATACTATGCAGCGGTATAGATTTGAGGTCAATAAGGTTTATGACCTTAAGCTACTCGCCCTAGTATTTTATGCGTTTCATGGCTTAGGGAACAAGATACCCGATGACATTGACTTTCCAAACCTTTATGCTCTTGCAGTGGTCTGCGAGGACTACCAATGTGCTTTTACTTTGCAACCGTGGTGCCAGAACTGGGTAGACAAATTGAGAACCACAATCGAAACGCCGGGTGATGGAGGTTGGCTGTATGTTGCGTGGGTTTTTGGTCTCGACGATATCTTTCAGTCGTTGACCAGGAAGCTTGCTACAGGCGCTTTTGTCGCGACCAATGGGCGTGAGGTTACTTTAGCAGGAGATGAGGGGGTCAAGGAACTGGGTGAACATATTCCTCAACAGATTATCGGTATGGTTATACAATTCCTACCGCTCTCGGGACCCTGAGTTGACATATGTCTCGCATAGATGAAATCAAGGCGCAAGAAAGCAGAGCAAGACAGAAGATAGCTGAAGAATGCGCAAAAGCATATGAACGATATTGCAACCCCTCCGCCAAAGAATGTCTCTTACCTAGTCACAAAGGCACGGGCAAAGTATACGATCGCATGATCTTCGCCGAACTATTTTGGGGTTTTAAGGCTATCAAGTTGCTCAAGAGCAATGCGATTGACGTCCCATCTGACATACCCCTTTCGTCAGTTGCTGAGGATATTACCAAACTGCTGGCTGGCACGGATTTAAAGGTCCATAATGCAAAAATTAGTAGCAAAAACCAATCTGCGTGCACTTGCGCTCTGTGGAATGCCAAGTGGGGAATTGAGAGAGCTCTTGATGAAATTAAGTCGCTAAGTTTGGCCATGTTTGGGCGTGAGAACAATCGGATCTCATGGGAGCAGATGTTGCCTGAGATAAGTGGATGGGGACCCGAGCCCGAACCTGAGCCTGAGACCGAGCCAGAGCCGGAGCCGGAGCCTAATCCTAAGCCTAATCCTCATTATTATCCTAACACTTATAGGTTTCAGGCTGTGGATTATGATGAGCCTGACCATTATGAGTATGAGGATCATGTTCATGATGAGCCTGACCATTATGAGTATGAGGATCATGATTATGATCAGCCTGACCATTATGAGTATGAGGATCCTGATTATGATGAGCCTGACTCTTATGAGTTTGAGGATCATGATTATGATTAGCCTGATTCTGATTATGGGTATGAAGAGTAATAGTGCTGAAATGGTAGAATAAAGCAAGAATATTTGGAGGCTATATATTAATCTTTCGGGGGTATACACAGATTGTTGCCTGGGAGCAGTTTGTCACGGTAGTCGTTGATGGACCACGTTGGGAGTTATACACATGTATGCATGCGAAATATGGAAATTTATGAGGCAAAATTTAAAAGATTTCAGGCGCCGATCAGTTACACCAGTCATGAGAGTGTGGCATTGTTTAATGATGTCATGTATGTACAGTCATGTAGCAAAGTATTGGTAATAGCGGCAATAGCGCATCTCATTAAGATGCAAAATTGCGATCGCGCAACAACCAGACAGTAAAGAGAGCTGTAATTGAAGAAGCGGATAATTTAGAAGTTGGGAAAGCGATGTAATAGCAAGTACGTGCTGATACAGTTCTGTACGGGCCAATATGTATATTGGTCAATGCGTTGTTGCAGGTGTAAAGCGGAAGAAGTCTATTGAACTATCTAAGGGAGAATCTATGCCTTTATATACAAGAGAGCCTAAGAGTCTGTGGAAGTCCATAGAAGTCCATGGAATGGCAACAGCAGTTGCGGAGCCGGTGGCGAGTGAAAATTTGTGTATGCGTCTACGAGTATGAGTCTACAGCTTATGAGTCAACAGCTTATGAGTCAATTCACCAATTTCCAGTGTACCGGTGACCACCGTCCAGACTTTACAGTAACAGCGTTGTTGCATGTGAGTCTCAGCATCGTCTGAAGTCTCAGCATCGTCTGAAGTCTTGTATGAGAATATAGACTTGTATGAAGACTGACTGTATGAGGATATGCATCACGACCAGGGTTCTGCGTCTCATGTCAGACAGTGCATACGCGTACGCATATGGTAGATTGTACATATACGGTCTTTGTGTCTCTTCTAGATAGATCAATAAGTTCACTTTTCAACAAGCGTTAGCGCACGTAAATCGAGTGATGGCATATGGTGGGTGGTGTGTCAGCTAAGTACCCTTTAAGCTGCATGTGCCTAGTCTAGATTTTAGGGCAGAGCAAACCCTCAGAATGCTTGTCATCGTATATCTGTCTGCTGTTGAGGCGAGGAATTGCGATGATCCACTCATAGCAGCTAACTGTATCGATGCTGTTATCCATCACTGGTTAGCTACATTCTGATTATCTTGAGCGTTTCACAACTCAACAACAGAATTCCAACCTACGATAACAGCATGTCTGGAAATTGCGCAACCTGTATACCGAGGTATGGAAAAAATCTACAAGACAATGGCCATGTTTGTCTCAAACAAACCCCACATCCCTGTAATGTTGGATCGGGATTAGAACTTTATTGCCTACTAACTTTGATTTATATCCGCCTATATAATCAATCACAAAATCTTTCCGAATTGTTACTGCATACAAGGTATATCACCGAAGATACATGATGCGGTCGTACGAATCTATGAAGAACGAATAACTCAATTCTGACCCCACGGCAGGCATTTATATATGTTCCGACCCATACGCCAAAATTTCCCGTTGGCCAACAGGTCAACCGTTTGGCAAAGCGGTCGACCTTTTGGTATACAGGTTAACCTATTGGCCAACGGGAAGATTTGGTGTATGGGTCAACCTACTGGCAAAGTGGTCAACTGGTGTATCAAGTACACAATGCTATTTCCTTCCACAAAATTACTAGTATACACTCCAAGCGAACCGCTCAATCTATTCTTCCTCCTGCCCTTGCACATGCCGTCCCCTTGTCACTTTTGCTGTATTTTGTCCTTGAACTGTTGTATTGGTTCTCTTTCTTGCACTCGGTCCTCTTGCACTCAGTCTGACAGCTGACCCAGCTCGCTCTGGACCCGGGGTTCAATTTACCAATGTAATTTGTAAGTGGAGATAAATTTCCGTAATAATACTTATCAGCATGACAGTACACTGAACACTGAACTTGATTCTTCTTGCAACGGCAGTGACCAGTGCATACAGCCTTGAAATTACAAGATACAGTTACTCAATTGCTGGTTGATTCTGCCACTGCTGCAGCGTGGAGTGTAATCTGCCAACATAAATATTTAGTTGAACTCCTGACAGACTCCATATGAAAAACCTTCATTAATCTGGGAGGAATCTGGAATGCCTGCGGTAAACACTGGGGTGCTAGTGGAAGTCAAAGGTAGTCATTGTTGTAGGCAAGGAAATTTTAGTGGAGTTAGAAGAGACACAATGATGGAGAAGTAGGATAGACACAATAATGAAGAAGTAGGGTGATGTAGAAGTTTAATAGTTGAAAAAATATGGTGCTTTACTGCACCTTCCTAACCCCCTCCCAGCCTCCTACTTGGCACCTCCGTCAGTTGGTGTATAAGTTGACCTATTCACTGTTGACTAAGGGATTTAGCCCGCAGGCTATTGGGACTAAGATATGCACGAGACTTAGCGGGCTTGGTACGGAGCCTATTTCCCCGCCAGCCTCGGGCTTGGTACGGAGACTATTTCTCCGCCATCCTCGGGCTTGGTGCGGAAGCTATTTCCCCACGAGCCTCTGGTCTGATTAGTGCTTTCTGATTAGTGCTTTCTCTTGTTGATTCGCTCTTAGTGATTGAGATGATTTCTTTCCCATATATTTGCCTGTCTTTCTCTCTCTCTTTGCTCTTTAGACAATCACTTTTGTACGATAGTCAATTCAATATCTCTATTCGTACTCGATTGATCTCAACATTCACCAAGCTGACAATTTGGCATATCGGTCGACCTGTTGGCCAACGGGAAAATTTGGCATATGGGTCGGAACATGTATGTTCTACTTCACCGGCCAAGGTCTCCACTTGACCAAGAGAATATCCCCTCGCCCAAGATGGCCATTTTCTCGGGAGGGTATCCTGCCGGTCACGATTCTTGATTGCAGAGTGGGACACCTCCTGGCGGCGAAGAATTGTGTAGGTGGCGAGAGGGATATACTCGAAGCATAAATTCCTTCCCTTTGATTCGTCTCGAACTATCAAATACAATCTAGCCACTGCCTGTTCTGTCCTTCGGGTTTTCCTAGGAAATACAGAAGTAGTAGTATTTGTCCTCTATTCCCCATCTTGGAAATCAGGTTGAGCCCATCGCAGTAGGTTTGCGACGGAGCGGCTGACAACGGGGGAATAGAGAAAGAACTGGGATAGATGTGGGATATGCACACAGATCCGCGAGCGGGAGGATAGCTGACGGCAGTGTTCCCAACTGTCCGTCCAAACTGGCGTCTTTCGGGGCCCGATACCGCCGTCCACACTGGCTGAATACTTCGTATGCCCTGGGGCGTCCCGGACCGAGGCTAGAATACCTAGGCCCGTTCCGGGCGACTCTAGGTCCCGAGCGGAGGTTACCGTTACCGGATGTGTATAATTCCGGCCGGCAAGCAGGCAACCAAGCCGAACTTACCTTGTACGTTACCACACCCAAAACAGGAGGTTGGATCGGAGACTTGACATGTATTTAGCAGCTTCAGCATAACTTCCACATCGTTGATTCGCATTTTCTGCACTGCTAATCCGCTTCACAGAGTTGCTGGGTATAAGTGGCATTTTGTTTTCGCATCACTCCAACCGTGCAAAGACTGTAAGACCCTGTAGGGTTATAGTCCGGACATTAAAATCCCTAGGGCAAAAATAGTCAGGGATTCTCAGCCCGGAAAATTGTAATCCAGGGTCGGGTGCACTGCCGGGACGAGACGGACGGTTGGGAAGCTTGGCTTTCTCAAAAACAAGCACAAGGACAGCCTTTTCGGTCCTGCGCTTGATTTCCCAGCAAATTCCCTGAAGCTCAACTATTGTTGGGTGACTTTGAATAGGTGCTTGACTCAAAATCAGTACCTCTGGCATCAACGGTAAAAAGTCATTGTCTGATTCTCCAGAGTCATGATATGGCTTGAATGCGAGGGGCAAGTCAGTAATGAATGTCTACTGGTTTATCGTCCCGGAACCACCGACAGCGAGAGTACTAAGTGCAGGCTATCACATAATGGGGAGATCGTCGACTTTGCAATTTTTGGACACAGGAAAGAAATGTGATCAGGTCGGTTTCGAGATCGTTGGTGCGATTTGTGGATGCAGAGTAGTGTAGTCAGTCCATCGGAATGTGATACCAGTGCGAAGTTGGGCTTTGAAAGGACAATATGTTTATCGGCAAGTGATACTGGTATTAAAAACATGGTGTATGGACTTGCAGTGGGGTGAATCCCTGAATACAGTCCAGTTCAAGTCCAAACTCAGTCTGGACTGGTCTAATGAAAGGTTGCACTGGTCCGATGCCAGTCCAAAAAATTTTTGGACTGCACTGGACTAGACCTGGACGGTTCCAGTCCAGATTGGCCTACCACCGGACCGGTGACAACATTGGAAGAGAACATAAGAAGGGAATTGTGCATCAGAGTGAGTGTAAGCTTGTGCAGGGGAATGAGTTTACGTGCTTTGAGGAGGATGGAGAAGGGCGGGAGTTGAAGTGTGAGATGAAGTCAACAGAGTTGGATCAAAGTTTGCTCGAGATTTTACTAATTAAATTTTCTCATTTTCTAGATTGAGAGCGGAATACCAAGAGAAAATACATCGCGCTTCATAATTATAAGAGTTACAGAGTACAATTTTGTTCACATAACGCCAGGCATCTCAACAGTCCTGGACAACTATAGTCATTTGGGGTCCGACATTGCGATCCTGTCTGCCAGATCTAATTTCTGCGGCCTGTCCGTCCGAGGCTAAATCCTTCAAACCTAGGGTCCCCAAGTTGCTGTTTGTGGATGCATAAGGTAAACGTCATATTGTAGTTGGATTCACGGATTGTCAGTAGGGAGAACTTCTCCCAGAGAAGTGGGTAAGGAAATGGCACGGGGAGGAAAGGTATCGTAAGAAAAGCACTCGATGATACATATACAGCGGAATGGCACCGTGGCTTGGGAAAGACAGAGGAGAAAAGGTATTAGAGAAAAGGCCCAATCAATGACACCTTATGTAACTCTTCTGTAGCTCCAATTCTCGGTGCCTTTTATTGGCAACACAAGAACCGGTACCCTAGCTATTGCACCTAATTTCTTTTGTTATTTTAGTCAACGAAAGGCACTTTCCGTCGTTTAGTGCCTTTTCCGCTATCTTTTAAAGTGCATTTCCGACACCCTCTTAGACATCCTCACACAAGCCATATCTTCACGCAAAGCAGTTGCAGGCCATCCAAGTCTATATCCGATACCAAGGATATCCCATTGAATGAGTCATTGAAGAATACTTCTCAGACAGGGGTCGTAATAGCCCTACAGCCGCCAGTTTCCTTTTAGGCGCTGCAAGTACTTGGATACAAGGGTAAGTCGGGCGCGGTGACACAGGGCAAAAGAGCGCCCAACTTTTTTCCCCCATACAACAAGAAATGCCAAGATCCTCATCATTCACTACACAGCAAATATTGTTCTATGAATGTTGGCACGAGATTTGGCCCGATGGCTTGTGTGGCGTTCGGGGCTTACAGCTCCCATCGGCCTAAGGCTGCGGGTATGAGACCGGTGGCTTGCGGCCCCCATGCCGAGGAGGAGTGATGCCCGGCATCGGTCTCCGGTTGTGATACTCGGCTTCCTCGAGTATGGTCTCTCCTTTCCCATATATTTGCCTGTCTTTCTCTCTCTTTTTGTTCTTTAGACAATCATTTTCGTACGATAGTCAATTCAATATCTCTATTCGTACTCGATTGATCTCAACAATGAATACTTCATAGAAACATCTCAGGTGGCCTACTATCACTCCTTCACTTTTAGAATATCTCTCAATTGTTGTAGAGGTGTAGAATTTCCGCAGTTTATGGGGCGAGTCCGACTTTGGTGTCTCCCTGTACACATATCCGTTTTCCCGTCTGCATATTTCATGCAAAAACACCAATAGTATCTACCTTGACTAGGAAATTTCTAGCGCACAGCTAGTGGAAAATTAGGGTGGAAATGGATCTACGGAGAAGGACAATGCTAAATCGGATAAAATTTTTGACTGAGCTACACCTAATCGTTTTTGAATTCAAAGGCTAAAGCGATGCAGATGAATTCCACCGTAAATATTCTGAACCATAAATGCAGCTGTGCTTTGGAGTTAACCCCGAACTGAATGTACTGTACCGGGCAAGGGCCGCAGGGCGGATACAATGTATGAGGTCAGACCAAGTGTTTGTATCTACGAATTTAATACATGTGTCACAGTCAGAGCGGATACGTATTACAAAAATTAGCGATCAGTGGAGGGGTGTATGAACCAAAAAACCTGCTAGAGCGAGCTTATACTAAGGTAAAACCGCTGGGGGAGATAGAGGTACGCTGCTTAGGGCATGCTGTTTAGAGCTTGCTCACTTTTCCTTTACAACCCAAGTTTGCACCATGACCTTCGGGTCCAAAGATCTGTTCACTTGCCCTGTTCAATATGAGAATAGCGGTCCGTCGACATCTATATCTGTGGTACCAAAACCGCCTGGTGATGACGTATGTTGGTACCTTAATGCTCGTTACAGTACAGGTATAACGATCTAGAGTGCTACTGGGATGGGACAGTTACTACAATGCCCTGTGCCTATTTTGGCAGTAGTGTCAATTTCAAGGTGCGGTAACAAGTGCTAATTGATCATTGGGGAATCGGAACAACCCTCGCATTGGTAGTTCTCTACCGCAGCTAGCATATAAAACCAGATTATGCATCTTAGTGAGAAAACTTGAACATACAGAGAGGCTATGTTTACTCACTACGACTTTACCCTACTCGGGACCTAAATTTAGCATCAAAATAGTCATTGGCCTAAACTTACGCGAGAAAGTATTTTAATGTTGACATCTGGCAGGTCTCATCCACTCGGGGCTTTCGGCATATAGGTACCCCGGGTACTACTCAAGTAAATCCGCCGCATTCTCCATTGATTCTGCTATTAAATGGTTCCTGCGAGTATTATAAACCTTTTCGCATGTTTTCTTGGATGACATGACTTATAAAACTCATCTTTTCATGAGGCACTAAAGAAGATTTGATAAAAAGGAGGGCCTCTGACGACCATTTTTGGACGTGGGGTGAGGTAGTTGCGCGGGTGGCCCGTATGGGCCGGGAACCGGTTACGATCCAGGGGATAAGGTTCAACACCCTTCCGTCGGAAGCGGAAGCACGGTGAGAGAGCGGCCATACACCTCGGCCTCGAATAGAGCTAGATGAATCTCAGAAGGAAGGTCAGCAGCCAAGGCGAAGTGGGAGGCCGACAAGTGCAGCAAACACTTCAGCTACAGACTCAAGGGCAAGGCAGGGACCAAGAGACCTGTTCCGATGACAAGCGTGAAGTCGCTGGCTACCAGGTTCTACCGACTAAAGTGCAAGCATGCACCCACTGGAGTCTACCTAAAATGGTTCGGCCACCGAGAGGACGATAAATGCTGGTGGTGCGAAGGGACAGCGGCCCAGACGCGGGAGCACCTCTTCCGCCATTGCAGCCGGTGGAGAGACCAGCAGAAAGCACTCTGGAAGGCGGTGGGAAAGGTGACGGGCTGGAAAGCGGGCAGATGCCGGCACGTGCAGGTCTCTGAGCTGCTTTCCATGGAAGAGTGCGACCAAGCGGCGGTGGAGTTCCTGGCAGCTATTGAAGTCGGGAAGTTCCCGCCCAAATGAATGGAGGTATGGAGCAGGTGCAGAGGCTGACTCAGGTGCGGGGGGCGGCGGCAGTGGACTTATATCCGTTCTTTTCTTTTCTTTTCTTTTCTGTTCTATCTCTCAACTTTCATTTGTCAGCGGGGATGAAAGGCAGCGGGAGGGGAGCTCCGCCATCTAGCCGGCTCGCCCGGAGGCGGAGGGGGTATTAGGTCCTGTCATACTCTAGTAAGAGTGAATACAGTATGAATAAACAACAACAACAACAACAACAACACCCTTCCGTCATCCGCTCAATCATCTCCGACGCCCACTCGTCACCGCTCGTCACTCTTTCATCATCGCCCATCGCCCAATATCTTTGCAACTTTTATAGGCATCTGTGCCTCAATCTCCAAGTCAATTTGTCTCTAAAATTACCTTATGGTGGAAGGCAAACAGCACACCCAAAAGCGTAATTCTAATAATTTCATGTCCTCTCTCGTCTTATCTCAATATTGCACTCACAATAACTGTCAATCACGGTTTAGGAAGCCATTGGCGGGCGAGAATCCAGACATCAAATGCTGCAGGAAGTGTGAAGGACTCGGATGACAAATAAAGAGGTGGAAAGGAAGGGCACGATATGATGCATTTTGTACGATGGAGTGTACATGTGCAAATGTCGTTTTCTATCAGAGTTTAAAACGTAGTCTGACGCCTAATTTTAAAAGTGATTTGACAACTTTTGAGGTCTTGACATTTTTTAAAGGTGTTGGAAATGGTAGCGGGCGCTGTGAGAAAGTCTAAAAGCGATATCGTTCTCTCTACTCTAGCGGTCTCTCTATATACAGAATGACAAGGCCACATTGGCCGCTCCGCCATTGGGCGGACTCGGCCGCGGGGTTGAGCCGATTTCCAATAAAAGGCGCCTTTATTACGTCATGTGAAATCTCTCCTTCAGGGCGTCTTTTCATGACGCCTTTTCAAAAGGCGTATCTCATGCGGTACTTCTACCATACTTTAGATACAGCAAATGCAATATGAATAAAACAAACAAACTTTGTATGTGGAGTGACAAAATTAATGATGAGATGTACGCTGAGGCTGGTTACCATGCAAATTTACTAGACAGGGATGACAAGACCTATACTAAGTAATTACTGCAACACATTTTCATGTTACGACACAGAGTGCAGCTTAGAGGCAGTGACAAGATGAGTCACGCCAGAGAATGCGGAAGTGCCAGTGGAAGTGGAAGTGACACTGACGTTGAAGGCCTAGCATGTGTTCACATGTATACACGGAGGTGGGTGGTGGAAAACTCGTCTGTTGTCTCCTGTCTGTCTGTATGTACAAGTCTAAAAAGCGACAGAAAAGGAGAATGCTAACCAGGACATGAAGTCCACAATGCTATACTGGAAATGGCAACCCACGTAACAGCGAAGTAGTCACATAATGCCGGTCGATGATCTCGGGCGAAAGCCCATTATCTCCGTCAACAGCATGTGCATAGACTTTCATAGTACGGTAGTCATAGTCAGTCTGAGATAACCGTAACTTATTGTCCAGACTTCCAGAAACTAACTCAGAGCGGTCATTTACACTGATGAGATCATTTTCCAGGTCGATACGCAGTTTGACCCACCTCCGGAGCTCGCACTGATGATTGTCAAAATAGTCATTACGAGGATACTGTACGGCCTGCTGCCGCAGTTTGGCTCTTGATGATTTGAAGGGGTGAGTCACCCCGGCACGACACCGTGGACTCGGATGGGTGTGGTCCGATGCGCCCGTGATGGCCCTTCAGTCCCAGGTCTTAAATAGAAACCTAGCCCTTTGTTACAGATAATATTTGGCTTAACTACTCGTCGATTCTGCGGTTTACCTTTGGAACTGTAACTCACCGACTAAGAACGCAACTGCAGGAGGCTGCGTATAAGTTCCAACCCCCACCGCAGAAGTTCCACGCTAAGTATTTCTTCTTTTTGCACTCCAGATCTTGTACGGGTGATACCGAGGTTTGTAGGGTGAATACGAATTTTTCTACCTCAGAATGTTGTCTTCCGCATACGCATTAGATTGCGGGTTGTTATCATTGGTTAAATACTCTCTCTTTAAATTATGATTATCCCCAGGAAAGGCAACCCAATCCAGCAAGGAGTCATTCCGGTCTGTTAACAAATTTAACACCATGATTGGGAAATCAAATCTTGATTCACCAGCTAAATTCACAGATTACCATACTGAGTCGAACGGAAATATTGACAATCAAGAACGTTGCTGCGATCGATGTCGTTCGTGTTCATCTCCAGCCTAAACACGCCAGGTGGCGACCACTCGCCGGAATCGAATCCCCCTGTACCAGTTCAGTCACTACCAATTACATAAATTAGAAGACCACTTACATCCTCTGCCCTTTACTACTCCTACAATTCAAAGCCATCGTATCATAGTGTCCAAGTCTCCAAGCAGAAATCTAATGCACAAACTCATTGTATCATCACTAGGGCATTTGGTACGTCCCCTTTTAATGCCATCTATTGAGGTGTTCGAGTGTGGAAAAGAGCAAGTTTTAGACCACATGGAGTACAACTATATAAAAAGTTGCCAATGATCTATGGCACTTCTATACCATGTTTTGCAGGTCCTGATCATACAGCTTGTGAGCTTTGTCATTCTAATTTTCAGATACCATTGCGTCGTCGCCAATTAATCAATTCCAACTCAATATAGCGCACAATTAATGGGAGTAGGAACTTTGGTTGCTACTCAGAGAATACCAACCCGAGAGCTAATTATCTAGGGTGATGATTGTAGTGAGGCTATGCATATATGTTAGTGTTCAAATCTTCAACTAGTGGTTGGGTTGGCATGCATGGTATGTTTCCTACAGTTGATTGTTGAGGCTGAGCCGAGTAAAGTGTGACCAGTTAGTCTCGTTCATTTGAATCTTGCAGCTGGCACTCTGTACGGTATGTACGAATCACTATAGCTCATTAAGCTTCACTGAACTAGCTCGAAGTTTTCAGTTCCAGATCTCACTCTCGTGAGCGACGTTATTGTCTGGATTAAATCAGTGGATTTCATACCCTACTGAAATGTACTCGGTAATATGGTTTGGAGTATCTGTATGTGCACTTTAAAGATTGCTTTACCGGGCAAAATGTACGGCAGCAGCGTAAACTCCAAAACCCTGGTATCGAGGATCATCGGAGGATGTAGTCCTAGTAGTTATGCAAGAGCCTCCGCAGTTCTATATTTTAAGGTGGCTATATAGTTAGAGTCTGCACATTTTCAATTGCCACGTCGATATTGCGTTCTTCAGAAGCTCCATATTGTTATACGGTGAATGGCTAGTGCGTCACGTCACATTCTTACTCAATGATTCCACCAGTCCAAACGATCCCGGTCTGGGGTAGGGCTCGGTCCGGTCCAGTCCAATAGGAGGGTCGGACTGGACCGGGCTACAGACTTGCAGTCTTGGACTGGACGGGCTTGGTCTGGACCAGTCCAAGGAAGCTACTACTGATTAATTGTTCTAGTCCATTCACGGAGGCGGCTCCTCCGCGGAGTACCTAGTCAGTTCAAGGAGGCCCACCTTCCGTGAACGAACCGTCCATTCACGGAGTTCGTACCCCACCTCCGTCAACTGACTAGTTCGTTCGCGGAGTCAGTCACAAATTACAAATACTCTGCTCTGCACACATGTATGTGCATGCACTGGCATGTACTCAATTGCGCTGCGCTGAACGTACGCTGTTGCACTGATCGAATTCAGCTGGATAGAGCCAGCTGAGTGTACGTACATTCTTCACAGCGCAACTGAGTACGTTCCACGGATTCTATCGTACTAACAATATGGACCGCCTTACATCTACCATCCCACATCAAGTTCCGGCATTCAAAAAGGGTAGCCATCGAGAACTTACTTTTCAAGAAGCTACTCATCTTCAGTCCCCTGCTGAGCTCATCCAAGTACATTGTAGGCGTAAAGGCAACTGCACGACAGTTCGTTGCAAATGTTTCAGAGCAAAAGCCGAGTGCACACTTCATTGGCATGGCCGAGATGGTGGTGCGCAGTGCATAAATACTGGACCTTCTGCTACACCATCAGGTACTTTCTATTGAGAGCAAAAGAGAGAGAACTAAGAAGCTCAATTGTCTATCGACACAAGAGAAGGAAAACACTAGACTTATATATAGAGAAAGACCATACTCGGCGAAGCTGAATATCACAACCGGAGCCCGAAGCCGAGTACCAGTGCCGGAGCTAGGTCTCCTCTCAGCATGCTGGCAGGCGAGGCCCATGGGGCTACAAGCCACCGGGCCAAATCTGATGCTAACACTTTCAATTTCGAACGAAACAGAAGATCAGCTCCACCGGAGCCAAGTCACAATCTAAAAAGCCGTCGAGCCAATACTCAAGGAGATGCTTGCATGGATATTGGTCCCACATCAGCTGAGGATACTCCCAATGAGAGCAGTGATTTGCCAGACCTGAATACTGAGGATAAGGAGGTTCTCGAGGAGGAAGGGGTCACTGGGGAGGAAGAGGAAGAGAAAGAGGAGGAGAGAAATGAGGAGGAGGGCAATGAAGAGGGAAATGAGGAAGATGAGCCGGTTTCAAGCGATGACATGGAGCACAGTGTAATGTTAATTGCATCAGGACGTCCCAGAGGCATTCGATTGTAGGGATCACAAAGATGTATAGATTATTTAGAATTTTTCATTGACTCCGTGAATGAACTAGTCAGTTCACGGAGGTGGGGTACGGACTCGGGGAATGGACGGTTCGTTCACGGAAGGTGAGCCTCCGTGAACTGACTAGGTACTCCGCGGAGGAACCGCCTCCGTGAATGGACTAGAACATTAATTCAAGCTAGTTACATAATTCCCAAAATCGTACCTTCGTTCTCGGACTTTACAAGATTTCCACATCAATTTTCTTATACGTAGCATTTGCCTAATGTCCATATTCTCGTCCTCAGCCTGATCTATATCTAGCTCAACTTTGCCAGTATCTTCTTACTGAGCTCCTGTGACCACAACATGTGGAAGCCCAATTCGCAGAGCATCCCATGACTTGATCCATTCCACAGCCTGCAGGGAATCAATTTGTAGTCTATTTCGCCTGTTTGTGAGCATAATTTCCCCCTGGCAAAACAGTCTTGAACGACTGGGACGGGCGTACGGATACATGGATAACGGAGATGGACTGAGCCATGGGGAGTATATATTTGCAAGACCTCGGGGTGGATAGACATCATCTCATCTTGTTATACAACGAAATACACACTCTACCGTTCTCAGCTCTTGGTTCCCACGCACTCTTGCCGAGTTTTCATAGATCCACTCAATTTGTGTGGTTCCTCATGGGCAGCTTCCCGATGATATCCTCTCACCCTCTTGCTACGCTCCTCGAGCCAGAACCGCTCTTTCTCACGAATTCCGTTTGGATGCCGTGTGAAGTGCGGCAGAGTGTTGATGTTGGTGTTGGTGTTGAGAGCAAAAGAGAAAGAACGAAGAAGCTCAATTGTCTATCAATACAAGAGAAGGAAAACACTCGACTGATATACAGAGAAAAGATCATGCTCGGCAAAGCCGAGTATCACAACTGGAGCCCGAAGCCGAGTACCAGTGCCGGAACTAGGCCTCCGCAGCATGGGAGCTGCAAGCCACTGGCCTGATGCCCACAGCCTTAAGCACATAGGAGCTGTAAGCCCCCGAACACCACCGAAGCCATCAGGCCAAATCTCATGCCAACAGTTGGGCTCTCTGCCTTCTAGCTCCGCGGTATCATCTCAGCGTGTATGAGTCTGCACGGATGAGTCTCCGTTTATGACTCTGTACGGTGGCTCAGCATAATACTGACTCCCAGAGACTTTCGCTGGTTTGCCCCAAGTGGACTGGTCCGGACCAAGCCCGTACCAGTCTGCCAGAATGTTGGACTAGTCCGATCCTAGTCCAAAAATTACTCGGACTGGACCCGGACTAGACTGGACTGGACCAGTCCGGACTAGTCCACACCCGGACTACTGGAATCATTGTTCTTACTTGGTTGAGCGAGTTGAAAGTCGGTAGCATAGTGCATTCAGTAGTGCCTAGACGGCAGGATGGCACCTACTTCAACCTGACCTTATTGAATTGTCAGGCAAATGACGCAAAATATGTTTACATCGGTCTCTTTCCATTATCGTTTTCTTAGTGGCTAGTGGCATGGCAGTATATTACTGGCTCATTCTCTCCATAACGATATAAACCGTAATGACTTCATGGCCGAACACAAAAATTCCGCGTTAGCCACAACAAGTTCAACTGCCCCTAAAGGTCCTATCCTCACCTGTAGCTCTGAAATAAACTTGCCTCATTGCCCCCATCTTAAAAATTACCCGTCCATTTAGCAAAGCCTCCTGCTGCGCGCTCATCAAGAAGGGATATCCCTTCATTAAACTCTTCGTCGAGGCTGAGTAGAGTACATAGCGATAAGCATCAACACACCAGGGTTTAACTGATTTGGTTAGAGTCGTGGAATTTGCCATTTCTTTCCACGCTACGCACTTCAGCCGCAGATCCCACTGCACGGTAAGATGACGTTTAGTTTTACTTTTGCACCACGAACTTGTACCCCATTATAGTATTTAAGGACTATAGATCGAGGATATCGCTCTCGTTCCCTACCTTTGCTTCACTCCTCTGTCGCTTCAGGATCACACCGGAAAACTATCCAGTTCGCATTGATCGCTTTGTTTCATCTCGGCAGACATGTCTGATCCATATTCCGTAGCCGGTGGCGCGGTCGGCGTGATTTCATTAGGCTTCATGGTTGGGGAGAAGCTTGTACAGTTCACCAGAGGGATCAGACATGCCGATGAAGAATTGCACTTGCTGGATTCTGCTCTACAGGATTTCAACCCTATTCTTAATCAACTACTAGGACTCTTACAAGGTGTAGATTTAGGAGATTGTCAAAAGTTGATCGACACTCTCCTTCGGAAGTGCCTGACGGGTTTTATCGATATCAGTGACCGCTTGGCTACGTTGAAGAAACTAAGCTCCCAAGGAAAAGGCAAACGAGTACTTGCGAATGTCAAATATTCACTTCAAAGCAATAACATAACGCAATTGGTACGGGAGTTAGAGGCTGTTAAACGGGATTTACAAACTGCCATTCAGATTCCTACTTTGTGAGTTGTCCAAGCCTCTGCCAATAGTGCGCCATCACATCTAATCTCAAAAAGGACCATGATATACCAGACACAAACTATGGTTCGCACTTCGAACATACGAGAGCATGATCGGGCCCAAGAGATGACGCGACTTCGTGATATGATTCAATGTCAGCATGATACTACAATTCGAACACGGGATTGTGTTATTGCTGCATCTCACTCACACACTACTTCAGTCGGCCGGGATGTCATTGAAGAAATCCAGACTCATCTCACACCCCGCCTGGTCGAGATTAAAGACGACGTGGAGTTTACTTCAAATACGTTAAGGAACCTAGAAAGTGATACTGGAAGTGGCTTTGAACGTGTATTGGCAAAATCCTCACTGCACAGTAAAGTATATGACTGATTGACCAATGCGGGTAAAATGTACTCTACCGAAGTACTGTGCCTGACAGGTAGAAGACGTACAAAGTATGAACAAGCGGAGAAGAACGAAGTCGTGGACCTAAGTTGCCGTGCTATACGTTTTGCGCTGAGTGTCATGCATCTGCATTATTCACTGTATATGGTTCGGGTTGTTGAATATATTGAGTGGGGCGTCCCAGTCGATATAAGAGGCATCGGTCTCGAGGATTATTCGCTTTTAAAAATCAAAGCGCCCCAGGATCAGTGTGTCGGTGAATACTGAAAGGGTTTTTAAACATCTGGGGGAGAGTTTGGCATCCTGAGCCGAGTCTCATATGGGAATACCGGGGATCTCGGACCTCTTGTGCCTTAAATGGTCAGGTGCGCTTGGGCCCTTAGGTATACTTGGAATTGCACTTGACTCCTCCTTAGGAGCACTTGTGAGCGCACATGTCAATGCACTTGTTGCTTCTTTTCCCAAAGTGCTCGTGACTTCAGTGGCTCGGTAAGTGGCAGCGTAACTTTAGCGCTCCCCCGAATGAACTGTCGTTAGAAGCTGGTGAATCCGAGAAGCACCTACTCATCCGGGGCCGATTTGGGAGTCAGCCAATCTTCGATCGTTGATATTTGGTCTGACTCGATAGTGACCTCTTCGGCATTGTTGACAAACCCAAGAAAGCCGACATCCGAGACTGTCGTGCCAAGTAGAATGCTGACGGCTCGGCCCGACACATCATACAAGAACGATAGGGATAGCCCCACCCTTAGTTCCCCGCATTGCACATGTGATACGACCACTCAATGAAGAGTTCTAGCAATAATTCGCACCGGGGATATTTCCCAAGCACACAATATTTGCGCTTTGTGTATGTATTCCCTCGGTTTCTTACTCATGCCAATAGCCGGGAGGATCGGGATGCTCGTCTGAGCTTCCTTCATATTGCTGATCTGAGATAATTGTGAAGTAAGGCCGGTACAGGAGCAGCCTGCATCCTGGTTGCTGGGGCTACGCAAGATATGGCTTAAATTGCAGAGCTGCGAGTATAGGGTAAGTCTGAGGGATTGGTATCTGTATCTAGGCGGTTGTTTACCAGGGGCAATAGTGGTTGTGTTGATGGCCGTGACGATGAGCAGATGATATGTCGATACCTGTCATCTAGCTATTACTCGGCCCAAGTGTCATGAATTATCACTCACAGACATTTGATTGATCTCTGTTGAATATGTACTTGGATCGTGAGTCTCAGCATCGTCTAATGCCTTGTATGAGAATGAAGACTTGTATAAAGATAGTGGCTATATGAGGATATGCATCAGGACCAGGGTGATGCGTCTCATGTCAAATAGAGCATACGCGTACGCATATGGGAGATTGTACATATATGGGCCTTTGAGATAGAGAGGATCAATCAAGTCAATCAACAAGTCAAAGAAGCATACAAAGTAACAATCCCGGGACTGTCTGTAACAGATCTGGGTGTATCACCTTTCGGCACTATGAAGATAATGTTATTTGCGCCATTGAGTCTTGTGACAGAGGCTCCGGATATCTAGTCTCGTGCTAAATACTAGTGACATCCAATCCCCCGAATATAAAACAGAAGGAACAGATACTGACCACTTCTAGTTGTAACTTTTTCATATAGTTTGGCATTATCCCCTGGATCGTAACGGTTCCCGGCCCATACGGGCCGCCCGCGCAACCACTTCACCACACGTCCAAAAATGGTCATCAGAGGCCATCCTTTTTATCAAGTCTTCTTTAGTAGCAAATAAAACATTCTGTTGAAGTGAGTTGTAAATTATATGTGATGTGACTTTGTAAGTCTTACTGCCCCACCAAAATTCGCTCTCTAAACTAGCAACCCAGCCCATGTCTATGCACCACTACCCACCTTTCTCCTTTACAGCTGATTGAATTCCACAAAACAATGCCTTTCATTATTGAGACACCACAGTTACTTGCATTTTGAACATGCTTAGCAAAGTTTGGGTGGAGATTTGGTATTTCTGGCTGGGCTTTCCTGCTGGCAAAGCTACA